>ENA-OPCG01000026-OPCG01000026.1-human-gut-metagenome-genome-assembly--contig:-NODE-26-length-72655-cov-15.918416_pt1 | contig 72655 bp, 62 predicted proteins | sample MGYA00241248_ERZ501476 | MGnify/ENA primary metagenome ERZ501476 (study PRJEB25962, sample SAMEA2042629) | human gut metagenome | biome: human gut; feature: human-associated habitat; material: faeces... | reverse complement strand
TTAAGGATGCCGCAAGACTTTCTATGGCTAAATGGTACAACAAAGTGGAAGAAGCTGGCTTCCGTTCTTTCAATGTTATTGCTGCAACATTCTATGAACATTACGATGATATTATTAACTTTTATAAAAATAGATCATCTAATGCTGCAGCTGAATCCTTTAATGCGAAAATCAAAGCCTTCAGAGCATCACTAAGGGGTATCGTTGATGAAAAGTTCTTTCTGTATCGACTTGCAAAGATTTATGCTTATCCCCACTAAATTTCCACTGACCCTATATTATATATAGTATGCGTTCTTAGTTGTTTGTGGGTATGTTAACTTCTGTATCATCTTCTTTTTGCTAACTTTTGTTGATATTAATCAAAAAAACTATAAAATATTTTGTTGCAAAAATAATTATTTGTAACTTTGCCAGTAGTTAATAAAAACGCTAATAGTAGCGAAGATTTTTTGATTTGTTTTAGTAGATTAGTTTTTAAGTAGTTTGTTTTTGAAAATCGGATGTCGGGAGACACCCGATTTTTTTGTGCTTTTAATCGACGTTTCTTTTTATTATTTGTAATTTTGCAGTTGCTAATAATTTCGCTTAATTTTACTTTAAATAAAACAAAAAGATGTTCAAAGATATTTCAATTAAGATATTGGTGTCATGTATAATAATATGTGTTGGCACTTATATACTAACTAAATCGCTATCCATAACAGCTGGAGTTGCAATCCTCTTATATTGTATTGACCGTTTGTTGTCTGCTTGGGTAGAGAAGAAAGAGCGTCAGTATTTTCATAAAAACGATAATAATGATGATAATGCCTAACTGTTAGACCAAAACTTTAGAAATTATTAAAATATATATAATGGAGAAACTTGTTGAACTATATGATATGTGGCATAATTCAATGCCTGTTAATACAGTACGCTTGGCAGGTGCTGGTAGCAATCGTGCTTATTACCGTCTTTTTGATGAGGAAGGCAATAGTGTAGTTGGTGTTGTAGGAACAAGCCGAGATGAAAACCATGCTTTTATCTATCTTTCTGAGCATTTTACTAAACGTCAATTACCGGTTCCACAGATTCTTGCTGTAAGTGATGATGGTTTACGTTATTTGCAGACTGATTTGGGTGAAGTTTCACTTTTCGATGCCATTCGTGGTGGACGAGAGGCAGGTGGACGATATAATCTTGATGAGCAAGAATTATTAAAGCGCACAATACGCCAGTTGCCTAACATCCAGATACGAGGAGCACGTGAACTTGATTGGCAGAATTGTTATCCGCAACCTGAGTTTGACGAGGACAGTGTGCTTTTTGATCTCAACTATTTCAAGTATTGTTTTTTAAAACCTTCTGATCTTGACTTTAATGAACTGAAACTTGAGGCCAACTTCCGATTGTTTGCAAAAGATCTTACTTCCGAGCAATGCGATTCATTTATGTATCGTGACTTCCAAGCTCGTAATGTGATGCTTGATGCAGGTGGCAATCCCTTCTTTATCGACTATCAAGGTGGTCGTAAAGGTCCGTTCTACTATGATCTTGCTTCTTTCCTTTGGCAAGCATCGGCAAGATATTCAAACAAGTTGCGGCGTGAGCTTGTTTTGGAATATTATAATGCTTTGCAGCAATATATTGAGGTGCCGAGCGTACGACATTTTGTAGCCAGGTTGAGTCTGTTTGTTTTGTTTCGCACATTGCAAGTGCTTGGAGCATACGGTTTCCGTGGCTATTTTGAGCGCAAGAAACATTTTCTTGACTCTATTCCACCAGCAATGGACAACTTACGAGCATTGTTAAAGCTTGATGAGGATGTATTCCCTTATCCTTATATGATGGATATGTTGCGCCGTCTAACCGACATGCCTCGTTATGCTCACATCGAAGAACCGGCAGTATCGCGTGCGGATGGTTATAAGACCACCGACAAGAATGTTTATTCAGCACATCCACAGGATGGTCCTGCCACTTTCTCTAAGTATGATGGTAAGGGACCGTTGCGTGTTCGTGTATTCAGTTTCTCTTATCGTAAAGGTATACCGGCAGATGAGTCGGGTAATGGTGGAGGATATGTATTCGATTGTCGCTCGACACATAATCCTGGACGTTATGAACCTTACAAAAAATTAACTGGACTCGATGAACCGGTAATACGATTCCTTGAAGATGATGGCGAAATTCTGACATTCCTTGAAAGTGTGTATAAACTTGCCGATGCCCATGTACAGCGTTACATAGACCGTGGCTTTACTGACCTAATGTTCTCGTTTGGTTGTACTGGTGGTCAGCATCGAAGCGTATATTCTGCTCAACATCTCGCAGAGCATATACATAATAAATATGGCATAGAAGTGCATGTGTGTCATCGTGAGCAAGGTATAGAGCAGACATTAGAGGCAGAAAAGTAACTATTTTGCATGTTATATTGCTTCAATATTGGGTCTTTTCATAAAATCCCGGTAAAAAGTAGATATAAGTATGTCTATTTTACCGGGATTTTCTGTAACTTTGCATTAACATTATAAATTATCCTTATGATGCAAGCAATGATTTTCGCGGCTGGACTTGGCACACGTCTCAAACCGCTAACCGACACTATGCCAAAAGCGTTGGTAAAGGTAGGTGGTGAGCCGCTCATAAAACGTGTTATCGATAAGCTATCAGCATCGGGCGTTGACCGTATTGTTGTCAACGTGCATCACTTTGCGCAACAAATTACCGATTATCTAAATGATAATGCCAATTTTGGTAAGGATATACGCATATCCGACGAGACAGATGGCTTACTCGAAACTGGAGGCGGTATAAAAAAAGCCTATCCTCTGTTTGATAGCTCTTCGCCAATATTGATACACAATGTGGATATTTTGAGCAATGTTGACTTACGTAGTTTTTACCAATTGGCAGTAAAGGCAGAAGGTAAGGACCAAGCAGTTGACGCCGTATTATTGGTAAGTTGGCGTAAGACCAAGCGTTATCTTCTATTTTCGGATGATATGCGTCTAGTGGGTTGGACCAACATAGAAACTGGCGAGGTAAAGAGTCCGTATCCGAATCTCGATCCGTCAAAGTGTCGTATGTATGCCTTTGCTGGAATACACGTGATATCGCCCAAACTTGTAATGACGATGGACGAAATGCCTGATCGATTTGGTATAATCGACTTTTATCTAAAGGAATGTGCAACACATAATATATTAGGTTATGTCAAGGACGCTCTAAAGCTGATGGACATAGGCAAGCTTGACACCTTGGCCCAGGCAGAGGAGTTTTTAGCCGAACTATAGAAACCAGTGACAACCATTATTAAGAAAGATAATAATTAACAACTAATAATAAAACAATTAAGTAATGCAACAGAAGATTATAATTCTTGATTTCGGTTCGCAGACAACGCAGCTCATCGGCCGCCGTGTTCGCGAGCTTGATACCTTCTGCGAGATTATGCCTTACAACAAGTTCCCTAAGGACGATCCCAGTGTTATTGGTGTTATCCTCAGCGGAAGCCCTTACTCGGTACATGACGAGGAAGCCTTTAAGGTTGACTTAAGTCAGTTTGTGGGGCGTATCCCGGTGCTTGGCATCTGCTATGGCGCTCAGTTTATAAGCTACGCCAATGGTGGAAAGGTAGAGGCAGCAGATTCTCGTGAGTATGGACGTGCCAACCTTGAGCATTTCGATGCAGAAAATCCTCTATTTAAGGGATTCGTTGAGAACTCGCAGGTGTGGATGAGTCATGGTGATACCATTACTGCCATTCCTGAAGACTATAAGTGCATAGCGTCAACTGCCAATGTTAAGTTCGCTGCTTATGCTTCAACCAAGCAGCCAGTATGGGCTGTGCAGTTCCATCCAGAGGTGTTCCATTCTTTGCAGGGCACACAGCTACTTAAAAACTTTGTGGTAGACATCTGTGGAAGCCGTCAGGATTGGAGTGCTGATTCATTTGTTGAAACTACAGTAGCCGAGCTTAAGGCTCAGTTGGGTGACGACAAGGTTATCCTTGGACTTTCTGGAGGTGTAGACTCAAGCGTTGCAGCTGTATTGCTTAACAAGGCTATTGGTAGCAACCTTACATGTATCTTTGTAGACCACGGAATGTTGCGCAAGAACGAGTTCCGTGATGTTATGGAGGATTACAAGTGTCTTGGTTTGAATGTTATCGGTGTAGACGCATCAGAGAAATTCTTCAATGACTTGGCTGGTGTTACCGATCCAGAGAAAAAGCGTAAGATTATTGGCCGCGACTTTGTTGAGGTATTCAATGCAGAGGCCAAGAAGCAGATTGGTGCAAAGTGGCTTGCTCAGGGTACAATCTATCCCGACCGTATTGAGTCGCTCAACATCACAGGCAAGGTAATCAAGAGCCATCACAATGTAGGTGGTCTGCCTAAGGAGATGAATCTACAGTTGTGCGAGCCATTGAAGTGGTTGTTTAAGGATGAGGTTCGTCGTGTAGGTCGTTCTATGGGAATGCCTGAGCACCTTATCACTCGTCATCCTTTCCCAGGTCCTGGCTTGGCAGTACGTATCCTTGGCGACATCACTCCAGAGAAGGTTCGCATTCTTCAGGATGCCGATGATATCTATATCCGCGGTCTGCGCGACTACAAGGTTAAGCTTAGTGGTGAGGATGCACGCCGTGTGCTTGCTGCAGGTGTACCAGCAGATATGCATGATGGCGAGATAGAAGTATCGCTTTACGACCAGATTTGGCAGGCAGGTACTGTACTTCTCTCTACCGTTCGATCAGTAGGCGTGATGGGTGACGAGCGCACATACGAGCATCCAGTTGCTCTTCGTGCCGTTACATCTACCGATGCTATGACAGCCGACTGGGCACACTTGCCTTACGACTTCATGGCTAAGGTTAGCAATGAGATTATTAATAAGGTAAAGGGTGTCAACCGCGTATGCTACGACATCTCTTCAAAGCCACCATCAACAATTGAGTGGGAATAATCTAAAGAAAAATGAGGAACAACAGGCTTTTGCATTGATGCCTGTTGTTCCTCATTTTTTTGTATTAAATAATAGGTACGTTATTTTCTCGCTTTTTTTGTTATGTCCTCGAAAATAAGTAACTTTGCAATCTATATATACTTATAATTAGAAATATAAAAAATAATCAAGATATGGCAATAACAGAAGAAAAACCAGTTGAAGAGAAGAAGAGCTTGAGTTTTGTAGAACAGCTCGTTGAGCAGGACCTTGCTGAGGGTAAGAACGGAGGTCGTATACAGACCCGTTTCCCGCCAGAACCAAACGGCTATCTTCACATTGGTCATGCTAAGGCTATTTGTATGGACTTTGGTGTGGCAGAGAAATATAATGGTGTGTGCAACCTTCGTTTCGACGATACCAACCCAACAAAGGAGAACAACGAGTATGTAGAGAATATCCTTAACGATATCTCATGGCTCGGATTCAAGTGGGGCAACATCTACTATGCTTCCGATTATTTCGACAAGCTGTGGGAGTTTGCCATTTGGATGATTAAGAACGGACATGCATATATCGATGAGCAGACAGCTGAGCAGATTGCCGAGCAGAAGGGAACACCTACAACTCCTGGTATTGCTTCACCTTACCGCGACCGTCCTATAGAGGAAAATCTTGAGTTGTTCAACAAGATGAACACACCTGAGGCTGTCGAGGGTAGCATGGTGTTGCGTGCAAAGCTCGATATGGCAAATCCTAACATGCACTTCCGCGATCCGATAATCTATCGTATAATCCATACACCTCACCACCGTACTGGTACAAAGTGGAACGCATATCCTATGTACGACTTTGCCCATGGACAGAGCGATTTCTTTGAAGGAGTAACCCACTCAATCTGTACACTTGAGTTTGTGCCTCACCGTCCACTTTACGACAAGTTTATCGACTTCCTTAAGGAGATGCGTGGCGAGACAGAGAACATTCACGACTTCCGTCCACGTCAGATCGAGTTCAACCGCTTGAACCTTACATATACAATGATGTCAAAGCGCAAGCTTCTTGCTCTTGTTAACGAGGGTGTTGTAGCTGGTTGGGACGATCCACGTATGCCAACTCTATCAGGTATGCGTCGTCGTGGTTATTCACCAGAGTCAATACGCAAGTTTATCGATTCTATTGGCTACACCAAGTTTGATGCACTCAACGACATGGCACTGCTTGAGGCTGCTGTACGTGATGATCTTAACAAGCGCTCATTGCGTGTATCTGCTGTACTCGATCCAGTTAAGCTTGTAATAACCAATTATCCAGAGGGACAGACCGAGGAGATGGTGGCTATCAACAATCCTGAGAACGAGGCAGACGGAACACACACAATAACATTCTCTAAGAACCTTTGGATTGAACGTGAAGACTTTATGGAGAATGCATCTAAGAAGTTCTTCCGTATGACTCCAGGCAAGGAGGTTCGCTTGAAGAATGCTTACATCGTTAAGTGTACTGGTTGCACCAAGGATGCTGATGGCAACGTTATAGAGATTCAGGCTGAGTACGATCCAATAAGCAAGAGTGGTATGGAAGGTGCCAACCGCAAGGTTAAGGGCACACTTCATTGGGTATCTGCCGACCACTGCAAGAAGGCTCAGGTACGTGTATACGACCGCCTTTTCACTGTAGAGGATCTCGGAGCAGACGAGCGTGAATTCCACGAATTGCTCAACCCAGACAGTCTTAAGACCATAGACAACTGTTATGTAGAGGAGTATGCAGCAGAGCGCAAGCCAGGCGAGTATCTGCAGTTCCAGCGCATTGGTTATTTCATGGCCGATCTCGACTCTACACCAGACAATCTTATATTCAACAAGACTGTTGGTCTGAAGGACACTTGGGCTAAAAAGAACAAGTAGTTTATATTTAATGTTTAATGTTTAATGTTTGTAGTTTAACTGGATTGTTTCCGAAACGCCAAACATTGAACATTAAACATTAAACAATTAATTAATGGACAACAAAGAAACTTATTTCAACAGCAAAGAATTTCGCAAGATACTCCAACGTTACGAACAATCTATAAAGATGGAACAACAGGAGTATTTTGAATGGGAAGAGCTGACAGACATTGCCGAGTTCTATTATAAGGAAGGTAGAGTAGGCGAGGCTATCAGCGTTCTCGACTATGCTATACGCTTGCATCCAGGTGCAGCTATGCCTCTTGTTTTTAGAGGACGTATGGCTCTGATAGACGAGAACGATGTAGAGTCTGCACGTCATTATGTAGACATGATTGTCGACCAGCTCGACCTTGACTGCCTATATCTGCAAGCAGAGATTATGATAGCCGAGAAGGATGTTGATGGAGCCGACCGTTTCTTGCGCTCCAACTTGGAGCGTATCGATGAAGACGATGTGCCCGACTATATTCTCGACATAGCAATGCTGTTTATTGATTATGGTCAGCCGGATAAGGCGGCAGAATGGCTTGAACGTTCTGACGAGACCGACCTTATGGACTATCGTGAGGTTAAGGCACGCATAGCATTTGCCCATGGCGATTACGAGCAAAGCGAAAAAATATTCGAGAAACTTCTTGACGAGGACCCTTACTCTGGCCGTTATTGGAACTCGCTTGCCTCTACACAGTTTATGAGCAACCGTATAAACGATTCTATAACGTCGAGCGAATATTCGATTGCTATCAACCCCAACGATCAAGAGGCTTTGCTCAACAAAGCCAACGGACTCTTTTCGCTTGGCAATTATGCCGAGGCGTTGAAGTATTATTCACGTTTCTACAAGCTTGCCCCAGAAGAAGGAGCTGCTCCGTTGTTTATGGGTAATTGCCTGCTCAATATGGGTAAGGCTTCCGAGGCGCTGCCACATTATGAAGAAGCATTAAACTTGTTGCGCAAGCGTCAGATCAGCACTTCGGAGGTGTTGCAGTGTTTGGCATTCACTTATTCGCAGCTTGGACGTCAAGACGAAGCTCTTGCAAGTATTGACGAGGCTTTGCAGTTGTCTGATGTCAACAAGGGCGAGGTGTTGGTTGTCAAGGGACACATACTCTTGGAGAACAGCCGTGTTAAGGAAGCCATCAATTGTTTTGTAGAGGCTCTGCGTACAACCTCGTTCTCGCAAGACGTATTTTTTCGTATAGCCATCTCTGTGTTTGATTGTGGCTATCCTACAATTGCCTACCGTATGTTCAAGACATACATCGAGACCAATGACGATACTGGTGGCGAAGGGCTTGCCTATCTTGCCTCATGCTGTCTGCATCTCAACAAGAGGGACGAGTATCTTGAGTATCTTAAGTTGGCATGTGATAATAATCCGTTAGAGGCTCGCAAGATTCTTGGCGACGAGTTTCCACAAGGTATGGAGCCGAAAGACTATTATAGTTACGCCATAAGTCGCCAATCTATTTAAAACAATAACAAATTATATCATACAGATTATGAATTCTGCAGAACTTTTTCTTTGGATTCTCAACAATCTTAACTATTGGGTTGTTACGCTTTTCATGGCTATTGAGAGTTCGTTTATTCCATTCCCGTCAGAGGTAGTTGTGCCACCAGCCGCATGGAAGGCTATGGATCCTGATAGCGGTATGAGCTTTGTGCTTGTAATAGTATTCGCTACAATAGGTGCCGACCTTGGTGCACTCATCAACTATTATCTTGCCAAGTGGCTTGGTCGTCCTATAGTTTATCGCTTTGCCGACAGTCGTTTAGGACACATGTGTCTCATAGACCGTGAGAAGGTAGAGAAGGCCGAGGCTTTCTTCCGTGAGCATGGTGCGTCTTCTACATTCTTTGGACGTCTTGTGCCTGCTGTTCGCCAGCTTATCAGCATACCGGCTGGACTTTCTGGCATGCGTGTAGGCAAGTTCTTGCTTTACACTACATTAGGAGCAGGTGTATGGAACACTGTGCTTGCCATTATCGGTTGGGCGATATACAAGTATACCGACTATAAGACTACACATGATGTATATCTTCAGGCTGTAAAGTATAGCCACGAGATAGGATATGTACTCTTGGTGTTGGCTGTTTTGGTAGTAGGTTTCTTGGCTTATAAGGGATTGAAGAAGAAGTAAGAATACACATTATATAATTACTACCGTTCTATATTCAATGATAAAGGGCTATGGCTTTAAAGCCATAGCCCTTTATCATTGTAATATCAAATATTTTTTAGTTTTCCTCAGCAAACTGTCGTATGCGCTGTTCCTCAGATAGCTTGCATACAAGCAAGGCGTTGTCCTTTTCGGCAACGATGTAGCCGTCAAGACCTTGTACCACAACCTTCTTCTCCTGGGTGGTGTGCACAATGCAGTTGTGCGAATCATAGAAGTGGATATTGTCGCCAATGGCAGTATTACCATATAGGTCGTGCTTTGTCTGTATCATAAGTGATGTCCATGTTCCAAGGTCGCTCCAACCAAAGTCTGCCGGGCAAACAAATATCTCCTCAGCCTTTTCCATAATGGCATAGTCTACAGAGATATTCTCGCATTCAGGATATTTCTGGTCTATCATAGCCTGCTCCTCCGGAGTGCCGTAGATGTCGAGCATGCTCTCGAAAATCTTGCTTATTGCTGGGTTGTAAATACGGAAAGCGTTGACGATAGTAGATACGCTCCAGATAAATATGCCAGCATTCCAGAAGTAGTTCTTGTGCGAGATATATTCCTTTGCTGTCTGCAAGTCTGGCTTTTCGCGGAACGAGTCGATGCGGTATATCTCCTTATTGCGTGGCGAAGCTGTAGATAGGTCGGCTTGAATATATCCGTATCCAGTTTCTGGTCGTGTCGCATTCATGCCGAGTGTAACAATAGCATCAGTTTCGGCAGTAAACTTAAGGCACGAAGATATAATGCGGCGGAACTCGTCAGTATCTGTAACGATATGGTCACTTGGGGTCACCACAATGTTAGCCTTTGGATTCTTGGCCTTGATATGCCAGCTAACGTATGCAATACACGGAGCTGTGTTGCGACGGCATGGCTCAAGCAGTATATTGCCTTGTGGAATATCGGGCAATTGTTCGCGTACGATGTCAGCATACTTCTTGTTTGTTACTACCCATACATTTTCGGGCGGACATATTCCTTTAAAACGTTCGTATGTAAGCTGCAAAAGCGTGCGACCAACGCCTAGTATGTCGATGAACTGTTTAGGGCGGTCTACTGTGCTCATAGGCCAGAATCTGCTGCCTACACCGCCTGCCATAATTACCAGATGATTACTTACTTGCGCCATATATTAATTGTATTATGTTTCTAATGTTTTAAGAATAATTTTCAATATTAATATCTACAAAGATAGTCAAAATAAGTTATATAAGGTTGGTTTTATCAATAAAACATTAAAAAATAGTGTTTTTATGTGCTTTTATGCCTTAAATGTATGATTTTTATACCTTTAAATCAATGTTTATTGAGCTTTTAAAGTGTAGTTTGTTACTCTTTTAAAGCGGTATTTTAGAAGTCGAATAGTAAAATTTGTGTATTGTTTTTCTGGTTGTCTTTATAGGTATCTTCATTTTTGTCGTTGTTTTCGCCAAACTGTAGCATAAGTTTTTGCGTTTCATTCGATTTAGGATTTAGGCGATACAATCCTCTTTTCTCGCAATGTTCTACTGGAGCTGTGCTGTGTCTTGAGTTGGCAAGTAGCCATCTCTGCACGTCTATGCGCACATTGTCAAAGTCTATTGGCGAGAATAGCGTATTGCGTTGGTTGTGTACGTGTATAGCTATCTTGTGCACCGACAGTCCGTCGTTGCCAGCCTCGTACAAAGTCTCCAATATCTCCTTTTCGTATTTCATGTGGTTTAGGTCTTAAGCCGAAAAAGGAGCTGTATGCATATCGTTGTCGACATGCGTGCAGCTCCTTTTTTATAGTATAAATGTTATAGTCTCTTCTGATGTAGAGATTAAGCGAGAGTGATGAGGTATTCCTCGTTCTTCACCTTGCCTTCTTTCAAGAGCCAGCCAGTGCCGAGGTATACTTCCTCTGTGCTGATGTTGGCAGCCTTAGCGATTTCAGCTACGCTCATAGGCTTCTCGGCTGCTGCCAATGCCTGATAAACGTCACCGGCACGGAAACCAGCGTTCTCTGCACTAACAGCGATTTCTACTTTCTTGGTAGTAGTGCGCTTGGCAGTAGTTGTCTTTGTAGTTGCAGCCTTCTTTGTTGCAGTCTTCTTTACAGTTGCTTTCTTTTCTGTCATAATTTAGTATAAATACATTAAAACTCTTCTTAATCTCAACGATCTTGAAGTCTACTTTTTTTGATTAGATTAAGCTGTTGTGTGTCACTTTTTCAAGTGTTGTTAGCGTTCACAACAACTAACTATGGCAAAAGTAGTCATTTATTTTCAATAAGTTGCGGTATTTAGCACAAAAAAAGCCCGATTGCTCGGGCTTTCTTTTGATAGTATTATTTTTTTTGACGTATATCAACCGTAAAATGACATATTGTATACTTGTATACGTGCAAAATATTATTATTTGGCAATATTTAGTCTTCTTTGATATTAACCTTAAGTTGCAGCTCGTCAAGTTGTTTTGGGTCGAGCACAGAAGGTGCGTCAAGCATAACGTCGCGTCCGCTGTTGTTCTTTGGGAATGCAATGCAGTCGCGTATAGAATCGAGACCAGCCATGATAGACACAAAGCGGTCGAGACCGAATGCAAGACCTGCGTGAGGAGGTGCTCCGTACTTGAAGGCATTGATAAGGAATCCAAACTGAGCCATAGCGCGCTCTTCTGTGAATCCAAGGATGCCGAACATCTTCTCCTGAAGCTTGCTGTCGTGTATACGGAGGCTTCCGCCACCAACCTCGATACCGTTGCATACAAAGTCGTATGCCTTGGCACGTACCTGCTCTGGATGTTCATCGAGCAATGGTATATCTTCTGGGTTAGGCATAGTGAACGGGTGGTGTGTAGCCATAAGGCGCTGCTCCTCGTCGCTCCATTCGAACAGAGGGAAGTCGATAATCCACAAGCACTCAAACTTGTTCTTGTCGCGCAGACCTAAACGGTCTCCCATCTCAAGACGCAGTGTGCAGAGCTGTACACGTGTCTTGTTTGCATTATCGCCTGAAAGGATAAGCACAAGGTCACCGTTCTTGGCACCAGTTGTCTCCTTAACCTTGGCAAGAACCTCAGGTGTGTAGAACTTGTCTACCGACGACTTCACTGTGCCATCCTCGTTGAACTTGATGTATACCAATCCCTTGGCACCCACCTGTGGACGCTTAACAAAGTCGGTTAACTGATCAAGCTGCTTGCGTGTATAGTTTGCGCAACCAGGTACACATATACCACCGATGTAAGCAGCATCGTTGAATACAGAGAAAGTGCCAGTGCCCTTAAGGTCGTCCATCAGTTCTACAAACTCCATACCGAAGCGCAAGTCAGGCTTATCGCTACCAAAGCGGCGCATAGCCTCGTGCCATGTCATCTGCTGCAGCTTAGCAGGCAGTTCTACACCACGTACTTCCTTAAACAGATGGCGTGCCATATCCTCGAAGAGGTTGATTACATCGTCTTGGTCAACAAACGACATCTCGCAGTCAATCTGTGTGAATTCAGGCTGACGGTCAGCACGAAGGTCTTCGTCACGGAAACATTTTGCAATTTGGAAGTAACGGTCGAAACCGCTAATCATAAGTAGCTGCTTCAATGTTTGCGGGCTCTGTGGCAGAGCATAGAACTGTCCTGGGTTCATACGCGAAGGAACAACAAAGTCGCGAGCGCCTTCAGGTGTAGAACCAATAAGAATAGGAGTCTCAACCTCAATAAAGTTCTGAGCATCGAGGAAGTTGCGTATAAGGATAGTCATACGATGACGCAGCTCCAAGTTCTTGCGTACAGTAGGGCGACGCAAGTCAAGGTAGCGATACTTCATACGGATATCGTCGCCTCCGTCTGTGTTGTCCTCAATAGTGAATGGAGGTGTTGCACTCTCAGATAGGATGTTCAACTCAGTGGCTATAATCTCGATGTCGCCAGTAGGAAGGTTGGCATTCTTGCTCTCACGCTCGTTTACCACACCAGTTACCTGTATGCAGTATTCGCGTCCAAGCTTGCTTGCACGTGCACAAAGCTCGCTGTCGTCAGAGTCGTTGAACACAAGCTGTGTGATACCATATCGATCACGCAGGTCGACAAAAGCCATGCCGCCCATCTTTCTAACACGCTGTACCCATCCGGCAAGTGTCACTGTCTTGCCGTTATCAGAGAGGCGAAGCTCTCCACAAGTGTTTGTTCTATACATTATTTATATTGTATTTTGTATTTTCGCTATTTTAGCACAAAGTTATATCGTTTATTCTGAACTACCAAATTTATCACCCGTAATCTCACAAAAATATATTATCTTTGTAGGCATTATAGGCTATAGGTATGCTATCAAATGTGGAATTATAAAAACCAAGATGTGTCAATATATTAATAATTGATGAACAGATATATGATATGGCAGATAAGAATAATATACCTCAATTTGTAAATAGCGATTCGTTTATGGCAGACAAGAACTATGTGAAGTGGTTGTCTGACTTGAAGAAACGCTTCCGTATGTCACAGCTTAAAGCTGCTGTTACGGTAAATACGGAAATGCTCAAATTCTATTGGAGCTTGGGCGAGGACATTTGCGAGAAACAGAAACAATATAAGTGGGGCGCAAAGATTATTGACAGGCTAAGCCTTGATATGCGTTCTGAGTTTCCTCAGAGCGAAGGTTTTTCGAGAGCAAACCTGTACCACATTAAACGCTGGTTTACATTCTATTCCAGCCAAATTGAATTTGTCTACCAAGCTGGTAGACAATTACAGAAAGTGGATAATGCCAATACTCCTGTTCCAGAGATACTGCTTTGTGTGCCATGGAGACACCAAACGGTTATTGTTTCAAAGTGTGCCACAATAAACGCTGCTTTGTTCTACCTCAACAAGGTGGTTGAGAACAACATGAGCCGCACAGAATTGGAACATGTGGTTGAAGCTAAACTCTACGAGCATACAGGCAAGGCGTTGAACAACTTTGACATCACACTGCCACATCCTCAAAACGCACTGGCAACAGAGATTATAAAAGATCCATACAAGCTGGATTTCTTTTCATTGCCAAGCAAGTTCAGCGAAATGGACTTGGAGAATAAGTTGGCAACAAATATCACTCGCTTCCTTTTGGAATTGGGCAAAGGTTTTGCGTATGTAGGTAGGCAGATGGAACTTGACACTCCAAGTGGCAAGTCTTACTTCCCAGACATGATATTCTATCATACTAGACTGAAATGTTATGTGGTAATCGAGTTGAAAGTGGTAGATTTTATGCCAGAATTTATTGGCAAACTAAACTTCTACGTTTCGGCTGCTGACGAGTTGCTTAGAGGAGAAGGCGACAATCCGAGCATCGGTATTCTTCTTTGCAAGGACAAAGACTCGTCTGTAGTGGAATGGTCTCTGCGTGGCATCACCACTCCGTTGGGTGTGGCAAGTTATCAGTTGCAAGAAGTTTATGAACGAACAATGCTTGAAATGAAACAACAAGGTTAAAAGAATGAATAAAAGCCTTTTATTGTATAATAAATCTAAAAAAACGGGCTTATAATGTAGTCGAACTAATAGTTTTATTAATTTTGTAGCGATTTTCGCATTGACGCGATATCAACAGGTTAATATAGAGAACTTTAAACAGAAAAATATGAAGAAGTATTTGATGATGTTTGTTATGCTCTTTGCGAGCCTGACATTCGTTACAGCACAGACAAAGCAGGCGTCAATTAAGTTTGACAAGCTCACTTATAATTTCGGTACATTCTCTGAGAAGACCCCTGTACAGAAGTGTGCATTTACATTCACCAACAAAGGCACAGCTCCTTTGGTTATCAATCAGGCTGTTGCAAGTTGCGGTTGCACTGTGCCTGCCTACACCAAGACACCTATAATGCCTGGCGAGAAGGGCGAGATTAAGGTGACATACAATGGTAAGGGTGCTTTTCCTGGTCATTTCAAGAAGACCATTACCGTTCGTACCAATGGCGAAACCGAGCTTACACGTCTCTATATAGAGGGTGTGATGGAGGAGGCCAAGTAAGGCGAAATCTTCATAAGGGACATTAAATAATAATTAATTGTTAATCGTAACGGGCGGAGACACAGCGTTTCTGCCCGTTTTCTTTTATCACATATATATGATATTCTATTTCTCGGGAACAGGCAATACACTTTGGGCTGCACAAAAGATGGCGGCAGCTACAGGCGACTGCCTTGTAAACATTGCCGAGGCTATGCTTTCTAACGACAAGGCCTACTGTTCCAACCAATGTCTTAGCTATACTCTTGCCGATGACGAGCGCATAGGTTTCTTCTTTCCGGTGCACGGATGGCGTCCACCTCGCTTGGTGCTCGATTTTATCGACAAGCTTAATATCAATAATGCCGGCAACCATTATGCCTACATAGTGTGCACGGCAGGCGACACCGTAGGCGAGGCTGTCAGCATAATGGAGAACCGTTTGCTGTCTATTGGTATAAAGGTAGATAGTGCCATATCGTTGATTATGCCTGAGTCGTATGTCGGGTTGCCGTTTATGGATGTAGACACACCAGCCAAGGAACAGTGCAAGAAGATGGAAGCCGACACGAAGCTCTCTCGTTTTATTAGCGATGTCATGGAGCGTCGTTGTGGAGTGTGCGACATTACGATAGGACGTTGGCCGCGCATCAACAGCAGGCTTATTGGTTCGGTGTTTGTCAACCATATTGTTACCGATCGTCCCTTCCATGTTATTGCTGACCGTTGCTTACATTGTGGCAAGTGTGCCTCGGTATGTCCGGTTGCCGATATCCACTTCGATAAGGGTAGCGAGCCTACATGGTTGCACAATGGCATGTGTCTATCTTGTTTCGCTTGCTACCATCATTGCCCCACACATGCCATAGAGTATGGTGGAAGAACCAAGAACAAGGGGCAGTACTACTATAATCGATAGTGCAAGCTGAGGCTGATAATAAGTAAAAAAAGCATCCGGCATTCAGGGCGATTAAAGTATAAATCTATACTTCAATAACCATGAATGTCGGATGAATGTTATTTATATTTCTTTGTAAACAATCCCAGTACCGTTTTTAGTACCATATAACTGGTACTGCAGTTTATATTGTATGGTACTGGAGTACCAGTTATATGGTACTCCAGTTTATATTGACTGGTACTGTAGTTTTGTTTAACTGATACTGCAATTGATACTGATATGCAATGTAATTTCAATTAACCAACGTATCAGTATCATTTGGATGTTGTGCCTTTAATATACTCTTTCGCCAAATATATAGGTTCCTACTCTAACCATTGTCGACTGGCATTGCACCGCAATCTTATAGTCGTGGCTCATGCCCCAAGAGCGTTCGCAGAAGCTTGGGTCGTTGGCAAAGTAGCGAGCTTTAACCTCGTCGAAGAAGTTGGCAGCCAGTTCAAATTCGCTGCGAATAAGTTGTTCGTCGTCTATATGCGACGCCATCATCATCAATCCGCAAATCTTAACATTGGTAAGGTTTCGCCATTCTCCCTCTTCCAACAGCTGTCTGCAAGCGTCGAGAGACAGTCCATATTTGGTTTCCTCCTCGGCAATGTGCAGCTCGAGCAGTACTTTTATGGTGCGGTTGTGGTTGGCAGCTTGCTTGTTAATCTCGCGAAGCAACTTCAAGGAGTCCACTGCGTCAATCATCGAAATGTATGGTGCAATGTACTTCACCTTGTTTGTTTGCAGGTGTCCAATGAAGTGCCACTCTATATCTTTTGGCAGCGCTTCAACTTTCTTAGCCAATTCCTGTTCGCGGCTTTCGCCAAAGATGCGCTGTCCGGCGTTGTAGGCAGCCATAATATAGTCGGCAGGATGAAACTTGCTGACAGCCACAAGTTGCACACCTTGTGGCAAGCCGTCCTTCACGTCGTGAAGTCTACGTGCAATGTCTGTTGTTTCCATATTAAGAATGTTGAATGCGTTATCAGTTAATTGTTTTAAAGGATAGGTTTATCCCTCAAATTCGGGCTTGTCGTTCTTTTCTTCCTTCTTTACAGGAGCGTTGTGCTCGAATACATCCATAATCTTTGTCTCGGCAATGTTTACGATGATGTAGTCGATGGCTGTCTTGCCCATAGCCTCGTCTATATTCTTAACGGCAGCATTGAATGTTGCGGCCTGTACCAGGAAGTTCACGGCCGAGCGCTTCTCCTTGGCTGTCTTCTCGTCGAGAGTGATAAAGGAGAGCTTAGCCTTGTACCAATGGTCGTCGTTGTCGTTGTCGCTGAAGAAAATCTCGCCATACGATGCTGGTGTGATGTTCTTCACCTCAAACTCGCCGCTTACGAACGGCTCCATTTCCTTGGTAATAGCCTCTTCTGCCTCTCCAAAGCTCAAAGCGTCTACAACATATAGCTCGTTAACCTTCTTCTGTCCTGCATCTTCGGTCTGGCGCTCGTAGCGTACTGTGGTTTCAAACCAGTTTGCTGTTCTTGATCTCATTTCTTTTCGTTTTATTATGTGTTTTTTTATTTTTTGGACAACAAAAGTAATAATTTATTCTGACATATTATACAGGTGGACGTACAAATATTGCTTTTTTAAGATTTGTCATTGTCTTGTGGTTCGGCATATTTGCCTTGCCACGAGTCCATACGCTTCATATAGTTGACGAAGCGGTTGGCAAACTCATAGTTCTTTAGTCCCCACTTGGGCGCCACAAGCAGTTCTTTTGGCGATTGACTTACAAATCGTTCGAGCACCATATCGGGTCTCAGGCGCTCGATATAGCGTCGGCACAGGTCTATATACTCGTCGGCTGTGTATAGATTAAAGGGTTGGCGCTCGTATTCGGCAGCAAGCTGGGTGCCGCGTATTATCTGCAGTTGGTGCAGCTTTAGGATGTCTATGGGCAAGGCAGATATGATGTTGGCTTGGCGCACATTGTCTTCTGCCGACTCGCCAGGCAGTCCTAATATAATGTGTGCACCGGTCAGGATGCCTCGGTTATGTGTTTCTATTATGGCGCGGCGCGAACATTCGAAGTTGTGTCCGCGGTTTACACGGCGTAGGGTATCGTCGCTAACCGATTCGATGCCGTATTCCACTATCATGAATGTCTGCTGGTTGAGGCTTTCAAGATAGTTCAGTATCTCGTCTGACACGCAGTCTGGTCGTGTGCCAATCACTATTCCCACAACATCCTCTGCCGATAGAGCCTCCTCGTATCGGCGTTGTAGTGTGTCGAGTGTTGCATAAGTATTGGAGAAAGCTTGGAAGTAGGCCAGGTATTTCATGTCTGGATACTTGTGTCTGAAAAACTCCTTTCCTTCGGTTATTTGCTCGGTTATCGACTTTGAAGGCTGACAATAGGATGGATTAAACGTGCGGTTGTCGCAGAAGGTGCATCCTCCGTGCGATATATGGCCGTCGCGGTTGGGGCAAGAAAAGCCTGCATCTATGGAGATTTTCTGTACGCGAAACGGAAATTGGCGTCTCATCCATGCTCCGTAGTCGTTGTATATCTGGTGTGGCATAATTGGTATTGGTTGGATTGTAAGTGTAAAGTTACGAACAAAAGTCGGTTGTACGAAGAAAAAGCCGTAAAGAAATGCCGAAATAGGGGATTTTTGGCTATATTTGTACAGCTAAAACTTAAACGAAAATAAATATGGAAAAGAAAAAGAAACACTCACTCCTTTTTATATGTCTTGGCAATATATGCCGTTCGCCGGCTGCTGAGGGCGTGATGAAGGCAAAAGTGCATGCCGCAGGGCTTGATGCTGATTACTTTATTGATTCGGCTGGTATAGGCGATTGGCATGTTGGTCAGTTGCCAGACAGTAGAATGCGTGAGCGTGCATCGCTACGTGGCTATCGTCTTAACAGTAGAGCGCGTCAGATACGTGTAGAGGATTTTGACGACTTTGATATGTTGCTTGTTATGGATCGTGAGAATTACCGCATCGTAACATCTAAGGCTCCTAACGATGAGGCGCGTAAGAAGGTGTGTATGCTTACCGACTATCTGTCAATTCATAAAGGTACCGATGTGGTGCCTGATCCTTATTATGGCGACCTATCCGACTTTGACTATGCGCTTGACCTTATAGAGGATGCGTGTGAGGGTTTGCTCGAAATGTATTAATAGGGGTGTTTACAGTGCGCCATTACTTGCGTAGGAAGCAGTATTCGCGCACTGTGGCTCCTTGCTCGTCGGCAAGAAACTTTATGTAGCCTTGTTTATTGATTGGGTCACCGCTTTCGGTAGCCACAAGCTTGGTTCCATCTATAAGTTTCTGTCCGTTTACACTCACTGTGATGTTGTCGCCATTTACGCTTATATTGGCGGTAGACCAGTCGCCAATAGTATCGTACTTGTGCCATTTGCTATCGCCTACAAGCTTAAGTCCATTTTCTTTGTTAAACATAAGCACAGGCATAGAGCGTAGGCTAAGCGTTAGAGTGCCTTCTGATAGCCAGTCAAAAGCAAGGTTAAAGTCGGCCAGTTGGTCGTGTATAACCCAGAAGCCTCGTTTTTCCATACGTGTCACTTCGGTATGAGCCATATTGTATCCGCCTTCGGCATGCCAGTTGTCTATTGCCGCAAGCACCTGATCGATGCGTGTGTCTACGTCCTTTTCGTCGTAGTGATGTATGTAAGACTGCTTGGCTGCATATAGCATAGCGCTTACCATACGTCCGGCATTGGCTTCGGGTTGATAGGCTATCAGCTCTGTGGTAGCTACAGCAAGCGCGTCGGCATATGCTTTGTTGCCATAGTATTTACGTAGATAGCTTATTGCCTGTGGACAATGTGTGTAGCCAAGAGCAACAATGATGCGCTGGCGCACGTAATCGTCGGTTGTCAGTTCATCTGCATCACGCAGTAAAAGATACATTAAGTCACCGCTTGTTGCAGTGCGTTCGGCTGTAATAAGGAAACGTGCTATAATGGCATTGCGTTCGTCTCCTTGTTTTTTAGCTGCAAGCTTTATCAGCAAAGGCATGGCATCCTCAGGCTTGTTGTCTATCAGTATTTTGTTTGCATCGTCTGTTGTCTTGCTTGCCACATCGGCTATTACCTTGTCCAGACTTTCGGTCCAGAATGGCAGAGCTTCGGGTTTGGGTTTTGTTACAATTGCAACAGGCGTCTTCTTCTTTCCGGCATGTATGTCGAGTATCTCCTTTACCTTGTTCTTTATGCCAGGTTGGGCGGCAGCAGCATCGGCTATTATGTCGTCGATGTCGTTCATATTAAGAAGAATGTTGTATGCGGTAGGTGCAAGTTCTGGCACCTCAAGGTACATAGCTATATGCGCAGCGTCGCCTTTTTTGACACAACGTGCAAGTTGGTTCATAATGTGTAGCTGTACGTCGGGTTCGTAGCTGCGGTCGAGAGCCTTCTTTAGTCCACTTCTCACTATGTCGGTATAGCGTCGTCCGGTAGTGGTTTGGCTATAGTCTACAATATGATCTATGAGCTTAAGACATGCAGCCGACTGGCGTTTGTCGTCAGGATCGCCCATTCGGCTAAGCATTTCCACACTAACTTCGGCATTGTTGGCAAGCGAGTCGAGAACATCAACAGTTGGCTTGCGACCGGTAAGTGTTATCTGTTTAACCGCTTCGGTAGACCAGCGCTCTATGGTTCGGCGACTGGTTTGAGCATTGGCATTAATGGCAAAGAGTGCGAATAATAATATGCCGATAATAGTTATCTTGTTCATCCCTTTAGTTGTTTGTCTTTTATATATATATTGCTGAGTTAGGGTAGGGGGCATTATACAATTAAAGCGGAAATTCCGTAAGGAATTTCCGCTTAGCTTAAAGAGGTACCTAGCAGAGTCGAACTGCTCTACACGGTTTTGCAGACCGTTACCTAACCGATCGGCCAAGGTACCAAATTGCATTTATTATTGAAACATTCTGTCTTGTTGTTTGTTGCAAGTAGTGTTGTTTCTTAATTGCGAGTGCAAAGGTAGTATTATTTATTCAAACCACCAAATATTTATGCGCCTTTTTCCTTAAAACATTCATATTTCTTTGTTTTAGGGTCTTTTTTAGCGTGTTTCTTCATCATTTGTTCCTTTATGGCGCATCCTTTGCATCCGTAGCATCCACTTTTCGACTCGCGAAATGTTTGTCTTATACGACGTATTGTGTATGCAATGGCAAGGAATAGGAGCAGGAAGACAATGGCGTATTGAATCATAATGTATAAAATATAGGTTAAACGTAGGAGGTACGACTTCAAGCCGTACCTCCTATTATATATGTCGCCCTAAGGCGCCTTGTTTACCAAGCAAAGAGAGGATAGTTCTTCATTGTCTCGTTAACTTTCTGGCGAACGCGTGCTATTACAGCCTCGTCCTCAGGAGCATTGAGCACTTCCTCGATAAGTTCGGCAATAAGTACCATAAGATCTTCCTTTGCACCACGTGTTGTTATGGCAGGTGTACCAAGACGTATACCAGATGTCTGGAATGCGCTGCGCGAATCGTAAGGCACCATATTCTTGTTAACAGTGATGTCGGCTGCTACAAGGGCGTTCTCGGCTACTTTACCTGTGAGGTCGGGATATTTAGAGCGCAAGTCAACAAGCATAGAATGGTTGTCGGTACCACCGCTAACTATGGTGAAACCACGCTTTATAAGCTCTTCGGCCAATACACGCGCATTGGTCTGTACTTGCTTGGCCCATGTCTTGAACTCAGGCTTTAGTGCTTCGCCAAATGCAACTGCCTTGGCAGCGATAACGTGCTCAAGTGGTCCGCCCTGCTGACCAGGGAACACTGCCGAGTTGAGCAACTGGCTCATCATCTTTGTAACTCCCTTCGGTGTCTTAAGACCCCAAGGATTCTCGAAATCCTTACCCATGAGGATGATACCGCCACGTGGACCACGCAGAGTCTTGTGTGTTGTAGATGTCACAATATGTGCATACTTAACAGGATTGTCGAGCAATCCGGCAGCAATCAATCCGGCTGGGTGAGCCATATCTATCATCAGAAGAGCACCAACCTTATCGGCAATCTCGCGCATACGCTTGTAGTCCCACTCGCGGCTGTAAGCCGAACCACCACCAATAATAAGCTTAGGCTTATGCTCTATAGCAAGTTGCTCCATATGGTCGTAGTTTACACGTCCTGTCTCAGGGTCGAGGTCGTAGCCAATGGCATTATATAGAATGCCAGATGTGTTTACACTTGAGCCATGAGAAAGGTGACCGCCGTGAGCAAGGTTAAGTCCGAGGAATGTATCGCCTGGCTTAAGTACTGCCAACAGCACAGCAGCGTTGGCCTGTGCACCAGAGTGAGGCTGCACATTTGCATACTCTGCACCAAAGAGTTCCTTAATGCGCTCGATGGCAAGATTCTCTACTTCGTCCACAACTTGACAACCACCATAATAGCGTTTGCCAGGATAGCCTTCGGCATACTTGTTGGTAAGGTACGATCCCATTGCTTCCATCACTTCGTCGCTGACAAAGTTCTCTGAGGCGATAAGCTCAATGCCTCTCAACTGACGCTGGTGTTCTTTCTCGATAAGGTCGAAAACTACTTGGTCTCTTTTCATATTGCTTAGGGTTTTAAGGGTTTATATATAATAATGTAGAGAAGCTTATACCAATTCTACATTTTCTATGTATTGTTCCTTGTCGCAGTAGTGGCACTTAAGTATGCCGTGCACCTTGTCTACCACGTTGAAAACGGTGTGCATTGGCTCATTGTTGGTAATGCATTTAGGGTTGTTGCACTTAACAATGCCGCGCAGTTCGTTAGGTGTTACTACGGTTTTCTTCTCAACAACCTCATAGTCTTTGATTATGTTGAGCACCACATTAGGCGCTACAACCGATAGACGTGATATTTCTTCATCTGTGAAGAACTTGTCCGACACCTTGATAATGCCCTTGCGTCCTATCTTGCTTGAAGGATAGTTGTAGCCAATGGTTACAGGATTCTCCAATGTTTGGAGTTTCAGAAGACTAACAACCTCATAAGTCTTCTCTGCTGGAATATGGTCGATAACGGTACCGTTCTTGATAGCGGCTACCAGTCGTTCTGTCTTGTTGTTCATTTCTTTAGATTAATCGATATAATAAAATAAACATTACTACTCAATGATGGTCTTGTCGTTCTTTACATCGTCGAGCGATATACCAAGAACGTCGCAGAAGATAGCCTCGCGAGCAAACAGACCATTGCCTGCCTGCTGAATGTAGTAAGCGTGCTGGCTCTCGTCAACATCGTATGCAATCTCGTTTACACGAGGTAGCGGATGCATAATCTTCATGTTAGGCTTAGCCTTTGCAAGCATCTGGCGCTTTAGAATGTATACATTCTTTACGCGCTCGTATTCCATAAGGTCGGAGAAACGTTCCTTCTGCACGCGTGTCATATAGAGAATGTCGGCATCGGCAATGATGTCTTCGTTGAACTCGGTATGCTCAACATACTTGATACCATGGTTGCGGCAATATATTTTATATTCTTCCGGCATGGCAAGCTCTTTAGGAGCTATGAAGTGGAATGTAGGATTGAAGTGGCGCATTGCTGTGATGAGCGAGTGTACGGTACGTCCATACTTCAAGTCGCCTACAAGATAAATGTTGAGGTTGTCGAGGGTGCCTTGAGTCTTGTATATAGAGTAGAGGTCAAGGAGACACTGTGAAGGGTGCATGTGTGCACCATCGCCAGCATTGACGATAGGCACTGGAGCTACTTCGCTTGCATATTGAGCTGCTCCTTCTACATAGTGGCGCATAACGATGACGTCGGCATAGTTGGAAACCATAAGCACTGTGTCCTTCAGTGTTTCGCCCTTAGAAACGCTCGAAGCCTTTGCGTCAGAGAAACCTATAACACGTGCGCCAAGACGATTGGCTGCTGTTTCAAAGCTAAGACGTGTACGTGTGGACGGCTCGAAGAAGAGAGTCGCTACTACTTTGCCTTTAAGAAGTTCGCGATTAGGATGCTTCTCAAATTCATGTGCCATTTCAAGGAGGTACATTATCTTCTCCTTTGAAAGGTCGGCGATTGTAACAAAATCGTGTCTCATTTGTTTATTTTAGAATTAATGGTTGTTGCTTATTTTCCTTGAAAATCCTTATACGAATGCTCAAGATCCAAATAGTGGAAGTTGTGCTGTCTTTGTTGCTCTAATGGTGGTATTGCCATATAGTTGCCATACTTATTGGATAGGTATGTGTTGTAGTCGGCCACACCATTAAGCATTGTGTCCTCGAAGGTGTAGGGTGTAGGTGTTCCAAGTGTCGACTTTAGCAATGTGCCTTTGCTGCCATCATCATAGTCGGCAACCAGTCGGCATTTGTCGTAGTCGTATTTCTGTAGCAGAGTCTTGATATGTTCCTGAATCTGCTTCATGTTATATATCTTTCGGCACAGCAACGGAAGCCATGAACTTGGTCCGTGACCGTGCTTGTATGGGTCGCGATGTATGAGGTAGAGTACACGCTTATAATACTCGTACTTGGCGAAATGCATCTTGCGTTTAAGCCAACCTTCGGGTGCACCGTCAATAGGAAACACATCGAGGTAGATACCACCTATATATTTAAGGTGCATACGCTCGATAAGGGTTGTTGATGCATCCTGTATCTTACCAAATGGCAATGGATATTGATCGTCGTTCTCGGCACATACAAACTCGAATGGTTGCGGCAGCCACTGCTTTGCATTCTTTATAAGAAGATTGTAGTCGGCACGTGGCATGGCAATGTCAATATCGTCGTCCCATGGAATAAATCCCTTATGACGTATGGCGCCAATCATTGTACCTGCCCAGATATAGTAACGCAGGTTGTGCTCTTGGCATACCGTGTGCAGAGTCTTGGCAATGCGAAGTATATGCTTGTGTACATCGTCGATGTTGTAATTCGCCATATTGCAATAGTTTCTGTTAGACAAGTTTTTTTTTCAGATGAGGCTTGTTGGTATAAGCTCATTTGCCTGATTGAAGTCTTCTACGGTATCAAGCTCTATAGAGAAGAGATCTGTGGTGTTGACGGCACGGAACTTGTGTCCCTGAGGTATAAGGCGCTCAAAGGCTCGCTCGTAGAATATGTCTACAAGTTTCTCGTTTTCTATCATCTGCTCAAGTTCGCTATATAGCGCCTTGCTGTATACTGCGTCAATCTTCTCTATGCCAACCGACTCGCCCATTGCCTTTGCTATGTCGAGTGTCTTGCTTATCTCTGTCACCATACCATCGGCTCCAGCTATAACCTTCATCTCTTCCTCGCCAAGCTTATGTGTATTTACGGCAAGAGCAGTGCCTTCTGTTTGTGCAATGCGTGCAACAATAGCTGGGTCGAAGAGTATGTCGCTGTCTAGCAAAATGAAGTCTTCAGCATCGACACTTGGACGTGCCAGCCACAACGAGTATATATTGTTGGTGGTCTGGTAGTCGTTGTTCTGTATGAAGGTGAGCTTCATATCTGGATAATGATTGGTGAGGAAGTTGCGTATCATCTCCTCGCGATAACCAGTAACAACAGTCAAATCGTTTATACCTATTGCTTTGATGCTGTCTACAGTACGCTCAAGCAATGTGCGTGAGCCAACACTAAGCAGGCACTTAGGGCATTTATCGGTAAGCGGGCGAAGGCGCGAAGCCATACCAGCTGCAAGAATCACTGCTTTCATCTTTATTTGTTGTTTAGTGCAATGCGCTTAATTACGTCGCACACAAGGCGGTTCTGCTCGCGGCGTCCGAGTGTTATGCGCATATGTGTGTTGATGTCAGACTCGTTCATAAACTTTACCTTATAGCTTTGGCTGGCAAACTCAGCCTCCAAAGCCTCCTTCAACTCAATAGGATATTTAATTAGAATGAAGTTGGCAATAGACTTGTAAACCTTAAATCCTGGCAAGGCGCCAATCTCCTCGGTATACATAGCGCGTGCCTCGTCCATTACATTGGCTATTTCGCGGTAATGGCTTTCCGATTTAATGGCGGCTATAGCCACCTCTTCGGATAGACGGTCGTAGCCGAGATATTTGTTGGCATAACGGCCAAAGCGTTCCATCATCTCGCCTTTTCCTACAAAACCAAATCCCCAACGCAAGCCAGGGAGGCCATAGAACTTAGACAGTGTGCGGCAGAAGATGATATTAGGATGGCGCTCAATCATATCTTTTATGTAGCTTATGTCGGATGTTACATACGAGGCATAAGCCTCGTCAACAAGCATTACCGATGTTTCTGGCAACATCTGTGCAAGAAGCTCAAGCTCGTCAACGGTCAGACCGTTGCCGGTTGGGTTATTGGGCGATGCTACAAGCATAATCTTAGGCTGCTCTTCGTCTATCATCTTCTTCAAAGCTTCGAAGTCGTAGGCAAAGGAGTCGTTAGTTTCGTACACGGGATAAAGCATTGTATTACCGTTAACCTCGTCGGCTATAGACTTGTAATACCACCAAGAGAACTTTGGAATGAACATCTTGCGGTTGCCATCTTCGCCTGTCAGGAAGTAGTGAACAGCCATCTTCAGAAGGTCCTCGGCACCATAACCAAGGAGAATCTGTTTTTCGTCGATACCATAGTATTCGGCAAGAAATTCGGAGAATATACTTTTCTTACCCTCATCGTAGATACGGGTGTAGAATGCAAGCTTGCGTATGTCGAAGTTTTTTATAGCGTTCACAACTTCGTCTGATGGGGTGAAATTGAATTCGTTCCTATCGAGATAATTCAACTCTTTATTCATTATAATGATTATTTTTTATTTAGATGCAAAGGTAGTGCAATTTTCTGAGTTAGCAGTAAGTTTGCTCCGAAAAACAAAGAATATTACTGCTAAAGTCACCGAAGCAACGCTGGCGGCTATGGTAGTAAGGAAGAATTGACGGTAGCCAATGTCCATTTGTATCAGTCCGGCAAACACTCCAGCTACTATTGTTGTTGTCCAAGTTAAGCTTGCTGCTGTGGCTCGCCTTAACTGGCTTCCGCCTTTTGTTGCAAACAGTTCGACAATGGCTGTATAGGCATTGCTGCCAAAGCCAATAGCTATACCGCATGCCAACATTATGCCACACACATCAAACAGTGAGTAGGCTATGTTGTTGCTTAGATTCTCGAGTAGGATGCTGTATGTAAGTAGTGCTGTAGACATTGGTATAATACACTCTTTCCATTGGCAGCGCCTTATAGCAAGTTTTCCAATCCAACGTCCTACAAATGTGGCTACTACTCCCACTGTGCCTAAAGCCAGTCCTAACTCTTGTGGGGCAAGGCTCAACCCTCCATTGTGTGTCATATCTATAAGGAATAGGGGTACGATGATAATGGTGAGCGATAGTGGCAGCATAAATATTAAGAAGAAACATAGCATCAGTCGGTTGCGCCAGCCTTGCATCATAAGGTCTACTGCTTTGACATGGTCGTGACCATGCAATCCGAATATATCTTTCTTGGCTACAATAGGTTTCTTGCCACCTGGTAGGAATATGCTATGCCAAAGCCAGATACAGAACTCAACGCCTGCCATTATGTAGAATACAAGGCTCCACGAATAGCGCACGTTGCGCGTAACCACCTCCATATTGCCTGCCAACATTGTCATTACGCCAATGCCAAAAAGCAAGGCAAGGCTCTTGGATAATAGTGCAAACAGACGGTGTTGATGGTTGGCTGTTGCTTCGTCATCGGTGTAAAAGCGGTTGGCAGCAATGCTGTAGAACACTCCTGATACAACAACAAAAGGCATAAAACATAGTGTGCCTTGCAGCCAATAGGTAGTTGGCAGCGTGAATGCAACCAACCATAGTGATAGTGCAGATATGAACTCTGCCGAAAGAATCCATACTTTGGTTGTGCCACGGAAGTAAGTTACTACCATTTCGAATAATGGTCGTAGCGTAAAAGGTATGGCTAACAACGATACGTAGAGTGCAATTTGACTGTTATTCAGTCCGTATCTACGCATCATAATAGTGGTAAGCACAAGGACAGACAGCAACATACCGTCGCCGAAGTGCAGCGACGGAAACCATGACCAACGCATACGGCGCGGTGCCGTAGTTTTGGTGTTGTTGGTTGTTGTGTTGTCTGTCATGTGGTTTGTTTTTTTATTTCTTCTTTCCGAAGTCTGGGTCTATCTTCAAGAACGCCGTAACGATGAATGTGATTAGGCAGCATGCCATGACGATGATGAAGAAGGTTTGGTAGCCTACAATATCCTTTATATATCCCGACACCATGCCTGGAAGCATCAGTCCGAGATAGGAAATGCCAGTACATATAGAGTAGTGGGATGTTTGAAACTTTCCCTTGCAGTAGTACAGCATATATAGCGTTAGCACTGTAAAGCCTAATCCATATCCAAATTGTTCAACAAACAGGCACGATGATACGAGCCAAATGTTGGAGTTGAGTGTATAGCTTAGGTATATGTACACCACATCGGGCAATGTTATGGCGCAAACCATAGGCCAAAGCCATTTCTTCATGCCGTCTCTACTAACTAATACGCCACCTATGATGCCGCCAAGAAGCAAGCCTATTATGCCTACAAATCCTTGGGCAAAACCATATTCACCAAGTGTAAGTCCGAGTCCGCCTTCCGTACTTGGGCGCATTAGAAATGTCTTGGTCATTGTATTTAGCAATGCCTCAGGAAAGCGATACAGCAAGAGGAACACCATGGCAAAGATGGTATCCTTTAATTCGAACTTGCTGAAGAATGTTATAAACATCGACTTCAGTTCTCTTGCAATGTCGGACGCCTTCTTTTGTGTGGCAACATCTTCGCCAGAGCGTGGCATTACACGACTATGGTAGAGCCATATGCAGATGAACAGACCTGCAAGACCATAGAATACCAAGGTCCATGTGTACACAATACTCATATGGAAATAGTTCTCAAGCTTGTCGGCAAGTTTGGCAAGACCAGCATTGACAAACACAACGGCAAGTCTATAGAAAGTGTTTCTTAGTCCTACATATTTGGTTTGGTTGTGCTCGTCAAGCATCAGCATGTAGTAGCCATCTGCGGCTATGTCGTGTGTGGCACTGGCAAAAGCCATGGAGAAGAAAAAGAACATTGTGCCTTGAAACCAAAATGCTGTTGGCAACGTAAAGGCAATACCAGCCAATGCACCTCCAATGAGCATCTGCATTGTCAGTATCCACCAACGCTTGGTTTTTAGGATGTCTATAAACGGACTCCATAATGGTTTCAACACCCACGGCAGACAAAGCCATCCGGCATACAATGCCACGTCGGCATCACTCAGTCCCATCTGCATATACATAAATACAGACAGGGCTGTTACGATGATGTTGGGCAGTCCCTCAGCAAAATACAGTGTGGGAATCCATGCCCACGGATTGGTCTTCATCATTTGTATATCTTCTTTATCTCCGCACCACGATAGTAGTGCAGCAAGATGTTGTCGTACTTATAACCTTTGGCACCCATAACAGCAGCACCAATCTGACACATGCCTACGCCATGTCCCCATCCGGCTCCTGTAAGTTGGAAGGTTTGTGGCACACCATTCTTTATGTCTTCCTTGTCTACCACAAACGCACTGCTATATAGATGCGACTCGCTAAGAGCACGACGAATCTCAAGTTCCTTGCCTACTGTAAATGTACGCTCTGTGCCCACAATCTTCAGTCTACTTATACGTCCGCTTGTACCACGTTCTATTGGTATGATGTCTACAATGTCGCCGAATTCTATCTTCAACTTATTTGACAAGAGATTCTTAATCTGTTCCTGTGTGTAGGTTACATGCCAGCGATAGAAGTCGGTTGTCTCTTGGTCGTAGTCGTTAAGCACCTCAGACAGAATCTTCTTGTCGTTGGTGTTGCAGAATGACTCAGGGGATGTGCGAATCCATTTATCAGCATTAGCCTCAATAGTTAGATCAGGCAGCTTGGCAGTATCAATGTTCTTGCCGCTGCATCCGTCTTCGCTTGTCACCAAGTCTCTTACTCCAATTAGATAAGGCTTTTTTATATTCTCCCAGCAATACTGGAACTCCTCTGTAGCACCTCCGCAACACTTGGAGAAACGTGCGTCGCATATCTCGTCACCATCTATAAGAATCTGTCCACGAGTTTCGTGTACAGCCTGTGCAACGTTAGGACTTGTTGCCTTTGTTATACCCTGATAGCGTTGGCAGTGGTCGTCGGCACATACATCAAATATGGTATGGTCCTCACGGTCGTACCATTTTATTAGCTCGTCGTCTTTTCTTATGAACGAGAAGAATCCGTTTTGTCCGGCACCTGTCTGCTGCTTGCGTCGTTGCTCTATTTGTGATAGCAGCCAACTACGTGATATCACAGCATGAGCCTTTAGCAGTTCCAGGCTTGATGTGGCACGCATCTCGCTCGATATAACGCTTTCCAGATACGATTCAACAGGCAATTCGTTTATGGCGCACACCATATCCGAGTCGACAACAAGTCGCAGTGTTCCAAGGAATGTCTGTGTCTCCTGACGTTCCCAGTGATAATTCACGCCTATTGTAACGTCGTGTAATGAGAATGAAGCATCGGTCGACTGTGGATGGAAGGTTAGTTCTCTGTACTGGTTGCCGTTCCACATGATGCCACCCTCATGGAATTCAACAATCTGTTCGCCTTCAATAAGGTTGCCCTTAGCCATATACGGCTTATTGAGCGAGAATGATATCTTGGCTCCGCTTACAATGCCTACTGATACAGATGGTTGCTTTCCGGCAAAGTGAGCAGTAGAGCTGAGCTGGTCTTCAGCACGCATGCGCAGTTTTTCTACTGTTTCCTTGAAATCCTGTTGGCGCATACCACATTCCTTTAATATATCAAGAGCCTCGTCGGCAGTAATGTTCTCGAAGTCTTCATGTCGTGGTGTAACGATGAATCCCGACATATCTATAGCCCCCGGGCTAATGATTCGCTTGGCATTGTCTTCGGCAAAGTAGCAGTCGGGACGATGTTTAGCACGTGGAATAACAACTGTTATATAGCTGTCACCATCGCGCCATGCCACAATATTCATCATAGGCTCGGTGTCGCCGCCGTGCATAGGCAGTACAGAATGTAGTATACGGAACAGTTGTTCGCCAGTAGCCGTGTCGGTACAGCGTATAACAAATAGCGGAATAGCAGTTGGTATAGCAGCAATCTCGCCTTTATCGTCCTTCTTTATAAGTACCTCCATATCACGGCTAAGTCGAGCCCAATCGGTCTGCAATGGTAACAAGCCTGAGCATATAGCTTGGAAGTGCATATGATCAGGTGCCGATGCTCCACACTTAGGACCGTTATAGAACACAGTTAGAGCCGGATAGATGTTAAGCAATTTGTACATTTCGCCATAGTTGATGCCAATGCTCTGTGGGCGATGTGCACGCAAGGCGATAGTGAAATGCTGCGGCATGATAGGGAATGGATTGACAAGAAGTGTAAAGTTCTTGTCTATCTGCTTCTGCATCTGTTCCTTTGGACGGTTCTGCTCACATAAGAAACAAGGACGCTGAGCTATGCTCTTCTTGTCGATACTTGCTCCGGTAGACACCATTCGTGCCGGGTTAAACTGCAACTTAATTGTTATCTCGCCGCAAGTAAGCTCGCGTGTCTTTACGTTTTGCAGGTCACGGAAGTGTTGACGTGCATCTTCCCACAATTCAAGTTGTCGGTTAAAGAAGCGTTGCAGCGAGCTGTCGGCTGTAGTATCAGTGCATCCAGACGATAGTTGCTGACGTGCGGCAATCTCAAGAGTGCGTAGACGGTCCTTATACAGATTGTTTGCATTCTGTCGTTCAATGCTAAGGGCTGCATCGCTATTGCCGTCCCAACGGCGGCATAGATACAGTTCGTCGAATATTCTGCCTATACGATACTTGCGCGAGAAGGCAAGTCCAAGGGCATAATCCTCGCCGTAGCTTGTATTAGGAAATTGTATCTGGCGCAATATTGGTGTAAAGAAAGCACGTGGAGCGCCAAGTCCGTTTATACGCAAGGCATTGTTCGGACCATTTAGCTCGGTCCACTCGCGATGGTCTATTAGGCCTGGAGGCAATGTTTCAAGTTGGAAGTTGCACATACGATAGCTTCCTACGATCATGGCAGCCCCTTGACGATGAAACTCATCAACGATGCGCTGCAACGTTTGTGGTGATGAGTATAGGTCGTCGCTATCGAGCTGGACGGCAAATCTACCGCATCGCATATCGTCTATTGCAACATTCCAGCAACCGCCAATACCGAGATCGGTGCGTGTTGGTACGATATGTACAAGGCGTTTGTCGGTTTCGGCAATAGAGTTGAGTATCTCTGTTGTGCCATCGGTAGAATGGTTGTCTACAACAATTACGTTGAACTTGAATGTTGTCTTCTGTGATAGAGCCGAGTTTACGGCATCTGCCACCGTTTTAGCACGGTTGTATACAGGTATAACTACAGATGCCTCGAAGTCGAAGTCTTGCTCACTGAAGTCGGGACGTGTATAATGTGCCGTGTCTACCAATGCCCCTATGGTGTCAAGATGCTTGGTTGCCACTTGTTCCATCTCAACTTGGACATCGCGGTTGCGTGGATTTACGTAATCAAACTGACGTTCGCCACTCTTGCGCAAGTCGGTTTCTATCTGAGTATATAGATACTCGTTAATGTGGAAAATCTGTGCCTTACGACTGATGAATAGGCGGAAGTCGTAAAGTCCAGCCCATTCGTATGATGTATTTGAGCGTTGGGCCGCATATTCGTGCAACAATGACGAGCGTATAAGCAATAGCTGGCCGAAGTCAAAATCGTCGCGTATGCTTCCCACTTGATAGTCAATAGTGGGATGTTTCTCTACCTTATCCTCCTTTTTAATGTAGCTGTCGGCATATACCATACCAGCTCCACTGTCTGTAGCTACGCGCAACAGGCGTTCAAGAGCATGCAAACCAAGGCTTACGGGTGTGGTTTTAAGGCTAAGAAGCACATAGTCGGCGTCGGTATGGGCGTCGATATCAAGCAATGTCTTAGTAGATGCGAGGCTGCCGGTTGTAATGAAAGTACAGTCGTCGGCGCTACTTTTGTCAAGGCTTGCATTTGCTTCATCGTCAATCAGCAGATTTATATGTTGTATGGTCTTGCTTTGTCTTAGCGTTTGCAGCGTTTCCTCTATGTCGGACAAATCGCAACAAGGCATAAAGCAGTCAATTTTCTCTCTCATTGTTATTAGTTTGTATTTATTTCGGTTATTGTATGGCAAAATTACACAAAATATTCTAAGCATCTGCCTTAACAGCGATATTATTTATTGGTGACGATGCTATTTCATTAGTTAATGTAGGTTAATAGACTGATTTGGATTTTGGCACATTGAAATCAAAAAGCTATTTTTGTCAATGAAAAATACAAACAAACGATTTACAACATGAGGAAATATGTCTTTTTGGTATTCTTTGCGTGTTCGGCAATACTTTGCGCCCAGGATAATGGCAAATGGAGTTTGGTACGAGAACATCAGCAAAAGAGTTTTGCAAATACAATTCCACCGGGCAACTACAGCGGCATCACTCCGCTTGGCGACGATGTCTATGCGATGGTGAGTGATAAGTCAGACTCGGCTCTTTATTTTAATGTACGTCTGTATATAAGCAAACAGACTGGCGAACTGTTGCAAGCCGAATATCTTGGACCGCAAGGAAGGGTGGACACTATATCGCTCGACAACGAGGCTATTGCGCGTGTGTCCGACTCGACTGTGGTTATAGCAAGCGAGGGTAAGTATAGGTTGAAGGAGTATATGCTTAACAGCGATAATGTTGACCAAGGTCTGTGGGAATGGTCTATGCCTAGGTCTGATTTCTATCCCAACTATGTTTTCGAGTCGGCAGCTTACGATAGTGCGCATCACCGACTTTGGACTATAAACGAGAGTACTATGCTACGCGACGGAAAACCGGCTACAACGCAAGACCCGCATAACAATGTACTGCGTCTGATATCCTTCGACTGGACCAATAAGTGCAACGCTTCGCCCGTGTCGTATCTATACAAGATGGATATGCCCACAACGATGAAGAGGGCTATGACGTACGTCATGGGTGTTAGCGAGCTATGTGTCTTGCCAGATGGCAAACTGTTGGTGCTCGAACGCGAGGCTTTCATCCCTCACATTAAGCTTGGTGCTTTCTGCCAATGCAAGTTGTATGTAGTCGATCCGTATATTGAAACACCATATGCTCTTGACAAAGAATTGGAGCCTGGAGCTCCTTATGTAACTAAACATCTGTTGACATCATGGCGCACCAAGCTTGGCATAACCAAATATCTATGGGCTAATTACGAGGGCATGTGTCTTGGACCGAAGTTGGAGAATGGCGACCAGGTGGTAGTGCTTGTAAGCGACTCGCAGGACGGATATGCGGGAGTGCTTAAGGATTGGTTTAAGACTATTGTAATAAAGAAACAATAGGCGAGTCAAATCTGATATATTTTTTTTATTTAACGAGCTATACAAAATCGGGTCTAAAGAAAGCCAAGCGACTTTCTTTAGACCCGATAAATATTTAATGACGATTGTCTATTACATTACGCCGTCTGCACGAAGCTTCTCCTGCCACTTCCATGCAGAGCGAAGAACATCGTCGAGCTTAGCCTCAGCTTTCCAACCGAGTACATTGTTAGCCTTCTCTACGTTGCCGTAGATTTCCTCGATATCGCCCTCGCGACGTGGACCGAACTTCCAGTTAAGCTTAACGCCAGTTGCCTTCTCGAATGTGTTTACAATCTCGAGAGTAGAGTTGCCCTTACCAGTACCAATGTTGAAGAACTCTAATGGCTCAGTCTCCTCATCGAGTACGCGGCGCATTGCAGCTACGTGAGCCTTAGCAAGGTCTACTACATAGATATAGTCGCGGATACATGTTCCGTCAGGAGTACTGTAGTCGTTACCGAAGATGGTAAGCTCTTTACGTATACCCATAGCAGTCTGGGTTACGAAAGGAATGAGGTTGTTAGGCACACCGTTTGGCAATTCGCCAATCTCTGCAGATGGGTGAGCGCCGATTGGGTTGAAGTAGCGCAGAACAATGCTCTTGATATTTGCACCGCTGTGGATGTAGTCGGTGATAATCTGCTCGTTGATTTCCTTTGTGTTGCCATAAGGAGATGTAGCCTTCTGATGTGGGCAATCCTCCTTTACAGGCAGGTTCTCGAGCTTAGGCTGACCGTATACAGTGCAGCTTGACGAGAAGATAATGCCCTTGACATTATACTTAGGCATGAGCTCAAGAAGGTTGACAAGCGAGACGATGTTGTTGCGATAGTAGAGCAAAGGTTTTTGTACGCTCTCGCCTACAGCCTTTGACGCAGCGAAGTGAATGATACCCTCGATGTCTGGATACTTAGCGAAGACAGCCTCTGTGGCAGCAAAGTCGCGAAGGTCTACCTGCTCGAATGCAGGACGAACGCCAGTGATCTTCTCAATGCCGTCGAGTACCTCGATCTTTGAGTTTGACAGGTTGTCAACGATAACTACTTTGTAGCCAGCTTCGATTAGTTCTACAGTAGTGTGTGAGCCGATAAAACCGGTTCCACCAGTTACTAAGATTGTTTGTTTCATTTTGTTTAATATTAATGGTTGGTTAAAAATTAAGTCAATATGTATGTGGGGCTTTTTAGAACAATGTATGTTGTTGATATCTTTTGGACTTTTAGCCCGTGGCGTTTAGTTGCCAAAGATAGCCTTCAGGCCATTGTCTACACCGCTGAATCCCATAAATGCCAACGACAGCAAGCCTGCTGTGATGAGCACAATGCTCATGCCGCGCATGCCTTTAGGCACATTGGTAAGTGCAAGCTGTTCGCGCAGACCGGCAAACACAATTAGCGCAAGTGCGAAGCCTATGGCTGTAGAGAAAGCATATACAACACTCTCGATAAGCGAGAATTGCTTTTGTATCACAAGAATTGCCACACCAAGCACGGCACAGTTGGTTGTGATGAGCGGCAAGAATATGCCAAGAGCCTGATAGAGTGGGGGAGATATCTTCTTCAGTATAATCTCTACCATCTGCACCAACGATGCTATTACAAGGATGAACGATATGGTTTGCAGATACTCGATGTGCAACGGAACCAGCACAAACTGCTGTAAGAGGAACGTTACTATTGTGGCAAGCGTAAGTACGAAAGCCACGGCAGCGCCCATACCCATAGCCGTGTCCACCTTCTTCGACACTCCGAGGAACGGACATATGCCTAAGAATTGCGACAAGACGATGTTGTTTACGAATATTGCCGATATGAATATTAGTATGTATTCCATTTCTATGATGTTGTAATGTTATGTCATTTTTATCACGCTTGTGTACTGTTTAGCCTCTAAGCTTGTTTACTATAGCTATAAGATAGCCAAGTGTGATAAAGGCTCCCGGCGGCAATACAAACAACAATACGTTGCATGTCTCGGGCAGCAAGGCTATGCCGAACAGTGTGCCGGCACCTATCAGCTCGCGCACAGCACCGAGCAATGCAAGTGCAAAGGTAAATCCTAATCCAATGCCAATGCCGTCGCATATGCTTGCAAGTGGATTGTTCTTGCAGGCAAAAGCCTCGGCTCTGCCAAGGATGATGCAGTTTACCACTATAAGCGGTATGTATATGCCAAGCGACTTGTTGATACTTGGCAGATAAGCCTCCATAAGCATTTGCAGCGTAGAAACAAAGGCTGCTATCACAACTACAAACACAGGTATGCGCACCATGTCGGGCACTACATTCTTAATGAGCGATATAACGAAGTTGCTGCATATCAGCACAAACATTGTTGCCAGTCCCATAGACATGCCGTTGATGCCCGATGTGGTGGTGGCAAGTGTAGGACACATTCCAAGGAGAAGCACAAAGGTTGGGTTCTCCTTTATAATGCCGTTGGTTATTGTTTTGATATAGTTCATACGTTCGTTGTTTTATTTTGTTGCTTCACATGCCTGTCTAACAGCCTTTAGAAAGGCTCTCGATGTTATTGTCGAGGCTGTTATGCCGTCGATGTCGCCATTGTCTTTTGATACGGCGAAGCTTTTGCTCAGTGGATCTTTACCGATGATGCTTCCCTTGCCGTCCTTCTGAAACCATTCTTCGGCTTTGATGCCTAAGCCTGGAGTCTCTGATGTTTGTCGTATGGCATAACCAAGCACCTTGCCTTGAAGGTCGAGTCCTACAAGAACTGTAAGGTCGCCTCCAAATCCCATTGTAGTACTTTCTACTGCTTTGCCCAATGGGGTGCCGTTTGTCAGGGCCACGTAGTGTACAACAAACTCGTAAGTCTTTCCGTCAAACTCTTTTGTTATGTTCTTTACGTCGGTCTCCTTTACTGTTTTGCCGCCCATAACCTTACTAATGTCGGCGGCAAGTGAGCGTTGTTGCTCGGCAAGTTTAGGCGCTTCTGTTACGTGGTTTACCCAAGCAAGCAGGCCACCTGTTATCAGAGCCACACATGTCAGTACTATGACCATGTTGGGCAATGTAGACTTTAGCTTCTTCATTTCTTCAGTACCTCCCCAAATCGTTTAGGTTTGCAATAGTTGTTGATTAGCGGCGTAAAGGCGTTCATTATCAGAATAGCGAACGACATGCCTTCTGGGTAGGCTCCCCAGTTGCGTATTACTATGGTTAGCAAGCCAATTGCTGTTCCGTATATCAGCTGTCCGCGTCGGGTCATAGGCGATGTGGTATAGTCGGTGGCCATAAATATGGCTCCAAGCATCATACCACCGGTAAGCACAACCGATATAGGGTCGGCATAGATGGGGTTGGCTATGTGCAGCACCGAAGCAAATACGAATGCCGAGAGGATGATGCTCACTGGTATATGCCATGTAATAATCTTCTTCCAGAGCATAAACGCCAAGCCCAACAACAAAGCCAAGGCGCATACCTCGCCTATAGTGCCTGCTCCGCCATTGACATTATTGCCAAGCAACAGATGCAGCGAGCTTGGCATAGAGTCGAGCACGGATGCGTTGCCAGAGCTGATGGCTTTCTTCATAAGGCTAAGTGGTGTTGCTGCAGTTGTAGCGTCGGTATAACTCATCTGCTGACCAACAACAGGCCACGATGTCATTTGTACTGGAAAGCTTACAAGCAGCATGCATCTGCCCACAAGAGCTGGATTAAAAAGGTTGCAACCCAAGCCTCCAAATGTCATCTTGCCTATACCTATTGCCACAACAGCTCCAAGTATAACAATGCCTACAGGCAGATTACTCGGAAGGTTCATACCAAGCAACAGGCCTGTTATTACAGCCGAACCGTCGTCGAGAGTAGGCTTGCGGTGCAGCATATACTTGGTTATTACCCATTCGGTAAGCATACATGCGGCTATGCTTGATAGGCAGACTATTACCGAGCCTATGCCGAAATAGGCAAACGACACAATCAAGGCTGGCATTAGGGCGAATATCACGCCGTACATATTGCGCTTTGTGCAGTCGCCGCCGTGTATGTGGGGTGATAGTGAAACTATGAGGTTTGACATGCTGTGTATTAAGTGAAAAGTGAAGAGTGAAAAATCCGTTTGCCGGTATTCTTTGTTACGCTCTTGTTGGGTTATTGTTTTATTTTAAAGGGTTAGATATGTCGTGCGTTGGTTGCATCTACTTCTTAGCCCTTCCCTTTATTATCGCCATTACGCTTTGCTTGCCTATTCGTATATTGTCGAGCAGCGGTCTAAATGCTGGACATGTAAACTTGCACGAGCCACACTCGATGCACGATGTTATAAGTTCTTCCTCGCACTTATCCCACATCTTCATTGATGATGCTGTTGCAAGCAGGTAAGGTTCGAGTCCCATAGGGCAGACATCTACGCACTTGGCACAACGCAAGCATGGTCCTGGCTCATGGCGTTTGGCCTCGCGTCCGCTTATTACGGTTATGCTGTTTGAGCCCTTAACGATAGGAGCGTCGATGGATATAAGTGCCTTGCCCATCATAGGTCCGCCCGACAACACTTTGTTCTCGCTTACAGGCAGTCCGCCGCAAGCCTCTATCAGCTCGCTTGCCGGTGTTCCCATGCGTACAAGGAAGTTGGCAGGCTTTGCCATCTCCTTTCCTGTTACGGTGGTGTAGCGCTCGAACAGCGGTTTATGCTTCATAACAGCCTCGTATACTGCGAAAGCTGTTGCCACATTCTGCACAATGGCGCCCACATTTACCGGTATGGCAGGAGGCGCGGGCACTTGTCTGTTTATCACAGCATCTACAAGTTGCTTCTCGCCACCTTGTGGGTATTTCTGTTTCAGTTCAACAATTTCTATATTGTCATTATTCTTTGTCTTCTCCTTGAATAGGGCTATAGCTTTGGGCTTGTTGGCCTCGATGCCAATGTATCCGCGGTTGGTTTTGGCAGCCTTCATCAATAGGTCCAGACCAACAAGTATCTCGTCGGCATGCTCCATCATCAATCGGTAGTCGGCTGTTATGTATGGCTCGCATTCCACACCGTTCAATATCACGCATTCGGCTGTGCATCCAGGAGGAGGCATAAGCTTTATGAATGTAGGAAATCCGGCACCCCCCATACCTGTAACGCCAGCCCATTTAATGCGGTTTACAATCTCCTCGGGTGTCAGTTCGGTGTGGTCTGCCACACGCTCAAGTTTTGTAGAGCGGTCGATAGTTTCTTCCCATTCATCGCCTTCTACGTTTATTATGATTGCAGGCTTGCGATAGCCTGATGCATCTATGGTTGTGTCAACCTTGAATACAGTGCCCGACACACTACTATATATAGGTGCCGACACAAAGCCTCCGGCTTCGGCAATGAGTGTACCTACCTTTACGTGGTCGCCCTTTTGTACTACCGGTTTGGCAGGTGCGCCGATATGTTGAGACAGAGGAAACACTGCTTGCTTAGGCAACGGGGCTGCAACAGTAGGTATTTCTGCTGATAGCTTGTTTTCCTCGGGATGTATTCCGCCTATTCTGAATGTTCTCATTATTCTGCTTGTAATGTTTTTAATGGAGGAAAGTTGACGCTCACTATTGCATGTCGTGGACATGCCTTCTCGCATTTGCGACACATGCGACACTTGGTTGGGTCGATGTAGGCCAGATTATTTTCTATAGAGATAGCATCAAAGGCACACTCCTTGGCGCATTTGCCACAGGCTATGCACGATACGTCGCAAGCTTTGACTGCAGCTGGACCTCGGTCTTTGTTTTGGCAACTTACGTATAGACGTTTGTCCTTAGGACCGCGTGGCCGCAATTCGATTATGCCTCGTGGACATGCCTTTGCGCAGGCGCCGCATGCTGTGCACAAGTCGGTGTCAACCTCGGGTAGTCTGGTTTCCTCGTTAATCTTTATGCCACCGAAAGAGCAGGCCTCGGCACAATCGCCACAACCTAAACAGCCATATCCACATGCTGTCTCGCCCATACCACATGCATTCATGGCACGGCAAGTATTCAGTCCGTCATACTGGGCTATAGTCTTGCGCTTGTTGCAATCGGCCTGACAGCGCACTACAGCAATGCGTCGTTCGCCTTCTGCAACAGTCATTCCCAGTATGTTGGCTATCTTCTTCATTGTCTCGTTTCCGCCTACAGGGCATGCCAATCCTTCTATAGAGCCATTGTCAGCTGCCTTTACAATGGCGGCAGCCAATCCAGAGCAACCAGCAAAGCCGCATCCGCCACAATTGGCTTGTGGTAAGGCTTGCGCCACTTCGCCTATGCGAGGGTCCTCGGTTACGGCAAAGCGCTTGGAGCAAACGTATAGCACAACAGCCGCAATAATGGCTATAGCGCCAAGAACGACGAGTGCTGTAAGGATGTAATTCATAATTGTTGTTATTGTTTCTTGGTTTAAAAATTGTTGGTCGGCGGTTCCTGTTTGTCGGTCAACTGTATATTTACGTTGGTCAACGTTTCTGCTAACTGTTCTTTATTGGCAATCGGCAAGGCTAATTTCGAAGTGCCGGTTGATGCTCTTTCTTGCCATATATATAATAAGGTAATAAACCACAAGCACACCTATTGCGCAAAATGCAGCTGTCTCGTCCTTTGCACCGGCATAGTGAATGGCAAGCAGAGAGGCTACAAATAGCAATAGTGGCAGTCCGAATCCAATAATCACGGCATTGCGTCCCGATTTGGCTGTCATCTCCACATGCACGCGGTCGCCTTTGTTGTATTTTGCAAGACGCTTGTCTTCTACGTCCACATACATTGTTTTGCTGCTGTGCACCTTGCATCCGTTGCTTGCCTCGCACGTTTGACATGCCGAGGAGCGCATAATCTGTATGCGTGCGTGGGTGCCGTTTAGGCTTTCTATCACCCCGCATTGGCGTATCTTGGTGGTCATATCTTAGTCGTTTATTTGGCTTTATTAAGGGTGCCGATGTGGTCGGCATACTTGTTGAACATTGCAAAAGTACGATTTATATGTGGTAATGGCAAATAAATTGTTGATATTTTGTTACTTTTGTTTGGGCTATACACTAAAAAAGTGTACATTTGCAATATAATCTAAAACACTTTAGCGAAATGATGAAACCTTCTGAACAAACAACACAACAGATTGAGCGTTTTCTTAAGAAAATTGCCCAGAAGTTCCCTGCCAATGAAGATACCTCTTTAGTGACGGATATTCATATAAGGGTGTCGCAGGATAGTGGTGAAATGGTGGCATTTGACGATGACGACAAGGAAATAACTCGTTGTGTCGTTGAACAGTGGATTGGAAACACAGACGAAGACTTCTACGACAACGTAGAGTGTGTGTTGCACAACACCATTGCTACATTCAACATACTTGCCGACAACCTTGGCATATTGAAACCTTATAGTTTTGTGCTTGAAAACGACGATAAGGATACGGTTGGCGAGCTTTATATTGCCGACGACGATACCGTGATTATCGGCAAAGACCTTATGGAGGGGCTTGACAGCGACCTTAACTCTTTCCTTGATACATTGTTGAAGGAAAACTAAAGAGTGGGTTTGGGCTTGTCATGTTATATAAATATATGTGACTTAATGTGCTGTATATCCCTTAAAAAGTAATATATATTAAATGGCAAAGTAATATATATTAAATGGCAAAGTAATATATATTAAATGACTAAGTAATATATATTGCTTTGCCAAGTGATATAGACTCATGTCAGCATTCAGAATCTACCTTACATCTGCTTATAAGCGCAAGGCTCGTTTTGGTAAACAATCCGGAACGTCCATTAATACAAAGCCTCATGTGAGTCGTTTTGCGCATATCGGCATCAAAGCTGCCATGGTACAGGCTTGTAAGTCTGCTATGCAGCATAATGCGGTAATCAAAGCATACGCACAGAGGCTGTACGCAAAAGGCAAACATGAGGGAATTGTCATGAATAATGTAAAGAATAAGGTTGTGCACATTATTTTCAAGATGATACAGACACAAACCTTATGGGAACAGGAATACCAACAAAAACACACGAAAGAGGACAAAGCTATTCCGGAAAAAATGAAATAGGAGCCACCGAAGCAGCTCCTATGATTAATGCGGCGTTGAAAACTCCTTCATCTGTTGTTGAATGCACATTTATAGAAGAACATTCTTTTCAAAAGAACAGCAAAAAAAACTTCAAGTTTTTCTTGCGTAGAAACATAGAATGCACACCCTTATTGTTGCAATAATCCTCAGTTACTATGCGTAGAGCCTACGTATAGAGAGTGAGCCTTAAATTCTACAACGTTTGATTCTCGACATATAAGAACGCAATGAACCCTTGCTAACACAAAGCAGATCTGATATCTCATCATCGCTTTTGCCTATATGTTTCAACATCAAAATCAATAAATTCTGTGTAGTTAGATTATTATATTGGTGTTCCATTTGAATAAAGAAATCTGCATCAACAACTTTATAAAAAGTCAATATGTCCTCCATAGCCCTTGCATCACGCTTTTCAACAATTTTGCCCAAACATACCCCCTCATACAACTTATGCCCATGCGAAACACTCTTAATATAAGAATCCATTTTTCTCTCCATCTCTCTAATTAGAATCTTCTTCTCCTTATTGCTGTCATTTTTTATTTTATTCAAATAAGCTATTTCATTTGCATAGTTTTCAAGTTCTTTTTTCTTTGACCGTATTTCCCGATTGTTTTTTCGGTAAACTACAATAAATGTAACAGCAATCAATATCAACACACCAACTAAGATACAGAATATATACACCATTTTCGACATTTTATGTGTATTGTTTATAACTACATTCTTATAATCTGCCTTATACTGTATATCCTTCACATTTTCTTTTTGATGCTGTTGAGCTAAAGAATCCATGATATCTATTTCCTTATTGAAAAAGAAAGAAGCCTTATCGTAGTTATTTTGACACTTCATTACATTTCCTAATCCATTTAATGCCTCTGCTTCATGTCTAAGACTTACAGATTCTTTCAATTTCTTTTGGTACATTTTTTCTGCTTTCTCATAGTCCTTCATCCATAAATAATATGCGCCAGCAATTCCACACACAACTGGATCTTCACCCAATTCCAATGCTTTGTTAATATATAATTGTGCTTTAACGGTATCATTTTGAGTAATATAATATGCACAAACTTCTGCAAAATACACTCTTTGTTCTTCCTTAGTGCCATATTTTATATAAGGTATATACTGCTTTGTACATATATTAGCACTATCATGATTCCCTATCATATCAAAACTAATAGATTCGTAGTATTTAGAGAAAAGAAATCGGTCTGGACTTCTTAAATCAATAGCAATCTTACTACTTTTCTTTGCATACTCAAGAGAAATGTGATAATTTTCAGACACAAAATTGCAGAAAGCTAATGATGAATAAATCTTATATTTCACTTGTAAGCTACCTCCTTCTGCTAATTTTTCTGCCTTTTTAAAATATACGATTCCTTCGGAAACATTACCTCTATCATACAACTCACCACCTTTATAGTAATATAGTTCAGATAGTTTTGCTTTGTCGTTATATTTCTCGTAATAAACAATACAGCTATCTATAATACAATTCGGTATCGGCTCATATTTTCGCGAAAGTATCTGGATATGCAGGAGTTTTAAATAATATAATTCTTCTTCCGACATACCATTCTCGTTAATTACCGCAAGTTGTTTTTCGGCTTTATTAATACTGTCATGGACCAAGAGACTATCTACATATGATAGTTTCTGAATAGCTGAGCCTGGTCGACAAGCAAATAAAATAAAAGTAATGAGAATGATAAGTAAATGCTTCATTTTTCTTTTTTTATACTGTATACAAAAGTAATGGATTTATCCCATCCTAACAAATTAAAGCTTAGAAATTGTTATATCATACAGAAGTCTTTATTGCAATACGTATTGCGAATAGGGGTATTTATCTATAATAAATTAAAGATAACAAACTATATATCAATACATTAATAGCTTTTCAACAATGCAACAGCAACAGTTCTTTTTACGGTCATATAATTGTGACAAAGAGATATTTTTATTAGATTTGCAACAATAACAATCAAAATAGTAAAATTATGAACAAGATTTATTTTTTAATTCTTCTATCCATGTATAGCATAGGTATACAATCTAAGGAGAATAAAATCATACATGAGCATCACGAGAAATCACTGAATGCTTATGTCGAAAACGAATACTATATCGTAATAAACAACGGTGAAAATGTTAAAGAAAAGAATAACGGACAAATCAAACGTCCTCATCGTAATCCTTCAAATGTTGGCATACTTACATTAGTTTTTAATTCGGATTTCTCAAACATATCTATCTGTATAAAGAAAAATGGAGACACTGTTTATTATGACAACGAACTATCCATTAAAACTTTTGATATTATTTCTATTAACATTAAAGAATTTGGTAGTGGTTTATATTCTGTCCAAATCAAAGAAGAAGAAAAAGTGTTATTAGAAAGAGAGATTGAAATAGACTAACTGATTCACCTTTAAAAAGGTACCGTTCAAAACAGAGTGGGGGAACCTCAAAATGCTTACAGTTTAAAACTAAAAAGCATTGAAAGGCCTCTCTGTCTGACAACTTAAATCTTAGAGATTTTTTGACATTATTTATTTTAAACTTATTTATTATGAGAAATTTAGTAATCATGCTGTTAGGATTGTTCCTTTTTTGTTCATGTTCTTCTTCGGATTCGTTCGAAAATGTTGACGTTAATAATGTAATGTCTGAAGAATCATTACAGGAAGATCAATTGGTTTCTGTACAGTCACAAATTGAATCTCTTAATCAAGAGATGTTTACATCGTCTAATGAGACGAGAGGCTTTTGGAAGTTTTTTACAAAGATAGTATGTACGGTTTTTGCAGATGCCGTAGGTGGTCTTGTTGGCGCAGGATTGAGTGGTGGAAATCCCGTTGTTGCAGCTTCGACAGCCGTTTCTGCTTCTGGGCTTGTGGCATTTGCAAATAACGACAAACTATCATTTAATGCGCATGTAAAGACAAATAAAAAAAAGAAAAATGGTATTATAGACTTAGGAATGAATCATGATACTTTGTCCATTAATGCAACATTAATACCACAAGAGTCAAAGTATAAACAATTTGTTACATTAAATGATAGTATTGGTTATTATCATAATGTTGTATTGAAAGATTTGAGTCTTTCTTTGGCTAGTAATGATATTCAAGTTGATACATTGATATCAAAAGTTGCTCTTACAACAAGTAAATATTATCAAACACCTGTTAATGATATTCTTGTGGCTTTAAAAAACAAACGTTTTTTTTTGATGGATTGTTATATATAAAAGGCACTGCTATGGAAAAATGTAATAATCTTCATGACTTAGTTACACTTTTTAAAATGCAAAATAAAGGTTTGAATAAAGAATTTGACGTTCTTGAGGAATTTTTTAAAGGTCTCGTAAACGTAGAAGTGGTTGATAATAATGGCGAATTTATGAATAGGGCTTTAATAATTGTAGATAAGTCATCATTGGACGAAATTACAAAAAATAATCTTCGTAATGCTTTTATCGTAGGAAATGCAAGTTATCAATTATGGAATACAGAAAATTGATTTACAACTAAACATCTACCCTTATAAGAATACACAAAAAAAGTAAAATTATGACACGTAGAAAAAACTCGTTAAAATCTCTGGTTATGGGATTGTTATTGGCTTTTGTATGTCCAGTATGCGCTCAAGTAACTGGAAGTAAGGTTTTCCCTTTGCATGTGGAAGCCAGTTTTGAAAGTGGCACTTCTTATCATAAGATGATGCCAATGGGCGCGGTTGCTGATTTAGGCTACTATATTAATAGGTTTTCGCTTCATGCTGTGGCGCAAGGTGATTATTTTCTTCCCAAAGAAGGCAATACATATAAGTATAATAATGCCAGTAATATAGGAGGAGGATTAGGATTTGTCCTCTTTCCCGAGAATTCAGATAATCTGGGAATTATGGAGCTAAGGGCTTTGATGACGACATCTGTGAGTGGAAGCAAGTCAATGGAAAACAATTCTTATAAAGTGGGATTGTATTGGTATGGAAGTTCAAAGTCAAGGAAAGCGGTTCCATTGGTTAGCTTAGGCTATACGATTAAGAACTTCCATAGTAATGGAGTTCCAACTTATCGTGGTGCTTATGTTTCGCTTGGAGTGCGTTTCTAATGATGTAAGTAACAGTTCTGAATTATCTTTATATAAGTAACAATTCAGAATTATCTTGCCATGTACTCCTCCTATAGAAAGTAGCTCATATATAAACCTTAATTCCGCAATACTATAAATTTTAACTTTTATATCAATATCCCGCACCACTAAGTAAGTACCGGGAATTGCTGCCGGATAAATGGAAACAAAAAAATATCGCTCAAGTTTTTATTCTTGAGCGATATTTTTTCTGATTGTATATTCAAGTCTTTTGTTGATGCCCTGATGTCAGTCTGTCGCAAAAGCTTTGACAGATTAGTGTCAACAGCTATTGTTCTACTTCTTTACAGCCTGCTCAATATCCTCCTTATAGTTGAGGTCCTTAAGTCGGTAAATGTCATGAATGTGGAGCATACGCTGTAGGAACGAGTCGAGATTGCGTTGTTCCTTCTGTGTCCACTGAACCTCGCACAGTGCGGCAAGACGTGGCAGTAGTTCCCATTCCAGTTTCTTGCTGTCCTTAACCCATTCTGTCCAGATGCAACCCTCGGCTCCAATAACGTTCTTCTGCTCTTCGGCTGTAAGTCCATCCTGATATGGATCGAGGTTGTATACGCGCTCAATGCTCGGTATACCGGTGATTTTGTTTATACGGAGGTTGCTGAAGTAGAAGTTCTGTATAGGAGCAATAACGGTAGGATGACCTTCCTTTGCAGCGCGAACCGTAGCCTTCGGACTTGTCCATCCAATAACGGTGATGTCCTTGGATGGAGTTCCGTCGAGAATCTCGTCCCATCCAATCATCTTTCTTCCGCGAGCACGTATGTCCTTAGCCACCTCGTCCATGAACCAAGTCTGTAACTGGTCTTCCTTAGAGTGACCTTCTATGTCCTTTAAGCCCAATTCGGCAATCTTTGCCTGGCAATTTGTGCACTCCTTCCAACGGTCTTTCGGACACTCGTCGCCACCGATATGGATGTACTGCGAAGGGAATATGTCCATAATCTCGTTGATAACGTCCTTGGCAAATTGCAAGGTTTGAGCCTTTCCGGCACACATCACTTCCTTGATAACGCCGAAATGCTGACACACGTCATAAGGACCACCTGTGCAACCAAGTTCGTTGTATGACGCAAGAGCCGCCTGAGTATGGCCAGGCATGTCTATTTCGGGTATCACGGTAATGTAGCGTTCGGCTGCATAGCGCACAATCTCGCGTGCGTCGTCTTGTGTATAATATCCAGAAACAGGCACCTTGTCGTACTGCTCAGAGCGAGGAGCCGTAATGGTGCCAGAGCGCTTTGAGCCAATTTCGGTAAGCTTAGGATACTTCTTAATCTCGATGCGCCAACCCTGGTCTTCGGTGAGATGCCAGTGGAAGTAGTTGATGTTGTGCATGGCAAATACGTCGATAAGCTTCTTCAGGTAGTCTACACTAAAGAAGTGGCGTCCACAATCTATCATGAATGCGCGGTAGGCAAAACGTGGTGCATCGCTTATGTTGGCTGCTGGCAGCATTACCTGCTTGGCGTCTTTAACTATAGGTAGCGCCTTCATAATGGTTTGCATGCCGTAGAACACGCCTGCATGTGTGGTACCTTCCAGCACAACGGTCTTTTTAGTAACGTCAAGACGGTAGGCCTCGTTGCCTCCCGTAACGTTGGCTATGCCTAATTGTATCTGGTTGTTACCCTTACGGGTTGTTGTAGCCACGTTGATGCCGGTAATCTCCTTGATATACGAGGCAAGGAATTCGGCATTGCGCTTCTGTTTAGCATCGCCGTTGGCATAATAGATAGTGGTCTTGCCACTTAGGGCGAAAGGCTGTCCGCCTGTAGTTGTCACCTGCTTGGGCAATGGTATTATTTGCCAAGTGGCTGTGGCTGCTGTCTTTGCCGAAAGACAAAGGCAGAATAATGAAACGAAAATTGTTGTGATTAATTGTTTAAACATAATAGGTTTGTTTTAGGATTAATTTTCAGTGCAAAGTTACAATAATTTGGCGGAATTATCCACTTGCTTATTATTTTATTGTGTTTGTTCGGTATAAGCAGTGACAGGATGATAAAGTAAGATGGAGTTATATTAGGAGGTACGGTTCGGAGACCGTACCTCCTATTTTTCTTAAACATTGTTTGCTCGGCGAACAGTTGTCTGCTTATTCTTCTCCATTTCTAAACGCAGATGGCTGTATCTTATAGGCGTCCTTAAAACACTTGCAGAAGTAGCGTGGCGACGAGAAACCATTGGCATAGCTCACCTCTGATATACTCATTTCTCGTCGGTTGCGCAACATATCTGCAGCCTTACGCAGTCGCATATTAAGGATAAAACCTTTAGGTGTATCGCCTGTAAGGTCTTTCCACTTGTTGAAGAACGCTGTGCGCGACATGCCAATCTCTTTGGCAAATGTGTCAACGCTAAATGACGAGTCGGTGTAGTACTTGTCTATAATCTTCATTGCGCGGTCGAGCAGGTCCTTATCCAAAGGATTTGTTGCAAGCACATCGGCCTCTGTATGCGGATGCTCGCTGAACTTGCGTTGCAGCAAACGCCTTGTATTTACAAGGTTGTTGCAACGTGAAATCAACACATCGCTGTTGAAAGGCTTTGTAACGTAGTCGTCGGCACCCGTCTTAAGTCCTTCTATAGTCTGCTCAACAGCAGTTCGTGCTGTGAGAAGCACCACTGGAATATGGCATATAGAGAAGTCGCGTTTAATGGCTCGGCACAATTCTATACCCGACATATGCGGCATAAGCACATCGCTAAGTACAAGATCGGGCTTTTCGTCTGCCACCATCTCGAGCGCTTCTCTTCCGTCTACAGCGGTAGATGTGCGATAATAAGGACAGAACAGAGTGACGAGCAACTGTCGTATGTCGTCGTTGTCCTCGACTATGAGTATAGATGGTCTACTCTCGGCTTCTGAATCATCGGCTGATACATGCGCTTCTGGTTCTGATTGCACAGTTGTTACCGGCAGGATAGATGATTCGGCTGTATCGGTCTGCATAGCAGGTGTATCGCTAATCTCAGATGGGTCGAATGCTTCGCGCTGCATAGGTAGTATTACGGTGAAGGTAGTTTCCTTGTCTGGAGCAGAGTCAACGCTGATGGTTCCATGATGCATCTCTACGATACCCTTGGTAAGGTCGAGTCCGATGCCAGTACCTATATCAGAGAACGACTCAATCTTGCGTGACTGATAGAAACGCACAAAGATATTCTTAAGATCGTCTGGTGCGATGCCCTTGCCAGTATTGCTAACCTTAAATATAGCCGTGCCATCGGCATTGGCTTTAGCATTCACGCTTACTGTACCTCCTTGCGGAGTGTGTTTAAGAGCGTTGGATATAAGGTTGCTTGCTACCTTCATCATCTGCTTACGGTCGAACCACATAGGCATAGATGTAGGTACATTAAGCTCGAGAGCAATATCGTTGCTTGTGGCATACTCCTTAAAGAGCATAACATTCTCGCGCAGGAAGATGGCAAAGTCGTTTTGCTGTACGTATATGCGTGTATGACCTTGCTCTTGCTTGCGGAAGTCGAGCAACTCGGATATCAGTCCGCGCAGCTGCGAACTGTTGCGGTAGATGCCAAGAATCTTGTTGTGCACGTCGTTGGCAAAAGCCGATGACTTGAGCAACGATTCTGACAGGCCTATGATAACCGTAAGTGGTGTGCGTATCTCGTGCGACACATTGGTAAAGAAGCGCAACTTAGACTGATTCTGTTCTTCTATGTCCTTGACATGCTGCTGCTCAAACTTGAGCGATTCGCCCAAGCGTATGCGGTCGCGATATTCGCGAATGAGCCACCAGCCAGCTCCGCCAATCAAGGCTATATATATAATGTATGCCCACCACGACATATACCATGGTGGCAGAATCTTGATGCGAAGACTTACTGGCTCGATGTCGCTGCCAGGGCAACTCAGTTCGAGCGTGTAGGTACCAGCACTAAGTCCGTTGAACGATATAACCTTAGTGCGGATGGTTATCCATTGGTCGGACACACCTTTCATTCTATATTGCAACGGCATGTCGTATGTACGGATGAAGTTGGTGGTAAACGGCTCAACGCTGAATACCTTGTCGTCGTGGCTCAGCACAATCTCCTTGGTAAAGCGTAGCGCTTCGTCGAGTATGCCACTATCATCTCCAGGCTTTATCTCCTCGCCATTAACGTAGAGTTCGTCAAATCCGATATAGTAAGGTTGCGGCCTTTTGTATAGATCACGCTCATTGAACTTGGCCATGCCATCTATACCTCCAAGGTATATATCGCCGTTTTTAGCTACATAGAGTGCATTTTCGTTGATGCTCTCAAGCGGTATGCCAGACGTGCGGTCGTAGTTGTGGAAGCGGTGATCCTTGCTGTCGAACACGGAGAATCCGCGGTTGGTGATAAGCAGAATGTCACGATTGTTGAGCGATGACGGCGCTGTGGCATATACTGCATCGCCAGACAGGCCCTCGGCACCGCCATAACTGCTGAATGTATCATCATTGTCGTTGTAGGTGCAGATGCTGTTGTTGGCCATGGCAAACCATAAACGTCCATTGCGGTCGACAGATATGTTGTTGATATAATTGCTGACAATGGATGTTGGAGTGTTGTGCTTATGCAGATACTGCTTGGTCTTGCCGTTCTTTGGATTGACGCAGAACACGCCGTCACCCTCGGTGGCAATCCACAGTTGCTGCTTATTGTCGACACATACACTTGGTACTGGCACGCTTAGCTTGCCTACAAGCAGAGGTGTGAAGCTATTTTGACTGAGTGTGGAAGGGTTGAGCATGGCCACGCCACTTTGGGTGCCTATTACAAGTTTGTCGCCATAGGCTGTAATAGACCTAACCATATCAGAAGGCAGTGTGTGGCTGTTGCCTCTCTGATGTTTGTATACATAGGTCTTGCCAGTAGAAAGATCGAGTCGGTAGAGTCCGCCGAGGTGTGTTCCAACCCACATGGTGTTTCGCTTGCTGTCGAAATGTACAACCTTTAGATTGGCAATGTTTATGCTGCCAATACGTTCAATCTTGTTGGTGCGTATATCAAGCACGTTCATGCCACCTCCCTCTGTGCATATCCATAAGCGTCCACGGTTGTCCTCGGTCATGCTACCCACAACGGGGAAAGACAGACCTGCATTGGAACCTGCAATGGCACGATAGCGTGTGTATATCTCGTTTTCGGGATTAAAGTAGTTTACACCACCAAAGTAGGTGCCAATCCATAAGGTTCCCTGGCGGTCTTTGATGATGCTCCAAATGCTTGAGTTGGTAAGGCTACCCGACATACCGTCGGCAGTAAACAGACGATGAGTGCCAGTGGAAGGGTTGTAGCTCATCAGTCCATGGTAGGTGCCAATCCAAATATTGCCGCGATTGTCCTCGCAGAAAGTGCGCACAAAGTTGCTCACAAGCCACTTTTCTGTGGTTGTGTTCTCTATTTTGCCATTAGGCGATATAGTCCAAAGGCCACGGTTCCAGCTGCCCACCCAAATGTTGTGCTTGCTGTCCTCGTATATGGTGGTGATGTGTGCGTCGTTGATTACATGGCTCAGTTTGCCCTTGGCATAGCAATAAAGACCTCCGTTATAGGTGCCAATCCACAGGCGATTGCGGCTGTCGCAAGTCATCGACTCAATTAGTTCGCCTTTAGGCAGGCGTGTAAGTACGGTGCTTTTCTTGCAGTCGGCGTCAAACTTTTGCACTACGTTGTGCGTACTCATGTATAGCACGTCCTTGAAGCATATAGCCTCGCTGCTGCCATGGTGCAGAGTGGTGAATACCTGCGTACGTATGTCGAACTGCACCACACCCTCCGAGCACACAAGGTATAGCATACGCTTGCCGTCACCCGTTATGTGGCGTATATTGTTGCAAAATAGCGAGCGTGGATTGCCCGGCTGATAGCTGTAAACATGTATAGAGTTGCCGTTGTAGCTGTCGAGTCCAACGCGTGTGGCTATCCATAGCACACCGTCGCTGTCGGCATATATGCTGTTGACAGATATCTGCGACAGACCATCTGCAGGTGTAAGATGGTTGAAGTATGTATTTTGTGCATTGGCGCAGAGCGATACCAAAAGGCAAATCAGTGTTATGGCTTTTCTTATCATGGTCGTGTAGTCTTTTTAGTTGCGGTTTATAAATAAAAGTCGGATGTTAGGTTTATGTACCAGTCAGACCGTGAGCCATCAGGGTTCATAAGGCATTGTTCTTCGTTTGTAGCATTACTTTCAGAAGATGTATGGCCGAAAGACACAAGGAGGCGTTTGGGTTGTTTTCTTGGTGTGGTTCGTATAGCGAGTTGTCTTATTGGCACAAGATGTGCAAGGTAAGCCTCGGCTATGAATGATGTAAGACAGTTGGACGGTATGATTGCGCTGAATTCCCCATCCTCAGCAAGCAATCTTTTTACGGCTTTAAATAGGTCGCGATAGGGTAGGGTGTCGGCATGGCGGGCTGTTGCACGCTGCGAGTCGGGGTTCTTCAAACTATCTGTAAAGAATGGCGGATTGGATACAATGCTGTCAAACAGTTGGGTGCCATATACTTCAAAGTTCTGTATACTTGTTTCCACAATGCCAATGCGACTGGCAAAAGGCGAACAATTGGCGTTGTTGCATGCCTGCAGTGCGGCGTTGTGATCAATCTCAACAGCCGTGACATGCGCATCGGCAAAGCGTTGTGCCATCATAATAGCCACGAGTCCAGTGCCGGTGCCAATGTCAAGTATACGCTTTCCTCCATGTGCCCATGCTCCAAGCAATACCCCATCGGTGCCCACTTTCATGGCGCACCGATCTTGATGTATTGTGAATTTTTGGAATGTGAAAGAATTGTTAGACATTGTTTATATTATTTCCAATTAAGCCACCCTTTTTTTATATATAGCGGTCTATATAATATAATAAGGTGTAGATTTGTTTGCAAGATATTCCATCTTGTTTGCTTAGAGACTCAGCTTTTTCTGTATGGCCTTGCTCCAAGCCTGAAACTTGCGTGTGCTGTTGTTTATCTCTTCTCGAATGTCGTGTATTTCGTTAAACAGTTCGGCTGCGGCATTCTGTAGAGCATTAGGTTGGCGCTCGCTGCGGTCGGCAAACGAATTGACAACAATCTTTATGCCTTTAGGCTTAAGCTCAACGTCAATATCCTCGCCAGTCATGACTGGGTCGCCGTCGTAATGTATAACGCCAGGCTTGTCGCGGTGGATGTGTAGCTTTTGACAGCGAAACGACTTAATCTTAGAGTTCTTGTCGAGTGTTTTGTTGAACATCTCGATACTAATCTGCGGGGCTTGCAGCAGGTCGAACGGTTCCATAATGATGACATCCATCAGTCCGTCGCTCATAGATGCTTGTGGTGCAATATAGGCATTGTTGCCATATTGTGAAGCATTGGCGCAAGAAATTAGGAACGCCTTGTGTTGAGTTGTTCCGTTTTCGTCTTGTATGGTGTATGTCTCGGGTTTGTACTTAAGACCCTCGCGCAACACATTCTCGACGTATGTTATAGGTCCACGTTTGCCAGCCTCTGCAAACTTCATACTTACAAAGGCGTCAAATCCCATTCCGCATGTACAGAAGAATGGGTAGTTGTTGATAATGCCATAGTCGAGGTCGCGTATCTCGCATGTGTTTATTATCTCTATTGCCTTACGTGCGTTAATGGGTATAAGCAGATGGCGGGCAAGTCCGTTGCCCGAACCACATGGAATGATGCCTAAGGCCGTGTTAGAGTGTACAATAGCTCGTGCAACCTCATTTACGGTACCGTCGCCACCGACAGCCACCACTACGTCAACGCCATTGTTCTTAGCCTTTTCGGCTATTTCGGAAGCGTGTCCTGCATATTGTGTTATGGCAATTTCATAGTCAAACTTGTCTCTGTCGAGTGTTGAGGCAATTATGTCTGGTATGGCAGCCTTGTCGGATGTGCCAGATTTGAGATTGATTATGAAAACAGCTTTTCTTTTCATACGTGTTGTTTTATCTACATAAAATATATACAAAGTTAATAATTTAAAGTTTCATTTTGGTTTTTTCTTGATTAAAATTACTCAAAATATCACATTTCTTAGGAAAAAGGTTATTATATTGGTTTTTATTTGTAACTTTGCGCCTTGGAAATAACAATATTGGGTTTTTTGATACCTATATAATATTAAAATGGGACAATTACAGGAAAAATACAAGAGCTATCGTCTTCCACAGAAGTACATGGCAGAGGGCGTGTATCCCTATTTTCGTGAAATAACGAGCAAGCAGGGCACAGAAGTGGAAATGGGTGGACATAAGGTCCTCATGTTTGGCTCTAATGCTTATACTGGTCTTACTGGTGACCAGCGAATTATTGATGCAGCTAAGGCGGCTTTGGACAAGTATGGTTCGGGCTGTGCCGGTAGCCGTTTCCTCAATGGTACTCTCGACTTGCACGTGCAGCTCGAGAAGGAACTTGCCGAATACATCGGTAAGGACGAGACATTGTGCTTCTCTACAGGATTCTTCGTTAATTCAGGTGTTCTTGCTGTTGTGGTAGGACGTGGTGACTATATCATCTGCGACGACCGCGACCATGCAAGTATTGTTGACGGACGTCGTCTGTCGTTTGCCACACAGCTGCACTATAAGCACAACGATATGGAGGATCTGGAGCGTGTGCTCAAGAATCTGCCACATGAGGCTATTAAGCTTATCGTTGTTGACGGCGTGTTCTCTATGGAGGGCGACTTGGCTAACCTGCCTAAGATTGTGGAGTTGAAGCATAAGTACAACTGCTCTATCATGGTGGACGAGGCTCATGGTCTTGGAGTATTTGGCAAGGAAGGTCGTGGTGTATGCGACTATTTCGGATTGACAGACGAGATAGACCTTATCATGGGTACTTTCTCTAAGTCAATGGCAAGTATAGGTGGCTTTATCGCTGGCGACAAAGATACTATCAACTATCTTCGTCATACATGCCGTACATATATCTTTAGTGCGTCTAACACTCCTGCTGCTACAGCAGCTGCTCTTGAGGCATTGCACATCATCAAGAAGGAGCCTGAGCGCATTGAGAAACTCTGGAAGGTTACCAATTATGCATTGCGACGCTTCAAGGAAGAAGGATTTGAGATAGGCGAGACACAGAGCCCAATTATTCCTCTTTATGTACACGATGTAGACAAGACATTCCAAGCTACAGCTAAAGCTTTTGAGTATGGCGTGTTTATCAATCCGGTTATTCCGCCAGCTTGCGCACCTCAGGACACTCTTGTACGCTTCGCATTGATGGCTACTCATACTGAGGAGCAGGTAGAGCGTGGTGTGCAGATATTGAAACGTGTGTTCAAGGAGCTTGATATCATCAAGGACTAAGTAGAATTTCGTAAAAATAACGTATTCGTAACAACGTAATACATTATATAATATACGGATATAATATGCTGATGGGCATTAATAACTAGAATGATAGTTGTTAATGCCCATATTTTTTAAAGTTTTTGCTAATTTTTTTAGCAAAACGTTTGGTGGATACAATTATTATTTATACCTTTGCACTCGCAATCGAAAAACGGGGTGTAGCGCAGTCCGGTAGCGCGCCTGGTTTGGGACCAGGTGGTCGCAGGTTCGAATCCTGTCGCCCCGACCTCTTTCGATGTAAAAGTCTCTTTAAGGTTTGTATTTAATGTCAGACTATAGAGATAAAAATGATGAAATCCTCCAACGGGGTGTAGCGCAGTCCGGTAGCGCGCCTGGTTTGGGACCAGGTGGTCGCAGGTTCGAATCCTGTCGCCCCGACAAACAAAAAAGGCTCTTCTAAATAAGAAGAGCCTTTTTTGCGTATTGTATGTTGCTATACTTATTTCATTATCTTGACAGTCTTGCTGCCCTGCTTCATGATATAGAGTCCTTTAGCATTGCCATTGACCTTCATACCCTGTAGGTTGTAGAATGTGGCAGGTTCGTTGGCATTGTCATTTATACCCTTAATGGCTGTTACAGTAGCGTCAACGAATGAGTCGTATGTCACCTTCATGTATGGTAAGTATGCATCCTCGTTAGAGTCGTAATCCGACTCAATGTCTTCGGTCATCTCTCCGTGAGGTCCATCGTACTTGTATTCGTGCTTAATGCCTTCAACAAGTACAGCACCTGTGTTGCTGTTTTCGGCATACATATTCTCTTCCGAAGTTTCCCATTCTTCTTGTAGGATGCTATTGCCATGGTCATCAAACTTCTCTTCAATATAGCTGGCGCTTACTACCTGGTTATAATTATAAATATACATACCATATCGGTAGCTTCCGTTGTTGTCGGTGAATTCCAACTTTTCCTCTGCATATATAATAGAAGCTGGGTATCCATCATATGTGACTCTGATGGTGAAGGCTCCATTGTCCTTTGCGTCTACATTAAACTTTAATGTAATATCGTCTCCAGGAATAGTGCATGACTTCAGTTGGTTGGTTTCACTGATAAGGTCTAACGGGTCGGTACTGGTTAATTGTCCATCCGACTTAGTCCAAGTCATGTCGGTATATGTCTCTGTTATGCCATATGTTGCATCGTCCTCGTCATAACCATAGCATGTGATGGTTGTAGGAGCATTTCCGCCATTGGCATATTCAATCTCCATACGTTCGCTTTCAGCGTATTCGCCACCGCTCATTGTGTATTTGGTCAGTTTGGTAATATTGCCATCGCCATTTCGCTCGATAGTTGTGTAGTTGGAGCCTCTACCAGTCGTTGTGCCACCTTCTCCATCGGATACTTTAGATTCATATTTGGTGGTATATCCAGTTTGCTCGTCATATTCCTGAACACGTTCCGAGTAAGTTTCGTATGTTTTACCGTCCTCAGAAATAGACATAGTTTGGTGGGTTATTTGACCTTTAGAGTTGTATGTATTCTCGAGCTTTGTAAAGTCACCACCTGCATCAAGTACCTGAGTCAGTACAAGACCTTGTGCATTGTAGGTATAATTGTTCTCTGCATCCTTATCCCAACCCTCATCGTACGAGTACTGGATGTCGTGCTGTGGTTTCCATATAGCAGCCTCATTGGCACGTTTGGCGCGCATAGTCTTAGTTGTTGCCGGCATGGTTTTAACGGCATGCATATTCTTTTCAAACTTCTCAAGCAGAACTTTAGTTTCTATTGGCAGTATGTTCTTGTCGGCAGATGTCTGTGCAAAAGCGCCAGTGGCGACGAATGTAGCCGTAATTACGGCAAGTGTAAAATTTTTCATAAGCATTGAATTTTTTTGTTTGTGATATTGAGTTATTTTATAATCTTCTTTCCGTTTATGATGTATATGCCGTGGGGTAGTGTGGCGGTAGCCGATTGAGCAACCTTTACACCTTGCAATGTGTATACTCCGTTGGCGTTATGCTTGCTTTCCGGTTGTATTGTGCAGTGGCTTATTCCTGTTGAAACATTTGTAAAATCGTCGGCAACAACCTTTGAGTCGGGCATATACTCATTGTCGTTGTAGCTGAAAGTCCATGTAGTGGTCTGGGTTATCTCGCCATGTTCTCCACCGTAAACGTATTCGTTGCGTATGCCGTCGGAAATCTTAGCGTTTTCAATGCCGGTTTGCGACACATTGCGACTTTCGTACAACACAATGTTTTTATGGTCGTCGTATGAAGTCTCAATTATTGTACCCTGATATAGATCGTCGTCGGTTGCGGCATTGCCCTCGATATTGAAATAGAAGAGATCGCTGTATTTGAAACTGCCGTTATCATCCAAAGTCTCGTATTTCTGTATTTCCTTCTGCGACTTTAGACTTTCGGCTGTGTATGTCTGCTCTACCTCATACGAGCCGTTGCCCTTGTCTGTAGCTGTTAGGAGAATATCGCCATAGCTATCGCTTTTAATAGTTGCCGACTCCAGGAAGTTGCCGTTAGTAAACCAGTTGGTAGAGTAGGCACCAATGTATTCGCCTGTGTTTTTTGCCCATTTCAGATCCACGTATTTGGCAGATGTAGTTAGCGTGCTACCATTAGATGTTTGGTATTCGTATGAAACGGGAGCCTTGCTTGTACCATTATATGTGAACAGACTCTTTATCTGGTCAGTGTAGTGGTCGGGAGCATCAAGAATCGACTTAGTTATGCTTGTAACTCTACCTTGGTCGTCGCGCTCAACAGTTCGTTTGTAGCAACTGCCATAAAAGTGTTGCCATTCTCCATTGCTGATGGTACTAAAGAAAAAAGACGTGGCAAGGTCGTGGATATAAGGATCGTATGTGTATTCTTTCATCATACGAGGTTTTAGTTCGTCCGAACCATTGTCAGTGCGATAAGTGGTTTCGGTAAGAAGCTGTCCATTTTCGTCGAATGTGCTTACAATCTTTATCTTCTGTTTTCCATCGTCTGATAGTGATACAAGTATATTGCCAGATGTATCATATGTGTAATAGTGTTCAGAGTCCTTAGTCCAACTATCGTTGTCATTGGGCATATAAAGAGTTTCGTGTGATGGCTTCCATAAGTCGTTGGCTTCTTTGGCGGCTGTCTTTATCTTTTGTGTATCTATTAGTTTGCTTTGCAGTAGGCTTGGTATCTGTGCAGAAGTGCTATAGGTGCAACCCAATGCTAAAGCAACAGAAAGTGTAAATTTTCTCATAATCTTTACATTTTATTGTTTGTTGTTGGTAAATGATGATGCAAATGTAATAAAAATAATTATAAATGCAATAAAATGTAATAAAAAATATAAATAATATTGTAAATAGACATAATTATGTCTTTATATAATAAGATAGCGGAGGACAATGTCCTCCGCTACCTTATTATATATAGTATTAAAAACTATATTTGGCATGTAGAACGGGCCTTCCGTAAAGCGAAATCAAAGATAGAGATATTCCCTATGTTTCATTTTACGCGCAAACGCATAGAGGCTCATATATGTATATGTTTTGTGGCTTTAAAGGTCTATAAGGGTATGTTGCTATACTTATTTCATTATCTTGACAATCTTGCTGCCCTGCTTCATAATATAGAGTCCCTTAGCATTGTCATTGACCTTCATACCTTGCAGGTTGTAGAATGTGGCAGGTTCGTTGGTATTGTCATTTACACACTTAATGGCTGTTACATTAGCGTCAAAGAATGAGTCGTATGTCATCTTCATGTTTCGTAAGTATGTATTCTTGTTAGAGTTGTAATCCAACTTAATGTCTTCGGTCATCTCTCCGTGAGGTCCATCGTACTTGTATTGGTGCTTAATGCCAGCATCAAGTACAGCACCTTTGCTGTTTTCGGAAATCCAATCCTCTTCCCATTTTTCTTGTCGGATGCTATTGCCATGCGCATCAAACTTCTCTTTAATATAGTTGGCTAGTGCTACCTGGTTATAATAATAAATATACACACCATATTGGTAGCTTCCGTTGTCATCTGTGAATTCCAACTTTTCCTCCGCATACTTATATTCACCTGGAACTGGTTGTCCATCATATTCATAGTTGACTCTGATGGTAAATGCTCCATTGTCCTTTGCGTCTACAACATTAAACTTTAATGTTATTTCGTCTCCTGGAATAGTGCATGACTTCAGTTGGTTGGTTTTACTGATAAGGGCTAACGGGTTGGCACTCGTTAATTGTCCATCCGACTTAGTCCAAGTCATGTCGGTATATGTCTCTGTTAAGCCATATGATATACCGTCCTTTTGATAACCATAGCAGGTGATGCTTGTAGGAGCATTTCCGCCATTGGCATATTCAATCTCCATACGTTCGCTTTCGTGGTATTCGTTATAGCTTTCGGGGTATAGGCTATAGTTTGTTGTGTATTTGGTCAGTTTGGTAATATTGCCATCGCTATTTCGCTCGATAGTTGTGTAGTTGGAGCCGTCACTAATCATTGTGCCACCTTCTCCATCGGATACTTTAGTTTCATCTTTTGTGGTATATCCAGTTTGCTCGTCATATTCTAGAACACGTTCCGAGTTAGTTTCGTATGTTTTACCGTCCAAAGAATTAGATATAATTTGGTGGGTTATTTGACCTTTTGAGTTGTATGTATTCTCGAGCTTTGCATAGACACAATTTTGATAAAGTACCTGAGTCAATACAAGACCTTGTGTATTGTAGGTATAATTGTTCTCTGCATCCTTATCCCAACCCCAACCCTCATCGTACAAGTATTGGATGCCGTGCTGTGGTTTCCATATGGCAGCCTCATTGGCACGTTTGGCGCGCATAGTCTTAATTGTTGCCGGCATGGTTTTAACGGCATGCATATTCTTTTCAAACTTCTCAAGCAGAACTTTAGTTTCTATTGGCAGTATGTTCTTGTCGGCAGATGTCTGTGCAAAAGCGCCAGTGGCGACGAATGTAGCCGTAATTACGGCAAGTGTAAAATTTTTCATAAGCATTGAATGTTTTTGTTTGTGATATTGAGTTGTTTTATAATCTTCTTTCCGTTTATGGTGTATATGCCGTGGGGTAGTGTGGCGATAGCGCTTTTAATAGTTGCCGACTCCAGGAAGTTGGCGTTAGTAAACCAGTTGGTAGAGTAGGCACCAAGGTATTCGCCTGTGCTTTTTGCTTATTATTGTTTGTTGTTGTTAAATGATAATGCAAATGTAATAAAAATAATTTTAAATATAATAAAATGCAATATAAATAAGATTGTAAATTGATATAATTGTGTCTTTATGTAACAAAAAAGCGGAGGACATTGTCCTCCGCTACCTTATTATATATAGTATTAAAAACTATATATTCATAATATACAGTAGTTCATTGAATACTGTATTTCGTTAAATATAGTACTCATAGAATACAGTAGAATAAAATACCACGTGTCAAGGATTTTTATAACAATCCATTACACGTTCTTCAAGATGTCAAGCAAGTGATCCCATACCATCTGTACGGTTGGGATATACAGACGTTCGTCTGGTGTGTGTACATCGCGCAGTGTAGGACCAAACGAAACCATGTCAAGGTTAGGATAGCGCTCAGAGAAAAGACCACACTCAAGACCGGCGTGAATGCCCTTAACGATAGGCTCTTTGCCGAAGAGTTTCTTATAAGACTCAACTGCAACCTTTGTGAGTTTGCTGTCTGGGTTCATCTTCCAAGCTGGATAGCCATCGCTCATCTTAACCTCGGCACCAGCAAGCTCGAAAGCTGCCTTAACAGTGTTGGTCTCGTTTTCAAGGTTGCTCATAACGTTAGAGCGCTGCGAAGTAACGATATTTATCTCGTTATCAGAAGTAGCTACGCTTGCCACATTGTTAGATGTCTCAACCATATATGCAAGAGCCTCGTCCTGGCACATAGCAAACACGCCATTGTCAACAGCCTGCATAGCAAGTATGAAGCGATGGCTTACGCCCTTTTCGATAACGGCAGTTGCTTCTGTGCTTTCGAGATTGAACTCCATTGTTGTATCAGAAACGTGATACTCTTCCTCAACATTGGCAGTAAATACGTTCCAGTCTACACGTACAGTTTCCTTCTCGCTTGCAGGTACAGCAAATACGATAACTCCATCGCGAGGAATAGCGTTGTGCAACTTGCCAGAGTTGAATGATGCAAGATGTAGATCCATCTTCTCCTGCTCCTTGTAAAGGAAGCGTGTTAGAATCTTGATGGCATTAGCGCGCTTCTTGTTGATATCGTCGCCAGAGTGGCCACCCTTCAAACCCTTGATAGAAGCCTGGAGGAAGAAGTAACCCTCAGGAGCTTGCTCACGTGTGAATGTAAACTTGGCAGATGTTGTCTTGCCACCAGCGCAAGAGATAAAGATCTGTCCCTCGTCCTCAGAGTCGAGGTTGATAAGCATATCGCCCTTCATGAAACCAGCCTTCATGCCCATAGCACCAGTGAGGCTTGTCTCCTCATCGCGTGTGAAAACACACTCGATAGGTCCATGTTCTATATCGTCGCTGTCGAGTATAGCCAACTCAATAGCGCAGCCAATACCATCGTCTGCACCAAGTGTTGTGCCTTTAGCTGTAAGCCACTCGCCGTCAACGTATGTCTGGATAGCATCAGTTTGGAAGTTGATGTCAACGTCTACAAGCTTGTCGCATACCATGTCCATGTGGCTCTGAAGGCTTACCATAGGAGCATTCTCGTGGCCATTTGTGGCAGGCTTGCGGATAATGACGTTGCCAGTCTCGTCTACCTCATGCTCAAGGTTGCGCTTCTCGGCAAACTCCTTAAGATAATCAATCATCTTCTCCTCGTGCTTAGAAGGACGAGGAATCTTGTTGATTTCAGCAAACTGCTCGAATACGCGAGCAGGTTTCAATTCACAATTACTCATTTTTTCTTAATTTCTTTATGTTGAAACAATATTAATCTGAATTTTCAATAATTTATTTTGATATGCGGCGGATTTACTATACCTTTGCAGCGAGTTATTTGTTTCGCTGTGCTTTGCCCGCTGTGGTGAGGTGTGTCGAAACCATATATAATATATAAGGTATAACAAATATATTGGATGTGGTTTGCTGCATTCCGATACAAAGTTAATAAAAATGATTAAACTTTTGCTTTTAAGCCTGTTAATTATTGCTATAGCATTTGCATTGCTTTCAATAAAGTTGCTGCTCAAGCGCAATGGTAAGTTCTCGTCACAGCACGTACACGACAATCCTGGTTTGCGTAAACTCGGAATACACTGTGTTATGGATCAAGACAGAGAGGCAAGAGACAAGAACGGAGCCTATTAAGAGTTTTGACTTTTGAGTTGAGAGTTTTTATTCAATTAGATAATAATAAATAATAGATATGAACAAGAAAAACATTTTTGGTACACTTGTCGTTGCAGCTATGGCAGCAATGACAATGACTTCTTGCGACAAGTCAAAGTCGCAGACAGATGACAAACCAGTTGCTACACAGACAGCTTCTACTGACACAAAGGTTGCCTTTGTAGAGGTAGACAGCATTATGTCACAGTATAAGTTCTGTAAGGACTATTCGCTTATTCTTCAGAAGAAGGGTCAGAATATCCAGAACACTCTTGCACAGAAGCAGCAAGCTCTTGAGGCAGCAGCTGCCAACTTCCAGCAGAAGGTACAGCAGAATGCATACACACGTGAGCAGGCACAGCAGATACAGATGTCTCTTCAGAAGCAGAACAATGATCTTCAGGCTCTTAACCAGCGTCTAAGTTCTGAGTTCCAAGCAGAGACAGAGAAGTACAACAACGCTCTGCGCGACTCTATCCAGCACTTCCTCGCTGTATACAATAAGGACAAGAAGTACAGCCTTATCCTTTCAAAGGCTGGCGATAATATCCTTTATGCTGACAAGACACACGACATCACCAACGAGGTTATCGCTGGTCTTAACAAGGCTTACAAGCAGGCTCCTAAGGAGGCAAAGGCTGCTGATACAAAGAAGAAGTAATAATATACACATATATAAAACTAAAAGTGCCGCCGAAGATATCATAGTCTTCGGCGGCACTGTCTTTATATTGCTATACTGGTTAAACTGGGTATTGTGTATTATTTGCTGAAGGTCAATCCCTCTACGTGATCGTTGACGTAGATGTTAGCCATATCTGCTGTTTTGTACCAACCTGGTTTGTCTGGCATATAGTTGGATATGTGCTTGCCGTTGATAGTAAGGTTTTCAAAACGTATGTTCTTCACCATAGCCAGGACATGGTACGAGTCGCCTGGTTTTGTTTTATGTTATTCCTTATTCTGCTGCATCTTCTCGCGCAACTCCTTCAGATTGAGCTTTCGATGTGCCTTGACACGGTCGAATCCCTGTCCGTATACACCTACAACGGCCGACTGTGCTACGAAGGCATTAGGGTCTATCTCATCAATTAGCTCGAAGATAAAGTTCGACTCGCTCTTCTTTGCTATGCAGAATATCACCTTGATGTCTTTCTTCGTAAAGAATCCGTTACCATTTAGCATAGAGCAACCTCGATCGGCTATCTCGTTGATGGCCTCGCCAATCTCCTGATATTTGTCAGAGATGATGAAGAACTGTACACTTTGGCGCAACGAGTTTACCAAATGGTCTACAACAAACGAGATGACAAACAGTAGCACGTAGCCATATAGTACCTTCTCCCAGTCTTGCAACACTACATACGAAGATGTAATAATTGTAAGATCGCAGAACAGGATGATGTGGCCTAACGAAACATCGCGATATTTGTGTATCATAGCCGCTATAACGTCCGAACCACCAGTAGAGCCTCCTGCCGAGAGACCCAAACCAATGCTTATACCCAAGAACACAGCTCCTACCATACATGCCATAAACTTTTGGTCGGCAAGCAGATGCAGTCCTGGAGGTATAACGCTCTGCAGTATAGCCGAGCCTACTGTGAATACTACTACTCCATAAATAGTTTTGGCACAAAAGTGCCATCCTAGTACCTTTAAGGCTATAATTAGCAGCACGCCGTTAAGCGCAAAGAAGGTGTTTTGTACTGGGATGCCAGTTCCCCAATACACAATCGATGCCACACCCATAATGCCGCCAGTGGTTATCTCGTTTGGCAGCAGGAATAGGTTGAGGCCGATAACGCCTAACATCATTGCGATAGTGATGATGCCATAGTCGCGCAACTGGCGCAACAACTTACCTTTGTTTCTTCTTGATTGCATAAATTGTGGTATCTTTAGATTAGTTTCATTTTTATCTCTGTATGCAAAGTTAATAAGAATAAATAAAAACGGCAAGAATTTTTGCTGACAACGTTTTGTTGGATAGTTTAATTTTCTGTTTAGGAGTTGGAAAATAATGAAATCGTGGTGTTTTGCAATATTAGTATCTTATAAAAAATATCTTTAAAGAGACGTACGTGTTTCATTAAAAAGTTGTATCTTTGAAATTCAAAATACTTCCAATCAATATAATGCTATTGGATAATTACTAAAGAAGACAGATATGACAAAGAAACAACTATATACCTACGTACTCGACTATTTTCGACAGCTTCATCCCGAGGTTACAACCGAGCTTGAGTTTGGCTCCATATTTCAGTTGCTTGTAGCCGTTGTGCTTAGTGCGCAATGTACCGACAAGCGTGTCAATCAGGTAACACCCGAGTTGTTTGCACATTATCCTGACGCTCAATCTATGGCTGAGGCTGATGAGGCAGAGATATACGAGTATGTAAAGAGCGTGAGCTATCCCAATGCCAAGGCACGTCATCTTGTGGAGTTGTCGCAGATGCTGGTTAATGATTTTATGGGAGAAGTGCCATCCGACTTTGACAGCTTGCTTAAGTTGCCTGGTGTAGGTCGCAAGACAGCAAATGTTATGCAAGCGGTTGCGTTTGGACAGGCGGCAATGCCAGTAGACACTCATGTGTTTAGAGTCAGCCATCGTCTTGGACTTGTTCCGCGTACAGCCGACACTCCTTTTAAAGTAGAGCAGGAACTTGTAAAGCATATTCCGGCATCTGATCTTGCTCGTGCCCACCATTGGCTTTTGCTTCATGGCAGATATGTATGCACATCGCGCAAGCCGCATTGCGATAAATGCGAATTGGCTAATGTGTGTCCCAAGCGTATTGAAGGCTCCAAACTGCAGAAGTAATGTATATGAACAGCACGTTGCAGCTTAATCCGCTTGTCAGGGTTGTGGCAATGCTTATCTTAGGCATTGCCTTGGGCGATGTGCTTGCCGATGTTGTGGGTGTGCGTATATGGCTTGGCATCTTTGTTGTGGCTGTGGCTGCGGCATTTGTAGCCTATAACACAAATGTAAGGCCAATGGTGCAAAGCCTCATACTTTTTGGCTGCATCATAATAGGTGGCGCTTTGCGCATGAGCATGAGTGTAGAACGGTCGCATTTCTATTTTATCCAAACCTCCGAACCATTCTCGGCTGTAGTGTCTTCTATGCCGGTTGAGCGTACAAAGACATTGCGTTGCGAGTTGACAATAGCCGACGGACGTTTTGCCGGTCATCGTGTATATGCCTATCTACCTAAAGGCAAAGATGCGAACAACATATCTGTTTTGTCTATAGGCGATGGCATTGTTGGCTATACGCAATTCTTGGATATTGATGATTATTCAAGCCAACATGGTGCATATAATAAAGGTGGAGCATATAATATAGCAACCCACTTCGACTATCAGCGTTGGCTAAAGGTTCACGATATTGTGGCGCGTTGCTTTCTGCGTGATGGAGCATGGCAACGTGATGTTGTACAGCTTGACCATTTGTCGGGAGTGCAACGTGTGCAACTTAGGTGCATGACGTTGCGCGAGAAACTACTTAAGCGCTATCGTGAGCTTGCCATATCCAATGAGGCATATGGAGTAGTGGCAGCTATGACACTTGGCGACAAGAGCAGTCTTACGGCCGAGTTGCGCGAAAGTTTCTCGGTATCAGGTGCTTCGCATGTTTTGGCACTATCGGGTCTGCATCTTGGCATACTATACGCTTTGCTTGTAATGATTTTTGGTAGAAGGAGGCATAACATACTGATGTTGGCATTCATCATTATTGCCGTATGGGGATATACAGCAATGGTTGGCATGCCATTGAGTTTGCTGCGTTCGGCTTTTATGCTCACATTGTTTACGTTTGCACAGATGTTGCAGCGCAATAATGTGTCGCTCAATTATCTTGCCTTTGCAGCATTGGTGTTGTTGCTTGCCAGTCCGTGGAGCTTGTGGGATGTAGGTTTCCAGATGTCCTTCCTTGCTGTTCTTGGCATTCTGTTGTTCAACGAACGGCTGCGTGTGTTTGTAAGCCATAAATATCTTGAAACACATCCATTGGTTAATTGGTGTTTCTCTATGATAGTTGTTTCGTTGTCAGCTCAACTTATGGTTGCACCGCTCGTGGCATATTACTTTGGACGTTTCTCATGCTATTTTCTTCTTTCCAATTTCATAGCCATCCCATTGGCAACAGTCCTTATTTATCTATCGGTAGTTATGTATGCGTTGTTCTTCGTTCCATGTCTTCAGGGTTTGGTTGCAATAGTTGTAGGATGGATTGCTAAGGCATTGACGTTGTCGCTTGCTTGGGTGTCATCGTTGCCGGCTGCAAGTGTCGACGGTATTGAGCTTAGCAATGTGCAGCTATGGCTTGTATATCTTGTTGTAGCAGTGGTGTATGCCTTGCTGTTCTATTTGGAGAAGATTTATAAACCATTTGACAATTTTCGACCTGGGGTATAATTGTTCCAATATTGCCGAACCGGCACCATTTTGTCTTGAAGCCTCATTATTTTGTTTTACGTGTTTGCCGAATCCGAACACATAGGTAGCGCCCAATTTTATATAGCAATGACTATCCACACCATAACCAAACTGCTTGCGGTCAATTATCAACGGTTGTTAACGGTTCTTAACCATAATATAGGCTTGTCGCATCATATATAGACAAACAAAAAAGCGGATGGTTGTTGTATAATCAACTCCATCCGCTATCTTTAATTATAAATGCTATTTATGTTTGTGTCATTCTAAAAGTATCACACTTGCTTGTGTATTATCCATATCAGGCATTGTATTCCCAACAGGAGCCCCTATGTATGTAGGGTCGGTAATGATGAATCGCTTATCATCTAACATAATATAATCTCCTGCGATTTTGTCCGTAAAACATACAGCACTTGCCAAATGTCCTGGATAATACACTAAGATAGTTTTCAATCCCAATAAATCTCTTACTAAACGACTGAATAGTATAGATCTGTCTTCACAGTCACAATAAGGATAATATAAAGTTTCTTCTGCAAAGAAGGCTCTGTCGTGTCCCCACACTTTATCGTCATATTCATAAACAAAGGCAGTTTGAACCCAATTAAGCAATTTGTTTGCTGCCTCTAATTGGTTCAAGCCATTGATTTTTTCCTTTAGTGCAGGATAAAGTTTTTCCTTGACTTTCGCATCCAATGGCGTATTGGCATACATTGCCCATCTCGTCATAAAGTTAGCATTAACTTCTGAAGAGGGGTATGTATTATAGAACTCTATCAAGTTTTTGTTCACTTGAACCTGAACTTGCACATCTGGATATCTCCTCGAAGTCAAAGTCCTTATATCACTTGCATTGTATTCAAACTTTTGATTTTGAGGAATATACAAAGACAAAGGTTTTTCTTTAGGAAATGAAGCATCACATATCTCCAGCTTGTCTTTGTCACATTCGAATGGATAAAACTTAAGTCCATCTATATCGAAATATGAAATATCATAAATTCCATGTTCACTTGCATATAATAAATATATGTGTTGCTCATTTCTTCCTAATCTCATTTTATATCCACTTTGGGCATAAATATAAGAAGTCAGCATTGTCGCTTCATTGGAATTTCCATACATGGCTTTTGAAAATGAAGACAATAAGTTTAGGTATGCCCAATCGCACAAGTTCCTGCCAACTCTTATTGCAAGACAGTCTCTTATGGTATTGTTGAGTACGCCCTCTGCTGACAGTTGAGTCCAGACATTAGATAACTGTTCGTTGCTACAATCTTGGAGAGACAGATTTAGGTCCTTATTAAGGCGAACTTGGTATTTTGTCCCACAATAAATAAATTCAACCGTCCTTTCTTGTGGTTGAGAGTCCTCTTTGATAGGTGCGATAGGCGTAGGTTGTGGATTTGGTTTCGGTGGCGCAACAACGTCCTTGATTGGTATGGGATTGCTCTCTATAGGCTTGTTTTTATCTTTTTCGGGGATTGTGATAGGTGGCACAGTCTCGTCCTTGGGTTTGGGAATGGCAGGTAGAACATAATATTGCTCCCATGCTCGTTTTAAGAAAGCGGCATATTCTTCGTTGGCTTGCGTTCTGAAATCATTGTATTTTTGTTGTGTCTGCTTTTTGAAGTCATCGTATGCCTTGCGAGGATTATTGTTTTGGGCAAAGCTGTTTGTGGAAGCCAACAATCCCCAAAACAATATAGGCAAAAGATTGTTTTTGTTCATCGCTTTATTTATTTAAGTGTGATGTTTCTCCAGTCTTCAAGTTCTGACGAATTGTATACAGATGGAGTTTGTGTTTTGTTCTTTTCCTTGAAAGCTTGTTTGGAAACCTCTGCCTTCACATAGTCGGTTAATTCTCCTAATGATGTATTTCCAGATGTTTCTTGCAGCTTTTTCAAAAGATAATAAGTGAACATACCGTGTCTTTCCTTATCGTATGGAAGTGCGGATTCGTCGCCTTGGCTTGCTGAGAATACAACAAGTTTACCAGTAGGCGTGTCTGGCTTGGCTTTGATAGCAACTCTTCTTGCTTCAGCGTTAGCTTGCTCATTTCTTTGTGCGCCACTGAAGCAGGCATCTATAAAGGCTATGATGTTTTTGGATGGTAAGTCACCTAATTCTTTATATAAATCTTTAAGACTATATCCTGTATTGATATCGAAAGCAAAGCCATCGCTTGGTAGTATGTAGGATGTACGGTCAGACTCATTAGGAATACCGTGTCCTGCATAATAGAAAATGACTTTAGTATCGTCACCTGCCATTTTTACTTGGTTTTTAAGCCATGATAAATGATATTTGATGTCATTAAGTGTTACGTTCTCTGCATAGTGGATATTGTTGTCAGGAATGCCGAGAGTCTTCTTACAATATTCCGAGAATGTTTTTCCATCATTCAACGCATATGGTACATTCTGTTCTCTTGTGTATTTCTCGTTAGCGATAATAACAGCATAGCATTTATTGTTAGATATTTTGCAAACCGGAATATTTTCGTCAATGTTTGATTTTTGGTTGTTGTAGAGATATTGAAATTTCTTGAAACGGGCTGTTAGATAAGTATATTCACAAGGTATAATTTCTTCTCCTGTCCTAACATCCACATATCCATATTTGCCGTTTCTCTTGACCTTCACCATATTTTGATGAATTTGTTCTTGCCAAGCATTTACTCCTTTTGATATTTCACCGATTTCTTCATATATACATGGAGTCAACATTTTCTCTTGCTCAATATCAACAAGTCCCAACAAATCATTTTTTTCAGAAAGCAAGTATCTGTCATTTAACTGTAAGCGTTTTTCTATTTTGTATATTGCATTTAATGAAATTGTTCCAATATTATCAAATTTGTCATGCAATATGTTTTCTCCTTTCTCATTGATAAACCATTTCTGACCATTCTTTTCAACCAATGCAATATCTTTTCTGAAATCGCCAAATGTTGCAAGTTTATCAAAGACTTGTTCTTCTAAAGCATCGTGACCATAACCTTCTAATACTTTGAATGAAAAGCCACCATCTCTATTTTTCTGACAAATGATACCATTAGAAGATATGGAGAAATTTCTAAAGCGTAAGTTTTGTTCGTTTGAAAAATCTGGTTCGTAATAGTCAGATCCGTTAATATTAGTTCCAAGATTAAGTTTAACATTTCCATTCTCATCTATGCATTCAACTCGGTATTCGAGTATGCCGTTTGAGGTCTCTTGTGGAGTTTCTACAATGGCAAACTTTCCTATAAAGTTTGATGCAGCAGCATATTTGCAGGGGATTACAATTTCCCCCTTTCTGTTTATATAGCCAAACTTCCCTTTCTCGTAATTATTTTCATCCAAATTCCAACCTTGCGAAATGACAGCATAATTACCATTGTTGTTAAAGAAAATATGAGTGTCAGAAATAAATGGAATGACAAGTTTTCCTGTCTTGTCTATACAACCATGTTTACCATTCTTTTCTACGCATATTAACTCAAGGCTTTTATCCTCTTCAGTGAGACATCTAATCCAAGATTTGTTTGTTTGCGTATTGTTTGGACCAGATGTTATCTTTCCGTTTTTGTCAAGATATACCTCTTTGCCATTTTTTATAGCAACAATACAATATCCTTCTCTTCTAAAATTAAACAAATCGTCATCATATATACATGGAATGACCAGTTTGCCGTTTTTGTTGACGCATCCCATTTTCTTATTCTTAAAAACGGAAGCCAGTCCGTCTTGTTGATTGAAAAGTCTCATATTCTCATGGTCAAGGATAATGTCATCATAAATACAGGAGATTACCTGTTGTCCCATGCTATCAACAGCTCCTGTTAATCCATTCTTCTTGACGATAAAATACTTGTCGCTGCTAACATCCAACAACTCGTAGTTCTGCTTGTTGTTATTATTGAACGCGGAATGTTTGTTCTTTTCAGTTTTTAACCAGCCCCATCCTAATGAATAAGGTAGAAATGCTTCTTCCTCGTCATCGTAACGACTGCGATTCATATATCCACTATCATATTCCTGTTGGGTAAAGTATGTTCGCAATGAAGCATACTGATATTTGAATGGCATTACCGTTTCTCCATTGATGTCAACGCAACCAAATTTCTTTGTTGTGGTATCTTTCAATACAAACAGCATCTTTTCATAGTTTTGTGCCTGTACATTGTGCACAGCCAATGCTACAAGCATAAGGAAGAGAAATCTTTTCATTGTATATTGTTTTTTTATTATTTGAAACACTGACAAAGGGCGTCTGAAATATTCCTATTGAACGTTATAGAGTATTATCTGGATTGTCTTCTTCTATAATGCACTTCATTCCGATATAAACGAATTGTTTCAGAATCAATATATCTTCATTTCTCAGACGAATACATCCTTCAGAACTTCTTGTGCCGATGCTGTCAGGGAAGCATGTTCCATGAATGCCAATACCAACAAAGTTTGGAACTTTTAATCTGAAAAACCATGGGCCGTAGGCACCTTTTCTATACCCATATCCGTCATTGAAATCATGTGTCCATGTTTTTGATTTTTGTATCTTGGTTATTTTAAAAGTTCCTTCTGGAGTTTTTTTATCTCCCTTTTCTTGTTTGTTGCCATAATTAGTTCCAACCGCACAGTTTATGGCACAAAGAGTATCTTGTTGAGGGTTAACAACAAAGAGCATTAATTTTTGTTTTGATACGACAATGTAATTATTTGCGAAACTACTTGTGTCCACACCCAATAAGATATACAATATAAGAAGTAAGCAAGTCCTATTCATCTGTTTAGTGTTTTATTTGTTTCAAATGTAGATAGAAGTCCCATGCTACATCAGAATAATTAGGGTCTGCTGAATTAATTTCGAGTCACAGACAGAGGGTAGCAGACGTAG
>ENA-OPCG01000024-OPCG01000024.1-human-gut-metagenome-genome-assembly--contig:-NODE-24-length-75323-cov-4.471940_pt1 | contig 75323 bp, 68 predicted proteins | sample MGYA00241248_ERZ501476 | MGnify/ENA primary metagenome ERZ501476 (study PRJEB25962, sample SAMEA2042629) | human gut metagenome | biome: human gut; feature: human-associated habitat; material: faeces... | reverse complement strand
CCGCCCTTTTTTAGTCAGAAAATAAAATAGATTTTTTCTCATTTTACTATTGACATTTATTAGCTGGACTTTTTTTATCCTTTTACTGATCCCAGTGTAATACCCTCTACAAAATATCTTTGCAGGAACGGGTAAACGATCAGTACCGGTATCATAGCTATAAATATTTTTGCAGAGTCCAATGAAAGGTTATTTAATTTCATTGCCTGCGCGATCTGTTCTACGTTCATTGTGGAATAATCCAGAGTTACTACCATCTGCTGAATGTAAGTCTGCAGCGGATAACTGCTCTGTCTTGTACTTAAAACCATTCCCTGGAAGAATTCATTCCAGTACATAACCATGGTGAACAGTGCAATTGTTGCAACCATAGGTTTTGCCAGCGGTATGCATATGGATATCAGATTCCTCCACGGTCCGCCGCCATCAATATAACATGCTTCTTCCAGCTCTGGTGGAAGATTTTTAAAAAAGTTCACTGCAAGGATTACATTAAACACCTGTAGTCCTGTTCCCAGCACCAGTCCCCAGATACTGTCCATCAGATGGTAGCTTTTCATAGTGATATACCATGGAACAGTACCTCCGTTGAATAACATGCAGAATACGAAGATCCACATAAAGATATCTCTCTTCGGGAACTGCTTTTTCGTTCTGGATAACGGAAATGCTGCCATAAGGATACATACCATACTGATTCCTGTTCCCAGTAAAACCCTTTTAATAGATACCAGAAAGGAACCAAAGAATGCGGTCTCTCCCATGATCTTCTTATAGGAGAGCAAGTTGAAGCCAACCGGCCAGAGAGCAACCTGTCCAGCATTGACTGCTTCCCTACTGCTCAGGGATACACAGAGAACGTACCATACAGGTACAATACAGATCAAAGCAACTGCAATGAGAATCACTACATTTAAAATATCAAAAATCTTTGATCCGAGGCTTTTATTCTCAATCATAGTTACAACCTCCTAAAACAGTTTATAACCGGTAAATTTATCTGCCAGCCAGTAACCAACCGTAATCAACACAAGACTGATCACAGATTTGAATAATCCAACAGCTGTTGCCAGTGAATACTGGAGATTCTGCAAACCGGCTCTGTATACCCATGTATCAATGATATCTCCTGTTGAGTAAACCAGCGGGTTATACAGGTTATAAATCTGGTCGAATCCTGCATTCAGGATATTTCCAAGAGACAGGATAGCCAGAAGTGCTACTGTTGTTTTGATACCAGGTAAAGTTACGTGCCAGATTCTTTTGAATCGTCCGCAGCCGTCTACTGCCGCAGCTTCGTACAACGATCCATCCACGCCAAGGATCGCCGCAAGATAAACGACTGTGTTATAACCGAATCCTTTCCAGATATCCGTACCGATTACCAGAGGCTGGAAAAGTTTTGCTTCGCCAAAGAAGTTGACCGCATCGCCTCCGAACAATCCTATGATCTGATTCACCGGTCCTGTATACCCGAAAATATTCAGCACGATCTTCGCGAGAATAACCCATGACAGAAAATACGGTAAATATACGATTGTCTGGATCGGACGTTTCAGTTTCTTAAATGCCAGTTCATTCAATAACAAAGCAAAGACCAGCGGGAAAATAATATTTCCGATAATCTTGCCAAGGGCAATGACAACTGTGTTACGTAAAACCTGTGTAATGTCACTCATCTGAAACATATACTTAAAATTAGCCAGACCAACAAATTTTGAATGGAGAATGCCCTGTCCAGGATTGTAATCCTGAAAAGCCATGACAATTCCGAACATTGGAACAATGCTGAAAAAGAACAGCCACAGGAGAGCCGGTACCAGCATTATGTAATAATGTTTCACAAACCTTTTAATGTACATGAGTAAACCTCCCTTCCTTTTTGTTTAATATACACCATGATACCTCCCTTCCTTTTTTTAATTATTTTATCTTCTTCCCCCATATCCTGCTAGATGATATTGTTTCTAATCTTACCAAATATTTTTTATCACAAAAAAAATGTCCGATGAAAATCAGACATTTTTACTCTCTTTTCTGTATTCCGAAGGCGTACACCCATGCTCCCGTGCAAATACTTTTGCAAAATAATGAAAATTATCATATCCAAGTTCTACGGCAATCCTTGTAATGCTCTTCTTTCCCTCCTCTATCCATTCCGCCGCAGTCTTCATTTTCCTGTGTATCACATATTGGTGAAATGTTTCCCCCGTCATCTCCTTAAACCTTGTACTAAAATAACTCCTGCTCATCCCTATCCGTTCTGCCACGTCTTCAGATCGAAGATTCTCCCCGATATGTCCATCCACATACTTGATAACCGCTGCAAAAGCACTGATATCATTTTTCTGTGATGAGCTAAGACTCTCTTCATAAATATGTTCCCTCCAGCGGTGCACCCAGTCCAGCATCTCTTCAACCGTATCCATCGATGGAAATTCCCCTTCTCCATCTGACAGGAGCTGAATATTATGAAAACTCTTAACAAAAATCCTCTCCGCACTCCGCAGACTGATTTCTTTTGTTTTCTGACAGAGATCTTCAAATTCTTTCTCACTGAAAATCCATCTGGTTTGCATCCATCTTCTGTTCAGTTCTTCAACTTTTTCCTGTTTTTCCTCCTCAACTTTTTCCTGTTTTTCCTCTTCTGCATGTCCATCTCTGCATGTCTGCATGTACTTTGCTCTGACCCGTTCCAGTATCGTTCCACACTCTTCCGGGGAAAAACTGATCTTTGAGATATAGTCTAACGCACCCATACGGATTGCCGTCTGTGCATAACTGAAACTCTCATATACAGAAAGAATTACAAATTTAATTTCCGGAAATTCCTCTCCGCACATCTGCATAAGTTCCAGTCCATCAATTTCCGGCATATCTATATCGGTAAATACAATATCCACCGGATGATTTCGGAGAAATTCAAGGGCTTTTCTCCCATTCTGTACATCTCCCACTACCTCGAATCCATACTTTTCCCAGTCCATAATAGCAACCAGACCTTTTCTGGCAAGTTTGTCGTCATCTACAATCAATACGTTCATCTGTCTGTCCCACCTTATTTTCTTCCAATGTAACCTCTTTGTCTTTCTCTTTTTTTTCTTCCGGTTTCCGGACAGGAAGAAGGATCGTAATTTTGGTTCCGAACCCTTTTTTGCTGTTTACAAACAAACTCGTCTGTCCATCATAAAATGATTCCAGCATAGCCTTGACGTAGCGCAGTCCGATACCTCTGTTCTCATTCTTCCAGTATTCCCAGTCATAATCAAACGGCTGGTTGATCTCATCAATCTCCTCCTGATTCAGTCCCTTTCCGCTGTCAGAGATAGTTACAACAGCAAAATGCCTTGCCACATCTTCAAACACCTGGATGCTGATCTTCTCATCATCCCCAAGACCATAGCGGATCGCGTTCTCCACAAGTGGCTGAAAAAGCATACGGACCGTTGGCTGGTCAAGATAACTGCCATCTTCTATATTCATCTCAATAATAAAATCATACCGCATCTGCTGAAGTGCAATATATTCCTTTACAATCTCCAACTCCATCCGCAACGTTGTCTGGCGGCCTTCTTTGCCCAGATTATAGGAAAGAAGCTTCTTTAGCCTCTGTACAAACTCACTGATCTCTCTTTGGTGACTCATTTGTGCCATCCACTGAATCGAATTCAGTGTATTGAGAAGGAAATGAGGATTAATTTGATAGAGAAGTTTCTCAAACTCTATCTTCTGTATGCTTTTTTCCTTTTCTACCATATTGCTGATAAGATTCTCAATCTGTCTCTTCATCTGTTCTACTTCCCTCATCAGGCTGTCAAACTCTGCAATGTCCGACTCTTCATGTACTGCCTGAAGAGTGCCATCCCCAATCTGCACCATCTGTCTGCGGAATTGACTCAGTGGTCGGCAGATCATACGATAAAGATAGAGGACAGACATGGAAAAGAGCAGAAACGTTACAACTATGATGAGTGTCATCATCATTCTCCACTGGTTACTCTTCTTGTGATATATATTGTCCGGCAGTGCCACTGCATTAATGTATCCAATCTGACTCCGGTATGCCATGATCTTATAGCCCTCTCTCGTCTGGACTTCATACTCCCCCTTTGAGAGTGATGCAGAAAACAGTTTCTGTCCATGTATAATGACAGGATTTACGCTGTATTGTGCAACCCCTCTCTCATCCGTCTGAATATAAGTGTAGGGATATCCTTCCTTATTTATTTCTTCCGGGGTCTTCATATCAGCCTCTATTTCTGCGTAGATTTCCAGTTTTTTCCCATTGCCAAAAACTACTTCCCTCATGACGGAAAAAACTGTTTTCTCACTACTCCCAAGAAAAGACGCATGGGCTGCCTGCATAACATTTCCCGCACACTTCACAACCTTAGGCAATGCGTTCTGTCTTCCGTCCAGTGTTCTGACATTCATACCGCTGATAAGTTCCTTTTTCTCTTCCTTGTCATAATAGGTAGCGCCTACCAGTTTTGTGTTGACATATCCTAATCCCGAAAGTTCTTGTCTAAGGGATCTCTGTTCAACAAACCTGTCAAAATTATCCACAGCATCAAGATAACTGTCCGTTACGTTTCCGATCAGACCGCCCGGTCCCATATAGTTCACAATACTGAGCATATCATAATAGGCTTCATCCGTATTCTTCGTAATCTGATCCAGATACATTTTCATGTTATCCTCTATACTGTCATTCTGTATCATTCTCAGTTCCATATAGGATACAATTACCGCAGCCAGAAGGCTTGTCATCGCACACATCGTCAATATGCCAAGCATTTTTGCCTTCAATGTTTTCTTCTTTTTTTTCCGAGCTATCCCCATATACCTGTTTCTCTCCTCAACTGCATCACTAAAAAAGACTGCGCATCGGCAATATCCCGCCAACGCGCAGTTTGTATTCTCTGTATACAAAACTCCTGACAAACGCCTGTCATCAGATATCCGTGACAATTGTCGAATTTTATATAGTATATCACACGGTCTGAATAATGTAAAGCAGCTGTCCTGCTTTCCTTTATGATGAAAATTGCAAAGTTTAATTCTACCATCCATTTATACAGTGGAATTCTCTTCTGCACAAGTGGAGTTTAATCTTTCATATCATAAATGGTATGCTCATGTTGGCCTTCTGACAGCAGTAGAAGGAGAACTAGCATGAGCAAATATATTCCCGGTAATCAAAAACATCTTACTCTCGAAGATCGCAAATACAAAGAATGTCTTTCACAGTCCAGGGCCGGTATAAACATGACCAGACACGAACTGCATCAGGAAGATATGGTCATCACGCCCCTGATTTTTCAGGGCCAGTCTCCATATCAGATTATAACGAATCATCCAGAACTCGATATGTCCGTGAGAACTCTATATTCTTACCTTGATAAAGGAATCCTGTCCGCAAGAAACATCGATCTGAAACGTCAGGTAAAATTTAACCCCCGCAAAGTACACAAGACCCAGATCAAAGACAGATCCGTTTTTATCAGACGTATGTTTTCTGATTTTCAAGCCCTTGAACTTGACCATTTTGCTGAAATGGATACCGTTCACTCATCACAGGACTCAAAGCGTGTCATCCTGACATTCTTCTTAACCCGTGAAAAACTGTTTCTTGCATTCATTATGAACAGATGCACCAAAGGTACCGTAAAACTTGTTTTTAACAAGTTGGAACGCCAACTTGGCATATATGATTTTTTAACCTTATTCAACACGATTCTTACGGATCGCGGATCCGAATTCGGAGATCCGGAGTCTCTCGAAAACGGCATTAATGGCATTATGCAGTCAAGCATCTATTACTGTGATCCGATGAGAAGCAGTCAAAAAGGCGGCATCGAACAGACACATACCATGCTTCGAATGATTCTTCCTAAAAAGACTAGCTTTGAATATCTCACACAATGGGATTTAAGAACTATCGTAGACCACATAAATTCAACCCCAAGAGAAAGCCTTGGTGGTCGAACACCGTATGATGTAGCACTTGCTGTCCTGGGTTTCATATAGTGTCTCTCCAATTTTCTCAATCAATGTCACATTCGCGGCAGCTACTTTACATCTGCATCTACATATATCTACATTCTTATATCCAGCTAAAATCGCCACCTGTCACAGCAAGCGATAACAGCTTATCCATCTTCTCTACCTCTTCAACGCCTCTAACCATCTGAATAAGATTCGCAGATTCTACAACCTTTGGCATCTCCTCATCAGGTCCTATCTCCATATCTGCCTCTTCTCCACAGTATGGACATACCAATGTTGGTGCAATTTTTAAATCCAGAAACCTGCTTCCACACTCTTTACACTCATAATAACCGCACTGCTCTGTGCCATCCGGTACATAATACATATATAATTTCCTGCCTTTCATTTTTTAGTGTTATTTCCATGTCTTCCATACATCCGGCCGGTACCCGATTGTTGACTGCCTGCCGTTTCTAACCACCGGTGTCTTAATCACCTGCGGATTTTCAAGCACTTTATCCAGCTTGTCCTCATCTGCTATGTACTTTATAAGTGCCAGCAAATCCTTATCTTTGCCATCCCAGTTAATCATATTGTCAAGACCGCCATTCACCTGGGCGACAGAATTAAATTCGCCCTTGCTCATGCCTTTTTCCTTCATATCGATAAACTGAAACTTTATCCCACGCTCCTTGAAAAATAACATCATTATGATATTCAATAAATTCTTTTTCTGGTAAAAACTTATCTGGCAATACTATTTCTTTACCATTATAGTAATTAAACCATTGCTTGGATTTAGGTTTCCTCCCTTAATGCACCCTTGAAAAGTAATCCATCAATATTCCTTTGATATGATTATATCTTCTCGCATATGAGTTTTCCACCCGGATAATTTCCATGTTGTGTGCCTTGCATATCGCATTTTTCTTTCTGTCCCGCTCTTTCACCACCGCATCCTCAAAGTGTTCTTTACCATCTAATTCTATGGCAAGTATTGGCAATTCGCTTCTGCCTTGTTTTTCGTATACAACAAAATCAAAACGTCCCATGTAAAACAAGTCATCATAGGTTATGTTATCTCTGAATACCTGTGATATGGCAACCTCCTTGTGTATTACATATTTACTCTGCGAAAGCCAGATATTTTCAAGAGCATGGGTTAGATTTTCAAGAAACGCATTTTCTGTAGCCGTCGAGAACGGCTGTATTCCCAGTGCTCGTGAGCTTATATGCTTTTCAGTAATTTTTGAGTGGCCATTGGTCTTTATATACTGCGCCAGCTCATACAAATCATCATCAGCTTGTCCCGCATGCAGTCTTTCCAGTTCTTTTCCGTTTGTGAGAAGTACCAGCTTCTCCTTTGCTCTGGATGTCGCAACATTTATGAGTTCCTTATTATTTTTAAGCCAGTTATATGTACCTGAGCTTGTCCTTTCAGAGATTGCTGTAGAAAACAGCACTACATCCTTCTCATCGCCCTGAAATGCATGAACCGTTCCACAAACAAGATTGCTCAGCTTATTCTGCTTTATTGCATTTTCAATCAATTGCTTTTGATTGACAAACGGCGTAATCACGGCAATGCTTTTATCCTTATTTAAAAGCGCATATTTCACCACTTCCTCAACCTCAGCCGGAGAAGTATTTTTTATCTGTGTGTTATCGCTTTTCACATCCATATAGACAAGCGGTTCAGGCTCCTTACTCTTTGACTGTATCTTGAGCTTTGAGTTATAGTATTTTTTATTGTTAAAACCTATTATTTCTTTATTGCATCTATAGTGATTTCTCAGAAGCACCTCATCACTTACTGCATCACAGGCAAGATACGTTTTATAGATTGAATTTTCCCTATAATCGTACTCATCTGATACATGATACCTGCGACGAAGCTTTTTGTTTGTCAGTTCTCCAAGCAGGATAACCGGATTTAGTTGTTGCGGATCTCCCACCAGCATCAGTTTTTCTCCTCTGATTATAGGCACAAGTGAGATTGCCACATTACACTGACTTGCCTCATCCATAATTGTCATATCAAATAAAGGCTCAGGCTCACCTATTTTGTGCGCAGAAATGCATGTCGTTATGATTATAGGAAAAACTCGCTGAAGTTTTCTTACATTTTCAGATTTACGCATATATTTGTTAAACTCATTCACCAGCTTTTCTGGTGTCTCATCAGAATCCAGTATCTGTCTAAGCTCCTGGAATTTAGGTTCCTCGAGCGCCTTTATATAGCGCGCAGACGTGTAAAACAGATACTGATAAAATTCATCCTCATTTCTATCCAGAAGCTGCATAGCATCAGCATCCGATATCTCACCGATAGCAGCTATCCTTTTATCAAGCTTCTGCATCTGATAGCCTTGCAGATCTGTCTGAAACGGCAATAGCTTCATAGTATTTTTCATATGTTCCTGATATTTCATCAGATGTGTAAGTGTCTCTTTTCTCTCCTTTAAATCCAGAATTTCCTCATATTCCTTTAGACGTGCAGACAAACGCTTTGCCCTGTCTATACGATCATCCTTCCGCTTATCAAGTGTAGAGGCAAAAATCTGCAATGACTGCACCTGTGTACGCAGCTCATTAATATATTTAATTGCCTCCATTACTTTTTCTGTATTCCCCAGGCGAAGCACTGGAAAAGGGATTGTCTTCCCACGATACTTCATGGATGAGAGCTTTTCAAAAACATTATCTATCGGGACGTTATTATATGATGCAAACAGCACTGTAACATTGTTAAAAAATGCTGTTACTATCGTGTTTATTATAGTATTTGTTTTGCCAGTGCCGGGTGGTCCCTGAATATATGCAAGAGGGTATTTCATAGCATTGTTTATTGCAAGCAGCTGATCCAGATTTATATTTTTATTAATCAGTGCAATCGGATATGCCTTCGTCCTTCTTGGTCTCTCAAGAAGCTCTCCAAAAAATGCCTTTATTGGATATGTCACATTATCAGCCTCAAACATATCCATAATTGCCTTATATTCTTCGTGCAGATTGAGAACCACGTCCATTCCAAGTCCAATAACATACGGCATATCATCTACTATGGATTTGTTGCCACCATGCTCCGTTATTGCATCCTTTATTTTTTCCAGATTTTTCTCAAAATCCTCCAAAAGCTCATATTCATCGGCATCTAAAAATTTCCTTGCATTTTCCTGTTTTCCATCTATAGAAAACTGCGTACACACCGTAATCTCCTCATCCGGTTTAAATATATGATTTTTTACATCAAGATTTAGATTTCTATATGCAAGAACATAGAGTCCTTTATTAGTGTTTATACTCAGGACATTTATTGCCAGCCTCTTAACTTTTAATGATCCGCTTTTTCTTTTTTCCCGCGATGAAAAATACTGAAATTGAGCAACCACTTCCCTGAATTGCTGGTCTGTAAGCTGATACATACCACAGTTAATCCGCTCTCTGTCAATGTAATGAATCAAGTCGTAATCTGTGATATACGGAGTCGTATCAAGCTTATTACATATCTCAAGATAATTTAGTATTTTTAAATTTGCTGAGCTGTCAAATATATTTTTATAACGCTCTGGATGCATCTCAATATCTTCAACAAGTATCTTGTTTTCAGGGCAGTATGTCCCCTCTATTATCTCAGTAGACAATATTGAATCGATAAATATCCTGTCATATTCTCCAATCGTAAGCTGTCCCAGATGAAGTCCATCAACCTTCATAGTTCGGCTTCTCGGATCAAGGTCTCTTATCCCTATCCAATATTTCGTCACCTGATCTGCCTTGTTTCGATATTCTATTTTCAGCCATTTGCCCTCATGTATCGCTCTGAAAATATCCCTGCAAATTTGGTTCATACTGCCTCCCACAGCTCATTCCATCCTGCATCCAATATATAGCCAGTCATAACAAGTGCATATAAATCACTTAAATCCTTAACACATTCAATACTTTTTCCCTGTGCGATTGGAATTATAAATGTATAAGCATAATAATGAACCCAATTATTTATATCATGTTCTAACATATACTGAAGCATATCAACGCAACTAATTCCTGACAGATTAAATAAATCAATTGCTTTATCAACTAACAGCTCTAAATACTTAGGAATTTCAAATTGCTTTTTTCTGGCTTGAGATAGATAATTCAAATATTGTTTTCTAATCGAAAAAATCAAATATTCTACTGATTTGAACTCATCCGTTTCTGTAACATCAAGAAAAAAATCAGTTATCTTGTTTTGTATTAAATCTTCCAGATTGGTTCCTCCTCAAATTTATTTATTCAAAATTTTCAATGCATTCTTTACAATCTTTCCACCATTCTTAATAAAGAATTTCGCTCCTATACCTATACCTAGAGCCGCAACCGCCGCTGCAGGAGTTCCATATTTATTTAAGCAGCCGTCACACAGTCCTAATTTTTCTCCTCCTGTCAGCGACTTTCCGCATGCCCAACACTTTTTATTTTCACGCATCTTTTATATCCTCTATGGAAACAACAATCATTTCCCTATCTTGCAACAAACTTCCCGTCTTAATAGTTTCCTTTATATTGCTTGCTCAATATATATTCCAAAAAAATCACTCATGCATGCGATATCAGTACCATGCTTATCTTCATCTGTCACTAGAATTTCCAGTGGTTTCTGAATATTTAACGCTGTATTTTCTTTAGCACCATCCTCCATGCGTAGCATTCCACCTTTCCGTTATCTTTACACAGTCTACTATTTACTGACATATATTATTTTCGCTCCACATACCTCAACTCTATATCATACCCCAGCGCTTCCATCATCTTAACAAAGGTCTGATTCACCACACCATCCTGCTTCTTGATCACACGATTCACATAAGCCTTCGTGGTTTCTATCTCCTCTGCCAGATTTACCTGGGTCTTACCTTGCTCTATGCACTTTGTTTTTACGTCTAATTCAATATTGTTCTTAACCATATCTGATACCTCAAACGGAAACCAAAAGTTATCTTTTCCGTATAATTTATAGTACACCAAATCTCGTAAATTTTCAATCCTGCCCACATAAGAAAAACCGGTCAGCCTCATCATCCAACCGGCTTTACCGCTGTTGGCTTTGGCTTTCTTCCTGCCATAACCTCCTTTCCAAATTTTCTGTATAATAAAAGGACCTGCGAAAAGGTCCTCTAAAAATTTTTATGTAAGTTTGCTGCTTAATTCAGCCAATTTCTGTTTTATGCTTATATTGTATTTCGTCGCCAAATCCTTAATCCATTGTCTCTCTTCTTCACGATAAGGTTCCTTAAAAAACCTTTTAATGAATTTTGAAATTTGACTCCTGAACGACCAATTTAGTTGTGATTGGTTATTCACCAGTTCAAAATCTTCCACAGTTTGCTCTGCATCAACAATACCCATTAAGTATCTCAAAATAAGCACATCTGCAAAAGTAAAAGGCATTATATCATAATCTAATTGAAGTAATGACATATATGGTCCACCTTGCTTTGTATCATCTGTGACCAATGAATATGCGCCTATAGTTTGTGCCAAAGAAATCGCATACACTTCTCCTAGATCACCCGCATTATATAATATTCGGTTTTCCCGCACATTATTTTCAAACATCTTATAAACCGCTAAATCCTTAAGCTTTTGATCCGTAAAAAGTTCTATTTTACCAGCGTTAATATCCGAATCTACTTTTGTAAGGATGTCCTGCCCATGATGTTCAAGTTCCATCGAACGAATCTGCTCATAGATAAAAACACCTTCATCAAATAGATCAAATAAAATTCCTTGAAGTTCGGCTCTATATAGATGAATGATTACATTTGTATCTAATGAGGCTCTCAATCTTCCAAACCTCCTATCAAATCATTCAAATCATCCTCTTCATGTTTCTTTTCAATCAATCTATCGCTAATATCGTCCATGCTTAATTGATAGCATTCTAACACTTTTTCAAGCGTCTCAACCGGAATAGCATCATGATTATAATTGTAAATTACATAATCAATGTACTCAAAAGGAATATCTATCTCTTCGCTTGCCTGGTTAAGTCTCGCATTTCCGCCCGCACTTTTCAACAAATTACCAACTCTAGTTTTATTACGTTGGCAATCCAATAGAGCCTTTTGATTACCAGTAATTTTTCCAAGGCTATCAAGACGATTCAATGCCATGTCAAAACTGACATTAAATTCAGACATAATTTTTGCGATATCTATCGCAGTCAATCCGTTTTTCTCAATATCAGACAATTCTAAATCAAAGAAACGATCCACTTCATCATCTGGCATTAAAAGACATGCCGCAAAATAATTTGCTTCCTGCTCTCGCTCATCGGTACTTCTATCTGCAATAGTAATACTATCATCAATAAATGATGAATCAGCTTCCATATGAAGGACTGCATGTCCAAGTTCATGTGCCAATGTAAAAATTTCTCTCGACAAACGAATACTAGAATTTGTGAAAATAACAATATCCTGATCTTTTTTTATAGTAAATCCAAGATCAGCGTTTTCCCCGAGTGGATATCGTATAAGCTTATATCCTAATCGAGCACATTCCTTAAATAAATCTATAATGCCGTATCGACTAACCTTACATTTTTCGCGTACAACGGCTGCAGTTCTTCGAATATCCTTTCTTCTGCTTTCCTGCATAACATACTCCTCCTTTATCTAATATTATTATTTTGAAGCTTGTTATACATATGCTTATTGGCATAAAAAAGATCCAGCATATCGAAGATCTTCTCTGAGGAAGACTCTGTACCACCAGTGCGATAAGCTACAACCGGTGTTTCATCTAGTACTCTAGTGATGTCGCCAACTGTCACATCTAAAATCTCTGCAACTTTAGAAAGGATATCTAATGTAATACTATTAGTTCCGCTTTCAACACGTGCATACTTTTGTCTACTCACACCGATTTGGTCAGCAACCTGTTCCTGTGTTAAATTTTTAGCTATTCTCAAAGCCTTAATACGGCTTCCTAATAATTCATTCATGATTATCCCTCCCTTTGTGCATTAATCATAACATATAAATAGCAAAAGTCAAGATGTGATGTTACAAAATTATAACATTATATATTAGAATGTCGCATTTTCATTCCTTGTATTTTGAGATCCCCCCTACTCCATTTCGCGATTTTGCACGCGTGCCCCCCTCGTTCCCCAGGAGCCTATCCTGTAGAGATTTCCACACCCCTACCGTCTTGCATTTGTAGGTTCAAATTCTCCTAAATGTGTTCCACATGTCGCCCGACTTCAAGAGAATGACCGTAGGGCGAGGTAAAGGAAAACGAACGTCCGCATAACAAAAAGTCTTTTTCTATGATTGACGGATGCATGGTTTTTTAGTCACCTTTCCATGCTCTTTGCTGTCCTGGATTTAATACATCGCCTCTCTAATGTTCTCAATCAATGTCACATCCGCCGGTAGCCACTTTACGTCCGCCAGATGCTCCCTTGTAAGCCACTTTGCATCCTCCGCTTCCTTTAGTATAAGCTCACCTCGAATGACCTCACACCAGAAGCAATCCATTGAGAGATGGAAATTAGGATAATCGTATTCTATCGTATCTATCAATTCTCCGACAGCAATTTCCGTGTCCAGCTCCTCCATTATCTCGCGCTTTAGCGCCTGCTGCGGTGTCTCACCAGACTCAATCTTACCGCCTGGAAACTCCCAGCCGCCCTTGAACTCTCCGTAGCCTCTCTGGGTTGCAAAGATAACCGGTTTATTTTCATTATTGACTGCTCTTATGACGGCAGCCACTACACGTATTGTTTTCATATTGCCTTAAGCTCCTGTGTATTATTTTGTAAGCCTTGTTGTAAATTACTCTGCAAATATCGAAGCAGATCCTCTCTTACAGGGTGATGCATCTTCATCTCAAACTTGGTGATATCGCGCTCTTTGCCATTGTTATCACGCTTTCTGGCAGCGCGCACATCAACTATATCAAACTCTCCCATATAGTAAAAATTTGACTCCGCATCACTCTTTTTCACGAGCAGATGCTTTCTTTTTGTGTTCACTACATCTGAAACATATGAGCTGTCCACGCCCCTGCCAATCTGCGAATCCCATCTGAAAATCATATTATCTTCAAACGCATCCGCGTAATCCGGCTTTCCATCTACATAGTTTTTCTGCTCGTCTGTGCTTTCCTCTTTATGATATGTGACAAAGATAAATACATCATCATCTATGCGCTTCATTCCGTACATGGTAGAGGAAAGATCCCTACCACAATTCATCAACAGACTAACATCACGCCTGGAGTATTTCTCATACAATACAAACGGACTCTCATTTTTGAGTGCGGTCTGATATTTATCATGGTATCTTTTGAGTCCTACCTCTATTATGTCATCTATCTGCTTTTTGAACTCTTCATTTTGAAGCCTTGTGGTAAAGTTATTCATCCTGCGGAAAATATTATTGTTATCCTCCTTTAGAATATCTATTCTGCAAAATCTCTTGTACTCATCATCCTTGCTGACAAACTTTCCCTGCAACACATCAGCCGCATTGTCAAGAGACTGCACATTTACCTCGTAATCGTATCTTTGTGTGAAAACCTCTCTTATCTCTTTCATTGAAAGAGACGGTTTCTTCATAAGCTGCCTTAAAATCTCCAATTCAAACGGTCTCGTACCACTTAGGATAGTTTTAGACAAATACTCAAGGGTTATTTTTTCCTGCTCATTTAATCTGCCGGTATAAAGCTCCTTCTCAACCGCTTCAAGAAATGCCTGATAGGTCTTGTACTCTTTTATTATTACAAGTGGATCAACCTCTCCATTTTCATAAAAATCCAATAGATACGGCACTCTTCCAAGCCGGTTTTTCAAAGAGACATAGCTCTCCCTGATAATGGATCTCATGCCCTTTATTTTGTCTATCGACGCAAAAATCCTACCCTTTGCAATCTCATCAAAATGCACTGTCGAGGCGCCGGGAATCGTATTATTTCCACTGATAACATACTTTCTGATTGTATCTGCATTGTAGGAGCGGTCTCCCGACAATGCGACCGGTATCATAAAATTGTTGTTATAGTTGCCGATGAAATCAAGTATCACAACATATTCCTTGCCATTTGCCTTTCTAAGTCCACGTCCTAGCTGCTGTATAAATACAATTGGCGATTCTGTCGGCCTGAGCATAATGACCTGGTTTACTTCCACGATATCAACACCCTCATTTAAAATCTCTACAGAAAAAATGTAATCCAGTGACTGCGTATTTTCATCCATCGCAAGCCGCTCAAAGGCTCTCTGTCTCTCCTCCTCGGTGGCATCTCCATTTAATGCAATTGTACGGAAAAATCTACCCGTCTCAGGATTTATCGTCTGATTAAACTTATTCGATAATTCGACTGATTCATCTATCCTGCTGCAAAAAATCAGCCCCTTTACCCTGTCACCGCTATGTCCAAAATAATTGGCCTGCTCGATGATATGCTTTACCCTCTCATCACCAACAAGCTGGTTGAACGATGATTCTGTAAGCTTTTTACTCTTTATCTCCTTGTCACCAAGCAGTGAAACATCTGTTATTCCAAAGTAGTGGAATGGGCACAGCATGTTTTCCTCCATAGCCTGCTGCAAGCGAATCTCATATGCAATCTGATAATTAAAAATCTGGTAAATATTTTTTCCGTCAATATCATCATCGCGCTTATCGGGAGTCGCTGTCATTCCAAGCCACAGCTTTGGTGTGAAATAGTTCATCACCTTCTGGTATGTGTTGGCCGAGCTGTGATGCGCCTCATCCAAAATTATGCAATCAAAGTCATCCGGTGCATATTTTCTCAAGTGCTCATCACGATTTAAGGTCTGTACCGTTGCAAAAACATAATCCCTGTCATAGTCACTGTACCCTGCACCGACAAGTCCCATAGAAACTGATTTATCAAAAATCTTTTCGTAGGATTTTTTTGTCTGTCTTGCAAGCTGGCCTCTGTGTACGAGAAACAGTACTCGTTTAAAGCCCAGCTCGCGCATGGCAAACGCAGATGCATATGTTTTTCCGGTACCCGTAGCTGATATGAGAAGTGCCCTATCCTCACCTTTTTCCAGTATTTTCTCAGATTTGTGATAAAGCCAACCTGCATTGCATTTGGCTTTAATCTGTATTTTTCAATGGATGGAGTTTCCTCGCTCTTTGCAATCTCACGCTGTCTTTTTATGATTTGATAGCGCTCTTTATACTCCTCATAAAAGCTGTCAAAGGAAAGAGCATAGCGCGAATTCCAAAGCTCATTGTATTCCTCAACAATCTGCTTTGCCACCTCTCCCTGCTCTGTAGATACAACCTTTGTATTCCACTCTCTGTTACTCGTAAGTGCGGCGCTTGTCATGTTTGAGCTTCCGATAATGATTCGGTAAATCTCTTCTTTTTTGAATATATATCCCTTTGTGTGAAAGCCTTCAGCGGCCTTCTCCACATCATACATTTTGAGCGTGATATTCGACAAACCGTGAAGCTTCTCAAGCGCCTTTGGTTCACTGAAATTCAGATAATTTGTGGTGAGAATTTCTCCCGGAATACCATTTTTCTCCAGCTCCTTTAAGGTCTGAAGCAATGGCGTAATGCCTCCCATCGTGATAAAAGCAACGCTTATCTGAAATTTGTCACAGGCCAGCAGCTCATCTTCTATTGAGGATAATACTTTTTTGCCTTCTTTATGGTTGTTTGACAAAAATTGTGGCTGATAAGCCAGGCTTGAATTGTATCCACTATTGATGAAGCCTGTTTCCAAACCGGCGCGTAGTTCTGCTATTTTTTGTTTATTCATACTGCCTCCCACAGCTCATTCCATCCTGCATATCCCATCGATACAAAGTATCTAAACCATATGCGCCATGCCTCATAAAACAAGCTGTCTTTGTTCTCCTCCGCCAATATCACCAGGTCAGCACACCTTACTACATAGTCCTTATCCTTTGTGAAACGACCTGTTAATATGCCATTTTTGTATAGCTCATACAGATTTTCAAGGGCAGCCTTTGCTGTTGCCATGTCAAAATTGCAGGCCCCACTTTCATTGATTTCATTGAATTTAAGGCACTCCCTATAGTTTTTTTCTATAACGTTATCTGATACTTTATTTTCCATGTTATCACATTCATCCCTTTAACACCATCTCATGCCACTCTCAGGCATCAACAGTAACCGATTTTTTGTATAAGTATATAATACGTGTTTTGATGATATAATCAATAATCCCGAAATTTCTCGTACCAAATTAGAAAATCCATTTATAAAGTTAAGATTCCCACATCCCGCTATCCAAAACCTTCTGCAAACTCTGAATTACGGTCTCATAACCTACCGGTACAAAAAGCAATCCCATAGTAATATCTTCGTAATCTCTTTTATATACCTGACTATTGATTATCTCCCTCAATATATCAGCCACACATACACCTTCTTTTGCAGACGGGCAGACAATCATTTCCGAGCGCACAGCACGCACTTCCGGTATAAGATTTGGTAGTTCATTTGAGATTCCCATAGTTTCTACAATCTTATGAATATCGTATAAATGTCTGGAATGCCGCTCTGTCTTTTCTTGCATATAGTAATCACACAATGCAAACACCTTATCTACCAGAGTTCTCTCTATGGTTTGTGTTGTAATTTTAAAAGGCATCAATTTATATGTTTCAGCCAAATCCAATCGATTGATTTCACTTAAGAAACGATAGATATAATTATCTACCATACGTTTTGTGGTTGGAAACGGCAACATTGCTACATATGTTTCTATTACCAATTCCGGTTTCAAAATACCATTCTGTTCATAAAAGGATGGGTAACTTGCTCTGTAGCAATTATAGTTTCTTCTGCTTCTTGTTGTTTCAAGATTGTTAATCGGGAACCCGAACTCCTCCATAGTCGAAACAATATTATTTTTGAGTTGTTTCTTTCTACTCTCTCCCGGCATACCTGACTCTGCCGTATAAGACAAATCAATATCTTCTGAAAATCGGTCCAATAACTGATAACACTTAGTAAGTGATGTACCACCTTTAAACACCATGTCTTTAGTTTTTTCGGCAAGAGCCTTCAGGGTAATCGTCACATAATAATCTTTTTCAATTACATTAGTTGGAATAGCCAACTCATTTGCTGCACCGATAATCAGTTCTGCAAATGCTTCTTTATCATGATGCAAATTCATAAATCATCCCCCATTCAATTAATTTCTTTGCAGTTGCACCGGTTATAACAGACGATACTTCAGATAACTGTTCTTTTGTAAAATGTTTCTGTTTCACGTATGAGAGCATTGTATCTATAGTTTCTTCCATCGGCAACTCCGTATATTTCTCAGTCTGACCAATACCATCCAAAAACTGCAAAAGTTCCGCATTGTTGTCTGAAACAGCAACCGCAGCTTTTTTAATTCTAACCTTCTGACTGCCTACCGTAATTGTACGTCCATTAGTAGCTTCCTTGTTCGTAACAATCTCAATTATCGCTGGCATTTGTGTCGTCAATCCAAGCTGATTTACAAATGATATTCCGGTCACATAACCAAATGTTTCTGTTTTACTTCTCACATATTTGCGCATAATAACAAGAAATGGATCGAGATAACTTTTACCTAGTAATCCACCCTGTTTGGGTATATAATAAATGCCATTATCATACCTTTCCAGAAAACCATTTGCCACAAGTCTCTTTACCGACTGGCGCACTGCATTCTCTGATAATTCTTCTATTTTCAAATCATTTAAAAAGATTGGTTCATTATATCCATAATTCTCTAACAAGTAAGATTTCAACATAGTCTCACCTCCGCATATATAGTACCATTTTTATATTTTCATTGTCAATATTTATGTCGTATCTATAACTATTATATGCAGTAGCCAAAGAATAAACTATGAAATATTTACCATATTATCACATTCATCACTTTAGCACCATCTCATGCCACTCTTCTCCGCCCCAGGTAGAGTCAGCAATTCCCAGATCCTGCAATCCAAACTTCTTATACATCTCTACCTTCTGCTCTAAGCATGTCAGAAACAGCTTTTTTCGTCCGTTTGCCTTTTCACGCTGGCTGTAGCGGTACACGAGCTCTCTGGCAAGGCCCTGTCCACGATACTCCGGCAGCACGTCTAGGCCAAGAAGCATCACATTTTTACCATTCTCATCACATAAATCGATGTCCGTGAAAAACTCATCCCTGAACTTTTCCTCGTCTGTTGCCACACCATTTAAAAAGCCCGCCAGCTTACCGGTTGATTTGTCAATTGCCACGAGAAATAGCTGTGGTACCTTTGCAATTCTCTCTGTCATTGCCTTTGGAGAACATGCCTCATTCGGTGGGAAACATATCTGCTCAATTGCTATTGCCTGTTCTACCTCGTCTGGGTGTATACTTCTAAATTCAAAATTGTCTGTCATTATTTTATACCTCATTTTTCTGTTTATCATATGTTTTGTTACCGGCCACTCTCAAGCGTGAACAGTAAAATTTTTTGTATATGTATATAATACGTGTTTTTGCTGATATAATCAATAATCCCCCAAATACCAAAATCAGCCACAAAAGCATTTTACTGCTTTTATGACTGATTTACATTGCGACTTCATTTATGAATACCTACAATTAATTATGAAAGAACGATAATGCTTCCTTCAATCCATCAGACTCATTATTCATGTGTTCTGCCATTTCTGAAACTCCGTGCATCATCGCATTGAGCTCCTCGATATTGGCATTCATCTCTTCGGTTGCTGCGGCATTTGCTGCGCTGACGTCTGTCAGGCTGTTGCTGCTCTTCGTGATGTCATCGTTCAGCTCAATCATCGCAGTGACAAGCTCTTCGATTTCATCAGCTTTTTCTGCTGTCTTTTGAATCTGCTCATCAAGTGAGCCAAATTCATCGAGTACTGCCTTAATCTCTTCCTTCTGCTTGGCATTGTCCTCGACGATGGTGCCGGATGCCTGTACACAATACCTGCACTCTTCAACCAGTGATGATATTATCTGCTTGATATTCTCAAGCTCCGTATTGGTATTGTCTGAGAGCACTCGAATCTCCTGTGCCACTACTGCGAAGCCTTTTCCTGCATCGCCGGCTCTGGCCGCCTCTATAGATGCATTGAGTGACAAAAGATTGGTTTCACTGGATATTTCCTCAATGACAGAGACAATATTGCTCACCTTGTCAACCGTAGTATTTACAGTTTCTATGCGTTTTGAAATTGCTGAGATACCCTCATCCATCTTGTGGCTGCTATCCTGCATGGATTTAATCTTGTCATTCATGATTTTACTGCTATCCTGCACTGCTGTCGTCTGGTTTTTGATTTCATCAACAGAGGCATTAATGTCCTTTGTTTCATTGCTCATCTCCAGAAGATTTTCATTAATCTTGGAAATAGATGCTGCCATGCCTGTAGAGCCCTCTGCAACATCCTCGACTGCCTTGGATATCTCGTTATTTGCAGCAAGTGTCTGACTGCTTGTGTCATTGAGCTCATAGCTGTTTGATGACATCGTATCACTGGAATTTCTTATCTTTCCGACTATACTTCCAAGCGATTGTGTGAGCTCCTTCATCTTTTCTATAATCAGGCCTATCTCATCATTTGACTCCTTGACCACACTGAAATCTGCCTCAATATTACCATTGGCAACATCCTCAATTATTGTACTGACCTTTACAAGCGGTCTCATAAGCCTGCGTCCCATTATGAATGAGATAATAATTGCAATAAGCACAACAATAGCAATGATTCCAACGGCAACTCCTGTTACAGTAGTGATTCCTGCAAGTGCCTCAGATTCATCTGCTGTAAGCACAAGTATATTTTCATTGTTCAAAATCGTATATGCCGAATACTTTGTTGTTCCATTGAAATCATATTCTACAACAGTCGTGCCCGGTTTTTTGCCATCCTGAAGCTGTTGTACAACGCCTTTAATTACAGCATTCTCAACAGGCTGTCCAACCTTTTCCTTTGTAGGATGATAAAGCATTGTGCCATCATTTTGAACCACATACATGTATGCACTGTCCATGCCTTCAAGCTTTACATCTGAAAGATTATTGGCATAACCATCATAATCCAGATCATCAACACCTGAATTACTAATCTCATTTTCCATGATTTTTGACGTTGTATTAACAACATCTACCATGGTATGCTTGACACTGTCTGTAATTTGTTTTTTGGAGCTTTCAAGAATAAATACCATACAAATTACATTTGAAACTATAACAGCTAAAATCACCATTACTATGATTTTGGCTGCAAATGTACCTCTTTTTTTAGTTTTACTCTGTTCCATATGACCATCTCTCCTATCCTACTGCTACTGCTACTCCTTTAGCTTAAAATTATAAGACAATATTACCATTTTTGGTGAAATTATACAATAGTTTATCAGTAAATAAAAAATTTATCTACATTTTGCCTTTGATTAATTTGTCGCGCAAATAGGGTTAATGTTCAATCATAAACAGTTATACTACCTATTCCACATTCTTTAGTGCCATGTCCATCGGGATTCTCTTTATTCTACTGAAATCAAATACTGTCACTATCAGGTAACCGATGAGCACAAACGCAAACATCTTTACATAGCCGACAGGTGTCATATGGAATGAAAACCATCCGCTGAAGGTCTGAAGCATTATGCGCCATACAATATCCATTACTTTTGCACCAAGCACTACGCTGATAATATCTGATATAACCACCACGATGGATGTTGAGACCAGATAAAGACTTGCAATTTCTCTGTTGTCGTAGCCTAAAATCTTGGTCATAGATATGGCTGTCTCATTTTTCTCGATGATGAGCTTCGTGAGCAGATATATCATAACGGCTGATAGCAATATGCAAAGCACCTGGAAGTACTGCATGTATGAGCCCATGGAGTGGTCGAGCTGGTCTGCCATTTTGGTGATGTCGCGTATCGTGATTGTTGTCGCGATATTGCTCTCATCGATATCCTTTATCTTTGTATCCGACAAAAATCCGCTGAATCTGCCATATGCAAAATCAAAGATATCCGCAAAATGCTCTATCGGCATAAATACCGCGATGCTCTGGGATTTATCGTAGGTTCCCTTCACCTTGAATTTGTATGTTTTTTTCTCGTACTGTGCATCAAGCTTTATTGTATCACCCGGTTTTATACCATATTTATCTGCAAATGAATCCGATATGTACACCTCGTTATCCTTAAGCGAATCCATGTCCTTAATCTTTACGTATGCACTGTCTGTTTCCACTCCGTAGACAGACACCTCCTCGTCAAACTCATCTGTTCGCCTTAGAAGCGATGTCATGTCAAATTTCTCTGCATCACTGTTGCCGGTTTCAAGCACGTTTCCGTCTGCATCGACATAGGATTTGAGTACGTACTGATATTTTGCAAACATCATACTGTCTGTATTTTTCTTGTAATAATCAAGTGTATCCGGCATGCCGACTGCCATCGCAAGCATTACCATGATGAAAAATATTCCCACAAAAAGTATCAGATAGTTTGCCACATTCTGGAACATGATTCGCAGTCTGAATCGGCTCATGAAGCTCCATCTCGGAAGGCGCATTGCCTTTTTGCGCTTTGTTTTCTTAAGGTCATGACGCAGGAACTGAAGCGGTGTGTGCTGCATCATGCGGATTATTACAATAAGATTTACAACCAGCATGATAATTACCGGAGCAAGCGTTGTTTTTATGAATGCGCCCGGATTCCAGATTGTGTGGTATGTCGGCAGGCTGTAGCTGTTGTAATACATGCCCACAACCACATCCTTGAATACCGTATAGCCCAGTATATTTCCTGCTACTGCTGCCAGAAATGTCACAATGACAGGCATTGAAAGGTAATGCCTAATAAGCTCTCCCTTTGTGTAGCCCGACGCGCGAAGCGTGCCTATCGCTGATGATTCATTTGCTATCGTATTGCTTATGGTCACTGCAAAAATGAATGCGATTATCACAATAAGAATGTCTAAAAGCACTCCTCCCATGGCCTTGTCTGAGCCCATATCGTCCGTGGCAAAATTTATTGCCGGATTTGAGTAGCGTGGTGTGTAGTCCTCCACCTCATTGCCCGCTGCCATAACCTGTGACACCATCGCCTCCAGAAAGTCATCTGATTTTTCCTTCTGCTCTATGTCGTCAGCCGGCTCATCCTTGTATTTCCATGCATATGTATAGTGAATGCTCTTGTCCAGGCGCTCAAAGCCCTCCTTTGTCACCATTGCCACATCAAACTTTATCGCATCAAACATCATATCGGTCTTCTTTTCATGCAGTGTGGAGTAATTGACATATGCGATAAGGCCCGATACCTTGAATTCTTTTCCGCTGACTTTTATTGTGTCACCGACCTTCATGCCCACGTTGTCTGCATGCATTCTGTCCACAGCGATTTCGTTCTCATTTTGTGGAAAAGAGCCCTCGATGAGACATGCGAGGTTTATATCCTCGGTCTTTGTGTATACACGGATGGTTCCGTCCTTTTTGCCGTCTGCGTCGTAGTCCTCAGTCTCGTTGCGATAGAAATTCTCGTAGAGCGTGACAGGAGTTTTGCTGCTATCGCTGTCTTTTTTGTCAGGAGCTGTTTTTACCTCGCCTGACTCTATAGCCGTAACAAGCTCGCTGTCAGCCTTATCCTTAAGCTCGAAATGTCCATCCTCCTGCTTGTATTTACTTACTCCCTCATCCGCAGATGTGAGCATACTGTCGTTTGCCACATACATTCCGGATACAAAGCCGATTGTCAGCACGAGGAAAAGAAATACAACGAGATATTTCTTCCAGTCACCGATAATTTCCTTTGGTATACGCTTTATCAGAGGATTTTTTATCTTTTTCCTGCTCATAGGTCAAATCCTCCTTACCACTCAAGCTCTTCGGCCGAAACCTTATTTGTATTGATATCGTTGTGACGCACGGCTCCGTCTCGTAGCTTTATCACGTGGTCTGCCATGTTTTTGATGGCCTCATTGTGTGTGACCATGATTATGGTGTTTCCGTACTTTTTGTTGACATCCTCTATGAGCTTCAAAATCTCCTTTGAGGTGTTGTAATCAAGCGCTCCTGTCGGCTCGTCGCAGAGCAGTATATCAGGGTTTTTCACGATTGCACGACCGATTGACACACGCTGCTGCTGTCCGCCGGATAGCTGATTTGGAAGCTTGTAGCGGTGCTCGTAAAGCCCCAGCGTGTGAAGCAGCTCATCGATATCCAGTGCGTTGTCAGACAGGTATGCGCCCACCTCGATATTTTCCTTTACATTCAGATTGGCAATCAGGTTGTACATCTGAAATACATATCCCAGATGCTTTCTGCGGTACTGCGTGAGCTTTTTCTCGCTCATATCCTTCAGCTTGTCACCATTTATGCTGATATATCCGGAATCGGCGCTGTCGATGCCTCCGATGATATTGAGCAGTGTAGACTTTCCGGAGCCTGACGGTCCGAGCAGCACGCAAAACTCCCCCTTTGCCACAGAAAAATTCATACCTCGCAGCACCTCCTGGCGCGTCTCGCCGCTTCCAAAGCCCTTTTTCAAATCCACTATTTCTAAGAACTTTCTCTCTTCTTCTGACATATGATATCCTCTCTTTCAACATTTCAAATTACATTTACCTTATATAATGTTATACGTTTAAAAACAATTATTGGTAAGATTGTGCTTACTGTAGTTACCTGTCATTTATATATGTTAGTGTTATCTAACTTCATGTAATAAGAGTAACGCTATTCTGCCTTTCTTGTCAATAAAAATTTTATAATCAGCTTGGTAAAACATCTTTTTATTTTCTGACCGGATTAACAGCTTCGAGGCGTATGCATAATATAAATTAAATCTGATTTTACGGAGATATGAATTTTTATGTGTGGTATTGCCGGATTCTGTAACTTTAAAGAAGACTTTGAAGAGAACACCGATTACTGGAACTTTCGTCTTGAGAAGATGCGTGCTGTGCTCGCCCACCGCGGCAACGATGCCAGAGGACGCTACCTTAAAAAGCATATTGGTCTGTCGCACAGCCGTCTGGCCATCCGTGACATCCTGTGCGGCGACCAGCCCATGACGCGCACCCACAACGGCTATGAGTACACTATCTGCTATAACGGTGAGATTTACAACACGGATGAGCTGATTCCCGAGCTGTCCGAAAACGGCTTTGTATGCTCCACAACCTCAGACACCGAGGTTATTCTGTACGCCTACATCCATTGGGGCGCTGATTTTGTCAATCGCTTAAATGGTATTTTTGCATTTGCCATATGGGATGCGGCTAAAAGCCGGCTGCTATTATACCGCGACCGCGTAGGTGTCAAACCGCTTTTTTATGCCATCCGAGGAGATTCTCTGGTGTTTGGCTCCGAGCCAAAGGCCTGCTTTGCGCACCCAGCAGTAAAGCCTGAGCTTGACAAACAGGGCTTGCAGGAGCTTCTTGCTATCGGGCCTGCGCACACGAGCGGGCTTTCCCTGTTTAAGGATTTGTTTGAGGTTTTGCCGGGACACTTCATGATTTACTCCCGGGATGGGCTGCATGATGAAACCTACTGGGAGCTTACAAGCCGGGAACACACCGAGAGCTATCGGGATACCGTTGCTCACACACGTTTTCTGGTGGAGGATGCTATAAAAAGGCAGATGGTTTCCGATGTGCCGGTATGTACTTTTCTGTCAGGCGGCATTGATTCAAGCATCGTAACCGCCATCGCCGCAAACTATATGAACACACGCGGTAAAACGCTCAACACTTTTTCCTTCGACTTTAAGGACAATGACAGGTATTTTAAGGCAAACGCCTTCCAGCCGGAGAGGGATCTGCCATATGTCAATCGTATGCTTGAGGAGTATGAGACAGCCCACTCCTATCTCGAGTGTGATGAGAACTCTCTCTTCAAGGCGCTCTTTGCCGCAGTCGATGCAAAGGATATGCCCGGCATGACCGATGTGGACTCGTCACTTTTATATTTCTGCAGCCTCGTCAGTCGAAAAAACAAGGTAGCTCTTACAGGTGAGTGTGCTGATGAAATCTTTGGCGGATATCCATGGTTTTACCGCAAAGAGCTACTGGAAAAATATGGCTTCCCATGGTCATCGGATGTCGCTCCACGCCTTGCTCTTTTGCGCGATGATGTGGGTTTGGAGCTTGATTTATCCGGTTATCAGGCTTTTCGATATGAAGAGTCCAGGTCAAAAGCACCTCTCCTTTACGGCGAGGCCGGTGAGGACGAAAGCCGCCGCATAATCGGATATCTCAATATCAAATGGTTCATGCAGACACTTCTTGACCGCATGGATCGCACCAGCATGTATTCCGAGCTTGAGGCCCGTGTACCTTTTGCCGACCATCGTATCATTGAGTATGTCTTTAATGTGCCTTGGCATATGAAATATCAAAACGATGTGGAAAAGACTCTGCTTCGCGATGCTTTTTCAGATGTCCTGCCACCTGAGCTTTTGCACAGAAAAAAGAGCCCATATCCAAAGACTTATCATCCCGGATATGAAGCTCTCCTTATAAAGGGAATGGAGGAGATATTAGACTCCCCTAACGCCCCTGTGCGCACTCTCATTGACACTGACAAAACGCGCGAATTTTTAAAGGCACCGGCAGAATACGGCAGTCCGTGGTTTGGCCAGCTCATGGCAGGTCCGCAACTTATCGCATATTTCATCCAGATTAATTACTGGATGGAGAAGTATAAGCTGTCTGCTTAATGCTCATCCATGATTAATTGACCTTGCGCTCTATATCAATGATGTTATTCTCTATGATATTGTTTTCTGTAATGTTGTTATCTATGCTCTCTGCCGAAGATGTGCTTTCACTCTCCTGCTCCTTCGGTGTAAATCTTCTCACCTTATCCATGAGCTGAGTCTTCTTCAGCTCATGCTTAAGCTCAACACGCTCACTCTTCTGCTGTCGCTTTTTCTCCTTAAGCTCGTACTTGGCCTGCTTCTTTGCGAGCTTATTCTGCCTCTTCTGCTCCTTTATGGCAGCCTTTGTCTCTCTTTTGGCCTGCTTTGCCGCAAGCTTTGCTTCTTTTGCTTCGTTCTTTATGCGGCTCTTTTTATTTTTCTTTACGCTCTTTTTCGCAACCTTATGTAATTCCTTGAGGTCTGACTTTGCAGCCTTTATATTTTTTCTGTCCTTGCGGTATGGATTGTGCACAAAGTATCCCACAGTGCCTATCATCATAAAAAGCAGTGCCAGTGCCTCTCCCACCATCGTGACATACTCCAGATACTGCGGATACAGCTTGTAGCCTGCCATCTCCGCCGCTATTAGGATAAGCGGGATGAAAAACAGTATATTCTTTCGCTTTTGGGACAATAACGCTCCCTCCGCACCTACACACATGAGTATATACAGGCACAGCTGCGAAGTCGGTCCATAGGCATATGCCACAATCGCAGCCATTATCACTGATATGCAAAACACTATGAATGCTTCTCCGCGGAACAGGGCATTCCTGTACTCTTTTATGCCCTCCAGCTTGTCTACCGATATGCCATGCAGTGAATATACCTGGTCTGTGATGTCCTCCATGCAGTCCTCATGGTATCGCTTCAGCTCCCTGTTGCTGTTTATATCGGCATCTATGGAGCGTCTGCGCTCTGTAAGCAGCTTCTGCTCCTCCATGATCTTCTCCCAGGCCTCATCCTCTGCCTCACGCTGAAGCTTCACCTGCTCGTGAATCCACTCGGCCCGCTGGATGCGCTCGCTCTCCTGCGGTATAACCATCTGCTGCGCGTCTACTGTCTGCTGCGGTGTTTGAGTCTCCTGCGTCATGCTGTTATTTTCCTTTTCTTTATTTATCATTCCGTTTTTCTGCCTCTTTCTTCTAGACATTTTTCTTCCTCTTGCAATTGTTATTTACTGCTATATATCTTCTATTAAAGCATATTTTAGCGGAATTTTCCATAGAATATGCGCATGACATCCGCAATTTTTACAAACTGCAAAAATCCCGGAAATCCGCTTACCTGCAGATTCCGGGATTTTATAATTACATATGATGTGCCGCATCTATTCTGATAAGTGCCTTCCTGAGTGCAAACTCTGCTCTCTTCACATCAATCTCTGCTGTGTGATTTGAAAGGCGCTGCTCTGCCCGCTCCTTTGCGGCCTGTGCGCGGTCTATGTCTATCTCATCAGGCCACTCTGCAAGCTCTGCGAGAAATGTGACCTTGTCTCCAAGTATTTCCGCAAAGCCTGAATGGATTGCGGCTATTTTCTCCTCATCGCCATTATGGATAGTCACGATTCCCGGTGCAAGCACTGTCGTGAGCGGTATATGATTTTTGTATACACCAATCTCTCCGTTTTGGGTATTGAACTCAAGGAAATCTGTCTCTCCCTTGTAGAACACCCTGTCCGGTGTGATTATTTCTATGTCAAAAATGTTATCTGCCATGAAATCACCTCACATTACTGCATCTTGGCACGGACTTCATCTATGCTTCCAACGTTTAAGAAATAGCTCTCCGGTACATCATCATGCTTTCCTTCGAGTATCTCCTTAAAGCCTCTGATGGTCTCGGCGATAGGCACATATTTGCCCTCGAGTCCTGTAAACTGTCCTGCCACGAAGAACGGCTGTGACAGGAAACGCTGCACCTTACGTGCACGGCTTACTACGAGCTTATCCTCCTCTGAGAGCTCATCCATACCGAGGATTGCGATGATATCCTGCAGCTCCTTGTACTTCTGGAGTATCTCCTGGACAGCGTGTGCCACCTCAAAATGCTCCTGTCCCACGATACGCGGATCAAGGATACGCGATGTAGATGCCAGCGGGTCTACAGCCGGATAAATACCAAGCTCTGCGATAGAACGCTCAAGTACTGTCGTGGCATCGAGGTGTGCGAAGGTAGTCGCCGGTGCCGGGTCTGTAAGGTCATCTGCAGGCACATATACGGCCTGAACCGATGTGATTGAACCGTTCTTTGTTGATGTGATACGCTCCTGAAGAGCTCCCATCTCTGTCTGCAGTGTCGGCTGGTAACCAACGGCTGAAGGCATACGTCCTAAAAGTGCTGATACCTCTGAACCTGCCTGTGTGAAACGGAAGATATTGTCCACAAAGAGAAGCACATCCTTACCGCCTCTGTCACGGAAATACTCTGCCATTGTAAGTCCTGCCAGGGCAACTCTCATACGTGCTCCGGGTGGCTCGTTCATCTGTCCGAACACCATGGTGGTCTTGTCGATAACACCTGACTCTTTCATCTCATAGTACAGGTCATTTCCCTCTCGTGTACGCTCTCCTACACCGGTAAATACTGAGTATCCACCATGCTGTGTAGCGATGTTGTGGATAAGCTCCTGGATGAGCACCGTCTTTCCTACTCCGGCACCTCCGAAGAGTCCGATTTTTCCACCCTTCTGGTATGGGCAGAGTAAATCTACAACCTTTATTCCTGTCTCAAGCATCTCCTGCGATGTAGCCTGCTCCTCAAAGCTAGGCGCAGGTCTGTGGATTGCCCATTTCTCCTCTGTCTGTGGAGGCTCAACCTCATCGATAGGCTCTCCGAGCACATTGAACATTCTTCCAAGTGTATTCTCCCCCACCGGCACAGAAATAGGTGCTCCTGTTGCGATAGCGTCCATGCCGCGGACGAGACCATCAGTAGGTCCCATGGCAATACATCTGACTGTATCGTCGCCCAGATGCTGTGCAACCTCAACGACCAGCTTTCCGCCGTTTTTCAGCGGTACCTCGACTGCATCGTTTATCTCAGGCAGATTACCCTCTGAAAACTTGATATCCAGAACGGCACTGATAACCTGTATGATTTTACCTACATTTTTATCTGCCATTTATAGTTTCTCCTTCTTTTTTAATTCATATGATACACTCGCCTTTTTGGCCATTCACAGACACACATGCCTGCCTTCCCATGACCGGATATGCATGTATCACTCTATCGCATTAGCTCCTGCAATTATCTCAGTAAGCTCCTGCGTGATTGAGCCCTGACGCGCTCTGTTATATTTCAATGTCAGATCACTGATCATATCCTCTGCATTGCTCGTAGCAGAATCCATCGCCTGCATTCTGGCTCCGTTTTCACTGGCAAATGACTCCACCAGTGCTCCGTAAAACAGGCTTGTCACATATTTTGGAATAATAAGCTCCAAAGCCTCCTCCGGATTCGGTTCAAAATTCATGAGAATATTGGAGTCCTCTTTCTCATCTGCCCCGCTCTCATCCAGCTCCACCGGCAATAGCTTTATGAGCTTCGCCTCCTGTGTAACTGTGTTTTTGAAATGGGTATATGCGAGGTAAATCTCCCCTACCTGACCGTCTGTAAATGCCTTTAACACTCTTTTGCAAAGTGCCGCAGCATCCTCGTAGGTCGGGTCCTCCATCATCTCCGATGCACTCTCAACTATATGATAGCCCTTTGACGTAAGCAGCTCCTCGCCCTTTGCTCCCACAGCGTATATGTCGAGTTCTTCTTTTTTGAAGTCTCCGTGTGTGATGAGCTTTACTATATTGCTGTTGTATCCGCCTGCCAGTCCGCGGTTTGATGTCAAAACAACTACCGCCTTCCTTGGCGAATCACCGGCCTTTAAGTATGGGTGCTCCAGATTGCCGCTCTTTGCAAGCATCGAGCTTACTGTCCTGTACATATAGTTGAAATACGGATCTGTTGCCTCCGCATGTGCTCTCGCCTTTTGCAGCTTGACGGTAGAAACGAGCTTCATGGCCTTTGTGATCTGCTGAGTACTTGTAATACTGCTTTTTCTGCGCTTTATGTCTCGCATCGAAGCCATTTTACCACCTGCCTTCTACTAATATCCAACCGTCTAACGGAACTGCTTTTTGCATTCCTCGATTGCCTTTATAAGTGCCTGCTCAGTATCATCGTCCATCACCTTTTTCTCCCTGATTGCTTCAGGAATCTCAGGATATCTGGTATCAATGAAATCAAACAGCTCTGCCTCAAATCTTAAAATATCCTCGATTTTGATATCGATAAGATACTTCTTTGTCGCAGCGTATATTATGATAACCTGCTTCTCCACAGGCATCGGCTTGTACTGCGGCTGCTTTAAAATCTCCTTGATTCGTGCTCCCTGTGCGAGCTGCTCTGCTGTGCTTGCATCAAGCTCTGAGCCAAACTGTGAGAACGCTGCAAGCTCTCTGTACTGAGCCAGCTCTACTCGGATAGGTGCTGCAATCTTTTTCATTGCCTTTATCTGTGCCGAGCCTCCAACTCGTGAAACTGAAAGTCCTGCATTTATGGCAGGTCTGAAGCCCGCGTTGAACATCTCTGTCTCGAGATATATCTGACCGTCTGTGATTGAGATAACATTGGTCGGGATATATGCCGATACATCACCCGCCTGTGTCTCAATGATAGGAAGGGCTGTGAGTGAGCCTCCACCCAGCTTGTCTGACAGTCTCGCTGCTCTCTCCAGAAGCCTTGAATGGAGATAGAAAACATCTCCCGGATAAGCCTCTCGTCCTGGCGCTCTCTTTAAGAGGAGTGAAAGTGTACGGTATGCTGCTGCATGCTTACTCAGATCATCGTAAACTATGAGCACATCCTGTCCGTTTTCCATCCATTCCTCACCTATAGCGCAGCCTGAGTATGGTGCGATATACTGTAACGGTGCAAGCTCTGATGCTGTCGCAGCCACTACTGTCGTGTAGCTCATGGCTCCGAACTCCTCGAGCTCATTTACTATGGATGCAACCGTAGAAGCCTTCTGACCGATAGCTACATAGATACATTTCACACCCTGTCCCTTCTGGTTGATTATGGTATCTATCGCGATAGCCGTCTTTCCGGTCTGTCTGTCTCCGATAATAAGCTCTCTTTGTCCTCGTCCGATAGGAACCATTGAGTCAATAGCCTTTATACCTGTCTGAAGCGGTGTATCTACTGACTTTCTCGAGATAACTCCCGATGCTACTCTCTCTATCTGACGATATTTGTCCGACTGGATAGGTCCCTTTCCGTCGATTGGCTGTCCGAGCGCATTTACTACTCGGCCGAGCATCGCATCGCCTACCGGCACCTCTACCACTCGTCCTGTGGTCTTAACTGTATCTCCCTCGTTGATATTGCGCTGCTGTCCAAGTAAAACAGCACCGACATTGTCCTCCTCGAGGTTTAATACCATTCCATATACTTCCCCTGGAAATTCCAAAAGCTCTCCCTGCATCGCATTCTCAAGACCATGAATACGTGCGATTCCGTCTGCCACCTGAATGACTGTTCCTACATCAGCGACTTCGAGCTGGGAAGCGTATCTTTTAATCTGCTCCTTTATTACTGAGCTGATTTCTTCCGGCTTTAGATTCATGGAGCGCATTCACCTACTTTCAATTGTATTTTTGTCAAATCGCGGGTGAGTCTTTCTAATCTGCTGCTGACAGATGAATCCACCACTCTGTCCCCGATTCTGATTTTCATACCGCCTATGAGCGCGGTATCCACCTCAAAATGCATCTCAAATTTCACGTATTTTGTCGTGTCAAGAAGTCGTTTCTCCACAGCAAGCTTCTGCTCCTTTGACAACTCAAATGCAGATGTGACGTATGCTGTTCCGATATTTTGGTACTCCTTGACTCTGTCAAGAAAGTAGTCGAAGACTAAGGTAAGCTCTTTGTAGTGATTCTTTTCTATAATCATTCTCATAAGCCCCACCCGCTCCGCTGAAACTCTTCCCCCAAATATTTCTTCGATGATTCTGACCTTTTCTTCTTTATCAATCTGCGGATGATCCATCAGCTTTGAGAGGTCATCATTTGCAGCAATGATTTCCTTTACTGCTGTTACCTCGTCAGACAGGCCGGATAGCCTGTTGTCCTCAAGGGCCGCCTCAAACAATGCATCACCGTATACCTTAGATACTAGCTTAGCCATGTTGATTCTCCCATTTCCTTAAGTGTCTCTTCAACGAGTGTATCCTGAATGTCTGTGGTGATCGAAGCTGCGACAGCCTTTTGTGCCATAAGCGATGCTATCTGTATCATCTCCTGCTTCATATCATCCATGGCATGCTTCTTCTCAAGCTCTGCCTCTTCTCTGGCTCTCTTTATGATGCGAGAAGCCTCTTCCTTTGCATCATCCACAATCTTGTTCTGGTTTTTAAGCGCCTTCTGTCTCGCCTCTGTGAGAATAGCCTCGGCCTCTTTATCGATGTCCTTAAGCTTTCCCTCGTACTCTGCCTTTAGTGCTGCGGCACTTTCCTTGTCGGCAACAGCTGTGTTTATATCGCTTTCTATCCTGTCCTGCCTGTCCTTTAACAGCTTCCTTGCAGGGTTGAAAAGCAGATACGACATCAGCATGAAAAGGAAAAATACTGCAACTGCCAAAAGTACTGTATCAAAGAGCAACTGCGCATCCAGATTAAACAAAAATGTATATCCCTGTGCTAACAACTTTTACTCTCCTTTCCGTTGGCTGTATCGCCGCACGGTAATCCTCTGCGGCAAACCGTAATATACTATCCGAGCGGATGAACGAAAAGTAAAAGTAATGCAACAACGAGACCATAAAGACCTGTTGTCTCTGCAACTGCCTGTCCTAAAAGCATGGTTGACATAATCTGTCCTCTTGCTCCCGGGTTACGTCCTACGGCTGCTGCACCATGTCCTGCTGCGATACCCTGTCCAACACCAGGTCCGATTCCGGCGATAACTGCCAAACCTGCACCGATTGCTGAGCATGCTCTGATTAAATCCTGTCCATTGATATCCATAATTGAATCCTCCTAAAAATACATCTTATAGTTTTACTCATCCGTCTCACATGCCTGTGTAACGTATGTCATTGTCAGCATACAGAATACATATGTCTGAATTGCTCCTGAGAACAAATCAAAGTATACATGCAGTACTGACGGCCACGCTATGGCTATAAACCTTAGCAGACCATATACCAGCGCCATGATAACAGTTCCTGACAACACATTGGCGAACAAACGCAATGATAATGAGATAGGAATTGCAATCTCACTGATAATGTTGATTGGCGCCCATATAGGCAGCCACGGCGGCAGTGGTGAACACATACCGGTCCAGATATCCTTTGCGCTTTGATGCTTAGCCTTATTGAATCTGATCATGAAAAATGTAATAAGTGCAAGCGCCAGTGTGGTTCCGTAGTCGGCTGTCGGTGGTCTTAAACCAAACAAGCCTGAGATATTACTCATCAGTATAAATATAAAAATCGTGCTGATGTAGTTTACAAACCTCGGAGCCCACTTACCCATGGTTCCCTCAACCATCTTGTCGAGCATCTCTACGATGAGCTCGATGATATTCTGAAAGCCGTCCGGTACTTCCTTTGCTTTTTTAAGCTTCCTGTTTGCCACTATAGCGAATATGACCATAATGGCCATCACTATGAGGATACAGGCATGCGATGTGGTAATCCAGACCTCCTGACCGAATACCTTTATCGAAAAAATACCATGGATCATAAAGTCGATATTGTCTGCGTTACTTTCCAGTAAAATCGCCTGATTCACATTATCACCTCCTCCTTATTAAGTTTACCTGCTGTTTTGCTACTCTGTCTCCATTTCGCCGGCGGAAGATGCATCACTTCTCCCGGAAAATCTGTCTGTCACCTTCATAAATAAAGGCTGTAAATACGCTGAAATCTTGAGTCCCAGCATACCGACAAAGGCCATTATCAGATTTCCAAAATCAAATAGTCCCAATATAAATAACAGGACCGCAACAACAATATACCTTAAAAGTGATTTTGCTACGATCCTGCGATTGGCATCCTTTTGTCCATATATGGCGGTCGCGTCATATATGACTGTGGCGATATTGACAGCTATACCAACAGCTATCGCTATCCCATACCATAAGCCGATAGAATATGAAATTTTGTCTGTGACAAACCATACCCCAATAAGCTGCACAACAATCCCGTAAAAAACTATCCCAAATACAAGTCCCGGCAATGCGTCATTTATTCTTTTTAACATCCTTCTCTACCCTGCTAATACTGTCTGATATCTCTGTTTCCGTAGTACTCTGCCTGCCCGGTGTCTGTCTGACGGCTCTGCCATCATCCTCCGGCTTCAGGAATTTTTGAACCATGCGGTATATATTGTTTGCCCCCGCAAATGCTCCAAGGAAAAACAATGGAACAGTTACCCAGTCCGCTCCGGTCTTTTTCCCAATCCACACACCGGCCAGTGTGCAGAGAAATATCGGCACAATCATGTTGATTCCAAACTGGAAAACCATGATAAGTGCATTCATTACCTCTTTCTTATTATCTCTTTTCATATACAAATTATTATATCATTTTTATTGCTTTTGTCTACATTTTTATGTGTAAAATGCATAAAAAATAAATGTGTTTCATGTCAAATCACGTCAATTTGACACAACAATTGCAGTATTATCACTATTTTCGGCGATTACAGCACAAGCGTCACCTCACGGTCAGTGTGCTCATACCTGCGAATTGTAACCCCCGCTGCCCTAAGCATCCTCTTTGAAGCTGTCACGCTGGCCGTGCCCTCGTATTTGTCACAGTCGTAGACTACTTCCCTGCTGCCGGACTGTATGCTTGCCTTAGCACCCTCATTGCACGGAAACAGGGTGACATATATGGTCGCTCCCTCCAGGCTTCCGCCCCTGTAGTTTAAGATGGCATTGAGCTCGCTGTGTGTAGAATAGAAATACTTGTTATCCTCTCCCTCTCTGGCCCAGGTGAACTCATCATCTGAGCAGCCAAGAGGAAAGCCGTTATAGCCCATGGAGAGTATCTTGTGCTCCGGGTCCACTATGCACGCACCCACCTGGGTATTCGGATCCTTCGAGCGCATACCTGAAAGCATCGCTATGCCCATAAAATACTCATCCCATGAGATATAATCCTTTCTCTTTTCCGAAGCTCCCATATATACACCTCCATTCAATATGGTCTATCACACTGTCTGTTACTTTACTGTTTTATATCACTGTTTACACCTCAGAGCAACCTGCAGCTATTATCATCATTATTATTACTTGGTTCCGAAAATTCTGTCTCCTGCATCTCCGAGTCCCGGCACAATATATTTGTGCTCATTGAGATGATCATCGAGCGCTCCTATATATACATCCACATCAGGATGTGCCTCTGTGAGTCTCTTTACTCCCTCAGGAGCTGCAATTATGCACATAAAGTGGATGTTTTTCACACCGCGCTTTTTGAGCATATCAAGTGCTGCCACTGCTGAACCACCTGTTGCGAGCATCGGATCTACCACAAATACCTCTCTGTTTGCGCAGTCTGCCGGAAGCTTGCAATAGTACTCGATAGGCTCTGCTGTCTCCGGGTCACGATACATGCCGATGTGTCCAACCTTTGCGGCAGGGATGAGCTCAAGCATGCCCTCCACCATACCAAGTCCGGCTCTTAAGATAGGAACAACTGCAAGCTTTTTGCCCTTTAATTCCTTTACAGTGGCCTTACAGATAGGAGTCTCAATCTCCACATCTGTAAGCTCCAGATCTCTTGTTGCCTCGTAGCACTCAAGCATCGCAACCTCGCTGACGAGTGTTCTGAAATCCTTTGAACCTGTGTCGGTTCTTCTCATAATTCCAATCTTGTGCTGAATCAGCGGATGATCCATAACTACTACCTTACCCATAATATCTGTTCTCCTTTGTCTTATATTGTGTTATATTTGTTTGTCTTTTATGTATTTGCATTTAAGCGCTTTACCAGCTTCTTAAGCGTAGCCCTGAGGCTTTCATAGCACAGTCCGTAGCTTTGAAGCGTGCCACCGTAAGGGTCAAGTATCTCAAGCTCATCGCCCACATACTGTGAAAGCACAAAGACCTGCTCCGGGTCGATATCGGCAAAGCTTTCTATAATGCGCTCGCGCTGTGATGACTCCATGGTAAATACCATAGTACTCTCCGTGATATCCGATTCCTCAAGCTGCATTGACACCATGCCCTCCGTGGAAATGCCATTGCTTATGAGCACTGCCTCTGCCTTCTGATTGACCGGCTCCGGAAACTGGACAACAAGTCCTCTCGCCTCAATCTCCATCGGCACCTTGAGTACAAAGTCGTTCATGATGCCCTTTGCCATCTGCTCCCTGCATGTGCCGGTCTGTGCGACAAAAATGATTTTGTCATACTTCACATGTGTGTCTATCACCTGATGGCCTGCCGCCTTTAGCATACGGTTCATGATGGCCTGTCCTATACGCGGTGTGGAGAAGCTCTCCGAGAAAATCACATCCACATCGAGCTCATCACAGTCCCTTAATATACGGTAAAGTTCATGGGCTATCGAATCCTCATCCGCCCTGCTTCCCATCGACAGGACAACATCTGCATCGTAAAACTGCTTTGTCTCCTCTGTCGCAATGACTGCTATCTTTTTGCCATCATCCCTGTGCGAAGCCACAAGCTCATTTATCTTTGCAATCACATGCTTTCTGGTACCGTCCACGATGACCATGTCAGCCTTTGGCGCATAGTGCTTGTACTTCATGCCGGGGGCCTTTGGCTTTCTAGTGTCATCTGCCGCTATGATTCCCGGATCTATGACGACCTCCTTGCCTAATACCTTTGAAAGCATCTGTGGTGTGATATAGCCCGGGCGCAGCACCATAGGTGTATCCTCTGTCAGATCAATGATGGTGGACTCTATTCCTATGCCAACCGGTCCTCCGTCTATGATCATGGCTATTTTGCCGCTTAGATCCTCAGCCACATGTGCAGCCTCTGTAGGGCTCGGTCTGCCGGATGTATTGGCGCTTGGCGCCGCGATAAGGCAGCCGCTTCTTCTTATGAGATCAAGTGCTATAGGATGATTCGGCATACGCACAGCTACCGTATCCATGCCGCCTGTTGTGGCATACGGCACTGCATCGCCCTTCTCCACTATCATGGTAAGAGGTCCCGGCCAAAAAGCATCCGAAAGCTTCCTTGCATCCTCCGGCACTGTCTTTGCGATGCGCTCCAAATCCGAAAAATCTGATATGTGTACGATAAGCGGATTGTCCGACGGACGCCCCTTTGCACTGTATATCTTCTTTGATGCCTCCGGATCTAAAGCATCACCGCCAAGCCCATACACTGTCTCTGTCGGAAACGCTACAAGCTCACCGGCTGCAATCAAATCACCTGCCTCCTGCATGAGCTTATGGTCTAAATTGTCCTGATCTATTTTTATAATTTTTGTTTCCATTTTATATCCTCACCGCACATACTACAGTAATATACCATGTGCAAACACCAGTTTTTCTAAATAATCATGTGTTTTTATTGTAACACTTCAGAGCTACCTCGAGAGCAGGAAAATCTGCTGCTTACATGTAAACATGACGTATCAGCTTTTGTTCTCGGAGGTTCTGAATTGTTTTCTATTTATTATACAATAGTAACAATAGCATTTCAAGTTTTACTCAATATTTGGTAATTTTTATATAAGATTGTGTAAAAGTAAGTACAATTTTATTTGGCATTGCATTATTCTGTGTTTTGTACTACAATGCAGGTAAGCCAATAACGGCGAATAATGATCATTATTTTATAAGGAGGATTTCATTATGGCATACGTAATTTCTGATTCATGCGTTAGCTGTGGTACATGTGCTGGTGAGTGCCCAGTAGGAGCTATCTCTGCTGGTGATTCACAGTACGTAATCGATGCAGATTCTTGTCTCGATTGTGGTACATGTGCTGGTGTTTGCCCAACTGGAGCAATCAGCCAGGGCTAATTTTTAGCATACTGTAAGAAATAAAGACGACCTGTTATGGGTCGTCTTTTTTTGTGTTGTAATCGTCTTTGTATTGTAATCATTTTTATGCTGTAAGCGTTTTTGCAGTAATTATTTTTATAGTGTAAGCGTTGTCATGCACGCTCTACAGTCTCACCGGATTAAGCTCATGCGTATGCGTCTTGTCGCGCCCCTTCTTTCCCTTGGTGTCTGCAGCGCTTATTTTTGCATCTGCAGGCATGTCCGCGTTCCTTTTCCTTGAAAAAAGCCCCTTTCTGCGCAGATTTCCGCGTATGGCAGCATCCAGCTTTTTATATCTCTCCTCCTGCGCAATATCCTGTTCGCGCATCAGATAGTTCATTTCCTTTAATATCCGCTCCTGCACCTCAGTGGATATCTGCTGACTCAGCTCCTCATTGTTCAGTGCTATGGCTCTCCCCACGATATTGCTCATCAGCTCGCGAAACTCATCCATACGCTCATCTGCCGTGCGGCTTCGATATGTATGATTGTATCCCGGCAGTTCATCGTGATATGCCGGATTATACCCTGACATATCCTGTTTCACCGTCTGATTTGTGATATTCGTGTAATTTACAGGCTGCACGGATTTTTCCATAGCCGCAGGATTCGGTGGATTTAACGGCTCACCCGGTGCATCCGAATGAAGCATATCACGGATTGCGCGAAGCTGATACCCCTTCTCCTTAAGCTCCTTTATCCTCAAAAACTGTTTTATATTGTCTCTCGTATAGTATCTGTGACCAAGTTCATTTCTAGGCACATCAAGTCCCAGCTCATCCTCCCAGTAACGCAACACATGAGTCTCCACATCCACGGCAGCTGCCGCATCGGAAATCATGTAACGTACTTTCTCCAAATTGAAGTCCTCCTGTCTGAAATTATATTTTATTCGCTATACGCTTTTGGCACATCGAAAAGAACCAGCACTGCGAAAAAAGTTATATCGCTGTACTGGTTCAATTATAGCCTTGATAGAACTCTCATTCAATTGGTTTCGGTCGCAACTTTCGACATATAACTCTCTGTCTTAAGCTATCCAAACAGCTCCTTGAGAGCCTGTGCATTCTGTGCATCCGCAGATTTCCTGTTCTCCTGCTGTATCTGCGTATAAACCTCCTTGCGGTAAATCGGCACCTCCTTCGGTGCACTTACACCGAGCTTAATCTGGTCGCCTCTGATTTCCAGAATAGTAATCTCGATGTCATTATTAATCACCAGAGATTCACCCTTTTTTCTTGTAAGAGCCAGCATACTATTCACCCGCCCTTTCTTTTTTCCCTTTTATAATGTCATAAATCGGGAAGTGCACCTTGTAGTCATCCTCAACTATAAGCTGTGCTGCCTTGTTGCTGTCGGTATTGACCACAATAGGAGCCTTTAAATTGCAGGCAATCTTTGTGATGTCGCTAGGCACATTTACAGTGACGATCACATACATATTCTCCTCATTCAGATCTCCAAGAGGTGCAAGAAGCTCCTCGTTGACCGTTGGCTTGTAGTCCGGCATGATGATATCCGGTGTCATGACAGGAAATGCAATGTCTCCATCATCCAACGATTGAAGCCACATGATAGACTTCTTATCATTCTCCTTCTCCGAATTGTATATCAGAGTGTAGTTTTTCAGCTCCGAAAAGCCTATCATCCCTTTCTCCATTGTGATGATTTTGTCCTGTGGGATGTCAATTTCCCCAAATATTCTCGTTTTTGCCCTCATGGCTTCCTCCTTTTCGCCCGCTCCGCGAGCGTTATATAATCCGGTAGCTGTGTACCGTTTTTAAAATCCTTACAGATAATCAAGCAATGTCTGTGAGTTTGCCTTTGATGCCGCTGTCAGACTGGACTGATATGCATTGTACATAGCGTAAAAATCAATGATTATATCAGAAATATCCCTATCCTCATTGGTCGATTTAAGCTCCTCTATGGTCGTCTGCTGCTCCTCAACTCTGTTCTTGATGAGAGTGAGGCGGCTCTTTGTGCTTCCCGAATTGGTGAGTGCCAGATTTACCTTATTCAAATGATCATCAAAGCGTGTGATGTACTGGCTGTAGGTCTTTTGCAAATTGTTGTCGGCATAGTCAGCCTCCTGCTCTGCAGCCTCTAAATATGTCTTAAGCTTTGCCTGTGAATCCTTGTCAGAGTACTGCTGTTGCTGCATCATCTTCTTTATCTGTGAGACCTTGTCGTGAGCATTGACAGCATTCTGCACTACATCAATCAACTCATCCACATCGCGCTTGATGCCTGTATCCATGACGTCCTTCGCCTGTGTATTGACAGTGATATCGGTGCTGTTTGCCACTGTGTATTTGATTTCCTGACTTGAAAACTTAAAATCAACTACCTTTGATGGATCGGAGTATATGATATCTCCTGCTGCATCATGAGGTACATTGCCACCTGCATCGAGTGTCACAGCGTTTGTAATATCCTTGCAGTTGTAATAATACTCAGGTCTCGCATCACTGCTGTCAAAGCCTGTCTTTACATATGTGACAGACAGCTTCTTGTCATTATCCTTAATCGAAGCAGCCACATTTTTACCAAAAACAAATTCACCGGTTTCCTGTATATATGCCGTATCATCAGCAGAGAGCTTTGATGGGTCAAAATCAGACACACTCTTGTATACAGTATAATCTGTGCCCGGTGTCAGCTCTTTTCCATCGATAGAAAGCTTCACATCGTCTGTCGTATTACCGTAGCCCAGACGGATTCTCTGGAAGCTGTGCTCTGTGACATCTGTGGTACAGTCAGGTGTTGCCGCATTTATACTATTGGGAACAGTCACGCCATTTGTATAATACCGCTTCTCTGACAAATCAGCGGCAGAAAACTCCTGTGTTATCTGATATGTGCTCTTTGTGTCCTTCTGGAATGTGAGCTTTGATGATGTGCGGTAGCCCGTAAATACCGTTCTTCCTGCGTAGTCTGCATTGCCCTCTGTATACACCTGCTCTGACAGCGCTGTAAGCTGCTGTAATATAGTGTTTCTGTCATCAGCTGTGAGCGTATCTGTAGAGCCGTTTACACACTGTGTACGGATATCTGTGAGGAGTGATTTCATGTTGCTAAGGGCTGTCTCTGTGACATCCATCCACGAAGAAGCATCCGGGATATTGTTGTCCTTGTACTGGTCAAGATGCGACAGGCTGGTCGACAAGCGAAGCGATCTGATTGCGATAACCGGATCCTCTGATGCCTTGGATATCTTCTTTTGAGTAGTCATCTGGGTATTGTATTTGTCCACCAAAACCTTTGTTGAATTGATATTGGTCTTGGTATTTCCCATTATCATATTGTTTGTGATTCTCATATTATGCCTCCTGCTTCTATGCCACGCCCGTATCGTTTATGAGCTTATCAAGCATCTGGTTCATAACCGATATGATTTTAGATGCCATATTGTATGAATACTGGAACTTCACGAGGTTTAATGCCTCCTCATCCTCATCCACACCTGATACCGATGTTCTTTGGTTTGCAATAGTCTGCTCCAGATTGCTATAGAGCTTGTTGTAGGTCTCTGCCTTTTCCGTATCCACTGACACATTGGAGATGATTGTCTCAAGGAATGATTCCGCTTTATCGCCTCTGTATACTGTTTTCTCCGACTGCAGCTTCTTTAACTCATCAACTATATCACATGAATCTGTCTTGACATAGTCTGTGGAAGTCGCAAAAAGCGATACATCGTTCATCACATCCTTGTTTACGGAGAAATTGGCCGCTGTCATCCTGTAATACGTGTTGGAGCTGCTGTTTATTGTGGCAGTCTGTCCATCAGGCAGCTTGCTGTAAGCCTCTGATTCCGAGAAATCATATACCTTGGCTGTGTTTGTGATTGCTTCAAAAAATGTAGGTGGTGTATCCCCATTCAGATTCTGTCCTTTGCTCTCTATCTGATTGAACATCTCTGAAAAATTTCTGACAAACTCATTGAGCTGTGTCATATAGTAAGGGATTCCCCTCGCATTTATTGCAGAGCCCGCATTTAAAAGATATCCCTCTGCCACAGTCTTTTCAGGGTCTGCTATGGCCTTGTCCTTGCTCAGATTAAATGTTACAGACTTGATATTGCCCTGTGCATCCACCTGTGCTTCCCAGCTGTCATAGCTGTAGCTGATATTATTTACAGTGATTTTGCCGTCCTTGTCCGGCAGGTTGAGTGATTTTATATTGTCTATTGATATATTCTCCACTGTGAGCGAATACGAATCAGCCTTTGTGACCTTACCCTTGAAATTCTCCAGATTATCACCGTCTCTCACCTCAAAGAGAGCTTTCAGGCTTCCCCCTGCGGTTCCAGCTGTCGCGGAAAACTCCATCTTAGTATCTTCCCAGTATATCTTGTACATATCATCGTTGTCTGTCTGATTGTTTTTCGTCTTTGACGACTCACAGATGAGCTTTCGGTAATCCTTGCCCTCCACAACCTTCTCTCCATTTATATAGAGCGAGAAATTTGTGCCGCCCAGGTTGTCTCCATTGGTGTTTTGCACCTCTGTCTCGTTGTAAGATACATTAACAATCTTGGACAGGCTGTCGATGAGATTCGCCCTCTCATCCCTAAGTGAGCTGGCCTCGACACCGGTTCCTGTCTCTATCTGGTTAATCTCCTTATTTAACAGTGAAATTTTCTCACTGATTGAATTGATTTTGTCTACGTTGTTTCTGATTTCTTCGTTGCAGTCATCCTGCAGCTTTGAGAGATTGTCACTCATCTGGTTGAAATATGTACAAAGACTCTGCGCGCTGCTGATAAACTGATTTCTCACTGTCTTGTCGGACGGCTTGCTGCGCAGTGTATCAAGGTCTGAAAACATCTGTGAAAAAACACTCGAAAAGCCCTTAACCGATGAGCCGTTATCCTTAAAGTAGTTCTGAATCTGTTCCATGTAATACAGCTTCTGCTCATAGCGTCCATAGCAGGAATTGTTTTCCCAGTATTTATTGTCGTAGTACAGGTCACGCTGCTGTTTGATTGAGGTGACTGTAACACCTGTGCCGACGCTTCCGTAGCGGGCTGTGACATTTATGGCATCCTTTGCCTGCAGGGTAGCCTCCTGCCTGGTGTATCCGGTCGTCTTGACATTGGCTATGTTGTTGGCTGTTGTATTGGTCGCTACCTGAAATGAGCTCAGAGCGCTTGACCCTATATGTAATCCAAAAAATGTTGAAGCCATATCGACTCCTCCTGTTCATACTCTCTTGTCGTATCCTAAAACTATATGAGCTGTACTATGAGCTCAGTCATCTGGCTGATTACAGTGATAAAACGGCTTGATGCGTTGTAGGCCGACTGATACTTGATCATGTTTGTCAGCTCCTCGTCACTCGACACACCCATTATCTGGTTTCTCTGGTTGTCTATGGCCGCTGCTGTCGATGTCATAGTGTCTGATGACGCCTTATATATGCTGCCGTTTGTTCCGAGATGCGAGATTATCTTGTCATAATATCCCTCAAAATTGCACTTCGACGTATCCTTTGGGTTGATGTATAGATTCTCTGCTGACCACGCCTTTGTAATCTGGTCTGCAAGGCCATAGTTTGCGACTCCGTCCTGCTTGTATGACGGCATCAGTGTCACCTGTGCCGCAAGCTTTGGATTTACTGAAACATTTCCAAGCTTGTACCATGATGAGTTGTTAGCCTTTGTCTCATCATTGTATACATAAAACTGTTTGCCATCTATTTCCATCTGCGTGTAACGGTCATATCCTTCTCTTGCAAAGAGTTCATGCGGTGGCAGGCTGCCATCAGCTCCTACCGAGCAGTTTGCCGTATCCAAAACCGTGTATGTGGTACCGTCTGCCGCTGTGTATGTGGTATTCGGACAAAATATATCGTTCATGGCCATCATGATGTTTCGCGCCAGATATGATATCTCGGCCTGTGTCTCCATGACCACATTGTCCTCCACCCTACTGTAATTCTCCTCGCTCATGAAATCATAGGTGCCATACTCCGAGCCTCTTGATACAAGGAGTGCTTTCAGGCTTCCTATATCATTGTTCAGGCTGGTTGCTATGTTGGTGGTCTGCGTGCAGCCGACTCTTTCAGCCAGCGCTGACGGCAGTGCAACATCACTAAACACCGGCATATAGCTCTCCTGTGTAGTAATATGAGGCCAGTAAGGTGTATAAAAGCCTGTACCCTTTTCCTCGGTGAGGCCTATATGGTTGCACTTGTTATCCTGTACAAACTGCTGTCCCTCGAGCTTGATACGCACGTAGCCTGTGGAATCCTCCTCAGCCTCTATCTTAGCGTAACCTGCGAGCTCATCAATCAGACTGTCCCTGGCATCGCGCGCTGTCATGGCAGTCTCTACACCGCCTGACTCTGTCTTTTGAATCTCAAGGTTGAGTGCATAAATCTTGTCGCCGATTTCGTTGATTCTGTCAACCTGGTCTTTAATTTGTAAGTTGATATTTGACTGGTATTTCTGAAGATCAGAATAAACCGTATTGCATCTGGTCAGAAAAAGCTCGCTCTTTTGGATGATAAGGTTCTGATTCGTTGAATTCGTCGGATCCTTGCCATACTCCTGAAAAGCCTGCCATAGCTCTGATATACTCTCCTTAAACTCAGCACCGTTCATCTCCTGCATGATATCCTCCACATATGATGTGGTGCTGTAAAGTGTCGAGTAAAAGCCCTTTCGACCATTCTCCTGCCTATACGATTTATCTAAGAATATATCCCTGACATGTGCCACATCCGATACGGAAACACCCAGTCCGCTCTGCTGGATGTTGGTGCCTGCTGTAGGGTTATTTCTGGTGATATAATGTTTGTCTGAAAATCTTACCTGCTGGCGCACATAGCCTGTCGTATTGACATTGGCCATGTTGTTTGCTGTTGTATTAAGAGCATTCTGCGAGTTTTTAAGTCCGGAACTACCTACGTAAAAACTTCCGAATCCATTTGCCATGTTCCTGTCCTCCCGGTTAATGATTATTGCTTTGCATCAAAACCGCTGCTGCCTAAGATATCGCCTGTGTTATATGCATTTCTGTCATAATTGGCGGTCTCCGGCGCCTGTTTCATGCTCTTGAACAGGGTGATGTCAAACTCTGTAAGCTCTATTGCCTGAGCAAGTAATTGTGAGTTTAAATCGTTGATTTCTTTCATCTGTGCAGCTGCTTCAATCAGACTGTCGCGCGCTGCCGTAAGCATCGCCTGAATATCCGGCTGTGTACCGAGATATCCAATCAGCCTTGTGACTGTCATCTTCTCATCTGATTTGCCCAGTACATTGGCAATATCTGTGAGAAGTGAAACCTGCTTATTGCTCATAATAAGAAGCTCATCGCCTGCCTGCTGATCCAAATCAGTTATTGCTTCAAGCGCAGGGATATCGGCATCTATGATTATCTGACGTTTCTTCTCCCCATTTGCAGCGAGTGTTCTGTATACTTTTTCTTCCTCTGTGAGCACATTTATAAGCTCTTCCACTAAACTAGCCACTATAAAATCCTCTTTTACCTTTGATATATGATATGATTATCATATTATAGAGAGTTGTACCTCTCTAACAGCTTGCTGGCGAAATCATCTCCACTGACCTGATACTGTCCAGAGTCTACCATGTTCTTAAGCAAAGCGACTTTATCTTCCCTGATGTCCGAAGCCTCTGATACTGCTTTTTTCGCAATCTGGTAATCTCTACCGGCCTGCGAAATTGATACCTGATCAGACATCCTCGACGCGCTTTGTGTCTTTGCTGTCTTTGTTGTTCTTGATACGCCATACAACTGGGCTATCTGATTATATGCATCTATACGCATAACAGGATCTCCTTTCTATTATATCTCATCCTTGAAATATGTAAATTTTGCTTCCTGACATATTTATCGGATGTTTTTTTTATTTCTTTATAGACCGTGGAAAATTTTTGGTTACCGTTCGCATCCGCCTGTGAGAATCGTTGTGATGTGAGTAGATTTAATCCCCTCTGTCACTGTCTGCAAAAGTATGCGGTATGTATCCTCCACAAGCTCACAGTCCGACGGTTCAATCCCAAGCTCTGCTGCTTTTTTAAGAATGAACCTGACCTTGTCATCATCATGCTCCACCGCATAGATGTCATCAAACATACCAGCATAGTATCTGTCTAAAAATCTGCGCTTTGCAGCTGTCTCGATTTTAGTGCCTGATGTGGTAAGCACATACAGCTTCGTGCCTTTTTCCTTTGCCTTCATGGCATACTCCTTTACCTGCATCACAGGACGGCACCACTCATATGTATCCTCACCATGCTTACTGCAGTAGTCTGCCCACTGCACATCTGACATTCCTATCTGAAATTTTCCGTTTACCTTGTAGCACGGACTGCTTAAAGTGCCGTCTACGTCTATGAACATTGCCTGCATAGTGTCTGCTCCTATATAGTTAGTTTATGCAGCTATAATAACATAAATCAGTGGAAATTTCCTTAATCCTACCTGCTCATCTCATAATAGCGCGCATATATTCCGTCCTGTGCCAAAAGCTCCTCGTGTGTGCCTCTTTCAGCAATGCCACAATCAGCTACCACGAGAATTTCGTCTGCATTTCTGATTGTCGAAAGCCTGTGGGCAATTGTGATAGTCGTTCTGTCCTTTGCCAGCTCCTCCAGACTTTTCTGGATAAAGCGCTCGCTCTCATTGTCAAGGGCACTGGTTGCCTCATCAAGTATTAGCACAGGCGGATTTTTAAGGAACACCCTCGCAATGGAAATCCTCTGCTTCTGACCTCCGGACAATCGGGTGCCTCTCTCTCCGACAAACGTATCATATTTATCCGGCAGTTCCATGATAAAATCGTGGATATTCGCTTTTTTGGCCGCATCTACAATCTCATCCATCGTCGCATCCGGTTTTCCATAGGCTATATTGTCCTTTATACTTCCGCCAAACAGATAAACATCCTGCGAAACCAGTCCAATCTGCGAGCGCAGGCTCTCAAGCGTGAGCTTTCTCACATCATTTCCATCTATTGTGACCCTGCCATCCGTTACATCATAAAACCGCGGAAGCAGTGAGCATATTGTAGTCTTTCCGCTTCCTGACGGTCCAACAAGCGCAATTGATTTTCCTGCCGGTATCTCAAAGGATACGTGCGAAAGCACCGGTGTATCATCATCGCTATAGTGGAACGAAACATCCTCGTAACAGACATTTCCCTTTACATTTTTAAGCGGTTTTGCATCAGCAGCATCAACTATATCCGGCTCAGTTTCCACCACCTCTAAGAATCTTCTAAAGCCCGAAAGTCCCTTCTGCATCATCTCAGTCAGCTCTACAAGTATCTGGATAGGACTGATAAAGATGCCTATATACAGCGCATACATAGCAAGGTCGGATGCCTCCATCCTTCCACGCGCTATCAAAAAACCACCAAATACCAGCGTAACAAGATACATCATCCCCTGGAAAAATGCATTTCCGCTCATAAAGCTTCCCATACATCTGTAATTTGCATCCTTTGAAATCAGGAAATTTTCATTACTTCTGTTAAATTTTTCCTGCTCGATACGCTCATTGGCAAATGACTGTACCACCCTTATGCCCGCCAGAGTATCCTGAAGACTCGAATTAATATCACCGATTTTTCTCCTGTTATCCATAAAGGTTTCCTGCATTTTCTTATTCTGGCCATATGAAAATACAAGCATAAGCACCACAAGAATAAGCATAGGAACCGCAAGCATACGGTTTATCATAAACAGAAAAATGAACGAACCGATTATCTTTATAAGCGATATAAAAAGATTCTCCGGTCCATGATGCGCAAGCTCCGATATATCAAACAAATCGGATACGAGCTTGCTCATCATCTGTCCTGAATTATTCTGATCATAATACGAAAAAGAAAGCTTTTCATATTGGTCGAAAAGCTCCTTTCTCATGTCGCGCTCCATCCTCGCTCCCATCATGTGCCCCGCATATGTCACATAATACCTGCACGCAGTCTGTATGATATATGCCACCAAAAGGCCTATTGTAATAGGAATCAGCGCAGAAATGATTTTTCCCGGTGCTCCTGCAAAAAGGGTTTTGGTCAGCGTGCGAAGCAGCTGCGGAAACGCCAGATCTATGGCACTGATTATTGTTGCGCAAAGCAGGTCTATGAAAAAGACTGTTTTGTAGGGTTTGTAGTATTTGATGAATTTCTTTAATGTTTGCATTGTGTTCTCCCTGTGTGTTGTTGGTGAAACTATTTGTTTCTTAACTCACATCATTATATATAGGTAAACCTATATATGCAATAGGATAACCAATGAAAACACAGGATAACACCTGATAAATAACATAACATAGCATTTCGTTTGTAGGCGAAATCTATGCGAAATTTTCACATTGTTATGCGAAATCCATGTGAAATCACAGTTGTTAAATTTCGCATAATGACATATAATATAATCAAAGTATTGCTATTAAATTATTATGCGGAGGTGCCACATGGAATATTTATCTTGCTCAGATGCATCAAAAGCAATAGGATTTTCTGTACGAAGAATCCAACAGATGTGCAAAAACGGTGAATTGCCCGGTGCAATAAAGGAAGGACGTAAATGGTTAATCCCTGACGAAACCATACACATGAATCATTTCGCGAAAAATAAATCTCTGCCAATAGGTGTATCTGATTTTAAGCTTGCAACCACCGGCTATTATTATGTAGATAAGACTCTGATGATACGTGATTTTCTGGATAAAAAGCCGATGGTATCTCTTTTCACACGCCCAAGGCGTTTTGGAAAAACTCTGAATATGGATATGCTGCGCGTATTTTTTGAAAAAACAAACGAGGATACATCTGTTTATTTCAAAGACAAACAGATATGGCAATGCGGCGATTACTACACTAAACACCAAGGACAGTATCCTGTCATTTTTTTGACCTTCAAAGATGTCAAAAGCATGACCTGGGAAGAAACCTTTCAGAAAATCCGCAGGCTTATATCTCTAGAATTTATACGACATAACGAGCTTGAGACAAGTTCTGTTTTAACCGCTTACGAAAAAGAACAATATCATCTTCTTGCCGGAGACAGCGGGGATGAAGTCGATTGTCAGATGGGTCTGCAGCTTTTATCATTACTGCTTCATAAGCATTATGGAAGGGAATGTATCATTATCATTGATGAATATGACACACCCATCCAGCAGGGGCATACCTGCAATTTCTATCCGGAAATAGTAAATTTCATGCGCAATTTTTTCTCAGGAGGACTCAAGGACAATCCACACCTTGCCTTTGGCTTTCTTACAGGAATACTGCGTGTAGCAAAGGAAAGTATCTTCAGCGGCATGAACAATCTGAAAACCTATTCTATTCTCGATGATGGCTACAGCTCTTATTTTGGTTTTACTGAAAAAGAGGTAAAAGACATGCTGCGATACTATGGAAAAGATGATAAATATAATGAGCTCAGCGAATGGTACGATGGATATCGTTTTGGCAATACAGAAATTTTTAATCCATGGTCTGTAATCAATTATATCTCTGACAACTGCTTTCCGAAAGCATTCTGGCAATCCACCGGCAGCAATGAGATAATCGGAGAAATTATCCAGGCAGCTACGCCTGAAATTACCAAAGACCTTTATAAGCTGCTCTGTGGTGAAAAAATCGCAGCCTATATTGATACCGGTGTTATCTATCCCGAGGTTCAGAATAATCCATATAGTATATACAGCTTTCTTCTGGTAGCCGGATACCTGAAGGTTGCCAATATTTATCCGCAAAGCGATGGAAATTTCATGTGTGACGTTGCTATTCCGAACAAAGAAATTACTTTTGTTTACGAAAAGGAGGTGCTAAACCGCACCAACCAAAATAGCCTTGCCATATCTATCAGTCAGGCTATCTTTTCCAAGGACACGCAAAAACTCCAGGCTCTGCTGGAGGATTTTATGGTAAAAAGCATTTCTTCTATTGATGGAGCTAATGAAGGCTTCTATCACGGAATGATGCTTGGTCTTTGTGCCATACTTGGAAACCGCTACAAGATACGCTCAAACCGCGAATCAGGCCTCGGTCGATTTGATATTCAGCTTATGCCTTTAACAAAGGGAATGCCTGGATTTATCTTTGAATTTAAACACACTAAAGATGAACATACCGATTTATCTGCATTAGCCGACAGCGCCCTACAACAGATAGAAGCAAAGAAATACGACACGGAGCTGCGCGATAATGGTGTGAATTCAATTATAAGCATCGGTATTGCTTTTAGAGGGAAAAGTGCTGTGGTGAGGAGAGGCTAAAAATCTCACCGAATATTAGTATAATCCAAAAAGAAGCACATGCAGCTTGCCACCCTATCAGCATCATTGCGATACAAATGAGGCTGATCGGTCTCAAACTTATACACCTGTCCCCTATGGATTTCCTGCACATGATCGTGACACTCGACTGTCAGCACACCGTCTGTGACTGTAAGATACTCGCGTGTTTTCTCGCCGTGCCCACCGCTTGTATACACGCCGCCCGGCTCCACGTCGATACGGTATACCTCAACCTCCCTTGAGTCCTCGTATGGGAAGCAGGTCCATACCCTGTACTGTCCCAAAAGCTCCTTTGTCGGGACCAGATCATCCGGAGATATGAGCGCATAGTCCACTCTTGGCGGATCTATAAGTCTTTGAAACTCAATTCTCAGACCGCTTGTGATTTTACCAAGCACTCCGATAGATGGATTTGCTGTGCCCTTTTCTATCTGAGCAAGCATGCTTTTACTCACACCGGTCTGCTCTGCTACCTGATCTAAGCTCATGCCCTTTGACTGGCGTATTCTTTTTAAATTTTCAGATACATTGTGTGACAGATAATCCATACTCATATCTCCGTTTGCTTTTAATTCTCTAACTATACTGTTGATAATCATATAAGGTAACTATTCGGAATAGTTACCTTATATGTTGTATTTTATAAGTTTTACAGTGCCTTGCGATACAGCATCTCAATATCGCACTGGCGTGAAACCCTTGGATTGACAGCAATGTTGCCGCTCTTCATGGCATCGACAGCCATCGGCTCTATCTTGCTTTCTATCTCTTCCTTTGTGACTGTTCCGTTTTTGCTGGCATTGTTGATTGCGATGGTCAGATTCTCAGGGATTCCGATGTCTGTGCAAAGCTCCCTGATTGCATCTACAAGCATCATAGGCTCAAATTCGTCCGCATACGCAGGAATCGGGCTTATATCATTGTAGATAGTCAGATACTTGCCATGGTCTGCAAGTGCATTGTACTCTGCGATTACAGGAAGCAGCACTGCATTTGCCACTCCGTGAGGCACATCGAAAAATGCGCTGACCGGATGGCTCATTGCATGCACATTTCCGAGCCTTGCAAATGAGAATGCTATTCCTGCAAAAAGCGAGCCTGTCATCATGGCTTCAGCAGCCTCGATATCGTTTCTGTTTGTTACAAATCTGCGGATATTTTTTCCGATAAGTGCCATCGCTTTTTCTGCCAGTGCATCAGAAAATGGCGAAGCCGCTGTGGATACATATGCCTCCTCTGCATGGATAAATGCATCAATTCCGCATGCTGCCGCCACGCTTGCCGGTGCTGTTGTGATGAGTTCTGCATCTAGTATTGCATATTTTGGCAATATCTCGTAGCTGAATACTGTGAGCTTATAGTTTCTGCTATGATCTGTGATTACAGAGAATGCTGTCACCTCTGAGCCGGTTCCTGCGGTGGTTGGTATCGCAATGAGCGGTACGATTGGTCCCGGCACCTTGTGTGCTCCCTCATAGTCTGTGACGCTTCCGCCATATTTGGCAACCACGCCCACTGCTTTTGCCACATCCATCGGTGAGCCGCCTCCGAATGCCACGATAAAGTCTGCGCCCGACTCCAGGTATTTTGCTGTGGCTTTCTCCACTGTTGTGACAGATGGATTCGCCTCTATATCTGTAAAAGTGTCTGCTTTTATGTCAACTGATGCCAGATAATCTGCTGCCTTTTTTACAAGTCCCATCTTCTCAAGATGAGGTCCTGAAATGATGAGCGCATGCTTACCTCCAAGTTTTTTGGCTATTTCCGGCAGCTTTGAAAGACTGCCCTTTCCCACTGTGATGTCCTGTGGCACCGAGAAATTAAATGTTTCCATATATAATCTGTCCTTTCTGTTTCCTAGCTTGCTTTCTTGGCAAGTACCCTGTCTATTGCAGCATCGATAACCTTATCCAGCTCAACCTCATCTGCCTCCGGCATAAGTGTTGCAGCATCCTCATCTGAAATAAGCTCAACAAGTGTACCAAATGACTCCTTGTATTTCTTTTTACAGAAGACGAAGAATACCACGCCGAGCGCACACCATGCAAGCACGATGCCCCACTCATGAGCGATAAGTGTTCCGCCGCTTCCCGGTATACAGTACATGGCAACCATGAAGCCTGACATGATAACTGCCATTGTTCCAAAGAACTTGTATGCAGGAACCTTGTATGGTCTTGGCATATCAGGCTCTTTCTTACGTAAAATTATAAATGAAAGAGCAACCATGCAGTATGCCACGCAGCATCCAAAGTTGCCGGCATCACTGATCCATACGAGCATCTTTCTGCCTGCAAAAGGTGCAAGCATTGTGAGAGATCCGATGAGAATCAGTGCATTGATAGGTGTCTTGTGCTTTGGATGAAGCTTTGCAAAAAACTTCGGAATCATATATGACTCTGCCATTGAGTACATGGCACGCGAGCCACCGAGCATAAATGAGTTCCATGAGGTTACGATACCGCACATTCCGCCGACTATTATAACCTTTGCCATTATCTTTGTGTTGAATGCGGCAGCCATTGCATCTCCTGTGACAAGTCCTGTTGCCTGCTCTGAATCAACAATTGCCTGTGGGCCCATGACAAGACCTACCGCAACAATGACAAGTGCGTAGAACACAACTGCCAGAACTACTGATAAGATAAGTATTGAGCCGATTTTCTTTGCCGGAACATTGATCTCCTCAGCCGCCTGAGGTATTACGTCAAATCCGATAAAGTAAAATGGTGACAGAGCTGCCACTCCGATAATTGCCTTTACGTTCAGACCTGCAGAGCTGCCTGCAAACATCTGTCCATCCAGGTTATCAACTGTTCCATTGATTACCGATGCAATTATCAACAAAATTCCGGCGCCACCAATAATACATGTGAGCACAGTCTGCAAAATCGCTGCTGTCTTTGCGCCGATAATGTTTATCATCATGATTAAAAATGCCACAACTATCGCCACAATAAGCCATGAAGCATAGATATCAAAGCCTGCTACCGTATACAGATATCCCTTCAAAAAGCCCGGCCACAGATATGTGATGATTGTTGGGAAAGCGCATGCCTCAAAGCATGCCACACTGACATATCCAAGGATAATCATCCACGTACATATGAATGAACCTGTCGAACCCATTGCCTTGTAGCTGAATACATGCTCGCCACCGCACTGAGGCATGGCTGCTGTCAGCTCCGCGTAGGTCATTCCCACGAAAAATATCATGATACCGCCGATTACAAAGCCGATTGCGGCACCGAGCACTCCGCCCTTTTCAATCCAGCCTCCGGTTGAGACAACCCAGCCCCAGCCAATCATGGCTCCAAATGCAATTACAAGTACGTCCCAGGCATTCAGGACTTTGTTAAATTCTGATTTTTTCTGTTCCATTACTTGTCACCTCCAGCTTCTGTCTTACTTTCATTCTCTACCACTTTTCTTGCCAGAGACTCAATAAGCTCCGCTGTGCCATCCACTCCTAACAGGCTGCTGTCTATAAGCATATCCCTGTTGTGTCTATCGCCTCGGTTGCTTCCTGTCAGCGCCATATGACGCTTATGATAACGCTTATCCTTTTCAGTAATAAAAAGCTTTGCATCATCCTCCGACAAATTGTGGCTCTTCATTACGTTTTCAATCCTCACTTCATCCGGTGAATATATGAAAATACGTAAAATCGGTTTATGTTCCTTTAGTATATAGTCTGCTGAACGACCGATAATCACACACGACTCACGGTCTGATAATTTTCTGATTATAGTTTTCTGGACATGAATTGCACGCTCTGTGAGGTCTGCATATTTGGAGAAAGAGCCTCTGACATCACCCTCTGCACCTTTTCCGGCGATGGTGATACCTTCCTCAACCTTTTCCATGATATCCTTGGGAATACCGACCTCTTTTATTATTTCATCTACAGTATCCCTGTCATAAAATTTGATTCCCAGGTCTTTAGCAACCTTTTTGCCAATCTGGTTTCCTTTAGCGCCATATTCGCATCCTATTGTAATAACAAGATGTGCCATTTCGTTCCCCTCGCTTTTCTTAGTTGATATGAAAGTCGCTAAGGTATGCATCGACGATACCTTTTGACCCTTTAATCATATGTTGTTATATAAACTTGTTCCGCTTAGTTACCTATATTCTTTGTTTAAAAGAAGGGCGCACGAAGCTAATCGTGACGCCCTTGTCCTTTTATCCGGCTCGTAAAATCTGCCGCAATATATTCTGTTACCTGCCTCAAATATAATTCAAACCTTCTATGAAAGTGACTCAACAGTTTCCTTTATAATATCAAATGCCTTGTCGCACTCTTCCTCGCTTACGATAAGCGGTGGAACCATACGGATGATATGGCTTCCGATTGCTGTGATAAGCATATGACGGTCGAAGCAGCCATGCTTTACATCTACACCTGAGATTGTATCGTCAAACTCAACACCAACTAAGAGTCCCTGATGTCTTACCTCTTTTACGTGTGGAAGCTTCTCAAGCTTAGCTGCGAAATAATCACCAACCTTCTTTGCATTTCCGGCAAGATCTCTGTCAAGCAGCTCGTTTACTTCTGCAAGTGCTGCTGCACAGCATACAGGATGTCCACCAAAGGTTGTACCGTGTGAACCGGCTGAGAATGCTTTTGAAACCTCCTCTGTAGCACATATAGCACCGATTGGCATTCCACCGCCAAGACCCTTTGCCATAGAAACGATATCAGGTTTGATGCCGTAGTTCATGTAGCTCATTACAGCTCCGGTTCTGCACCATCCTGTCTGAACCTCATCGATAAGGAGGAGCATGCCCTTCTCATCACAGAACTCGCGAAGTCCCTTCATGAATTCAGGTGTTGCAGGATGAACACCGCCCTCGCCCTGTACAGGCTCAATCATGATAGCGATTGTGTTCTCTGTGCAAGCATCCTTGAAAGCCTTTAAATCATTGTAAGGAGCGTATGAGAAACCGTATGTCATAGGACCAAAGCCCACCTGGCATCCGTTTCCAGGCTGTCCTGTAGCTGACATAGCACCGAAGGTTCTGCCATGGAAGCCGTCCTTTGCAGTTACGATGTGATATCTGTTTGGACCATATTTCTCTATACCATATTTACGAGCCATCTTAATCATAGCCTCATTGGCCTCAGTTCCTGAGTTCTGGTAGAAAATCTTGTCCATTCCGATAGTCTTGCAGACCTTCTCAGCAAGCAGCGCCTGTGGAATGGTGTATGGATAGTTGAATGTATGCATGATGTCATCCACCTGATCCTTGACTGCTGCAACAACCTTAGGGTTTCTGCTGCCGGCATTGTTTACGGCGATTCCTGCGTAAAAGTCAAGGTATGGTGTGCCATTCTCATCATACAGATACATGCCCTCAGCAGTCTCAGCGATGAAATCGAAACGCTCATATGTCTCAATCATATACTTCTTTACTTTGTCTTTGATGTCCTGTGCTGTTAATCCTGTGTCTTTTAATTTCATAATATATTGCCTCCTAATTTAAATATCCTTGTGATTTTGATAAATAAAAAAGAGCAAAGTGCTTCACCGGTTAGCGTCTTTGCTCTTAAATATTCATAATTAATATGTAGTTGTTTGTTCGTTTTCTTTTGTGTATTATTTTGAACAAGTAAACAATATCACGTTCAATATATTGTGTCAACAATTTTCATTAAAAATGCGAAATACCTCACAATTATCAGTTTAAAGACACTTATGCTTAAAATTATAAATAAAAACTGTCATTTGACACTTAAAATATTATTTTATTGTAATGTTTTGTGCATTATATTGTCTGTGCATTATTCTGTTGCTATGTTCCTTTTCATCATCTATATACATTATAAAGAACACGCTATGCATTCTTTACAAGCTCCTGTTTACGGAAGGTACGGAACAATCCAATCTGCTCCAGTGCCTTTGCAATGCCGAAAAAAACAATTGAATCTATAGGCCACATAATAAGGTTCTTCAGTGCACGCATTGGAAGAATTGCCATAATTGCCTGTCCATACAGTACCTGCAGACACAGAGTATTGAGAATGACATTGCAGATGAGCATTACTACAAACTTCGCAGCAAGCACTCTCCATATGGTAAGCTTTTTCTTATAAAAGAAACATCCATATAAAACACCTGCAAGCATTACAACAAGTGTAAGCTGTGGACAAAATGGTCCTGTAGGCTTCATCAGATACTTGATGATGTCAAGCGCTCCGTGGAAAACAGCTCCGGCAACCGGCCCGAACAGGTAATCAACGATACCATTTGGAATACCGGAAAAACCGATACGGATAAACTGTCCATATTCGATGGAGAAATATCCAAGGATAACGGCAACTGCAGCAAGCATAGCCATAGTTGTGATGGTTCTGACCGATTTAAGCTCTCGGGCAGAATCGGTGAACAAAGTAACGAATTTTTTCATTAAAAAATTACCTCCTTTGCAGACCTCACCGAACTACAACAGGAGATAATTAATATCTTCGGATGCAGCGGGATGCGACTCATGTACCGCAAGATTTTCTTTTCGTCCGGGTGACAACTCCCTGTTCATCCGGCACTTAACGCACATGTGTCTACTCTGCTAAAATTTATTTATTTGTAACGTATTAAAGTATATCACACTCTAATATCAAATCAAGTCTTTTTATTCAATATAATAATTAAAGGGCCAAAACACCTTTTGACCCTCATATCTTATCATATCCTATTATTTTATTTACTCTATCTTGGATCCGGACGATGCTTCATGTCACGGATAGGAATATTGGCAACAAGTGCCGGAACCATTCCGTTGTTAGAATCAGACTCGGTCTCTGTGATTTTCACATCAAGAGCTTCCGCATCAATATCCATATAGCGGGAAATAACCTCAATGATATCCCTTTTCATCATCTCCATCATCTCCGATGAGCAGTTTGCACGGTCAGAAACCAGCACCAGCTTCAGGCGATCCTTTGCAACATTACCAGAAGATTTCTTTTTAAATAAATCCATTATACCCATGGTACGTATCCCCCTTTAATTTTTCTTAAACATATCCTTTAGCTTTTCAAAGACACCATGCTTCTGGTTTAAATCAAGGAAAGGAACCTCCTCGCCCATGATACGGTGGCAGATATTCATATATGCCTTTCCTGCAAGGCTGTCTGAGCCAACTAACGGCTCACCACGGTTTGTAGAAATAACAATCTGCTCATCATCCGGTACTGCACCGATTAAGTTGACTGCAAGGATCTCTGTTACATCATCCACATTCATCATATCACCGCGCTTAACCATATCGACACGCAGACGGTTGACAATCAGATCAATGCGCTTCATCTCATTTGCCTCGAGAAGGCCAACAATACGGTCAGCGTCACGGATTGCTGATACCTCAGGTGTAGTGACAACAAGTGCACGGTCAGCTCCTGCAACGGCATTCTTGAAGCCCTGCTCGATACCTGCCGGGCAGTCAAGCAGAATATAGTCAAACTCCTCACGAAGCTCATTGATAAGCTCAACCATCTGCTCCGGTGTAACAGCATCCTTGTCCCTTGTCTGGGCTGATGGAAGCAGACACAGATCAGGATATTTCTTATCCTTGATAAGGGCCTGACGTATACGGCATTTGCCCTCAACGACGTCTACGAGATTGTATACAATACGATTCTCAAGTCCCATAACAACATCCAGGTTACGCAGTCCGATGTCAGTATCAATCATAACAACCTTTTTATTTAACTGTGCAAGACCTGTACCTATATTTGCTGTGGTTGTGGTCTTGCCCACACCACCCTTTCCTGATGTGATAACGATTACTTCGCTCATGAACTTTCTTCCTCCTACGTTCCTAAATGCTATTTAAAATATTTTTAGTAATTGGTTCGATGTAAATATATCCATCCTTTGCGATGGCTATCTGTGCCTGCTCCTGTGCCGGCTTTTCCTTGCGCCTTACCCTGTGCTTTGGCTGAGGCTCGTCCGGACTCTTCGCAATCAAATCACCAATCTGAATCTGAATCGGCTGCATGTCAAGTGCAAATACAAAGCAGCTCCTGTCACCTGTACATCCGGCGTGGACATTGCCCTTTAATGCACCAAGAATAACGATATTGCCCTGAGCTATAATCTTGGCTCCCGGATTGACATCACCTATGATTGTGACCGAAGACTCGCTGGTAATCACCTGGCCTGACCTGAGCGTACCACGGTAAAACTGCTCCGGAACACTGACTGTCGCAACATTCTCGCACTGCTTCTGCACTGCCTCATTAAATGCCTCAACCTGCTCCTTCATAATGGCTTCCTGCTCGGTACCACTCTCCACAATGCACAAAATCTCAATTGTGGTATTTTCCTCAATAGCTGCAATTATCTGCTGCTGCTCTTCATCTGAAAGATGCCTTCCCTCAAATGAAATAGCAAGCTTTGCGTTTTTAAAAAAATTGGCGGATGCCTTAAACTTCTCTACAACTGCCTTTATCAAATCAGCAAATGACATATCCGCATCTAAAATTAAATTGATTCCATATTTATTACTCTTTATCGTAACCGACTGTGACATGAGTACCTCCAATATCATTTAATATGAAATTCATTACTCCTAATTATACATTTTTATGTGGCTTCACGCAACCTTTTTCTGTAGGCTTCATTAGGCTATACTGCCCAACAGACCTTTTATAATCTATTTCTGTTCTGTTTCCTTATCTTCTTTATCCTACTGCCGAAGACAAAACATCAGATTGTCTACACACCATGTCGATAATTTCAAGGAAGTCTTATAAACTACTTCTTAAATTTATATTTCCCTTTTCCGTGACCGGATACCGGTTCAATAATATCTGCCTTTACCAAATTGGAAAGAAGTTTTGAAGCACCTGAACCTTTCAGCTCAAGAAGTTCCATAACTGCACTTCTTCCAAACACCTCATCAAAGCCAAACTTCTCAAAAAGTCTATGGATATGAATCGTCGTTTTTACCGAGAAATCACTACCTTTTTCGGAAAGTACACTGTCAATATCCACTTTTTTGTCCTGAATATCCACTTTTCCATTCTCAATATCCACTTTTGTATCCCCAATGTCCACTTTCTCTTCGTTCAAGAGTCCACTTATATGAAGATTTCGATTACGAAGCTCATTTTTCTCGTTACATATTAGATAAAAGCATGTAAAATTTCTTTTACATAGCTTAATTGCGGTCTATTTAGCTTGTTTCCTGACTACTCAGGAAAAATATTTCTACCCTCGCCCCACCTGTATTTTCAGAATTTGAAAGTTTAATACCTCCACCATATTTTTCAGCCACAGTTTTTGCAAAAAATAGTCCCATCCCATAATGGGCTTCGCCATTTCTACTTGTGTCATCCATAAAAAACTGCTCTGTGCCATGCAATAATGCTTCTTTTGTAAATCCTGATCCGCTATCCTCCACAATGAATGTCAGCCGGCCATCCTGCTCCTTTGCGTCAATATAAATGATTCCATTTTCTTTTGTATGCTCCACTGCATTCTGAATCATATTCATTACGGCCCGGAACATTGGATCATAAGCAATCGTTACCTTTTTATCACTTTGTCCCGCCTTCCAATCTATTTTCTGGTGATAGATTTCTACCAGTCCGAGTGCCTGTTCCTTTATATCTGCGAAAAAATCTTCTAACCTCACCGTTGTATAGGTAACATCACTGCAATTCCATGATTTTGTGACATCTATCAACTGTTTTACATAACTTTGTATCTGTGTTGTGCCGTTCAAAACATAAGTGATATTATTCTTCTGTTCTGTGGTCAGTTCAGTCTCTGAAAGTAGTTCTGCATTTCCCCGTACAATCGTAAGAGGTGTTTTAATATCATGCGCCAAAGCAGACATCTGCTGTTTCTTTTCCTGCTCTGTTTTCCACTGCTTTTCTAAAGATTCTCGCAATGCATCTCGCATATCATCGATTGCCGATAAACAGTCATCAAACTCTTTGATACCGGAACAGGATGTCTCATATTCCAGATTTTGATCCTTTATTTGTCCGATTGCGTCTAATACAGGCTGCATCTGCTTTTTGATTCTTTTTCCAAAACGTATGGACGGAATGATGATAATCGCTACCGCTCCAATCACAGACATAATAATCATCACATTCTGTGGTCCTATAAAATGCTCCCTCAAAAAAGCTGAATGATATTGAGGTGTCAGGCGATATTGCAATACAACATATTCATTTTCCCTTACAATTACTTTATAAAAATATTTCCCGGATGCGTTTCCGTACTTTGCAACATTCCATGCTATCTGTTCGTATTGTTCTGACAGATCTCCACCTATTTTCTCTCCATTCTCTGAAAAGATTACATAATCACAAAGTGCGGGAATCATCTCAGCAGTCACTTTATCTGCACGTAGAATCGTATCATATGCTTCATTAATCTTTTGCTCTGCATAATTTGCCGGATAAATACAGCCCACACTAATCAAAAGGTACAGCAGCAGATAAGCAACAATCACCAAACCAACTAATGATCCAAGCATGACCAGTACATATCTCATAAAAATCCTGCTGAGTGCATTGCTTCTCTTTACTCTTCCCATTTATATCCAATCCCCCAGACTGTTTTTATCGGTGTATAATCATAATCCGCAAATTTTGCTCTTATATTTTTGATATGCGTGATTATAGTACTGTCATTACTCTCATTGTCAAAGCCAAAGACCGCTTCCAATATCTGTTCCTTCGAGAAAACCTGTCCTCTGTTTTTAGCCAGAAATTCACAGATTTCGTACTCCGCTTTCGTAAGAGAAAGTTCCTTATCATCAACCAATAGTTTCTTTTGAGATATTTGAATACAGACCCTCCCCAAAACCATCCGGACAGAATGTTCCCTGTGCTCTCTTCTAAGATGTGCATTGATCCTTGCCCGAAGTTCCATCACTCCAAATGGCTTTGAAATATAATCATCTGCTCCTAAAGAAAGTCCGTTTACCAGACTGTTTTCCTCCGTTTTTGCCGTAAGAAACAAAATCGGACAATCCACAAGTGCCCTGATTCTTTTGCATAATTCGAAGCCATCAATTCCAGGCATCATAATGTCCAGTAAAATCAGGTCATAACGATGTAATTCTTCCATATTAAGTTTCAGCGGATTACTTACTTTGGTAACCAGATGTCCATCCTTATTCAAAATGCTTTCTATCATTTCCAGAATTGCCGGTTCATCATCAACTGCCAGTATTTTTGCCATAGTTTCCCTCGATTCTATTCCGATATTCTGTTTCCTTCCCAGTGGTTTACCCACCAAAAATAGTATACCATACTAATCCCTGTAAATATTAAGCAACCTGGTATGAATGACAACCATTCACCTACACTAGTTTCTCCCAATACAGATTGCAGATAAGTATATGGTACTCTACCCGTCCAGCAGACAAATACATATTTCCACACATAATCTCCAAGTCCGGTAAGCATCAATGCACTAATTAGTCCTGATATAATCCCTGCTCCAATGGATACCCCTTTTCCAAACTGAAAAGCCAGAATCAGCTGCCACAGATAAAGTGGAACACTGCTTCCCCACAGCAGCAATGCTGCAAATATACATCCTTTCATGATTTCGATATCGCTTGATGCGATTCTTCCAAATCCAATTCCGAATATGATTGCTGTCAATAGGATAGAGCACAGACACAAAACCAGTAGCATCAACAGTTTCGATAAAAATGCTGCAGGTTTATCCGGTAAAGACAACAGATTTTGAAAATCACCTGCATTTTGTTCCTGTTCCATCACACTTGCTGTAAAAATTCCAATAAGTACCGGAAGTCCTGCTCCTATTGCCTGATAAAATGCAATCACTTTCATATTTTCATTCCATGGTGAAAAAAAGTAATATATTAAAAATATAACGCTGGTTATAATCGGAATCAGTAAGTGTGCCAGAATCACAGATGTTCCTTTCATCTTTCGCAAGTCTGCATTAAGAGATCTTCCAATCATCTTATTTCACCTCTCTTCTCTCAAACCATTTCAAAAACAGAACCGTTACAAAAACAAACCAGATGATTGAGAGACACATTCCCGGAACAATGACTCCCGTATCCAAAAGAGGATTCCCTGCTTCTGCGGCAAGTCCATTTGGTAAAACATGAAGCAACGGGCACATCATTCGCATAGGGATTGCAGAAACAAGTACATACCAGATTCTGGTTTGTGATATTACCACACCGCTGACGGTAATAAATAGGCAGACGAACAGGTTTACAATCATTCCAAATCGTTCACTTAAAAATAAAGCTACCGGAATCTCCCATAACTCAGAAACCGTCAGAAACAATACTGCAATCAACGCTCCTCCAACTGGAACATGTGTCGTTAGAAGAAAGCCTCCAAGCGTTGCTCCTGCAAACACAATCACATTAGAAAACAAAATCATGTACCCAATATAAATAATTTTCCCCAGCAACAATTTTCTTCTGTCTGTGGGAATAGTCATTAAATGATAGTATTTTATCTTTTTCTCCTGCGCCACAGAAAGATAACAAAATAGAGCAATCATCCCCGGCAGCAAAAGTGTATACCACCAGTTCCAAACACTTTCTGCATAAGCATTTGTCATCCCAAGAGTAAATATAAATGCCATGACAAATGTAAGAAGAGGAAATCCCCAGATAAACTTTTTTCGCATGGTTCTTTTGGCTTTTTGATGTTCTGCTTTTATAATATTAACCATGGATTTCACCTGCTTTCTGGTTTTTTCTTACCACATTCATAAACAAATCTTCAAGATTATCTCCCTGCTTTAATGCTCCTTCGTATCCTAAGATTCCACCTGAAATAATCCCGACTTTATCTGCAAGTAACTGTACCTCTGAGAGAATATGACTGGAGAGAATTACAGTGATTCCCTGTTCCGGAAAAGACCGGATCAGCTCTCGTAATTCCTCGATGCCTATTGGATCTAATCCATTCGTAGGTTCATCCAATATCAAAAGTTCCGGTTCTCCAAGCAATGCCATTGCAATGCCTAGTCTTTGCTTCATCCCCAAAGAAAACTGTCCTGCTTTCTTCTTTCCGGTGTTTGTAAGTGATACAATCTGCAAGACCTCATCAATTCTGTTTTCATCTGTACCAAGCAATAATTGTCTTACCTTCAAATTCTCTCTGGCGGAAAGATTTTCATAAATAGGCGGATTTTCAATTAACGCTCCTATTTTTGATAAATCTTTCCTATCCAAAAGTTTTCCATCAAAGTAAATCTTTCCTGCAGTTGGTTTCATCATACCGGTCAGCATTTTCAATGTGGTAGATTTACCAGCGCCATTCGGTCCAAGCAGTCCATAAATCTGTCCCTTTTCGATATTAAGTGAAACATTATTTACCGCTTTCTGTTTTCTAAAATATTTACATAGATTTTGTGTCTGTAACATCATTTCCATCTTTACTATCCTTCCTTCTATATTTCATTTCTTACTGAAATATAACCTAACAGAAAAAAATAAAGATTTGATGAAGATTTATTCCCGTATGGAATAAACCATCAATTGAATATCATTATCAGAACTCGGCTTTCCACTGAAATCAGCAAAGCTGTTACAAATACGAAGTTCTAATTTACAGAATATCTCCGTGATTTCATCCAAACTATATAAGCTCACCCGCTATCTGACTGACAGAAACTGCTTCATATCCATAGACGCTAATTTCTCTTCTACTGCCTTAATTGTTTCCGGCTGTCCCATAGGGAACTGTATAAGCACAAGCGGACGAATCTTTAACTTCAGCAATTCGTACGCAGCCGCTATCTCCTGTCTTTTTCCATCAGCAAGATCCAACAAGTAGTCATAATCATTGATGATTTCTTTTCGTTCATCAACGCCCTCATTTACATAGATTGCTCTTGTAATTAAACCGGCATCTATAACCTCATCTTCGCTTATTTCATAAAACTCCTGATGTGGAACCTTGTTTGCCGTAGCAGATACACGAATAATATTTTTTGCAGCAAATGCATTGATCACGTCATCCGCCTTCTTCGTGTTATTCAAATGCTCCTCATCTATAATTACGACAAACTCTATTCCATCCTTATGTGCCTCTGCGATTTTTTCAAACAAGTTAGAGCGCTCACTGTCTTTGAGAGCTGTATTACCCTTCTTCGTAACCAACTCCCAGTTAATAAAGGTTACACTACCTGCATCGAATCCGGTCATCATGGAATACATAAGATTTCTCGTATCTATTTGCGGAGACAATTCCTCCATTCTCTCTTTGCTCTGTTCTTCCAAATTGCCTTTACCCGGACACAACCAAACAAAAGCAGTCTGTTTATATGTATTTTTCAGATATTCATCAACATATTTGATAAGAATAACCGTCTTACCTGCTCCTGTTGGTGCTTTCACCGTTATAACTTGTTTGCTATCCGTGGAAGCTGTCTTGTCTATCAAGTATTCAACACAATCATTCTGGAACTCATAATTCGTAATTTCACCTACGGTAGTCCACATGAACTGCCATGATATCCTCTTTCTCAAATACGATCTTCTGTCCCTTATCCAGTCCGCCTTTTCCTTCAAGAAGCGTTCCCGTAAACTGCTCCTCCGTCAGATTAAAACGCCCCACATCATACTGTGATACACTGTCAAGCTGTACATCACCATATATCGTAGTGAATGTAACTCCCTTTGCAACCTCCGCATAATCATCCGGATTGTCATTGTATGTCTCTACCGCATACTCCGGTCGGAACTTATGCTCGCCGGCATCGGCAATGATGTTACCATCTGTGTCATGCCCTGTCGTCATGGCAAGTATCTGTCTTGCAAAAAGCTCCGGCATTTCACCCTCATACACTTCCGGTATGTTCTCATCGAAAAGCTCCGGATGGCTTACGCCAAATACTTGTCGTAGATCTTCCTCTGGAACTGATACTGCTCTACCGGTGTCATGTTCTCCATCTCGCCCATCCGCTCTCTTATCTCCGCTTCCGCTCTGTGCATCTGCTCCTCGGTCTCCAGCACTGTCTCCGCTGAAACATAAGTCATCTTCACTGCCTCTGGTAAATTGTCCATGTTTACGTTCTTCATTCTCCATGTCTCCTTTCATTCTTGCATTCTTTATAAAGTCATCATCTAAATTAGCCGCCTCTAAAAGTATCGGTTTTTCTCCTCTTCCGACATCGTTGTCCCATTTGGAACATCCATCTATCCCATCCATCGACTTTAACGCTTCGTACGCCTGTGCGATCTTATTTCCATCACGCTCATTTGCATACTTATCAATAAGCTCCGGTGACAGATATCTTCCGGTATGGATAAATCTGCCCATCATTCTCCCAAGTGCCTTATTTCTGTCAAGATCAACAAAGTGGACGTTTACCTTATAGCCGGCATCCTTTGCATAAGCAATATAGTCCGTCATAAGTTTGTCTGCATCACTGCCGACCTTGGGAAGCACGATGTTTCTTCCCTCCCGCAGAGCTTCTCTGAATACCGCTTGCTCCACGATCTGAGATTCCTTATGTACTGTATTCGCACCCCATCCTTTGTTAAATTCCGGAAACTGTCGTTTGGCTTCATCGTTATCAATTAGCATGGAATGATGCTCATATGAAATTGTATCTACTATGGCTGATGATTTCCCAGAAGCGGGAAGACCGATTACGATATCAAGGCGTCTGCCTCTTTCTACATCATTATTATATATTGTATTTCCATGACTGTCAACAAGCGGCTTACCACTCTCATCAAGACTGATGGATCCATAATCCATAAGTGTCTCAAACACATGAGTGATACTTTTCATACCTGCCTCGGCTGCTGCTATAGTTCCCATCTGTTCATCCAGATAAGGGAAGATTGAAAGCTGCTTATATTCAACTTCTACTACAGACTGTAGACGATCTCCGACAGAACGATCTCGTCCGCTCTGTTCGTTATCGAGTTCATCCGGCGAACCCACTCCATCTGATCTCTGCTCTTTAACTCCTCCGTCACTTCCTCGTTCTCCATCATCTGATTTTCAGTCTCTCGAACCGCTCCTCTGCCTGTTTCTGTATCATCAGACAATGTTCCGTCAGTTTTCCCGACAGAAGCTTCCCGGTGTAAATCCCCTCGTGATGTTCCTTCAGAAATGTCTCCCGAAGCATTCCGTACTTCGTCAGGCTCTCCTCCGGCTCCTCGTTCGCTTCGATGTTTGGAATCAGATAATCCCCTTCCTGATGATATGACAGTTCCATAATCCGTACCTCCTTCTTTTCTGTCCTGTGTGTCGCTTTCACGCTTTAAAGTATTATAGTGCTCTTGACCATCATTTGCAAGTATATTTTTATCTTTTTCACCGCTTTCCCGTTCCACTCTTCGGTCATTTTCCCAGTCAATATCCTCTACTACCTGACATATCTCACGAAGTACAGGTTCGCTCATACTGCTTGTCGCTTCTCCAAGGACACTTAAGCTATCAAGCGTAGAAAACTCACGGATATAAGAAAAGTCCAGTTCATCCCTATAAGTATCCGTATCGAGACCGCACCTTGCCATGAGTGTATATGCAATACTGGAAGCCATCGTCTCTTTAAGTCTAAGAGAAAGATTATATTCATCCAGTCCGTAAAGCAGGCTGTCATCCTGTACATTCACAAGATCCTGCAATACATCTGGCGTGTAGTCCTCTGCAATATGCTCCGCTATCTGAATCATCCGGCTCTCGATCGGGCGTTTTTCATCCGTCTTACCATATATATCCTCAAGACGCTTCATGACCGTGTCATGGTGCTGCTCCTTCATCTCCCAAAGAGTTGGAAAAATACCGATACGCTTTGCCTTGTGGACATCCGAAATATCAAACACATAGCGGATCTTCTTTTTTCTTGTCTCGTCAAGCAGTGCGATACCTTTTGCTCCCTGATTAACCCAGCAGTGCATTCTCTTCTCATGGCATTTACCAGTGTAACCTCCAGACCGGAAAGCTCTATGTTACACGGAAGGAACGATACTCCTTCTTCATGTGCAAGAACACCTTCCTGCTTTCCGTAATCCTCGTCATTCATAACCTTACCCATGATGGAGGATAGTGTTATGTCCAGTTCATCCGGTTCAGATACACCGAGACTTGATGAAAGGGATCCCTGACTATCAGCGTCAATAAGCAGTACCTTCTTTCCTTCTCTTACCAAACCTATACCTAAGTTTACTGTGGTGGTGGTTTTTGCTACGCCACCCTTCTGATTTACGATTGCAATCACTTTACACATACCGTTGTACCTTCCTTTCTTAGCGAATTATCATGCCAGAACCAACATAGTTGTTACTTACAGTTTCCTGCTTCTCACTATCCGGCTCTTTATCAGAGGCTTCACTCTTTCTGTAAACTTCTGCATACACCCGCTTATATCGCTCCGTTCCTGCGTTATTGAAGAATGTCGAAACATTCTCCAGATCCAGCCGCTTATCCCTCTGTAACAGACGAATGAACCACCGGATATCATTCTTTGTTCCCTGAAGCCTTATCTTTAACATTTAATTATTCCTCCTAGTTTTTTCCCATGACACAAAAAGGACACTCTTCAAAATTTCTCTTGAAAAGTGTCCTTGCAATTTTGCAATTATTTAATTAAGTCTTGCACCAAGATGAATAATTGTGCACCAAACTCTTGAAATTTGTGGCACAAATGTGGCACATCCATGTTTTTGAGCTACTAGAACAACTAAATTCCAATCCTCGCTATCTTATAAATGCTATTTCTTAGTACAGCTTAGCACCTGCCGGGATTCTATCATCTACCATCAGCAGATTCAGTCCTTCGTGACCGTCTTCCTCGTGTACTGCTGAAATCAGCATACCCTCGGAATCGATTCCCATCATCTTTCTCGGTGGCAGGTTCACGATAGCGATTGCTGTCTTACCAACCAGTTCTTCCGGCTCGTAATAGTCATGAATACCGCTTAAAATCACACGGTCTTTGCGTTCTCCGTCATCTAATGTAAACTTCAGAAGCTTCTTTGACTTCGGTACTGCTTCACAAGCTAAAATCTTAACTGCACGGAAATCAGATTTTGCAAATGTATCGAAATCTACCATTTCTTCAAAGATCGGCTCGATCTTCACATTAGAGAAATCAATCTTTTCAGACTCAGTTTTTACATTTTTTTCAGGTGCTTCAGAAGCTGTATTATTTACATCATTTTTCTTATTTACACCATCTAAGGACTTCATTGTCGGGAATTTTTTTGATTGCTAAGCTAACTCTTGTATATCCTTGCAAACCCTTGGAAAATAGGCTTTCCCGGATTCTATATACTTGGATACTCTTGGACGTTTTTTTGACTTTTGTGCGTCCAAAAGATGTCATTCGCCTTAAAATACGTCTTTTTATTTTTAAACATGTACTGCCGTGTCAAACACTACAATACTAGATGAGTATAGCATATTTATCTCAGTATGAATAGGTATATTTTCAATCTTCAAAGAGTTCAATCGCAGGACTCTTTTCTAAAAAATATCCATATTTTTTGATAATTTCTCAATTACTGATTTGGTAACATCGGGATTTGCTTCCGCATAGATATTCATAGTTGTCGATACATCTGCATGTCCCATTACCTCTTGAATTACTTTGATGTTGGTTTCATTTTCGCAAAACCTAGATGCAAATGTGTGTCTGAAAATATGACAAGAGAATCTTGGAATCATAATAGGTTCTCTCTTCTCTTTTTTAGCAGCCACCTCTTCCTCAGAATTATGGGTATCCACGATTCTCTTAATTGCACGATTGACTGCCGCTGGATTGTGAGGCATTCCGAAACGATTAGTAAAAACAAAATTGGTCATACCATCTACATTCTCTGTGCAAAAGCCTTCCTGCTTCTGCCTGTCATATTCTTCCTGAAGCACATCATATACCTGTTGCATCATTGGTATTCTACGATTTCCTGCTTCTGTTTTTGGCAACGAAACTCTGAACTCACATTTGTATGAACCATCCGCTCTCTGATAATAAGTTAAGCTATGATTGATATAAATGATTCGATTCTCCAAATCAATATCATCCCAGCGTATTCCAATTGCTTCTCCTATTCTGCATCCGATTCCAAGCAAAAATACAAAGAACGGATACCAATGATAGAAGAACGGATTCTTTGCAACATACTCCATGAGCTTTCTCTGCTGATCCACAGTCAATGCTCTACGACTCTTTCTTGAGCCTCCATTACGTTTTTTCACTTCACAGTATGCTCCATCTACTGGATTCTTCCTTATTATATCGTCACGCACCGCAAGCTGAAATGTTGGTCTTAATACTGTATTAATTGTCTCTAGCGTATTAATCTGTAAGCCTTGATTATTAATCAGGTCTGTATAAAAGAATAATACATCTGAATACTTCACATCTTTGACCTTTTTCTTGCCGAATGTATCACGAATAAAGTGATTCCATTCTAAATGTCCTTTGTATCGTATGTTCCTTCATCATTCCCTCGGAATACTTCTTGCGGTCTATTTAGCTTGTTTCCTGACTACTCAGGAAAAATATTTCTACCCTCGCCCCACCTGTATTTTCAGAATTTGAAAGTTTAATACCTCCACCATATTTTTCAGCCACAGTTTTTGCAAAAAATAGTCCCATCCCATAATGGGCTTCGCCATTTCTACTTGTGTCATCCATAAAAAACTGCTCTGTGCCATGCAATAATGCTTCTTTTGTAAATCCTGATCCGCTATCCTCCACAATGAATGTCAGCCGGCCATCCTGCTCCTTTGCGTCAATATAAATGATTCCATTTTCTTTTGTATGCTCCACTGCATTCTGAATCATATTCATTACGGCCCGGAACATTGGATCATAAGCAATCGTTACCTTTTTATCACTTTGTCCCGCCTTCCAATCTATTTTCTGGTGATAGATTTCTACCAGTCCGAGTGCCTGTTCCTTTATATCTGCGAAAAAATCTTCTAACCTCACCGTTGTATAGGTAACATCACTGCAATTCCATGATTTTGTGACATCTATCAACTGTTTTACATAACTTTGTATCTGTGTTGTGCCGTTCAAAACATAAGTGATATTATTCTTCTGTTCTGTGGTCAGTTCAGTCTCTGAAAGTAGTTCTGCATTTCCCCGTACAATCGTAAGAGGTGTTTTAATATCATGCGCCAAAGCAGACATCTGCTGTTTCTTTTCCTGCTCTGTTTTCCACTGCTTTTCTAAAGATTCTCGCAATGCATCTCGCATATCATCGATTGCCGATAAACAGTCATCAAACTCTTTGATACCGGAACAGGATGTCTCATATTCCAGATTTTGATCCTTTATTTGTCCGATTGCGTCTAATACAGGCTGCATCTGCTTTTTGATTCTTTTTCCAAAACGTATGGACGGAATGATGATAATCGCTACCGCTCCAATCACAGACATAATAATCATCACATTCTGTGGTCCTATAAAATGCTCCCTCAAAAAAGCTGAATGATATTGAGGTGTCAGGCGATATTGCAATACAACATATTCATTTTCCCTTACAATTACTTTATAAAAATATTTCCCGGATGCGTTTCCGTACTTTGCAACATTCCATGCTATCTGTTCGTATTGTTCTGACAGATCTCCACCTATTTTCTCTCCATTCTCTGAAAAGATTACATAATCACAAAGTGCGGGAATCATCTCAGCAGTCACTTTATCTGCACGTAGAATCGTATCATATGCTTCATTAATCTTTTGCTCTGCATAATTTGCCGGATAAATACAGCCCACACTAATCAAAAGGTACAGCAGCAGATAAGCAACAATCACCAAACCAACTAATGATCCAAGCATGACCAGTACATATCTCATAAAAATCCTGCTGAGTGCATTGCTTCTCTTTACTCTTCCCATTTATATCCAATCCCCCAGACTGTTTTTATCGGTGTATAATCATAATCCGCAAATTTTGCTCTTATATTTTTGATATGCGTGATTATAGTACTGTCATTACTCTCATTGTCAAAGCCAAAGACCGCTTCCAATATCTGTTCCTTCGAGAAAACCTGTCCTCTGTTTTTAGCCAGAAATTCACAGATTTCGTACTCCGCTTTCGTAAGAGAAAGTTCCTTATCATCAACCAATAGTTTCTTTTGAGATATTTGAATACAGACCCTCCCCAAAACCATCCGGACAGAATGTTCCCTGTGCTCTCTTCTAAGATGTGCATTGATCCTTGCCCGAAGTTCCATCACTCCAAATGGCTTTGAAATATAATCATCTGCTCCTAAAGAAAGTCCGTTTACCAGACTGTTTTCCTCCGTTTTTGCCGTAAGAAACAAAATCGGACAATCCACAAGTGCCCTGATTCTTTTGCATAATTCGAAGCCATCAATTCCAGGCATCATAATGTCCAGTAAAATCAGGTCATAACGATGTAATTCTTCCATATTAAGTTTCAGCGGATTACTTACTTTGGTAACCAGATGTCCATCCTTATTCAAAATGCTTTCTATCATTTCCAGAATTGCCGGTTCATCATCAACTGCCAGTATTTTTGCCATAGTTTCCCTCGATTCTATTCCGATATTCTGTTTCCTTCCCAGTGGTTTACCCACCAAAAATAGTATACCATACTAATCCCTGTAAATATTAAGCAACCTGGTATGAATGACAACCATTCACCTACACTAGTTTCTCCCAATACAGATTGCAGATAAGTATATGGTACTCTACCCGTCCAGCAGACAAATACATATTTCCACACATAATCTCCAAGTCCGGTAAGCATCAATGCACTAATTAGTCCTGATATAATCCCTGCTCCAATGGATACCCCTTTTCCAAACTGAAAAGCCAGAATCAGCTGCCACAGATAAAGTGGAACACTGCTTCCCCACAGCAGCAATGCTGCAAATATACATCCTTTCATGATTTCGATATCGCTTGATGCGATTCTTCCAAATCCAATTCCGAATATGATTGCTGTCAATAGGATAGAGCACAGACACAAAACCAGTAGCATCAACAGTTTCGATAAAAATGCTGCAGGTTTATCCGGTAAAGACAACAGATTTTGAAAATCACCTGCATTTTGTTCCTGTTCCATCACACTTGCTGTAAAAATTCCAATAAGTACCGGAAGTCCTGCTCCTATTGCCTGATAAAATGCAATCACTTTCATATTTTCATTCCATGGTGAAAAAAAGTAATATATTAAAAATATAACGCTGGTTATAATCGGAATCAGTAAGTGTGCCAGAATCACAGATGTTCCTTTCATCTTTCGCAAGTCTGCATTAAGAGATCTTCCAATCATCTTATTTCACCTCTCTTCTCTCAAACCATTTCAAAAACAGAACCGTTACAAAAACAAACCAGATGATTGAGAGACACATTCCCGGAACAATGACTCCCGTATCCAAAAGAGGATTCCCTGCTTCTGCGGCAAGTCCATTTGGTAAAACATGAAGCAACGGGCACATCATTCGCATAGGGATTGCAGAAACAAGTACATACCAGATTCTGGTTTGTGATATTACCACACCGCTGACGGTAATAAATAGGCAGACGAACAGGTTTACAATCATTCCAAATCGTTCACTTAAAAATAAAGCTACCGGAATCTCCCATAACTCAGAAACCGTCAGAAACAATACTGCAATCAACGCTCCTCCAACTGGAACATGTGTCGTTAGAAGAAAGCCTCCAAGCGTTGCTCCTGCAAACACAATCACATTAGAAAACAAAATCATGTACCCAATATAAATAATTTTCCCCAGCAACAATTTTCTTCTGTCTGTGGGAATAGTCATTAAATGATAGTATTTTATCTTTTTCTCCTGCGCCACAGAAAGATAACAAAATAGAGCAATCATCCCCGGCAGCAAAAGTGTATACCACCAGTTCCAAACACTTTCTGCATAAGCATTTGTCATCCCAAGAGTAAATATAAATGCCATGACAAATGTAAGAAGAGGAAATCCCCAGATAAACTTTTTTCGCATGGTTCTTTTGGCTTTTTGATGTTCTGCTTTTATAATATTAACCATGGATTTCACCTGCTTTCTGGTTTTTTCTTACCACATTCATAAACAAATCTTCAAGATTATCTCCCTGCTTTAATGCTCCTTCGTATCCTAAGATTCCACCTGAAATAATCCCGACTTTATCTGCAAGTAACTGTACCTCTGAGAGAATATGACTGGAGAGAATTACAGTGATTCCCTGTTCCGGAAAAGACCGGATCAGCTCTCGTAATTCCTCGATGCCTATTGGATCTAATCCATTCGTAGGTTCATCCAATATCAAAAGTTCCGGTTCTCCAAGCAATGCCATTGCAATGCCTAGTCTTTGCTTCATCCCCAAAGAAAACTGTCCTGCTTTCTTCTTTCCGGTGTTTGTAAGTGATACAATCTGCAAGACCTCATCAATTCTGTTTTCATCTGTACCAAGCAATAATTGTCTTACCTTCAAATTCTCTCTGGCGGAAAGATTTTCATAAATAGGCGGATTTTCAATTAACGCTCCTATTTTTGATAAATCTTTCCTATCCAAAAGTTTTCCATCAAAGTAAATCTTTCCTGCAGTTGGTTTCATCATACCGGTCAGCATTTTCAATGTGGTAGATTTACCAGCGCCATTCGGTCCAAGCAGTCCATAAATCTGTCCCTTTTCGATATTAAGTGAAACATTATTTACCGCTTTCTGTTTTCTAAAATATTTACATAGATTTTGTGTCTGTAACATCATTTCCATCTTTACTATCCTTCCTTCTATATTTCATTTCTTACTGAAATATAACCTAACAGAAAAAAATAAAGATTTGATGAAGATTTATTCCCGTATGGAATAAACCATCAATTGAATATCATTATCAGAACTCGGCTTTCCACTGAAATCAGCAAAGCTGTTACAAATACGAAGTCCTAATTTACAGAATATCTCCGTGATTTCATCCAAACTATATAACCTTATAGGATTTCCTTCTTTCATTTCAGGCTTATAAAGTGCTTCTCCATACATATAGTCTACCTGCCCATATATCAGCGTTTTTCTATCCTTCTCCCATTCAAAAGCAGATAATGTAAGTCCCTTTTCTCCTGCATCCCATAACTTGCAAGGGAAATGTGTTTGGGCATAGCTTCCATTCATGATATCTATAAAGTGCTTTCCACCATTTTTTAATGCTTTCGCAATGACAGAAAAAATCTTATGATTTTCCCCATCGTCTTCAAGATATCCTATTGCTCCATCCGCCATATTCAGCACAACATCAAATTCCTTATCAAATGTGATCGTGCGAATGTCCTGACAAATGAACTTTGCATTCAAATTTTCTTTTTTTGCCTGCTCGTTTGCATAATC
>ENA-OPCG01000020-OPCG01000020.1-human-gut-metagenome-genome-assembly--contig:-NODE-20-length-88730-cov-18.873831_pt1 | contig 88730 bp, 75 predicted proteins | sample MGYA00241248_ERZ501476 | MGnify/ENA primary metagenome ERZ501476 (study PRJEB25962, sample SAMEA2042629) | human gut metagenome | biome: human gut; feature: human-associated habitat; material: faeces... | reverse complement strand
AATTTAATCCAAAAATTCAAAGAACGATATATTTAATTAATTTTCAACAACTTAGACTACATGTTCCGGATTTTATCCGGACAGTAGTGGTAATAGTTAATGGAAGTATAACTATATATAATCACCCCATTGTTTGAATAATATAGTAGATAGCGATAAAAAACGAGCATTTGTACATAATAAAAGTTAAAATATAGCTATACTGTAAGTAATATCCAGAAATATTTGTTATTTTTGCAACGAAATCGAAATTAGACTTTTATAGTCTTATTTGGTTGATAGAAGAGATTAAGCAAAAGGAATGATAAAAATAAACATTAATTTTAGAAGCATGACCGATTGAATGTTTATACCTGAAAAATGACAACTATCTAAAGTAATGTTGATGTTAATCTCATACATAGACATTTGGATAATTCATGTCATATTAAATGGTAAAATGAATTTTGGTCAATATCAATGATAAAATATGTATAAGGTAAAAAAGAAAGTACATAGTGAAGCCAAACCAGACTGGATGGTTGGGGTTTTGTATCAGATTCCCCCGAAGGTCTATGATTGGCAGGAGTCTTATGATGCTTGCATGAAGCACCTGATTATTATCAAGGACATATTGGAAAAGTCTTCGGTAAAGTGGCATCGTGGAAGTCGGAACTTGACTCAAATAAGAAATGTAAAAGTAAAAGGAGAGAGTCTGCTTGTTTTAACTAAAGCTGGAAGAAGTACCCTTTCTTTTAGAATCATACAAAAATAAAAGAAAATGTAATAATGAAATAGAATATTTGGAGGCTTCAAAAGAGTCTCTATGGGGAATTTATATTCTCACTTTATGGAAGAGTTTTAATAAACACAGGCGTAACTGCTTGTGTAAGAGGTCTTATCAACTATATAAAATTACATCCTATGATGAATCCTTTAAATAATTCATGGATTAAACTGCCTCGAAGTTTTACTTCGTGGCGCTGGTATCATGACTCTAAGATGGTACACGTCTTTCTGTATTTCCTGTTACAGGCAAATGTAAAGAAGACAGATTATCTTTCCTTGACAGTATACCCAGGTCAGGTTGTGACCAGTCTTGCTATTATTGCGGAGGATACGGGCTTATCCCCAAGAAATATCCGTACTTGCCTTCAAAAGTTATCACAAACCGGTGAGATCAAGGTTCACTCAAGCAATAAAGGAACCATTGTGACCATACGTGACTATAGTCGTTTTCAGCAGTTTTCTGATGAAGATGCTACTATTGGCTGGATTAAGCTGTACCGTAAAATTACTGAATGGAATTGGTATCATGATGCGGAAAAGGTACATTTATTCATTCATTTGCTGCTCAATGCTGTTTTTCAACAGCAGGTTGGCTCTTCTTTGAAACGAGCTCAGCTTGCTCTAAGCAAAAACACCCTTCATAAGGAAACACGTATTTCCCCATCTAAGATAAGTACATGTCTCAATGACTTGGTGCGTACTGGTGAAATTGAGGTTTTCAAGTCCCCTACTCCTCGTCCAAACCTGATCACAGTTTGCAAGTATGAGCTTTATCAAGGTTTTACATCCAAATTCAGTTGTCTTGATGAGCTGGAAGATTCTTGCAGTACAAAACAATCTCTGTTTGATGGCAATTCTTCCCCACTATCCAGTGATTTAAATACAATTGTAAGTTCTTGTTGTAGAGATATATATAGAGTTGACGACAATTTGTCCGACAAACAGTTGACAAACGAGCGACAAGTAGTTGACACGCAGGTGTCATATCATCGACAAGGAATCGACATGCAAGCGACAACTAATATAAAAGGATATAATGTAAAGAACGAAAGAATATCAACATCAATGCGCGTGTGTGCATGTGAAGGGATTTTTGGGGAGGAAGAGAATGGTGAAGCTGAAAAGAAAACAAGCAAAGAAAGCTATTTTTCATTTCTCTCAAATTCTGATCCTTGGCTTGAAGTGATGAAACAGCGCTTTAAACTGCCGGACCGGTCTAAAGTAAAGACATGGCTTGAAATCTTTGAACTGGACATGGCTTGCAGGGGAAAGGGTTTGCATAAGGATTTGTCAGATTACCAGAGTCACTTTTGTGATTGGTTGAGCAAACAGAATTTGGAGCACCCCAAGTCTATGTATGGTTCAAAGTTTACACCGAGGTCTTCTCATGGAGGACAACTGTATGAATCAACATTTTAGTTCGTTTATTAATATTTAAACCTATGGAAGCAGTAATGGATAAATTCCTATTCAAGGAAGAAGAGGTGGTTCATCGTATCAAAACAGCCACCACCGGAAAGCGTTTCTTTAAATTGCCGTTGGATTATGTGTCCTGTTATAAAGCCTTATTGCAGGCTTTTATCAAGGCGGTCAATGATGTGAACATCAAATATGTCAGTATGGAAGGATTGGAGATGGTATTATACAATATCTCTCTCTGGCTGGTAGGTCATAACCATAAAACAGGCTTGTGGCTGAGTGGTGTAGGTGGTACTGGGAAAACCACTTTGGTGTATGCCATACAGAAACTGATACTTTCCTTGCGATTGAAAGACCCCATCAAATCCTCTTCCTCCCAGATTAAAATGGCTGGCCTTGTCATGAAGAACGCCTGTGAGCTTTGTCACTTGTATGTGGACCACTATGAGCGTTTCCTGGAATATCGCAATGTGTCTTTATTGGCTATTGATGATTTAGGCATGGAGCCTGAGCGTATTGTCAAATATGGGCAGGTATGTGATCCCATCAGTGAACTTATTGCCTATCGGTATGAATGTCGCTTGTTCACCATAGTCACGACGAATCTGCCTTCAGGTGATATTCGTCCGCGCTATGGGGATAGAACTGCCGACCGCGTGAATCACATGATGCACGTTGTTGTCATGCCGGATTTCAACTTCCGCCTTTGTTCTGAAACCTATTCCCGCGATTGACATGAAAGAGAAAGATGAGATTTTGGCCAAGACAGATGGAGGACTCGATATCTTTGTTCACTATCTTGGAAAGGAATGCCTGAGGAAAAAGTTCAGAAGTCACATGAGAGAGGATGACAGGCATCCTTCCTGTAAGCTCTATCGTAACCAGGCACTTGATGGCAGGTCCTACTACTATTTGCATGATTTTGGCGATAGTCGCTTTTCCGGAGATTGCTTTTTCGTGGCTTCGCAGGTTCTGAACATCAATCCTTCCACGGATTTTGTGCATCTGTTGAAAATGATAGATCAGGATATGTGTCTTGGGGTATTTGACCGGCTGACAAACCGCAAGGCGGTTCGTCAAGCATCTCCTATGTCAGGCAGGAAGAACCCAGATGAAGAAAACCGGCAGCCTCATGGTGTGATTGCCTATCAAGCGCAGATCAAGGAATTTTCTGACGAAGAGCTTGCATATTGGGCTTCTTATGGCATCACTGAAGATACTCTTGACCGTTTTCAGGTTAGGAGCTTGAGAAGTTGCCATTTTACAAAGGCTGATGGTCGGCTATATTGCATCTATTCCACTGCCCTGACGCCAAGCTATGGCTATTTCTTCCAGGAAGATAGGGGCATCAAGGTGTATCGTCCTCGCTCGGAGAACCGTTTTCTTTATGCAGGAGAGTTGCCAAGTCCTTATATCTTTGGATTGGACCAACTTCCCAGTCGGGGGAATATGCTCTTGATTACTGGCGGTGAAAAGGATGTTCTTTCTCTGAGCAGTCATGGCTTTTCAGCCATTTGCTTCAATAGTGAGACGGCTAAAATCCCCCATTTGGTCATGGATCAGCTTGTGAAGAGATTCGGGAAGATAGTTTTTGTGTATGACGTAGATGCTACAGGAAGAAGAGAATCTGCCCAACGAGTGGAAGAACTCCAGGGGCACTATCCGGTGAGTCGGATAGATCTTCCTCTTGCAGGCAGCAAGCAGGAGAAAGACGTGAGTGACTACTTCTTGCTGGGCGGCACAAGTGATGGTCTAAAGACATTGATTCAGCAAGCATTAAATAACAACAAGTGATAAACAACTAGTAATGACAACAATTATGAGAGTACAACACCACGCATTTATCCACGTGGAAGATGGTATTCGTCTTGTCGATTTGAAGAATGAGGATGAGAAATACCTCAAGCAAAACGGCTTTTCTAAATTGCCTTCCAGTATTCAGGGTGTTCAATTTTCATGTCTTGGTAAGTATTATCAAGGCTTTGGATTTAGAAATGACATCGGTGGCGTTGAGTTTTTTCATCAGCTTTATACTCCGTTTCCTGTCACCTTGAAAAGCTATGCACCAACAACCCTGCGCAGTCCAAAGGCAAAGGAGTATCAGGCATGCTGCCTGTTTTATGATTTTATGGATTATCTGGCATTCTATACCTTGAAGGGTTCCAGGGAATTCCGCCTTCCTCAGCATGATGCCTGCATCGTGATGTCTCATGTGAGCAACTACATGCATATGGTGGTGGACAGTGATGATTATGATGAGGTATATATGTTTTTCCCCAATACTGTTGTGGGCAGAACAATAGCCCTTACTCTCAAGAGACGTAACCCAGGAAAGGTCACGGATTACAGCATCATATACAAGGGGCACGCCAATCTGAGAGCGTTTGTACAGGATAAGAATGAATCAATTCATCATGTTTTCAAGTAGGATGAGTAGAAGTTCTATCCTTATCCCCCTGCTTGTCCTTGTCATCTTGATTGCGGTCCTTGCACTGGTCTTGTATTACGACATCAAGCATACGTATCGAGATGGAGACCTATGGAAAAAATGACAGCATGATATGCCCTCACCAATGACGTTGGCACTATCTGTAATGACGATATACTGGAACCTTCTGCTACTGCTGCTGAGGAATCGTTTTAGGGAAAGGTCTTAAAAATACGATACAAGAAAAGCCCACCGGTCTTCTCACGAGGACCTGGTGGGCTGAGGAGTATATGAAAAATTGTTGAACTTTACCTACTGGCTTATTTATCGGGGCGAAAGGTATCACCACTATGTCTCATGGCTTTGCCAAATCCCTTGAAAAGCCACATGAAAAACAGAAATAAGAATATTGCTCCCATAATCTTCAGTATTAAAAGTGTAACTTCTTGTTTATTGTACGGAGAAGGTAGAGATATGTGTGAAATCTGCTGTGGTCACACCATACTCTCCGGGCTGCAGGTTCACAATGGTCACCATGTATGAACTGGCCCCAATCTTCTTTGCCTCGTATGGAACGGTATTGAAGGATGTCGTTGCCTTCATGCCAGAAAGTAATCCAACTTCGGCAAGCGTGAATCTGCGCTCTTTCTTCTTGGTCTCAAACTGGAATACCCCAATGGAGTTTTTCGGATCTTCGTTGTTGTCCTTCACTCTTACAATGAGTTGTACCTCTCCCTTGGCTATCTTGTTAGGTGAAGTATCACCCTTTACTCTCAAGAAAGTCTTACCCTTGTCCAGCAAACTGCTTCCTGGAATAGGAATGTATCCAAAACCCGAGGTCTTGGTCTTCATTTCTGCCTCTTCCTTTACCAGGACCACCTGGCTGCTGTCTGATTGCACCAGTGCCACCTGACCGATATACTCAGGTTCCTGGATTCCTTGTGCCATGCTTGTTGTACAGGTGATAAGCATCACCACTGCCATCATTAGATTCTTCATATAATTCAATATTTTGTAAATGTTATTAATATTCTTTCAAAATCCTAAACTATCTGCAATTTCTTTTGCTTTTACAAGATATTTTCTGTATCTTTGCGCTGTGAATCTTTCACATTTCATCTCAAGGAAATTCCTTTGGCTCAGCCTCTTGTATTCCGAAAGGAGTCAAGGGGCTTTATTTGTATCCAACTCCCCTAAAAGGCATACTCCGCCTTCAATGCCCTGTCTAAATCGCTTTGGTTGATGAGTTTCACGAAACTCTTATCTCCCACATATCGGTATTTTCCCTCCAGGTGGTGTTTCTCAAGCAGTTTCTCTACGACGCTTACATCCTCGGAGTTCATTTCCGCTATGCAGCATCCCATCTCTACATAAGCTATGGCCTGGGCCTTACTGACGGGAAATACCCTCCCCATCATCATCTGTCCCTTATAGGGCTTTCCCTTTGGATATGCGTTTGCGCTATGTGGCAAAACACTTACCTCTTTCCAGATAATCTCTTTTGCTTTCATTCTTTCTATCCTTTTTTGTGCATGCAAAGGTAATGGTTTTACTCCACATCAACCTCCTCTGCACAATTAAATTTATATTTTAACACTTGTGGTATACCTGCATCATGTGTACGGATGCATACATCATTGCCGTATATTCTCCCCAAAATCTGATGCCAATCCATTTACGCTCACTCCATCAACCTGTTTGAACTCATATTGATTTCTATTGCCCCTGAACTGACCTCAAAAAGAAAAAATTCTGGATTTCCTGAACACAAGCCTTTTTTCCAGACTTGTTCTTCCACAGAAAATCGAACTTTTTTTTATGACATTCCGGCATAACCTTCACACCATAGCCTTTTTCGTGCCCCCCATTTGGCTGCTCACAGGTCAGAAAGCCAAGTAATGAAGCTGGAATCTTGCTTGGAATACCCTATTCCGACGGAATTGCGGAAGGCTGCCAAGAAAGATTCCAGCTTCATAGCTCGCATGGAGCAGTACTTGGTATCTGGCGGAGCAGCCTTACCTTTGCACGGAAAAAGCGTATCGGTGAAGGCATGCCACCAGGATATAAAGAGGGTGAGGTTCCACATGTGGAAGAACAATAACATGATAGAAAAATCACATCACGCTGAGAGCTGCTTCAGTACCAATATCTTGGTGGGCTTGCTGCCATCAAATTCGTAAATCTCCATTTCTCCCTCCTTGTAACCGACGAAATGCAGTTTTTGAACCCCTTCTCCTTCATCACAGGCAAATAACTCAATCTTCTGAAATCGGCAAGCTAGCAGAATGCATCCCCATCTGTTGGCTATACCCTCCTTTCCCTTGCTTTGTATGATGGCCAGCCCACCCAGTTGCTGCCTGATACCGAAAGAACAAGTCTTTCTTAGATAGAACTCGTCTTCTCGTTCCCCCGTTCCTATAATTTTGAAGCCTAATGTCTTCCAGAATTCCAAATTTTCAGAGTTGGTAGCTAACTCGTAATGAGTCTCTTCTTGATGTGTGATAATCCTTGTCATGAGCGTCTATAATTAGTTGTGAATCAAACATATCATCAGAATATTGTCTGATGAGCCCTATCTTTCTTTTCTGACCTTTGGGAACATAGAGGAGCCTGTTCCTGAAAACAAGAACCTGAATGTCACAAAGATTGGCACCATGCTTCTTCATGATCTTGCCCAGGGTGATACTGTTTATCCAATGGCTCTTTCTATCATCCATCGCTTCCAGTACTTCCTTTTCGAACTTTTCCATCTCCTTCTTCTCCCATAAATGAAGCAACCATTTCAAACTGATACCCCTTTCCATGTCAAACAGTACGCATCCATAGCCATGAATCTTGCAATATTCCATCAGGGCATACCATTTGCGTTGTACAGTTTGTGTAGAGAAAAGATGGTAAGGCACCAGCATCACCATCACCACACTTCCATCCTCCAAGACCATCATATAGTCGGGAGTGAATGTAAGCGTGAATTCCTCCTCATATACAATCTCCTCAGGATATTCCACAAACTGCTCAATCCAGCTGCTCTTCTCTGCCATCTTCAAAAACAGTTCCTGCTGCCTATTGTAGAATGGTACCTTTCTATCGAGCTTTTGGGATTCAAATAGCCCGAACTTCATCCAATCTATTCCATCTTCCATGCGTGGATATAGATAGGAAATATCATACGCCCATACAGAACGCAGACTTCTTCTTTTCTCCCCTGTAAGATGTATACACTTTCCTGGGAAGATGACCGACTCATACATTCTGAGTATGAGATCAGCCGGCTTGCTGTTTTCTTTTTTCATAATTTCATATACTCCGATTTTCGTCTGCAAATATAGACAGAATAGTTGAAGCCACCAAATCTCATTAAGAGCTGTTAACAGGTACATTTATTGGTAACAGTAAGAAAGAAAAAGATAAAGAAAATATATAAAAGAAAGAGAAAAAGAAAGAAAAAATTCTGTTTATTTGACATATTTGCGTTATTTAACTGTTGATTTGTAAAAAGGCCAGTCATACCCCCTAAAAAGGGCAAATTAATCAAAAAAATAATTCAAAGGAGATACGGCATTCATATATTTTTCTTATCTTTGCCCCATAATCGTAGCAAACACTTAACGATGAAAATGAAGAAATTATCATTCTTGTTGTTTCTGACCCTCCAGATGGGGATGGCTCAGGCTCAGGAAAAGCTTGTGGCACTCAGCTTTGACGATGCTCCGAACACAACCACTACAGTTCATATGCTTGATGTGCTCAAGAAACATCAGGTAAAGGCATCCTTCTTCGTGATAGAAAAAAACATCACCCAGGAGAGTGCCAAGGTCATGATATCGAGAATCAAGGCTAAATTTTGTGCCAATTCATCCCAAAGGCTAAAGACCTTTGGGATGAATTGGCACTGATATATAAAAGTAAAGGGTAAGTAATTGTCTTACCCTCTATCTTATCTATCTACTCATACGTTGGCACCTCTTTCACCTAGTTGTGCTTATCTACGTAAGTCTTAGCTTCTGAGTATGTGTCAATCTCTATTGCGGTGCTATCTCAAAAAGTCTTCTCTTTCCAATATTTCTTATGGAAATAATTAATCTTCCTTCACGATAGGATACAATTCTATGAATTCGCCATTATGGGACTGTCCATCATTGATGAGCTTTGCAAACTTCTCGCCTACTGTATCAATTGTATGGAAACCAGGCAAAGCCATGTTGCCATTCAAATCAGTGGTAGTTGGACCAGGGTGTACGCTGAAAATCTCAACAGGTATGTTGTTCTGCTCAAACTCCATTGCCATCACACCCATCATGGCATTCTGGGCAGCCTTGCTTGCCACGTAGGCCAGAGGATGCCAATACGGACTGATTTCACTAGGAACGGTGATGTTGACGATTCTACCCTTGTTGGCTTTGATGAGCGGAAGAAGGGCCTGAGTCACGGCTAAGGTGCCAAAGTAGTTTACGTCAGCAGTCTCCTTGATATCCTTCATGTCTGTCTCCCAACTGGTCTTCGACATATCACCAGAAATACCGGCATTGTTCACTAGAAGATTGAGCGAAGGATATTTATCATTGATCTCCTTTGCCGCCAAACTGATGCCGTCGAGATCACAGAGTTCAATTTTCACCCAACCAAGCACTGTACATCCTGCATCTTTCAACTTGTTCATAGTCTCCAAGGCTCTTGCTTCATTGCGGGCACCGATAATGATATCCCAGCCACTTAACCCTAGATACTTACTGATTCCCAAGCCAATACCTTTATTGGCTCCTGTAATTAATGCTGTTTTGTTCATTTCAATCTATATTTTTGTGTTAAATATTTCCTAAATATATTTTTCTCATCCCTTCTTCCTGTGCAATCCTTCGGGCAGTAAACAGAGTCTCAGTAGGTGTAGGTACAGAATCCTGCATCTTGTACTGTGGGAAAAACCTGCTAAAATGAAGAGGACAATCGGCAAAACCATTGTCTCTGAGCCAACTGCACATATCTCTTATCATGCTCTCGTTGTCATTACCCCCTGGAATCAGCAGGTTTGTTATCTCCAGATGCACTCCTGCTTTCTTCATCGTTAAAAGCGTATCCAATACAGGCTGTAAATGACCGCCACATTGCTTCTGATACACATCTTCAGAGAATGCCTTGAGGTCGATATTGGCAGCTTCAATGAGTGAAACTATCTCCCTAAGAGGCTCCGGGTTGATGTAACCTGCAGATACCAGAATATTCCAAAGCCCTCTGGAATGAGCCTCCTTGGCGATGTCATAGATGTACTCATAATAGGTAAGAGGCTCCGTGTAGGTATAGGCAATGCCCGGCAAATGATGCTTGACTGCAATATCTACAATATCAGATGGAGACAACTCGAAGAAATCTACAGCAGACGGAAGTACTTGCGAGATATCATGGTTCTGACAGTTGAGACAACGGAAGTTGCAACCTGTACAGGACAGAGACAGACAGCGGGTTCCGGGATGGAATTCATTCAGCGGTTTCTTCTCTACAGGATCATCTGCCAAAGCACACGGTTTACCGTAAACAACAGAGTAAAGCATTCCGTTAAAATTCCATCTGCTGCCACATTTTCCATGCTTGCCTTCCAAGATAACACAACAGTGGGGACATAATTCGCACCTTACTGTATCAGAAGCATACTCTCCTTCCTCATCAACTTTCTGATAAAAACGACATTCTTTCATACCCAAACCATTTCATGATTACACAATCATCTGAATATCGGCTACTAGAATACAATAGCCTCATAAGTATAAAGCTCAGCTGTCTTCCAGCCATCCCAACCTATTCCAGCCTTATCCTGAGAGCAATGCCCCAGGAATTCTTCCTTGGTCCATGATACTTCATCAGCCACCTGTGGAAGGAAAGTCCCCGTATGATAGCCCTTGCGTATGAAAATACCCTGCTTGCCCAGTTCAAACTCATCTATACTTTGGATGCGTTTCATCGGCGTGAGTACTGAGATTTCGATATCAATATCATCCAGTTCCTCCATGGTCACCCCATAAAAGCGTGGATCCTCAAAGGCTGCCGCCTTTGCCATGTGCTCAACTACCTGATATAGTGGCATGTCTTCACCAAAATGTCCGATGCAACCTCTGAGTCTTCCCTTTTTGTGCAGAGAGACGAAGGCTCCACACTTTGTAAGAAGAACATCAGATAGCTTGCCTGGCTCATACTTCTTACCTTCAAGAGTAGCCTTGATGGTATGATAAACGATAGACTTGAGCATCTTTCGGTCTTCAGAAGTTAAATCAAAACCATAGTTTTCAGTAGTAAAAACAAAAGAATGATACCCTACAACCTTGTCTTTTCCGCCATATGGGGAATCACCGGAGTTGCAGTACATAACATGATGTGGCTTGATATTTGCATCATTTTCTGTCATCATCAACAATGTGGCAATAGGAGCCATGCCACATGCACTCGTTGCCAGATGGTCAATGCCAAGCTCCTGGTTGTGAAGGGTGGCGTTCACAAATGCTTCTACCTTTCCTGTCATGATGCTATCTTTGGTAAGTCCATCTACAATCTCTGCATCCTTGTATGCGGGATAGTGAGAGAAGTCGCTGCTGATAACAAAAAGATTCTTCTCATTCAGGTAGGGCTTCAGGGTATCAGCAATCTTCTTCAAGGTCGTCAATTCCTGCATGGCAATGATGATAGGAACAATGGATGGTATCTTTTTCATGTGATATTGCAGGAATGGCAGTTCCACCTCCAGGCAATGCTCGTTCTCATGTGCTTCTTGAGCATAAGTAATAGCATCACTCTTTTCCATAAGGTCTTTACAGAGAGCGGTATCTACAGGAACATTTCCCAGAGGAGTGGCATAGGCAGAAGCACATATATTTACTGATGCCTTACCCAAATACACATGATGGCTAGGTCCCAGGAGAAAGATGTGCTCATATTCAGCATCCGGATTGATGGCAGCAAATGCCGATGCTGCAGTCACCCCAGAGAACACGTAGCCGGCATGAGGTACGATTACTGCCTGTACATTCTCCATTAAAGGGTTCTTGCACCTAGAGAAACAATTCTGAACATCCTGGCGGAGTTCTTTGGCATCGCCAGCATAAAAACTTCCTGCCACAGCAGGTTTGCGAATCTTAGCTTCCATCATAATACTTACTATTATTAATACGATGAATATGATTTTTCTCATAACTCATGATGATGATTCAGATGGCAAGATGCCACCTACTTGCAAAGATACAAAATATCAGATAGAAAAGAGTAAAATAGGGTAAGATTTAAATTAAATTTAATTTCCTCCATATCATCATAACCTTAATGCTCTATCTAGATGTCATATTTTTGACTTACCTCCACAGTCAGAGAATCGTGAATCATACCCCTCATGTACAAATTAAAAAGGCATTTACTAATGTTCACATAAGGTGCTCCTTAGCTGTCATGCCTTTTCTCTCCGTCGTAGATACAAAAAACGTGCTGCCTATATACCACTTGAAAGTATATAGGCAGCACCGCCCATAAAAAGGGCAGGCGCTTCTCACCCCTGCCCTATATCAGAATATCAGATTCTCTGATAGATAGCATCATAAACCGAGTCAATGCAACCAGCTAATATATTGTCCGTGACATCGAATGGTATCCATTCTTCATCTATCTCCCAAGCACTCTCGCCTTTATAAAAAAGGCTATTGCCATAGAGCTTGATGTATGCCACCTGTACTTCTTCAAGTTCACTGGCGTTTTCAACACTTCTAATCACCCATCCCGCGTCATAGTTCTCCTCATCCTGTGTGAGGTCAATTTCCGTTACACCCTTTTCCGTCATCATGTTCTTGATGGCATTTTCAACTTCTTTGTGAAGTTCAATCTTCTTTTTCGTAAAATCGATGTATTCCATACCTTATTATATGTGGAGAGGTGGTTAACCTCTCCGTTACCTTTTTTATGCTACAATCTGGTATTGATTGAAATTCATGTAATCATCCCCATTCACGTGGCATTCCTGCCATGTTGCCAGCTGCTCGGTGGTGATGGAATCAAGTTCCAAGCGTTCTGCGATGTACTGGAGTGCTTCCTGTTCCGTATTGAAATACTCCCACTCATATGACCCGTCAAGGCAGGAGTTCACCACGAAACGGCAACTGAAATACTTACCCTCTGAATCATTCGTGGCATAAACTTCGTCTCCTTCCTCTTCCACCATGAAATAAACCTTCATGTCCTCATAGTGCTTTTCAAGAATATGACGGAAATCCGAAGTTCCCCATGCCTCCTCTGCCTCAATGGTGAGTAACCCATTCTCTATTTCACAACTTTGGATGAAACCTCTGAGATAGTAATCCTTGGTGTCTTCTCCCAAAGCCCAAGCGATGTTACCTTCCCAATTCTTGGCAGAAAGCTCATCAAATGGCTTTCTTTCACCCTTGTCAAACTCTCCGAAAAGCTCATAAATCTCCTGGAGGTCCTTTTGCTTACCCTCAATTCGGTAGCTGACCTGTGACCAATTTGCCATAGTCCTACTGATTTTCTATTTGTGAATAATAAAGCTGCTTCTCCTTCAGATGCGCCATGATGGATGCCGCCAATGTACACGCCCACTCATCACGTGGGTCATACCATCCGTGCTCGTGGCATTGTGCGAGCTTGTCAATGAATGCCATTGCCACCTTGAATTTCTCATTCACTAAGTAACGATGGTCATTAGCCAACTCTTCTCCAGTGAGCTGAGCATTACCCATCTTGCCATTAACGAAACGTGAGAACACGTCTGCAAACTCCTTGTCATTTGGTGAAATTACTTTTCCCATGATTTCTACTATTTAAAAGTTCAACATTAAAAATATATTCTAGATTTCCTGAAACCTAGCCTTTTTAGGACTTTTGTTTTGGGAGAATCCGAGATTTTTTTAAAATTACATTCCAGCGTAACCTTTACCACTATGCCTTTTTTCGTGCATAAAAGATGGCTTGTCCACCAAAGGCAGAAAGCCAAGCAAGAAACATCAAACTTTTTCGGAATACCCAATCTCTGATTGCGGAAGGCTGCCGAAACAAGTTTTATGCTTCTAATCATTTAGGTGGTGCTTGGAGTCTGCCAGGACAACCATACCTTTGCAAAGAAAAAAGCCTGTGGTGAAGGACAGCCTGGAGATGGTATTGAAAAATTGAGGTTTTCCCGCATGACAAAAACGAAGTAGTTAGATAGAAAAAACTCAAATCAACCAATCCGGTTGTCGAAAATTCCATCCTTATGCCAAAATAGCTGCTAAATAAACACCTTAATTTTAACACTTCATAGCCCGTATTTTTACATAAATGCCCATATTTTAGTTAAAAAATAAGTTTAATTTATTTTATCCCCTCTATCTCAAAAAAACTCTGTTCCTTTGCAGCCGATTCAGGAATTTAACAATAAAATAAAAATGGGAACATTTAGCATATTTGCTTTAGTATTGACCTTCATTCTGGTGTTTTATTATGCCGTGGTCATTTTAATGGATCTGAGGAAAATCAATCCAGAGATCAGGAAGGATGATGTAGAGTTTATCAAAACTGCTGAGGAGCAAGAAATTCAGCATGAAGAAGAGGAACAACCTGTGGATGTGGACGAGGACAATATCCTTCATCCTATATCACATGAAGTTGGTGACTCTCAGCCGGCATCTGGCCAACCTCATAATGAAGGCACCTATATGACTGTTGAAGATGTCAAGAACATGAAGACGAGTGAGGTGTATGAGAGAATTCGCAATGCCAAGAATGAGATGATCACCTATCGTGCCGATGCCGAGCATGAACTGGCATCCGAGGATTTCCGTCAACACATGATAGAGGGTGAAATGCTGTTGGATCAAATGTCAGAGAGTCTTGCCAACATGTCGTTATAAATATCATTTCGTATGAAGGATAAAGTCAAGATTCTAGCCATGTTTCTCCTGTTGCTGTCCATTTCCCAACTGGCGATGGCCAATTGTGGAACAACCGATTATAGCGGAAGCACCGGCAGGCTTTACGATATGGTGACTTATGTACTCACCATGTGTTCCTACGTGGCACAGCTTACGTATGTCATAGCCACTCTTTTGAGCTTCTACTGCGCTATTAACATCTACATCAAGCTGCAAACAGGTGAGGATGGATTTGCCAAGAGTGTTCTGATACTCATCGGAAGCCTGATATTCCTGGCTTCGGCAACATTTGTATTCCCTGCGTTTTTCGGTTTCCGATATGGAGTAACAGACCATTTATGGTAGAAAAAAATATAACATATATTCATTTAATTATTCTAAGACAAACAATGAACAAAGTAATCTGTAATTTGGTTAGTGGCGCAAAAAAGGGTGCCGCAGCCACAGTTAAGAAAGCCAAGGCTTTCGTAGTGAACCCTCGTATGGGTATGCTTTCAATGATGCTCCTTTTTGTGAGCGTGTCAACTTTTGCTCAGGATGTGGATGCAGGTCTCGCTGCTATCGAAACCTCCACTGAGAGCTTGAAACGATATGTACCTGTTGTGACCAACTTGTGCTACGCCATTGCCGGTATCGTGGCCATGATTGGTGCCATCAGTGTGTATGTGAAGATGAACAACGAGGAGCAGGATGTCAAGAAGAGCATCATGATGATTGTAGGTGCTTGTATCTTCCTCATCGCAGCAGCTCAGTGTCTGCCTTTGTTCTTTGGTCTCTAATCCTTGGATATGAGTAACATAGACCAGGAAAGATTCCAGGATTATCCAGTTTTCAAGGGGCTTCAAAAGCCCCTTGAATTCATGGGTTTGAAGGGAAGATACATCTATTGGGCCGCAGGTGCTGTAGGAGGGGGCCTTCTGGGTTTTCTCATAGGCTATATCATATTTGGATTCATTGTTGGACTCATCCTGCTTACCACTTTCTTGTGTGTGGGTGGAGGGATGATTTTCATCAAGCAGCATAAGGGCCTGCATAGTAAGAAGTCTCCCAAGGGCATCTTTATTTATGCCCGTTCTAAAAGCTATTAGGTATAATAACAAAATAAATTGATTCAACAACATGGTAGCAATCGCAGTGGTAACGCTCTTTGTCGCCATACTGGCAGGCATGGGCATATCCGTTTGTGCCTTTGGCACTGGAGGAAAGAGACCCAAGGTCTTCGAAGACATTTATTTCAGTGTGGAAGATGTAAATGGTATGGGAATAGTTTATACAAAAGGTGGTGATTATTCTGCTGTCCTCAAAATCAAGAACCCTATCAGAAAGTATTCTGCTTCCAAGGCCAGCTATTATGAATTCACGGATCTCTTCACTTCTCTACTGCAATTGTTGGGTGAAGGATATGCCTTGCATAAACAGGATGTTTTCGTACGCAAGCAGTTTGACATGAACAAGATTGCAACTCATGAGGATAAAACTGCAGCCAAACGTTTTCTGTCCGATTCCTACTTCCGTTTTTTCAATGGCCGCACATATGTGGCACATGAAACCTATCTGATTATTACACAGAAGGGTAAAAGTGGAACAATACATAGTTATGACACTGCCAAGTGGAAGGATTTTCTAGTGAAGCTCCAAAAGGTTCATGACCGTTTGAATGGCTGTGACGTGGAAAGCTCATTCCTTGGAGCTGAGGATTGCAGAATCTTTGCAGACCGTTTCTTTGCCATGGATTTCAATCATTCTCGTGTATCCATGAGTAACTTCAGGGTTACCGGTGAGGAGATTGGCATGGGAAACAACCATCTTAAGGTTTACAGTCTCCTGGATGTGGATCAGGTAGGCCTGCCTGGTATGATTCGTCCCTATTCCGAGAATCAGGTGGGTAACAGCATTCTTTCAGAGGATTTGCTCTCTGCTTTGGATTCTCTCCCGGATGTAGATACCTTGGTTTATAATCAGGTTATCTTTTTGCCAAATCAAAAGAAGGAAGTCATGAAGCTTGACAAGAAAAAGAACCGTCATGCTTCCATTCCCAACCCCAACAACCAGATTGCCGTTGAGGACATAGAAAAGGTTCAGTCGGAAATCGCCCGAAACGGCAAGATGCTTGTTTATGCTCATTATAATATGGTGATCAAGATAGCTGGTGATAAAGACTTCCAGAAGATTACAAATTCCCTGGAGAATATGTTCTCTAGGCACAGTATTCATATATCGAAGAGAGCCTATAACCAGTTGGAACTCTTTGTAGCCAGTTTCCCTGGCAACTGTTTCAAACTCAATGAGGACTATGACAGATTCCTCACGCTTTCGGAGCCGGCTCTTTGCCTGATGTATAAGGAGCATCAGCAGCAGGGTGACAATTCGCCTCTGAAGTGCTATTATACAGACCGACAGGGACTGCCTCTTCCCATTGACATTACTGGAAAGGAAGGTAAGGTGAAATATACCAATAACTCCAATTTCTTTGTACTGGGACCAAGTGGAAGCGGCAAGAGCTTTTTCATGAATTCCGTGATGCGACAGTATTATGAGCAGGATACAGATGTGGTCATCGTGGATACGGGCGACAGCTATGAGGGAATCTGCAACTATTTTGAGGGAACCTACATTTCCTACAGCAAGGAAAAACCCATCTCTATGAATCCCTTCAAGATAACAGAGCTGGAGTATGAGGAGAATTTTGGCGAGAAGAAGAACTTTCTGAAAAGTCTTGTCTTTCAGCTTTTCAAGGGAACAGATTATCCCACAAAGATTGAAGATACCATTATCAATCAAACCATTACGGAATATTATGAGGCCTATTTTCATCCCTTTGAAAAGTTCAGTACCAAGGAAAGAAGCCAGCTGAAAGAGATGCTGCTACTTGAGGATAAGAAGAATGGTAAGTATGACCAGTATGAGCAGGAAATGGAGGAACGCTATGATCGTATCATGGAGGAAAAGAAGACTTCTTCCAGAAATGCACGACTCATTGATAAGCTCCAGGCTGTTTTGGACGATACTGCAGCCACTGAAGGAGAGAAGAAAGCTGCCCTTCATCAGCTTCAGCGCCTTACTCCAGAGTTGATAGAGAAAAATTATCTCCTTCGCATTGAGCGTAAGATTGATAAGATGGAGAGACAGAGAAAGAATCTCAGGGTTCAGGAACTTTCGTTCAATTCCTATTATGAGTTTGCCCTTGAAAGAATCCCGCAGTTGATTGTCCAGCAGAACATTGAGTTTGCAATCCATGACTTTGCGGCCATTCTGAAGCCTTTCTATCGCGGTGGTGAGCAGGAACACATCCTTAACAATGACTTGGATGCATCCCTGTTTGACGAGAAATTCATCGTCTTTGAGATAGACAAAGTGAAGGATGATCCTATCCTTTTTCCTCTTATCGTTCTCATTATCATGGATGTCTTCACTCAGAAAATGAGAATCAAGAAAGGCAGAAAATGCCTGGTCATAGAAGAGGCATGGAAAGCTATCGCCACACCCGTGATGGCCAACTATATCAAGTATCTCTATAAGACGGCCCGCAAACATTGGGCAATGGTGGGTGTGGTCACCCAGGAAATCCAGGATATCACCTCCTCTCCCATTGTCAAGGAAGCCATTGTCAACAATTCAGATGTGTTCATGTTGCTGGACCAGAGCAAATTCAAGGATAAGTTCTCGGAAATAAAGGCAACCCTGGCTCTTACAGAGAATGACTGCCAGAAGATTTTCACAATCAATGGCCTTGACAACAAGGAAGGCAGGTCTCCGTTCAAGGAGGTCTTTATCAAGAGAGGTCTGGTGGGCGATGTCTTTGGAGTGGAGGAACCTCCTGAGTGCTATATGGCCTACACGACGGAGAAGCAGGAGAAAGAAGCACTGAAGTTCTATAAGAGACGCTTGGGTTCCGACTATAGAACCGCCATCGAGACCTTTGTGAGCGATTGGCATTTGAGTGGTATCCAGAAATCTCTGGAATTCTCCCAGAAGGTTCTCAAGGAAAGAAAAGTATTCAATTATAAACAGTCATCATAAAAAGAACCATGCAAAGAATCTTAGCATCGATCATCTTATCTTTTCTTATTTGCTCTCCTCTTTGGTCACTGAGCTGGAGCAGTGTGAATATAGACAAGGTGACGGCCGCGGCTATGTCTGCTGCCTATGAAACGGAAACATTGGTGGAAGGGAATACGGCCAGTAACATCAATAAAATCTTTGATCATTATCAGTCTGCAGGCTTGGCATCTGCCGGTATCTTCCAGAGTATGAAGAAGTTGAGGGACGCAAGGCGTAACCCGGGACTCTTTGCCTCAGAGGAGAATTATTATTACCAAAGAATCTTCCGTTTGGTGAAGGACGGTATCATGCCGAAGTTCATTACTGTGGCAGGAAAGATGCTAAAGCAGCCGGATAATGCCATCCATTGGGGTCCTTACCTATTAAAGACCACAACGAATGTGGAGAATCTTTGCAAGCAATTTGAGGTGGTGGTTACTAACGGTAAGCGTTCCTTCAAGGACATCAGGTTCTTGGTTCTCAATGAAGATCTCCAGCGGATATTCGATTTGACGCAGCTCGGAGAAGTGGACTGGAAGTCACTTCTGGGAAAATTGGGGGAATTTGGAACAGGCATCACCCAAGAGGAAATTGCAGAGGATTACAAGAATCTGGGAAGTATCATTGCGCAGGCAGGAAAAGCCGCCTATGACAGCAACCTGGAAAGTGCCAGCAAGATTGGTGCTATATTCAAGGCTAAGCCCAAGGAGATTACCAAGCTGTATAAGTCCTTCAAAAACCACTATAAATCCTTTAAGGATGCCGGTAACATCAAGGAATTGTTGTTTGCCGTGGTGGGAGAAGGCAATGAAGATGCAGTGGAAAAACTCTTTCAGACAAGTGGCTATAACCTTACGGGATATATCTCTTCCTACATCAAGGAACTACAGGGACAGTATTACACTGAGAGATGGTTTATCTACAAGCATGATTCTGGGTCGGAAGTTAAATGTGAATATAGTCCATCTAGCTATGAGGGATATGGTGATGCCAGATGGAAAGAAGCATGGCACATTCATACCAGTGGTAAAAAACGTGAAGCCTATAAGAAAATTCCATGTTATAAATCCCTTTCTCAGGATGAGGACAAGGAAGTGAAAGATAAGCTTTTCCAAATCACAGGGTGGAATGCAGATAAATGTCAGGAATATAACCAGGCGCATCCTGGTCACCAGTGTACGATACTCTATACTAGGAAGCATGAGGATAGAAAGCGCCATTATGGAGGCGGACTTTTGAAACATTCCTATGACGAACGCTACTGTTTTAACTCCTACAAGGTAAAGGTGACAGACACTTGGGACATCAGAGAGGAGATTTATGAGGAAACCTTTGATTCTCAGACAATGGACAAAAAAACTTTCATCCAAAAGATGAAGGCTCGTCTCAATGGCTTGATTGAAGAAAATGAGAAATTCCTGAAAGAGCATCCAACCATATCAATAGAGATGGGTAGTGATCATCCAAGATATTATACCATGGCTGATGAGAAGAAAATGGAAGGCTGTAATTCTGTGAGTTTTATCGCCCAATGTGATGATGGAGCCACCCTTGGAGAAGGCTCGTTCAACTGGAAGGAAAATGGCAGCCAGGGAAATAAGCTGGAATGGCCGAAGTCCAAGGACTTTGCCATGTCCAATTCTCCAACGGCAGATGATGGATCCAAGGCATTGCTTCAAAAGCAAAAGGAATTCTCAGATGAGGTCAATGCCCTGAAATCAGAAATCAAGGGCAATGATACCAAGATGAGAAATCTGGTCAAGAGAATCAATCAGGCCAAGATGAACAGGAATTTGCCCCTTGCAAAAAAGCTTCAAGGCGAGTATGATACCCTGTCCGATGAAACGGCACTTCTCAAGGAACAACTCAAAGAAGCCGAGGGGAAACTCTCCCAAGCCACTCGTGCGCTGGATGAATACTACAAGGATATGAGTGACAATTTGGATGGTCCCTATCGGATACCCAACAATATGGCCAGCCTGGCCTCCATGTACCAAATCCAATGGCTGGATGAGGGAGAATGGGTGCAAGGGAGTGCTGCCTATGTCTTTGTAAGACATGGCTATTGTGCAGATGCCAAAACCAATGTCACATATACTGCTTCCTTGAAGTTAAGTCGCAAGCCTACCTATGTGCTTGGTGTACGCATACACCGCGCAGTTCTGTCAGTGGATTTCAAGCTTACCTCCAGCAGTAGTTCTGAGAATGTCATCGAAGTCATGAAACTCAATATGAACCAAAGCGAGAAATTAAGGGCAGAGGAGGTCAACATGCGACTTAAGCAATGGATGGAAGGCCTTCCAAACTGTTCTGTCACAGTGAGATACAATTATGCTTCCAATCCGACAGAAGAGGATGATGATGAAGACGGTATCCACCTTCTCCTTGCTGGTGACCGCCTACAGGTTGCAAGATATGTAGAACAGGAACTGACCAAGATCTTTGCCCAGCTGGTTCTTATTGAAAAAGTGATGACCCAGAGGGAATGTATCTTGGACTTTCTCAAAAGACAGATCTTTGACGTGGTCAGCAGAAGCGGCAGAAACGGTATCGCCGAATATGCCCTCAGACGATGGGAAGGAGCTGGTTTGGAGGCAATGAAAAAATCCTCTCTTGCCCATAAGACAGAGCAGCAGGATAATGGCAGTTCTAATGATCAATAAAATTGTAGTGTATGAATAGATTCTTCATGGAATGCCTTTTCAAAAGGTATATTTTACTTTTGGTGATATGTATTCTACCCTCCTCTATCCGGGCACTGAATGATCCGGCTTCCCTGGAGGCCATGATTGCCAACCATAAGAAGGTGAGAACCCTGCTGGAGGTGAGAGCTATCGCAGAATTGGGTGTTTATGAGTATCATAAGCAAAGCAGTAAGAAAATCACTGACCATCGCAAGGTGGCAGAACAGCTTGACAAGTACAAGCGCTGTTTCGATATCATGGACTTGGTGCTTCAGGGAACGGCAACAGCCTTCCATGGTGTCAACACCTATACGAGTATCAAGAGAAATATCACCAGATATTGGAAACTCATCGATACCTATCATGACAAGATCCTCTCCCATGGCGCAGTGTGGTCATCGGATACTTTGATTCTTAATACCACCAACAGGGCGGTGGAAGATATCAGAGACGAGGTGGGTGAACTCTATAAGTCCTATGGAGAATTGTCGCTCATCGTAACAGGAGCAACGGAATGCACCACTGCCAATCTGATGATGATTCTAAAGCACATCAATGAAAGCATGGACCACATCGATAGCAGTATATACCATGCCTATTTGGATATACACACTTATATGACCATCCGACTTGAGTATTGGAAAAAGGAAATCTTCATGGCTAGAACCATCAAGGAAATCGTGAGGGATTCCTATACCAGATGGCTGAAATCCGGTCACCTGGTCTTCAACCATCTTCAGGCGAAAAAGTCATTCACCCATAAACCCTTGGGAGGTGGCAGCCTTATTGGAGGAAGAAATGAACATGTTCAACTAATAGAATAAAGTATGAAACGAAATCATCTGAAAGGTCTCTTGTCCATGCTTCTGAGCTTGGTGAGCCTGTATGGTCAGGCACAGGAGGTTACTTATATCCACGAAAGGGATATCATGAACCAGTTCACCACCATGGAAACGGGTGCTGGTGTCCTCTCTCCTGCCTGGTATTATAATTCACTGCATAAGAATTACCAGAGAGATGCCAATCTAAGAAACAAGCTTGCCTATCGAACGGATGTCATGGCCAATACGTCCAAGGAAGTCAATGAGGCAGAGAAGGTGGATTCCGATTATGTGGAACGAGCCAAGGTGGAGGCGTTGAATATCGTTTCCCGTTCCTCTGCATCTGATTTGTCGTGGGTTCTGGAGAAGAAGAAACTTGAGTCCAAGATGCTGCTCTTCGATAAGAACATCAACCATATCGTTTCCTGTGGCGGAAGTTCCAGCGATTACCGGAATTGGCGCAACATCTACAACTGTTTTGAAACAGCCATCAAGATTACTCATGAATCCTACCAGGATTTGGGTATGAGGAAAAGAGAGTATCTGGCTATCTATCAAGACATCGTGAAGAGAAATGTGACATTGGTCAAACAACTCCAGTATTGGAACTCATTGAAAAAAGGAAAGAGATTTTCTGAAAATAACACAAGGGTTGAAAGAAATACTTCCAACACGGTTATTGCCTCGGATGCCTACAGAAGATGGCAGGCTGCCATGGCTGTGGATGGCTTTTCTGGTGCAAAACCCTGATAAAAGCAAGAAACAAAAAATAGAAAAAGAAATATAATGGCATTTACATCTTTATTATTAGACACCTCCACAGGCAGTGTCACAAGTGGTATGGGAAGTTATATCTCTGACCTCTCAAAAACCATCGGAGTGGACCTGTTTGAGGAAGACATAGACAATGTTGTGTTTAGAACCAACGAGTTTCTATGCAGTGCCGATTTTATCGGTTCGGATGGTCCCTTCTGGTACATTCTCCAGATGAGCATGGCACTTGGAGCCTTGTTTTCCATCATCGTGGCCGGTTCCATGTCCTACAAGATGCTCGTCAAGGGCGAACCCATCGATGTGGTCAAGATCATGAAGGTACTGGGTATATCTCTGGTCATGTGCTTCTGGTATCCATCATCCACCAACAATAATGGAAGTATTTTGGATGCACTGGCCTTCATTCCCAATTGTATCGGTTCCTATACCCATGACCTCTATGAGGCAGAGGCGGTTCAAGTGAGCGAGAAATATAATGAACTCATGCCCCTGATACAGAAGCGAGACTCCATGTATCACAAGATTGCCCCTACTCAGAAGGTTGCCAAGGAAATCATCCTGAGTGAAATCGTCCAGGATGCTTCCATGCAGATAGAAGATATCGAGCAGAAGCAGGAAGGTGAGCAGCTAGCACAGGAAGCAGCAGACAGGTCTATTTTTGCAGGCCTGATTATAGGTTTGGACAAAATCGTTATGTTCCTGGCACTGGTCATCTATAGAATCGGATGGTGGAGCACCATATTCTGCCAGCAGATTCTCCTGGGTATGCTCACAATCTTTGGTCCTATCCAATGGGCTTTCTCCGTGCTGCCCAAGTGGGAAGGTGCATGGGCTAAGTGGATTACCCGTTACCTCACGGTGCATTTCTATGGAGCCATGCTTTACTTCGTGGGCTTTTACGTCCTCCTTCTCTTTGATATTGTTATCAGTGTACAGGTGGAGAACCTCACTGTTATCACGGCAGGAAAAGGAGAAATTACAGGATATATCCAAAATGCCTTCATGACCTGCGGTTACCTGCTGGTGGCTTCCATTGTGTCGCTGAAGTGCCTGAATTTGGTGCCGGACCTGGCAGCATGGATGATTCCTGAGGGTGATACGGCTTTCAGTACCAGAAACTTCGGTGAAGGTGTGGCAGCTTCTGCCAAGCAAAGTGCCATGAATCTGATGCCGAAATAGTCTTAACAACACTATCAAATAATAAGAATATGGCAGTTTTACAGAATTTGGAAAACAAGATCAAAATGGTGATGATCATCAGCAGCCTCTTTTTGGTGGGCTGCGTGGTTATCAGCCTGGGCAGCATCTTCATAGCCAGAGGCATGGTGAGTGATGCCCATAAAAAGGTATATGTACTGGATGGTAACGTCCCTATACTCGTGAAGCAGACCACGATGGAAGAGACCTTCGATGTGGAAGCCAAGAGTGACATAGAGATGTTTCACCATTTCTTCTTCACACTGGCTCCGGATGACAAGTATATCCGTTATACCATGGAAAAGGCCATGTATCTCATTGATGAGACCGGTCTGGCTCAGTATAACGCATTGAAGGAGAAGGGATTCTATAATAATCTGATTGGAACCTCCACTATCTGCAGTATTTTCTGTGACAGTATCAGACTGAATAAGGATTCGCTGACCTTTACCTATTATGGCAGGCAGAGAATAGAGAGAAGAACCAACATCCTCATGCGCCAGATTGTGACAGCAGGTAACCTGAAGAAAGTACCAAGGACGGAAAACAATCCGCATGGTATTCTGATTACCAATTGGCGTACCCTTCTGAATAAGGACCTGGAGGAGAAAAAGAAGTCAGAGTATTAACACTATACATTATTATATATATGAGTTTGAAGAAAATGATCATGGGTGAGGAAATGCCAAGCAAGGATGATCCTAAGTATAAGGAACGTTACCTCAGAGAAAAAGAGGCAGGAATGAAGTTTGCAGAGAAGTCGGGCATCAATTTCCTGGTGGCCAGGATTCAGGCTTTTGCCAACAATCATAGAATTGCCTTCATCGGCCTGGTCTTTACCATTGTGATAGGTTGCCTTGGCATCAATGTGGTGAATATGATAAGATCATATAAGAAACACGGTTCAACCAGAACTACCGCAGCGGAGATGGTGGATTCTGTCCTTCTGAAACGTCAACAAATTAAAGAACGACCATAAGATGAAGACAAATAAGATTAATTTCAAGAAGCCCAAGTATTACATGCCTCCGGTATTCTATCTGATATCCTTGTTTCTTGGTTACATCGTCATTGATACATCTAATATCGAGCTGGGTGAAGCAGGAAACGGTAATCTCAAAACCACAGATTATCTGTCCAGTGCCTTGCCGGATGCCAAGACGGATAGCCTCTTGGGAAGCAAGATGGATAATACGGAAAGAAAGTATGGTAAGATTACAGACCTTTCCGGATTGGCCAGTGTGGAAAGTGACCGTGACTCAGTGAACAAAAAGGAAGAATATGAGTCTCAGTACAATAAGAAAGAGGCAGCACTTATCAGACAGCAGGAGGCTGAACAGGAGGAACTCAAGAAGTTGCGCGCTATGCAAAGCCGTGTAAGAGAGAACTCCCAGCGACAAACTTCCGCTTCCAATGCCTTTGTGGCACCAGTGAGTGATTCCGAGATAGCGCGCCTTCAAAGAAAACGCAGAAACCAAACCTGGGAGGAGATGAATCGTAACCTTGCAGGACTCGCCTCACCAGACGAAATGGAGGATGAGCAGGATAAGCCTGTCCGCTATCGCTTATCAGATACGAATCGAGTGAGTGAGAGACGGGAAACGACGGAAGGCGGAAGCCTCAAAAGTGGCCAGTCTCCAACATCACCCGACAGTGAAACTCCTGGGAAAGTCACCAAAAAGACAAAAGAGGTTTCTTCCTATTTCAACACGTTGGGATTGGAAAAGAACAAGAGTCATCTTATTTCCGCCATCATTGATGAGGAAGTCAAGGCCGTGGATGGCAGCAGGGTCCGTCTTCGCCTCTTGGATGACATTGAAATCAATGGCATAACAGTAGGTAAAGGTACCTATCTCTATGCGTCGATGAGCGGCTTTGGAAAACAGAGAGTGAAGGGTAAGGTGGAAAGTATCTTCTTTGATGAGGAAATCTTCAAGGTCAATCTCTCGCTCTATGATACGGATGGCTTGGAAGGCCTTTATGTTCCTATGAGCAGTTTCAGAGAAACCACACAGGACATCGCTTCCTCAGCCACACAAGGAGGAAACAATCTCACGGAGAATTCCACTGGAGGTACTGGCATTAAAAGCTGGGCTTCACAAGCCATGAGTAATGCCACCCAAAAGGCAATGAGTGCTTTGGGTAAGAATGTCAAGAAAAATAAGGTCAAGCTGAAATACGGCACGAAGGTTTATCTCATCGACTCATCTTCTGCTCATGGTAAGACAAAATCATAAATCATTTAGAAATCAGTAAAATAATTGATATGAAAAGACTTAAAAAGAAGGTGGTGGCACTCATGATGATGTGCCTTGCCAGTATAGGAGCCAACGCTCAGAAAACGTTTTATGATATGGAACGTCTCACGGTGAATGAGAATGTATCCTCTATTATCACTGCATCGGAACCTATCCGTATGGTGGATATTTCTACGGATTCCATCGTGGGTGACAAGCCTCTGGATAACGTCATTCGACTCAAACCTATCTCCTCTCATCATCAAGATGGTGAGGTGATGGGTATCGTTACCATCATCACTGAACGCTACAGAGTCCAGTATGCCCTGGTCTATACCAGTAAACTGGAAGAGGCAGTAACAGACAAGGAAGTGGAACTCGTGGAGAGAAATGCCTTCCATAATCCGGAAGTAAGCATGTCCACCACCGATATGGTGGCCTATGCCATGAAGGTTTGGAACTCTCCTGCCAAGTATAGAGGCATTATCACGAATCATCACAAGATGAAGATGCGTCTCAATAATATCTACGTGGTGGGTGAATATGTTTTCATTGATTTCTCGGTGGACAACTATACCAACTTGCAGTTTGACATAGATGAACTCCGCTTTAAACTGCAGGATAAGAAACTTCAGAAAGCCACCAATCAGCAAACCGTGGAGCTGAAGCCAGCGCTTCTTTTGGATAGAAGCTTGTCATTTAAGAAAGGTTACAGAAATGTCGCAGTCTTGAAAAAGATGACTTTCCCTAATGACAAGGTCCTCTCCATAGAACTCAGTGAGAAGCAGATCAGTGGCAGAACCATCTCCATGCAGTTAGATTATGAAGACGTTCTCTCTGCAGACTCTTTTGACTCTCTTCTTCTGCGTGAACAATAAGTGATAAAAGATGAAGTACAATATGACAATATTAAAGAAGAGCATCGGTATGCTGGCATTGGCATGGGGCATCCCATCATCCATGGTGGCACAGAACCAGGGTAGCCATCTCATGATAGCTGTGGGCGGTTCCTACCCAAGAACACTGGAGTCAACCATCTCCTATGAAAAGGAAATGCTGTATCATAACGCTTGGGAATACTTTGCCACCTACTCTATCCAGTATGATGAGGATCCTGAGGCAAAGCATATTACCAGAAAGTCGTTCTGGCATAACCATAACACCTGGGGTGTAGGAGCCGTCTATAAGCCCTGCGTTGGAAGAGGAAGAAATCACCACGGCAGTCTCAGAATTGGCGCCAGTGCAGGTAGCGATTTCCATAAGGCCATAGGAGCTGTCCATGTAGGCTATGAACATACCTATAATCTCTATGACGGATGGAGTGTGTTCTTTGCCATCAAGGAAGATATATCCATCAGGGGTAAGGACCGGTTTAAAACCGGAATTAATCTGGGCGCAAAAATTCCATTGTAACATTTTAAGCAGCAAGACAATGAAGAAAACATATATTTCTATTTTTTGTGGACTGTTGGCCATCTTATTCCAAGGTCTGTTGGTTTCATGTGACGAGCATGAACCAATGGACTATGGTATTCATGTTGGGTATGTCCTTTGTGACGACCACAGTTATATGGATACGACCACCTACTTCTCCCAAACTTCCAAAAAGGCAGTGGGTGTGGTGTTTACAGAGGCTACAGAAGAACATCCTGCCATGGCAGTGATGCTGAATGAATTCCAGGAGGCCTTCTCTGATTCTTTGGGAGTGAGCCAAGGAACGAGCATGAATATTGAGTCTTACGACGGATTCACCAATACCATCGCCATGTTCAATAGTACCGACCAAGATACAGGAAAAGGCTCACCGATTGCTCAGGAAATGTTCCATTTTCATTCTAAAGGGCAAAGTGATTTCATTCCTAGCGTAGCAGAACAGAGAGTCCTGATAAGAAATGCCCCTTCTATCAATCCTTTGATTATGCGGCTGGGAGGGCAACCTATCGACTTATCTGAGGATACCTGGTACTGGACATCCACAGAGGTGAAGGAAAACCCCGGCTATCAGGCTTGGCTTTGCTCTTCCGTGAATGGAGGTATCATAGAAACGCCCAAGACCATGCGCCATAAGGTGAGAGCCATCGTGAATTTAAATTATCCAGATTAACTGATAAAAGCAATATGATATGGGATTTTGGAAAGAATTGGGCGTAACAGCCCTGGAAAAAGGAAAGAATCTCTTTCGTGGAGGAAAACAAGCTGTAGAAGGAGCAAAACATGTTGAAGGCATAGTTAAGGATGCCAAGGTTTCCATTCCTGCTACGACAAAGCCAACCAGCTATCGTGCTTGGGAGAAATCCCTTTCACCACCTAGTTTTACCCCTGCCTTTCATCAGAGCAAGACAGGATGGAAAACTCAGATGAAGGATTTTTGGGGAGGCCTGTGGAAGCAATCACCAAAAGAGGCTAAACCTGCAGTGGCAAATTCCACGTCTGGGCCTTCTTTTACAGAACGAGTCAGGAATTGGTTTTCCCGTCACTTCTCCAGACAAACAACCTCGCCTTCAGTAAACCCGGCTATCCCTGGAAAGCCAGTTGTCCCAGTAAGTCCTGTTATACCGACAAGGCCAGTAAGACCTCCGGTTTTCAAGGATAGCGGCTACCTGGCATGGGAAAAATCTCTGCCAACTCCGTCATTTAAGCCAAGGTTTAATGTGATTTCCAAGGAAAAGGAATCTGTTAAAACTAGCAAGGAAACTGTAGAGCAGGTTATCAAGAAAGAAAAGAAAACAGTTGAAACCGTAAAAGGTGAAACTAAAACAGGCAAGGAAACACCGAAAGAAACAGCTCATAGTACAGAACAAGCTGCAGAAAAGGTGAACGAAAGGGCAAAAGAATCTGCAGAGCAAGCAGGAAAAGCAACAAAAGAAGCAGCAAATGGGGAAAATTCCTTCAAAAAAGCAGCGAAGTTCTACGCTAAGAATCCAAAAGTTCTTGGTTGGCATGCAGCTCTTGGTCTGGGTGGATACAGTTTAGTTTCCGGAGAAGGTGTCATCAACCCTCTACTCTACTTCATTGGAGGTAAGAATGCTACAGAAAACGGCCTTGGTGGTATGGTTGGACAAGCAGTCGCTGGTGAAAAAGCGCCGGATATTTATGATTCGGTTACAAATGCAGCTGATTCAGTAGTAAATGAAGGAGTTGACCTTTACCAATTCAGTAAGAATACTCTAGGCAACGTGGTGGGTGAAGGTACTGACCTTTACCAAATGGGTAAGAATTACGTGGGTAATGGTATGGTCAGCAATGGAAGTGGAGGCTACTATGATCCCACGACAGAGCAAACTCCTAATCTTTACCAGGCCAGCAATCCCGACATGGGAAACCAGGATGGCATGTTGAACAATGTGATGGGAGGTATGAACCATCTTGTGAATCAGGTTTCAGGCGGTGCTGTAACAAAGATGAATATTCTTTCTTTGGCATTGTCTGCCTATATGATGTTCGGACGTTTTGGGTGGCTTGGAAGAGCAGCCAGTCTGCTTCTGGGAGGTATGACCTTGAAGAATATCAACAATCGTCAGCTCCCAAATCAGCAGGTTCTACAACAACAGCAAAATCCTTCTCAGCAATATGTGCCGCAAGTTAAGCAGCCAAATGCTTCCATGGAGCCAGAGAATAGGTATAAGAGTTTGGAATATCCAATTGCTGCAGAGGACGGAGAAGTGGTAAACCGTCCAAGAAGTATGAAATTGTAATCCACAAACAATAATTGTAAAATTGAATGAAAAAGAACTATAAAGATATGCTCCTTGAGTCGGGAAGTGGCTTCATGATGCCATTTCCCCTCAGGGATGATGAGGAACTGCAGACCACGTTGGGATTTGGGTTGCAGCAACATCCAACTGGTGGGCAGAAATTTGAGCACCATGGTGTGGATCTTCTAACCAGTGGGAAACCTCTATACTCAATTGCCACCGGTACAGTCATCGGTGCAGGTCATGACAGTATTCATGAAGATTACATCATAGCCAAATATGGCAAATACGAGGTGAAGTACGGTCATATCACCGAAGCATATTGTCCTTACGGAACCAGTATCAGGGCCGGACAGGAAATCGGCAAGAGTGGTCAATTCCTTCATTTGGAAGTCAGATTTGATGGTGTCACCATCGATCCCATGGAATTCCTGGCCATGATTTGGGCTAATATCCAGCAGCTGGCAGCAATGGGTATCAACAATGCGCCCACTACAGAGCAATTGGATAGCAGAAAGCCCAAGACTCACTATGATAAGGAGCAGGATGAAATTCTGATGATGATGATGCGTTGGCTCCCTGTCTACATGAATGAACTGAGATTGGGCAGCTATACTCCCTCAGATAGACTGCAGACCACCCTCAAACATGTCATATCCGAGGCTGCAGAACGCAATTATTTCTTCGAAAAGCTTCCTGATATGGCTAATCCTCTAGGTCTCACCGGTAGAAGCCTGCCAGTGGCTGAGAAAATCCAGAATCTTCTCATTGAAGATTTCCTGAGCTATGCCTGGCTTCGCCATGATGCGTGTCCTGCTTCCTGGAACGAGACTCAAAAAAAAAACTTTCTCATCAAGTTGCCCAAGACGGCCTAGTGGTGGACCCTCTGTCAGATTTGAGCATACACGTTGAGAGTTATGATGTCAAACATGAAGCCTATGTTTATTTCGATGCCTCAGGAAGAAGATCCTGGACCAAGGCTTGGTTCAATGGAAGAGACAGGGGAGAAAACGCCATTGAGGTAACTCGTCAGCAAGCCATCAAGTTCATCAATGATGAGATCTCTCATGATGATTGGCTAACAAGGTTCTATCCCAAGCAAATGACAGTTTATCATAAGGCCATAGAGCAGGCACGACAGCAGCTACTGGGCTTTTAATATCATTTTTATAATGGCTAAAGAGAACAAATATCAGAATTTGGCGCAAGTTGACTACTGTATCCGCCAATATTTCAGCAAATATATGGCGCCAACGCTGGTAAAGGAGGTAAGAAATCTCCGAGAAAAGCAAACCGAGGAATTTATCAATCGTTTGGAGAAAAACGAGTCTCCATTCGTGCCAGTGGATGTACAGCTTCAAAATGCTGACAATCAGCTGAAAGTGTGCGGAAAATGGTACAAGAAATCATCAGATGACATGATCAGGCAATGTAAGCACAGATGGGGAAAAGATACCAAATTTGCCAAGGATTATCAGACATTTCTTGATTCCTTCTATAAGGAACTCATCAGACAAAATGGGGGTAAATCTTCAGAGAAACTTGCAGCCTTTGCAGAAAACTATGTGGCAAATCGATTTCAGGGACTTATCATTGAGCAGCTGGCCAGAGAGAAAGTTCCCAAGAACAGTGCTACCTACATTGCAAGAAAGGCATTTGATGACAGTTTATTGGGACTGCTTCCTAAAATCGGTCCCAAAGAAGGTGAGCATGATTCTCTCATCGCTCAAAAAGCAGATGACCTGTATAATCCCAATATCTGGGAACAGGGTGCAGCCATGGGAGGTTCCATGGTCATTGATGCTGCGGTGACAGGAGGTTACGGCTCCGGTAGTTCCCTCATAGTAAAAGGTGCAACTAAGGCTGGAATCAAAGTGGCGCCAAAAGCCGCTGCTTTCCTGAATTCTGCCTGGAGTGGTGTAGCCATTGATGGCGGTCTGAGAATAGGCTTCGCACTGAACCATGCCAGAAACTGGGAAAATGAGAAATATGCCAAGGAAGACAGTAAGTTCGCACTTAAAGATGAGGATGCCATCAAGAAGATTCAAACAGCCAGTGATTCCATCAAAAGGGGAAATTCAGAGTTGATTTATCAGTTGAATGGGCAGTTGGAGCGAAAGATAAAAACATATAGGCCTTCATTCACAACACGAAGCAAGAAAGAAATGGACTCCTTCTATGCCGCAAACAAAAATCAGACAGGTAAATTGCTGGCTCAGATAAGGGAAAACTTTTCGAAGCAAACCGTTCCATTTCGTGTCAATAACCATCCGCCGGAATGGATGATGAAACTGGGGAAGAAACGCTGTGAACAATGTGCATCCGGATTTTATGCCATTGCCATGGAGATGTCGAGGGAGAAAAAATCATGGATGAGTATTGGTGGTAAACGCATGACCCTTAAAGAGGTTAGTCAAAGAGCCATGGATTATGCTACGGCTGCTGTAGCTTGTGAAAAGAAACAGGCGTCTGGTCAGGCGAAAGCTCCCAAGAAAGATACCTGGGATTCTAATATGGATAAGCTCAATAGCTTTATCAATCAAGCAAATCCATCATCCACAGATTCTTCTCAATCATCAGCTTACCATTCTAATAGTCCTGTGGAAGAAACTCAAAGACAAGATTTCTCTAGGTATGAGATGACAAGTAATAAGGCCTCTTTTCAAGAGTTAAATGCCGGTTGGGCTGATGCCTTGGATAAGATGGGACTTTCCGGTTTCAGTGATGTCACCAAGAACATGGGCTACGTTTTGGCCATGTTGCCAGACATGATGATAGGCATGTTCACGGGCAAAAATCCTAACTTACAGGTGAATGACAATTTGCTGCCACTTGCAGCTATCTTTGGTGGCATGTTTGTCAAAAGTCCCCTTCTCAAACTCCTTCTGCTTGGTTTTGGAGGTGCCAATTTGCTCAACAATGCCGGTCATGCAGCATTGGGACTGGGCAAACCGGCTTCACCACAGCGGGTTTCTTACAGGCAATATGAGGAAGAAAAGCTGAATCCGAGAATCTCAAATCCGGCCATCAGCGGAACAAGTATGATTACAGACATTGACGGAAAGCCATGTGTCATAGAAATCTCTGATCATGCAATCGATGCTTACGAGAGAGGAAACCTCCCCTTATCCACATTGGCCAATGCCGTTTTGAAGAAATACGATGAGAATAATGCCTTCGCAGAACGAGAATATGAAAGAGGTATTCATCAGGAACTTCAACAGCAGCATTCCCTAGGCATCAAATAGACTGAAAGAAGATGAAAAGACAAGGAAAAGGAAACTATGCATGAATCTTGCCAACACTTCTAAGAAGGTAATTGATGGTATTTCTTGATGGAAATTATCGCCTGATAGAGCCCCAATTTCACAAAGTCTTAATGGTGTAATATAAGGAATATGAACATAATATCAGAAAAAGTCATGTCAGATAGAGGTGCAAAATTTAACACATTTCAAGGCAAAAACTTTGAATAGAAGAGGATTTTAGTTAAAAATAAAAATCAATTTAGTTTAGGGTGTTCAATCCAAAACTTTTCTTTTATTTTGCCATCAGATTCAGCGTTATGGGACAGCTGAACATTACATAGATTAATAACGATCATATATATCATTTATGGATTTCGAAGAATTGAATAAGGCTGCCTCACAAGAGGACGGACCTACTCGTATTGACAGAGCATTGGACAAATTTGCCAATATGATGATTGAGCGTTTGGAAGCCTGTAAAACAAAGAACTGGGAACAAGGATGGACTTCTGGTGATAGCCTGGTAGGACTTCCTCAGAACATCAATGGAAGACCTTATGTAGGAGGAAATGCATTCCTTCTGCAGATGCATACCATGATAAAGGGTTACCATGTTCCTGTTTACATGACCTCCAAGCAAGCACGAGACAATGGAGCCTTGATTAAAAAGGGAGAGGCTTCTGTGCCGGTGTTTAAATGGGGACTGAGTGTGAAAGACGAAAACGGAAAGCGCATCAGTGAAGATAAATACCTTGCCATGGATAAGGAGGATCAGGCTAAATGCCAGGTTCGTCCCTATCTGATGGTCTATAACGAGTGGAATCTTGACCAAACCACTTTGGAAGAAGTGAATAAGAAAAAGTATGATGCCATTATTTCCCGTTTCACGCCAACCACATTGAGTGACGATGTGGGGATGTATAAGAATAAACCACTTGACAGAATGTTTGAGAAGCAGGAGTGGGTGTGCCCTATTCATGTTAATGAGGAAGTGTCTGGTGCAAGCTATAATAAGACCCGAGACTTCATTAAGGTACCGATGAAAGCACAGTTCAAGATTCATGAGGGAGAGGATGAGATCTTCAAGGATGGTCAGGAATACTATTCGTCTGCCCTGCATGAAATGGCCCACTCTACCGGTCATCCCTCGCGACTTGACCGTCTGCCAAAAAGCAAGTTTGGTTCTGAGGAATACGCCAAGGAGGAACTTGTTGCAGAGACTACTGCATTTGTGATAGGCAATGCACTAGGCTTCTCTAGCAGAATTTCTGATAACAATGCCGCCTATATAGACAGCTGGATTCAAACGCTGCGTGAAAAGCCAAAGTTCATTACAACGCTTATGTCGGACGTGAATAAGGCATCGCGCATGATTTTGGAAGAGATTGACAAGCAAAAAGTAGCATTGGGTGAAAAGCCGCTCATGGAGGGCAACCTCGATGGCATTGAAGAGCAAATCAAGAATGAGGAACAGCTGGAGAAGATCAAGCAGCAGAACGTGATGAAGGAGGAAACTGTATCTGATTCCATCACGAAGCCACTCTCCTCTCCAGAAGCTTACTTTTCATCCCTCATAACCCAGATTACGTCTGATAAAGATAGCGAGCATACAGTCCTTGCATTGGAAAGTCTTCCTGAACTCAGAGCGTATTTCCAGGACAATGAGGTACTAGGCAGTTGGATTGAAGAGGTGAGTGATGAGAAACTTCTCTCTTTAGGTGCTTCCCTTCTGCCCAATATAAAAGCGCAAGAAACAGTGGATAGTTCACAAAATACAGATAATAACATGAAGGATTCTAACGAAGAAGGCAAGACAAGCCAGGATAGTGTGACAAAGCCAAAGAATGAGTATTATTTCTCTTATCTGTACCTGCAGAGCGTGGATAATACACAAGAGTTTGATGATCTCTCCAATAAGGAAAAATGGGATGAACTCCTCACTTTGACCCAGCAATATGATCAAGGTGATAGTCTCTCACAGCATAACACCAGAAAAAATGCCACCAGTCAAAGTGGTGATGACCTGCTTGTTGAAAACGACCATTATGCCCTGGTTTATAACAATTCATTGGGTGGAACCTATGAACTCCTACGCAGAGTTAGTGAGGAAGATATTAAACTGTCTATAGAGCAATATGGTTTGGAGAATGATGCCAGTCAGGATGTGAAGGCCATCGCCCAGGACATGGTACAAAAGAAGTTGGATACGATAAAGGCCAGTATTCCTGCCTTTTCCATGCCTAACGGAGACGTTCTCTATTTTGAATATAATAAGGAGAAGGATTCGCTAAACGTGGGAACCCTTACCAACATTGGCTTGTCTGTTCATTACAGTTTCCCGTACGACCATTCGGCAGGTTTAGATAAGAATTTGCAGAATGTTGAAGAGCAACTCTCGGAAATGCCTGAATATCAAATTCAGGAGGAGGAAAATGAGAAGGTAGAAGACTCGGTTGTTGATACTCAACTGCAAAATGAGTATGCTTCCATTGCTAAGAAATTTTCTGAGCAGATTAATCCGGCATATCATATGCCTAATGGTGAGATTCTTGATTTCCAATATGATCCTGCCACCAACCTTGTTCAGGTTGGCAAAAAGGAAGAAGGAGCTTTCAAGGAAGTTTATAGCCAGACTTATAACGTCAATCTGTCCATGGCAGAAAATATGACGCAAATTTATAAGGTATTGGCAGAAAAAGATGAATATAAGCTTCCTCTACAGAATGAAACTCCACATGAAGACAGCAACATCCAAACAGATGTTGTAGGCGTTGCTGAGCAAATCGAAGCCACCGGTGTTCCTATGCATGAAGCAGAGAAAGAAGCAAAGACGATCGTGGATGATGAGCAACATGTGAAATATCATGAAGAAAAGGCTCAGGAACAGGAGACGCAAAAGCACCAGGAAGACAATGAGGAAGTCAAAAAGGAAGACAAAGCTTCTGTAGAGAGCGACCATGAAGATAAGGAAGAGAAGAAAAGTGAGACCAAGGCAGCTTCACATGCAGCCCTTCTTCTTGCAGCATTGGAGATGGCAAAATCACATGAAGGCGTCTGGATGAATGAAAAGGGTAAGAGCAATGCTGAGTTTTTGGCCTCCAAGAAGCCAATCACAGCATTCAATAACATCATGATGAACCTGCATAGTGATCAGCAAGGCTATAAGACCAATCTTTATTCCACCTATAACCAGGCAAAGGAAAGTGGCATGTCAGTCAAGAGAGGTCAAAGCTCGCTTCCATTCAACTGGACCAAATGGGAATACCAGAATGTCACGAACCATAATGACACCATTTCAAAGGAGCAGTATAATGCTCTCCCAGATATGGAAAAGTCCAATTATGCAGTCCATGCCCATCGCCAGCGTCATCATGTTTATAACATAGACCAAACGATTCTTTCTGCCAGTGATTCTGAGCAATATTCGGCATTACTCAAGACCAATGGGCAAAAGATTGAGAAATTCGTGGAGACAGCTAAGAATGCATCTAGTCCACAGTCTGCTCTCCAGTTTATCAAGGATCAGGAACAAAAGCATCCTGAGGTTGTAGTCTTTATCAAGAAAGGCAGCTCCTATGAAATCTATGGAGATAAGGCTAAGACTGTTGCTCCCGTAATTGGTATCCAGGATAAGGAAAAGGAAATTGATGGTAAGAAAACGTCCTACTTATCGTTTCCAAGCTATGCGCTTGATACGGTGCTCCCTAAAGTAATCAGGGCTGGAAACCGAGTCGCTATCTGTGACAATCCACTGGAGACGAAAATCAGTAAGGATGTAGCACCTGCCACCAAGATTCTCTCCCATGCCTACCAGATAGCTGATGCTGTTTGTAAGGCTTCCGGTATTAAGAATGAGCGAGTTCATGTACTACAAGATGCCAAATTCGATAGCAAGGAGAATACGCTTTTCATAAGTGGCATGAGCAAAACGGAAGGAAATGAGCAAGTAAATGCCATTATGAAGGCAAATGACATATTCCGTTCCGTAGTAGCAACCACTGGTGATGCAAAGCGTCTGGACCGCTCTGGGCGAAACAGCCTTTTACCAGCGGATGATGCCAAGCATGAATTACTCATTAGAGAACTTTCCGCCGGTGTGCTGATGGCAAGACAGGGACTCCCTGCTACATTGTCAAAGGAAAGCCAGCAACTTATCCCCTACTGGGAACGAGAGTTGAGAGAAAACGGGAACTTAATGGGTATGATTGAGCGTGACGTGAACAATGCCATCGAGACGATTGACAACCTTGTAGAAAAAAGAGAAGTGAACTATGATGCCATCCGAGGTCAGTTGCCAACAAAAGATGTTCTCTTAACAGGTAAAGATTATTCCATCTCGGCAGACCTCAACAAACTTCCTTCCATGGAGGCAAAGGAAATGGTCGTAGTACTTGACAGAAAGCAGCAAACTGCAGATGTCATCCTGCCATCGGGTGCCTCCTTGCTTGTGAATAACGAGGTGCAAGGTATGAGTAAGAAGAGAATTGGTATAGCTCTGAAGAAAGAAGACGTAAAAGAGGTAAGCTTCTATAATGCAGGTGGTAGTCTTGCACTAAAGGAACCAAACAGTTATTATAAGGACAAGGAGGTGACTGTCAGCAAGCTCAAGCAGTTTACGCTAGAAATTCATCAAACCATCGATGTATCAAGCCAGCTTGCAGAAAAGCAGGCAACCAAGATTGAGAAATTTCAGGCTATCCAGGACTCTGAGGGAAAGTATGCCTTCTTCATCAAGCCAGAGAATGAAAAATCATTCTCTATCTATCCGATGAAGGAACATCTCAATGCCTATTTCAATGTTATGGGCAAAGACAACAAGCAGGAAATGCATCAGGCTCTGGCCCAGAAATATTATGATATAGGTTACAGGTATCCAGAATCCAAGCAGCAACTCATTGTGCCAAATACCGAGGGTATTGATATGAGCCGCATTGAGAAGGTTAGAATCTGTGCCGATAAGGATGACCCGAAGGTGAAGGTAGTCATTGCCACTGTGGATGGAGAAAGAATGCAGAAGCCAATAGCCAAGCAACAGTGGTACAATCTCTGGCTCGCTGATGACATGGCTGAATATAAAAAGGCTGTAGCTGCCGTTACATTTATTCCTCAGATACAACAAACTGCTGGAAATAATCAGCAGCAGGTTCTTGAAAATGAGGGAAGAAATGTGGCCGAAAAAGAGCCTGGAGAAAAGGAGGGCTCCCATCAGGAAGCAAGTTCACATAGAGGATTTCATCGATAATAACTAGCCATGGGGAATACCCATGGCTATCACCAACCCAAATGATATGGCAATAGATAAAAATGCATTTTATGCAAAATATGCCCAGGTGGCCATTGAACAACAAATCAAATATGGCATCCCGGCATCCATCACCCTTGCTCAAATGGGATTTGAGAGTACTTTTGGTACATCGCGTCTTGCCCGTGAAAGTTCCAATTTCTTTGGAGTGAAGCAGGGTGGATCATGGAAGGGGCCTGTCAGCTACCATGTGGATGATCATGGTTATCCGGAAGCATTCAGAGTGTATTCCGGGGTAAATGCCAGTGTGGAGGATCATTCCAAGGTTCTTCTGTTGGACAGATACCAGAAATATTGTGCCTCAAAAAGTTCCCAAGACTATAGAGGCTGGATTAATGGCATTGTAAAAGGTGGATATGCGAGCAGTCCTACCTATAAGGAAGACCTGCTTGATGAAATTCAACGTTACCATCTTGACCGATATGATCAGATGGCAGTTCTGCAAGCCCAGAAACAAGGTGTCAATATCGGGTATGCAAGGAAGGGTGAACAGTCTCTTCCTAGAATGCCCACCACCCTATCCCTCCCCATTGATTTCAGAAATCTCAAAGTAACAGGTATGTTCCATGAAGATAGAGGAAATCATCTGCATGGAGGCATAGACATCGCAACTGGAGGCAAGAATCTGCCAGTGTATGCGACAGAAAATCAGGGCAAGGTCATTTCTGCCTGCTATGGAAAGGCTACCGGTAATATGATTAAGATCGCATATGACAAGGACGATGGAACTCAGCTCCAGTGTATCTATATGCACCTGAGCCAAATAAATGTCAAGGAAGGTCAGGTCGTTCAGGCTGGTCAACAGATTGGAATATCGGGCAATACAGGTCGATCCATAGGTCCACATTTGCATTTTGAGACAAAAATCAAGGATGCTTCCGGCAAAATAGAGGCATTCAATCCGATTCATTATCTCGCAGCAATAGAAGGTAGAACCAGTAACGATACACCTCTTTTGAGAAATGGGCAAGACCTTCTGGCAGAGGAAAGAAGCAAATATTCACCCGTCGCTCATCCTATATCCCAGGAAGATAAGGCACAAAATCTTCTTGCCAACATTACTCAGTCCAATGATCCAACCAAATGGCTCGGATATTTGATGAGTCAAAATAGTGAAACTGGTATGGATAATAACAAAGATGCCTTTTCTGAGCTGATCTCCACTCTCTTTTCAGCAGCTCTTGTCATGGCAGCTAAGATAAAGGCCAATGAGATTCAGGCTGTAGTTAATAGGGAGGCCAGATTGACTGCGAATGACGAGGAAAAGACGGAATGCCAACTGGTAAAGAGAGAGAGGGAGAAGGTGGATGCATCAAAACTGCACGTCCTCGCAAGTACTATTTTTGAGACCGAATGCCCAGAAAACAAGCAGACTGTCGGTCTCAAACAAGCATAAATTTAAGAATTGTATCATCATTAAAACAAGAAAATATGATCAAATGTAATGTTACAGCGTGCGGCATCATTGTCAGCAGCGCAGTTGAAAAGCAGAATAAGGAAGGTGGAAAATTCCTTGCTTTTACTATCATCGTTCCTATTGAGGGAAAGGACAAGAGTGTCAAGGAACTTCATATTGGAGTAACGGCTGAAGGTGACCAGACTACAGCTGCCAACTATCAGGCAGGACGCCGTGTCACTGTTCATGGAAATCTCTTTATCAAGAAGGTGGAAGAGAATCTTTATTTCAATCTCCGTTCGGAAGGAGCCATTGAGCAGAACGACTCCTCTCTCCCAGACCGTCTGGAAGGAGTTATGGAGTTTAAAGGCAAGATCGGAAACAAGGGTATTGAAACCATGACCAGTAAAAAGGGCACTTCGTTCAAGGTATTCTCGGCCTTTTCTTCTGATAAGGATGGTGAGAACAGAGCCTTTACATGGGTAAAGTTCATTGTAGGCAAGCCCTTGGACATCAATGTTAATGCCGGTGAGTATGTGGAAGTACATGGTGACATGCAACTGGATGTCTATAAGAATAAGCTTCAGATCGGATGTCGTACCACCTCGGTATCACATTGGGATTTGAAAGCCAATACGTAGTCCAAATGTCATGTACTGAGAAGGAAATAAAAGAACAGATAGGAAAACATTGCCATATATGCTGGGCAATAACCTTGTATCTAGCAATGTTTTCCTATCTAATCATTCATAATAGAAAAAGAATTAATGAATTATCAAACAAGTCAGAGCAAAGGAGACCGTTTCATGAAGGGATGGCAAACCCTTTTCTCTAAAAGTCAGCAAACAGGCAAGAAGCCGTTTCCTAAGGACCGTTTTTTCTCGCCAGAGGAATTGGAGTTCTTGGATACAACTCAAAGCGAGCTCTCATTGCTGGAGAAATGGGCTTTACAGCTTGGTAAGTGGGCCCGGGATAAGTCTGAAACGTCCCATTTCCCCCAAGTGAAATGGCAAGCAGGAAGATTTTCAACCTGGGTAGATAACATCGAGGAAATAGATTCCAAGAATAAACAGATAGAGCGCTTTCGCCAGTTAAAGGCAGATGGTTACGTTCTTCCTTCTGCCTATGAATCCATGATAGAAGATAAACTGGGTAAGGATTTGGTAGGAATGTTTTTCAAGCAGGGACATGGTAACAAGGAACGAATCTGTACAGTGGATGCCTATATTGGCGGTGATTATGCAAGAGAATCACATATAGCATATTCCACTTTCCTTTCTCCTTCAACACAACCAGAGCTTCATGAAATTCCTCTAGCGAGGTTTCAGCAACTCATTCAATCCAAGGAACTGGTGCAATTGACACCAGAAGAGACAAAAAGTTGGGTAAAGGGAAGAGAACAGGTGGAGGCCGCTCGTAAGGATTTTATGGCTTTGCAAAAAGATATAGGCAAAACTTACCCTTTGAATTTCGGAGGAGACTTTCCCGCAGTCTCACGTAAGCAAATCTTCTCTCAATTCCTGCAAAAGAACATCACTCCATTGTCATGGAGTTTGAATGCAAAAGATGATATGAAGGTGAACTTCTATGTCAATGATAGATGGGAAAAAGTGCAGCAACTTGATATTACCCCATTGAATGCCCACCAGCACATGGAACTTTTGAGAGCTGTCAAAACGCAACTGGAAAGTGATAATTTGAATGCCCACTTGGAGAAGCTCATGTCCTGTTTGGGAAATAAGATAGGTGATAGCATCTTGTTCATCCCAACTTCTCCTGGTGGCATTCAAACCACCGATGACCATGCCGATGGGGTACTTTTATCCAACAGTGGCAAATTGTCTGCTTTCAAAAGGCCAAAGAATGTTGAAATACCTCTCAATACGGATGACCTCAAACTCATCAAAGAGGGGTTAATCAAGGAAGGTGTGACTAAAATTGCCCTGCTGCAATCCAAATCACCTGAGGAAACTGAGCAACTTGCTCAGCTCACCAAGGAATTGACCATGATTTTAGGTAGCAAGCAGGCTTTCAATCAGCATCTTAGCCATGTGCTCAGTTCTCCAGAACCATCTCAAAAAGAGTTCAAAGAAGCCTCTAAAGAAGATCATGTAAATGACCAGCAAGAAGTTGCGCTCATGAAAGACTATGTTCAATCGATGAAAGATGCCAATAATCCTTTTTCTGGAGATATGATGCTTCTTCCAGATGACACCGAGATCAAGACTCTGTTTCAAGAGCAAGAGATGTTGGAAGATGATTATGAAAGAAACGTCTCTTCTATGGATCTAAAGGCAAGAAATCAGATGGAAGTTCAAATTCAGAAAAGTGTGGCTCATTACGAGAAAAAGCTATCTTCCCTGATTGGTGATTATTTCTCACAGGAGAAGCTTCAACAGAAGAAAAATGCTCCAGAGAATGAAGAAAAGGTTTATATGTCTTCAGAGGATGGTTTTTTCGAGCCCATTAAAGGTAGGTGGCATACTGAGGAACACCTTCATACGCAGGCGTACTCACAGTATGGAAAGCTTATTGCTGACCGATTGAGTTTGCAGGTTACTTATCCGGAACTTCCATGGATTAAAAGCAATGCTGCTCTTCCTCAGGGTATTAATGGAGACAAGTTTGACAGCAAAACATCCTTGCTTCTTTCCATCCTGACGGAAAAGGAGGGATACGAGGTTCCTATCTACATGACGCTTGATGATATTAAGAGAGAAAATCTCAAGGTTGATATCAGCAAAGAAGGTTTCTGCCTGTCAGATGGGAAGACTTTGCAAACAGTATATAATATTGAGCAAACCAATTTTTCTATGGAACATCCTCAGAAATGGGAGCAACTTAGAAAATCATGTAAGGTTTCTGCATCGAAACAAACTTCTGTGATAGGCATGCTTACCGAAAAAGGCAAATATCCTGCACAGGTAATTTTTGATGGCAGAAAAGGTCTGGTCAGCTATAGTGCTAAGGAAGATGCCATTCACCTTGCACCTCATCAGTTATTTGAATCAGAGGATGACTATATGAGAGACCTTTCAATAGGCCTAGTGCGTAGTACTCGCAAGGAAGCTGCTAAACTTACCAGATATGAACATTTGGTAAAGGAAGAACTTCTAGCACATATGGGCGGTGCCATGATTGGCCAAAGATGTAAGTTTGACGTGAAAGGGCTGGACTATAACAAATACTGGAAAGACCTTCTCAAACAAGATCCTGGATTCACAAAACATGCCTTGACATCAGCAGAACATGCTGTGAATATCATCTTCCAGTATGTAGAAAAAGCCAATCAAGCAGAATCCCCAGATAAGGGTATTGATTTAAGAACCTCAACCCCCATCGACATGGATGTAGATGGCAATGGCATTATTGAAAGCCAGGAAAACATGGCTGCCGATACCAAGCAAGGTGAGAATGAGCAAGCTCATGATCATAAAGAAGATACCATGCTGCCATATACATCCAAAAGCAAGTGTTCCAGATAATACGGAGAGTGTGTCATAGATCTATGACATACTCTCAAATTTCACCAAACAGCAACATAACGGGTGCAAAAAAAAGTACAAACAAAACACAATGAACGGAAAGATAATGGTTTAAGACACAAATAGTTATCTTAAAATTTGGCGCTTTCATTTATTTTTAGTATTTTTGCGCAAATATTTTAATTAACTTGAATCTTCGAAATAAATATGTATCAAGAATATTACGATAATGACAACTATCAGGATGATATGAATTACTCCTCAGTTGAAGAATACAACTGGAGTCCTAATTTATTTGCCAAGCTTGTATCCTACTTGAATGAGTCTGTCTCACCGGATGTAATCAGATTAGGCATTATTGCTGGAATAAGAAAATCATCATCCACAGAGGACGCACCTGCCAATTGGGATAAGGTGGAAACCATGCGCCGTTATGTGGATAGCGTTAACAGAGGACTGGGCTTGCCAGAGGATGCGACTCTCATGTCTCTTCTCCATTCAACCCAATGGACAGGTTATGGACTTTTCACAATGAGTTTTATCTCGGAATTGAATTTGGATTCCCAAGGTATCTGTGAGGATGAGCAAACTTCCCTATCCTACCAAAGTATGGTATTTCTCATCGCATTAGTAAAGGGAATGAGTATGATTAATCTTAAAAATCCGTCTTCCACTGACGAAATTGCTAAAACATATACCTATCTTGTTCCAAGCCAATTCTCAACATTTTCATACGCATCATTCCTCAATGTAGCCAATAATCGCCTCTTTAATAAAGAGGAAGTCACCCCACAGGACATAGAAGAACTTACCGGCCTTGCATTCAAGAGTCGCTATTGGAAACAGGGAACCTCTTTAAAAGGTAAAGATAGCGAACTGTTTATCAATGTTCTCAAAAGTATCATGTCCGATATCCTGGGACTCACGCTCGATGTTGATATGGAGTCTTTTTCCAAACAGGCTAAGCAGGTTGAACTTATTGCAGTCACTCCAAAGGAGGTCACTCTCACAGAAAAGGAGCTTTCTACCCAAAAGTTGAGTGTTGCAAAAGCAGTGGAAATTGTACTCAACAGATGCTCTCTCCCTCTTGAAAGAGACCAACTCCTCTTAGAAGTTCAAGAATTAAGACCTTCTACAAGAGAAGATACCTTCAATACCATGCTTTCAAAACTTCATAAGGACGATGTTATCAACTTCTTCGAAGGTGGCTTAATTGGTGTCAAAGGAAAACGATACGGAAGAGGCTATAAAAAAGTTGATCGTTTTAAGAAAAAAAGTTAACAATATAAAATAACAGCGGTTTTCCATTAAGGAAAAACCGCTGTTGTCTTTTACAGAACAATTCAAATCGCACTACTCATCACAAGCGATGCGATTTGAGAATATAATTATTCATAATACGCTATGAGTCGGTTCAAACTTTTTAAAAACATCTGTTACTTATGCTATTCTCACGAATGACACAATAGTACTAACAATTGGATAATAATTTAAAAGCTTATCTATATATGTAGTTGGCAAACATACAAAATCGCCATTGATATGGATTCTTCGTCCAACCTTATTGGCTGATAATTTCCTCCATGTTCAAAATTCAAGAAATCCACTACAGACCACCATTTCTCAATTTCCCCTGTGGAAACATCCAAGTCATGGGCACATTTCTGCTTATCTGTGGAACATGGATTCTGATATCGCCAGAGAGTCACATGAAGGGCGGGCTTAGATGAATATAGCTCATCCAAAAACTCGCTGTTCTCACACCATTGATGAAACATAGAAGTATCTGCTGCAGTTGAATTCTCATTCTTACTGACTACAGTGTCCAAGAATAATCCATTATATTCATCTAAAAAATCCTTGGCAGATTCTTCATCTTCACAGCTTCCACTCTCCTGACACCACTTCTTGAAGCGGTTGATCATACCTATTGAATGATGTTCAATATATTGCAGAGCAGAGATTGAATCCTGCTCATACCAATCGAGAAGCTGATGCTCCTCTTGAAATCCACTTAGTATCATACCTGTTATCCTTTAAAAATGAATACTAGCGATGGAATGCTGCTCTCTTTACCTGGTTCACTCTCTCAGCCAATGCATCTAACATGTCCTGAGTATAGTCTTCTTCCTTCACATAGGAAAAATGCCCATCATTCACCCAACAACCGCTGATGCCAAAACTGTAAAGAGGAAATTCGTCTCCAGTGAATTCTCTCTGCCACTGTTCTTTATCTCCGTTCACTACACGAATACCTATATCCTGCATCAGGTCAATTCCCAACGAAATTGGTTTGTTCTCCGGAATCAGACAAAGAACGTCACCTCCTTTGAGCTGCTCCAGATCAGAGACTTCTATATCCAATTGTCTGCCTAGTACACGTATGTTATGCTGTATTACATAGGCCGGCATGGAAACAATCTGCTGGGTAGCATAATCCAACTGATAATACGCATTTTTTTCAGCTGAATATAGGGCTCTTCCGTTTTTGAGAGCCTGTTGCTGCTGTAATTCAAACTCTTCCAGCAATTTGCTTTTCCAGCAGGACATGAAGATGACATCAATGCCATCTTCTGTCCTCACTAGAGAAAGTCTTGCGAGAGAGTTATTACAATTTCCATTCTCATCTACATTGCAAATAGGCAGAAGTGGAGTTCGTTGCCCAGAGAGCAACTGCTCCAATACCTTCTGTGGAAGGTCATCTACCATTTCTTGCGAGAGTCCAAATGAAGCTAGAAGCTCATAAGGAATCTCATTATCCTGAAATCTTTCTACCTTAGTCATACCTTATCTAAATTTTTCGGCAAAGGTAATACTAAAAAATGAATTTTTCCTCCTCTGCATAATTAAACTTTATTTTTAACATATCTATGACAATATATTAACAATAGAACTACTTTTGTGTTAAAAAATAACTTCAATTCATTTTCTACCTATAAATTCAATCTTTCCATTTACCTTTGCACCCTGTATTATATAAATAAGGTAGAAATGATGAAAAGATTGAAATGGATGATTACAAGCTTGCTCTGGCTGCCCATAAATGTTCTGGCACAAGGATCTGCTGAAGCCGCGAACTATTGGATAGACAAGTACCAAAGTGTCTGCTATCCCTTAAAGAGCATTCAAATCTGCTCAACATACGGAATAAGGTCTGACCCATTCACTGGGAAAAAAAGGAATCATCAAGGCATTGACCTAGTTGCTAAATATGAAGAGGTATATGCCATGTTTGATGGTTTTATCAAAACAGTGGGTTATGATCCTATCGCAGGACATTACATCACCTTGCAGGCAGGCAACTATACATTGAGTTATTGTCATCTCTCAGAAATCTGGGTAAAGAATCAGGAAATGGTATATGCTGGTGATGCTTTGGGAAAAACAGGTGCATCCGGAAGGGCTACCGGCCCTCATTTGCATCTTACATGCCGCCTCCTGGGGAAAATAGAGAATCCCAACCTGCTTTTGACTTTTGTAAGGGACACCCAACAAAGAGCAGTAGAAGTTTTAGGTCTGGACAAAAAAGATAAATTAAGTCCGGCGGATTTCTTGAAGCGATATGCCCCACTAGCCATGAGCCAGCAACGTAAATATGGTATTCCATCTTCGGTTATCTTAGCCCAGATGGCCTTTGAAAGTGGTTGGGGAACAAGCAAATTAGCCAAGGAAGGAAACAACTTCTTTGGCATCAAGGCTAGCAAGAGCTGGTTGGAAAAAGGACTACCCTATAGTCTGCATAATGATGATAAGCCAAGTGAGAAATTCTGTAACTTCTCTTCTGCAGAAGAAAGCATGGAATATCATTCCAGGCTTTTAATGGGTGAACGCTATCAGAAATGCCATAAATATGATTCCACTGACCATCATAATTGGCTCAAAGGGATTAAGGCTGCCGGATATGCCACAAATATTCATTATGTCAGATGCTGTGAGAGGATTATCAGCAGATACAAGCTTTTCCTCTTCGATCATCTTGCAGAACAGTTGTGACTCTGCTCAACTACACATTATAATATGTATATAACATAAAAGATTAAAATAAGAGCATGAAAAGATTGAAACTATTATTTCTCGGACTTTGCCTGGCAGTGATTTCTGCACAGGCCCAAGTAGTCTTCTCGGAGGACGAGAAGAACTTTGTGGTATCACAAGTGACTACACCAATACAGGATGCAGCGACCACGTTTACTACCAATCATGATGCATCATGTCTAAAATTCAAGCCATCTGGCATTCTGGACAACTGGTTTGTCTCTGCACGAACTGGAGCTGCCGCTTTTGCCGGTTCTCCATCAGGATGCGGTGATCTCTTTGACAGAGTAACTCCCAACTTGGAAATCACCTTGGGCAAATGGCATACTCCATACTTCGGTACCCGTATTGCCTTTGATGGATTCAAGTTCAAGACAGCTAATCTCCACAAGGAAAGATATGAAAACTATCACTTGGATCTGATGGTCAATATATCATCCTTTTATCATAAGGATTATGAGAAAATGCCAAAATGGAACTTTGTTCCTTACATGGGAGCTGGTGTCATCCACAATTCACACCTCCACAAGACAGAGTTTGCCCTCAACTATGGTATGCTATGCAGCTATAGAATCGCTGACAGATTTAGTTTGTCCGCAGAAGTTGGTGCTATTGCCACTGCTCAGAAATTCGATGGCCTGGGTACAGGAAGTTCACTCAGAGATAACCTGTTTCATGCCAACTTGGGACTTACAATAGATATAGGAAAGCAAGGATGGAAGAAAAAATCATTAAAAACGGTCCCTTACTATCATTGCAATGTGCCAAGAGAAGTATCTTCCTATCCTAAGAACAACTATCGAGGCCTCAATGAACTGAGAGAAAGAATAAGAAGCGTAATGGGTTCGGGTGATGTCATACTTGATAAGAATATCGACGTTCCTATCTTGTTCTTTTTCAAAATCAACAGCATTGATTTCGTTGATAACCAACAGAAAATAGAACTATCTGAGATAGCAGCTGCAGTGAAGGAATATAATCTCAAAGTAAAAGTCATTGGTGCAGCAGATAGCCGCACAGGCAGTAAAGAGTATAACAGAAAGTTGAGTATCAAAAGAGCTAAGTATATAGCCAAGCTGCTGATTGATGCTGGTGTACACAAGGAAAAGCTACAAGGTGTGAGCCATGGAGGAATTGATATATATAAGCCATACACGGCCAATCGCCATACATGTGTCATTTTATCCAAAGACAATTCATCACTGGAAAATAAATAGGATATGACTCTACTTAGAAGAAATTCCAATTTTGGGAGCTATGATATCGCTCCCCAGCTACAGGCTACCCTGAATGCCAATGGTATGCAAGCACATCTCTCTCAAACTTCATCAGGTGAGATGCAGCTTATAACCCTTGCACACAACTCCTCCACCCCAAGATACTACACCTTGACGCAAAGTCAGGTTGAGAATCTCAGATCAGGAGGAACCAATTCATTTAATCGAAAGGCATACGAGACGTTCACATCCATCGTGAAGAACGATTATTATATGCCCAATGCATGGGTTACGGCCAAGAATGCCAATTCTCCTGTTAATATGGGGCAATGGGGGCACACCATCATGGATGGAGAATATGGTTATAGAGAACCCAAGTTCCATCCTTTCATGGGAGCAAAATACGGAAAATTCAATTCCTTCATGGATAGACTTTCATTGCTTCCGCAAAGAGGCTACCATGTACGACGAATCGAAGGAAGACCTTTTTTCGCTTCTTCTGCACCGGTTGTAGTTGACCGTCCTGATGGAAGGCTGAAACCTGGAGAACTTAAAAGTGGAGCATACGGCTTTTATGATAAAGGCACACAGGTTGCCGACCCTCTTCATAACTTGGAGATTCATTCTAAGCCAAGAATGCTGGCTCGTCCAAAAGGACTGGCAGAACCTTTGGACAAGGCCATGGGATCCACTCTTTATGCTACACCAGAACTTTTCCAACATATACTCGCTTCCCATGGAGTTGTCATTGATGATAAGAACAAGACATTGACCATCAAGTCTTCTTCCGTCAACAAGAATCTACAATACGACCTTTCCAATGAGGAACTCTCCAAACTCATGGCGAAGAATTTCAAGGATACAGGCAAGCAAGGTAACAAAGGCAAAAATGTGGTGTCCATAGACGAGCGCCTCTCTATAATCAATAAGGTGATTGAAAATGACTTTGCCGGCAAAATCACTCGGCAGATGCTCAACTCCAAGGACTATGTTGATATCAAGCTCAAGCCTGAGGCAGAGAAGGAGATCTTTATCGCTCAAGATGCAATGAATGCTCATCAAAAGCATATCGATATCATTACATTGGGACATCAGCGAACAGATTATCATACAGGTTATATTGACAGATGGAACTCCATAGGTGTCGTCGATGGCAGAATGCTCACTGAGAATAAGGCTTTCTACCTTCCTGTCAAGGATGGCAGAAGAGTAAGCGTAGGAGAAATCCAAACCTACCCCACTCACGATGGGGAAAAGACTTCATTCAGAATGACAGCTGTCATCAATAATGAGGTGATGAGTCATGAGATTTCCAAGGAAGACTATATCAAGTTCATCAACTACGATGATGAGCATCGCCTGGAACTCTTTGACAAGGTGTTTGATGAGGTGAAGATAAAAGACGCCAGCAATGGCAAGAACGAAGACCATATTCGATCGGGGAATCTGGAAACGGCTAAAGGTGTAGTGAGCATGCATGGTAACTATAGTTTGACAAGTGACAACACCAAGGCACTTATTACCTCTGCCATGGTATGGAAGGATCAAATCTCAGGCAACTATCTCTTGAACCTGCGCGATTCCAGCGATGTGGGCATGTGGGCTTTCAAGATTTCCGAGAAACAGTATCAGGACTTCAGCAATGCTACTGACGACGGGAGAGCCAAGATGCTTGCCCAACTTATACCTATAACGGATGATAAGGGTAATAAACTGACTGTTGTTAAGGAACTCAAGCTCACACAATCTCATGCAGAGCAGAACTTGAACTCCGGTTATAGCAATGAGCGAATAGCCAACCTTCTCAAACAAAGAGGCCTTTCTGTGGATTCATTGTCACAGGAGGACATCAAAAAACTCATCCTTTCAGAGAGCAAGTCACTGGGAGACATCTCTCTTTCTGACCTTCAGAGAGAAACCAAGCTAACTCTCCTGGGTGATGCCAAGGTAAATGGTGAGGGGCTTGAAAATCTCAAATCAAGCAAGGAGTGGAGAAGAAGTGGTGAACATGGAAGAGCCACGGAAGTCAGTGACATTGCCGTGGAACGTCTCAAAGATGCTGACGGAAAAGTAATTGAGGGTAAATACAAGATGTCCGCTGTCATCGATGGCAATGTATTCTCTCACGAGATTACCCAAAAGGAATATAATAAGTTCCTGGCGGTAAATGATATGCAACGCATGAAGCTCTTTGACAAAATCTTCCCTGAAGTGAAGATGTGTACAAAGGAAGGACATGGGTTCAACTTGGGAGCAGCAATTTTGGCGGCAGTGACAACAGGCTTGGACGTAGCAGCCTGTCTATCAAGACCAGCCATGCCACGTCCTGACATTTACGAGCATAAAGGTGTCTATTTCAAGCCCGGGGTAGTATCCCCAGCGGAAGTGGCAGCTGCCAAATTTGAAAATTTCAATCATGAAGCGGCCATGTCACGTGGAGAAGGAAGGGGAATGGGCATATAGCCCATCTCCCCAAAATCAAGTAAAAGTAGTACTATTCATCAATATCATATGTATAACTTCGAAACAAATGCCTATCCCAAGGTGAAACTACGTCCATGCTGTCGATACATTCTGCTCACTAACCTGCTCTTCATACCATTCATATTGGGATGCATATGGATGGGTCATCATATCACTAAACTTGAGCATTGGATTTTCTATTCCTTTGCCATCTTTGGGATATTCATGTCTGTGCTGGCTACCCTGTCCCAACTGGTGACAAGTTACACAATAACTTCAGAGCAGATAATTATAAGGAAGGGTTTGGTGGCAAGAACAACTCACTATATTGAACTCTATCGTGTAGTGGATTATGAGCAACGTCAAAACCTACTACAGCTATTGGTCGGTATCAAAACGGTCATCATCCTTAGCAGAGACCGAACCAATTGCTGTCTCAAACTGGTGGGAATCAAGGCAAGGAAGGATATTGTCGGAGAAATCCGGCGCAGACTTGAGTTTAATAAGAGGAAAAAGGGAATTTATGAAATTACAAATTAAGAAAAAGCTGCTTCTGACAGGCATATTCATTTTTTCTGTCTGGATCAAAGGTCATAGCCAAGGGGTAGCAACCTCCAATCCCCTGCAATATGCTGCCATACAAAAAGGAGAAGCTAATGTAAGTGCCAAAATAAAAAGTCAAACTGACAATATGAATGATCTTGCAGGCGTACAGGGATCGATGGTAAAGGATGCTGCCACCATGAAAAAATGGGAAAAGCAGTATAATGCCTATCTCACAACAGCCAAGGGCTACGCAGAGAAAATAGCTGCAGCAGCCACTCTGTATCAAGATGGCATGCAGACACTCACCTATTTGTGGGAGATTGACCAAGCCAGAAAAATCAATCCTGAAGGTGTATTCGCCTCCATGAGCATGAATAATCTCTACATGGAAACTGCGGCAGAGTTTACTAAAGCCTACCGCATCTTGAACAAAGTCATCAAGGCAGGCGGTAAAGAGAGCATGCTCAATGGTGCTGAGCGTACGATGCTCCTATGGCAACTGAGCGAGGAACTAGAAGTGTTGAACAAAAAACTTCGCAGCCTTGCTCTTAGTGTCTGTATCTACAATTTTGAGGACGTATGGAACAGAGCCATAGCTGGAAAAATCGAAAAAACAAATGGTATGATAGCCTCAGATGCCATCAGGCGACATGGCAAGGCCATGAAACAAGTGGCAAGATTCTATCGTATGAGGCAAGAACACAAACCATGGTTCCAATAAAATGCATGAGCTAATGAATAGATATATTTTGATTTGTGGAACACTCCTGCTTCTTCATACTCAGGCAAAGGCATGGGTTGGTGGAGACGTAATAAGAGCCGGTATGTTCTATACTTATGCAAAACAGGCAAAGCAAACGCTTATAGCCCAGGATGCTGCCATGACCCTTAACCTGTCGGGACATAAATTCCTAAGAGAAGAGGTGGAGGAAATTACTGATTTTCAAAAGCAGTTCAATTCTTATCTAGATAGCTTTGGTGACATTCTAAGTATTGCAGCCGAGACTTATGGCATCTATTATGAGGTGGATCAGGCGTTCAAGAACATCAAGCAGCTGAAAGCCACATCATCCGATTGTCCTGCTAATCTCATAGCTGTAGCAGTGTCAGAAAGGAAGAACAACATTTATACGGAGGTAGTCGAGACAGGCATGCAAGTGGCAGCAGACATCAAACTTCTTGTTCCTTTGAATAAAGACAAGGATAAGAATGCGAAGATGACTGTCAAGGAAAGGATCGAATGCATGAGTAATGTCAGAAGAAGTCTCCGTGCTCTGAACTATAAGATGAGAAAGATGAACAGGCTCATTTCCTTCACCACGCTCATGGATTCCTGGTATGAACTTAGGGGCAATCCTAGGAAAACCAGAAGCATGACAGAAATTGTCACGGCATGCCAGGAACGTTGGAAACAAAAAGCCAATAGTGTAAAATGTAACAAGTAAATACAACAATGGAAGAATCAAAAGAGTTACAAGGAACCTATACCCTGTTTAGGGCTGTCATCTATGTGACTTTGCTCCTGGAGTTCTTCATGTATGCCTTCAATCCCGAAGATTTGGATTTCTTGGGAGGCATCATAACAGGATTACATCGCCAACTTCAGCACCTGTCTGTATATCAGTTCCTGCCCTATAGTAAACTGGTGACCCTTATCATGGTCATTATTACCTGCATTGGTACAAAAAATAAGAAGCAGATTGAGTATGATGCCAAGAAAATGGTTATCTGGCCTATATCCTCAGGCCTTCTGATGGTTTTGCTGTCTGTTGGTATCTACTATTGGGATTGGCACTTCAAAATAAGCATACTTAGTGGTAACATTTGGGTATATATGCTATTGTCAATTGCCGGAACGGTATTGACACAGGTAGCACTTGACAATATATCCAAGTACTTCAGAAGCGGCATGCTCAAAGACCGATTCAACTTGGAGAACGAGAGTTTCGAGCAATCCACAGAGTGTGTCAGTAATCCTTATTCCGTGAACATACCGATGCGCTTCTACTATCAGGGGAAATTCCGTCATGGCTGGATCAACATCATCAATCCTTTCAGAGGAACCTGGGTAGTGGGAACCCCTGGTTCAGGTAAAACATTCTCTGTTATAGAACCTTATATTAGGCAGCATTCCAGTAAAGGGTTCTCGATGGTGGTGTACGATTATAAATTTCCGACCCTGGCCACCAAGCTATATTATCATTATAGAAAGAATAAGGAACAGAAGAAAATCCCGGAAGGGTGTAAATTCCGTATCATTAACTTCGTAAACGTAGAATACAGCTGTAGAGTAAATCCTATCCAGCAAAAGTATATAGGCAATCTGGCAGCTGCTCAGGAAACAGCAGAAACACTCATAGAATCCCTCCAGAAAGGTCAAAAGGGCTCAGGTGGTGGTAGCGACCAGTTCTTCCAGACATCAGCCACCAATTTCCTGGCCGCATGTATCTATTTCTTTGTCAACTACGGAAAGAAACCATACGATGAATACGGTCATGAACTGGATGCAGAGTATAGCGAAGACTCAGAGACTCATCATAAACGACTCACAGGACGAGTGTATGCCAAAGGCTGCCTGGGACAGATGGATAAACTGGTGGAGCCAGCTTATTGGAAAGGCCAATACTCCGACATGCCTCATGTACTCTCCTTCTTGAACCACTCTTATGAGGAGATTTTCGAGGTTCTGGTCACCGACCCCGAAGTATATCCCCTTTTGGGACCATTCAAAACAGCCTTTGACAACAAGGCTATGGAACAGCTGGAAGGTATGATAGGTACGCTCCGAGTGCAGACATCGCGCCTTGCCACTAAGGAAGCCTATTGGGTTTTCAGTGGAGATGACTTCGACTTGAAAGTCTCTGACCCGAAGAATCCAAGCTATCTGCTTATCGCCAACGACCCAGAAATGGAGAGTATCATCGGTGCACTGAATGCTTTGATTCTCAATCGTCTGGTAACCCGAGTGAATAGTGGTCAAGGCAAAAACGTCCCTGTGAGTATCATCGTGGATGAGCTGCCGACGCTCTACTTTCATAAGATTGACAGACTTATCGGTACAGCTAGAAGTAATAAAGTAGCCGTCACTCTCGGTTTTCAGGAGCTACCTCAGCTTGAAGCTGACTATGGCAAGGTGGGTAAAGACAAGATTATCACTACCGTGGGCAATGTCATCAGTGGTTCCGCCAGAAGCAAGGATACCTTGGACTGGCTATCTGGAGACATTTTCGGAAAGGTTGTCCAACTCAAGAAAGGTATTACGATTGATAGAGACCGTACTTCCATCAATCTCAATGAGAACATGGACAGTTTGGTACCTGCCTCAAAAATCAGCGATATGGCATCCGGTTGGATCTGCGGACAGACAGCTAGAGATTTCACCGTAACCAAGACCGGCAAGAACGGCTCTATGAATATCCAGGAGGCCGAGGAGTTCAAAACCTCCAAGTTCTTCTGCAAAACGAACTTCAACATGGACGAAATCAAGGCAGAAGAAGAGGATTATAAGAACTACCCTCTTCCTATATATTACAACTTCAAGTCCACGGATGCCAAGGAACGAATTCTCTACAATAACTTCAACCGCATTGACCAGGAAGTAAAGGATATGATCAAGAAGATACAAACAGAATTCGGCAAATCAGAGAAAAAGGAATCTTCTCCTACTAAAAAACAATGAATATAAGACTGCGAGAAAGCTGCTGACTTGATAATCAAGTCAGCAACTTTCTTTTTGTCATCTACCTTTTACCTTAATTCCTTTGATGTCTTAATTCTTCTTGCCCCAATATGACTTGCGGTTCCTTGTGCTGTTGTAGTTGCTGAGTCCGGAATATACAATAGTATATTTTCTAGGATTGGATTCCCAATCACATTCTCTCTGCAAATACATAGGTATGCCATCTATGTAGAGAATGGCATTTGCCTTGTCGTAGGACCACTTGCCACCAGCATGGAAACCTGCAGTAATCTTATGACCACTACCCAGTGTCATGCTTTCAGAACTGCGCTGCTGACCAAAATTATACTCCAGGGTGATATTCTCCCAGGTTCCCTTCAATTCACTTTCGAGAATGGTAAGCTGTGGTACATCACCATATCTTTCAGGCATAATGACTGGCCAGCCATCCTGTGTCCATCGAATGGAACGTACTTGTCCCATCATAAGGGCGTTTGAATATGGATTGCCATTTACTCCTGCCGGCAAACGACCTTGTGATGAAAAATACCAGTTACCTCCTTCATCATCAAAGACAGCACAATGAGAGATTCCTACCCAACCTGGACTATTGTTGAACTTGTACGGATGTGTCAGAATTGGATATGCCTCCCCACCCTTGTTGGTACAGTCTCTGCCATCCTTGCCATAGTAGGGACCTTCTATATTCTTGGCTCTCAGCACACGAGTGTTGTAAGCCACAGAAAGTTCATCGTAGGCCAGAAAAAGATAATAGTAGCCATTGTGATATATGATCTCCAGAGCTTCAGATGCCTGCCAGCGACTATTGATATTGCGAGTATAGATACGTTTGCCATACTTGCTGATGTCTCCCCATGGGTCACCGATATTCTCATAAGGCATACCTGTATTCGGGTTCAGGCGCATGGCAACAATACCAGAATGCCATGAACCATAGATGAGGTAATGCTTGCCATCAGGGCAGATGATATATGACGGATCGATGGCATTATACTTGAAATATGCATTCCAGTCACCTTGACCGTTTCTTCCCCAGTTGAACCCATGGTCAGTGGAAGAGCAAGCTACCATGCCCTTGTCTGTCCAATGGTTGCTTGCCGGATCGGAAGTTTCCATCATGCCGATGAAAGCTCTTTCTGTCCAGGTGTTGTCAAAATTGGCTGCATCGGCATATAAGCCATTGCCGATGTAATTATCAACCACGATGCAATAGTACATTCGGTACAAGCCATTTCTCACCTTGCGAGCACATGGCGCCCAAAATCCATAACGAAAATGCTTGATAGCAGGAAGGCCCTCCTTTGCTCTATATTCATTCACCTTGGTTGCCACCCAAGAAGGCTGTCTTCTCATGGTGGAGCCTACCCAAGTCCAGTTGATCAAGTCCTTGCTCTTACGGCAGAAGAAATGGCCATGTCCTTCCAAACTGTTACCATAAGAGGCATCAGTCTGATACATGTAATAGTAGCCGTCATCAGCCTTCATGATTGTAGGGTCATGCACGTTGGCTAAATTCCAACTGCCACGCTGGTTCCAACCTGCCATTGATGCATAATCATCAATATACGATGGAGGAGTGTAAGTACTAAGGCGACCTGAAGAAGCTCTTGTTGTCAACTCAGTTTCAACCTCTGCTGCAGGAACTAGTTGCTGCTCCAAGCTGTCAGTACAACCTGTCATGATGCCAAGCAGTATAACAGCCGTCATTAAAACATTCTTTTTCATTGGTTACTTTCGGTTTATATGAAATTGTAATTGTTTATTCTCTTGCTAATCCGTAATCAAGCATAGACTTTTCAATGCTTTCCTTTTTCAGAAAATACGTTTGGTGATGGCAAAATTACGCCAAAAGAGGCTAAGTATGGTGGATTATATGTAGAATTTTAGTGGATTATCTGATTCTTTTCGGAAAATGACTGTTTTTCCTATGAAAAATAACAGTTTATATTATCAGGGAGTTTTTGTTTTGATTAATAGATAGATGTCATGGAAGTAACGATAACCAAAAAAGCCTCTAGGGCAATCATATCCCGAAGGCCATTATTCTATTTCTTCAATACTTTTTTCACATCTGTATGACCATCTGAGTAGGTGGTCTTCACGATGTTCAAACCTGGCTGACGAGTCTGTACCTCATTATCTTTCAAGGTAAAAATACGAGTAGAGAGTACAGATGCAGCTTCTGTAAAGTCACATACGCCTGTAGTCTGCCCATCTGTATCGCCGAAGAAAACAGATCTTGACTTGCTTACACCTGAGCCATAAGACACCTTGAGAGTTGCACCGGCAGCTGCTGTTACATAGTTCTTCACTTCAGAAGCATCATTAGCCTTATAAGTATAGTATTTCGATGGAACGAAATACTCGTTGTTACCACTCTTGCTCTGTGCTTCCGAAGCACCTTCACAACCCTTCAATGTGATATTGTAGTCTTTATAACTGCACTAGTCTTGCAATCCCAAGGCTTCTTTTGGGTAGCAGCAGTAGCATAAACACTATTCTCCACATAGATGTTGCTCTTGTAACCTGCACCAATGCATTGAACTACCCACAAGCTAAAGAACATAGCGCTTACCTGTCAATATTATATTAACATTTTGCTGAACATTTCCAGAAAACAGCAAGAAAAAAGCCCCGATACGTCTCGTACCAGGGCTTCGAGCTCTTTAACAATGTATATGAAACAATCAATCTTTACTAGAAAGAGATTGCTCTAAAATCCTCTTTAATCTTGCCGACACAAGTTGACAGGCGTTGATAGTTTTTCTCTCCGGCTTTCTTCACACCGCTGATATATTGTCGCATGAGCGATGGGTTGATGCCAGCACGGCGGGCAATATCAGACGCATTGAGATATGAAAAGTAATTGAAGAATGATTGAATATCGTACTTGTAGATAAAATCTACTTCCGGCAAATCATCTTCAAACTCCCTAGCCTCCTCGTAGCAATCAAGCAAATCCTGCTTTGCCTCCTCTACGGTACGTCCCACAGAGTTGAAATGCCCCTTGTTTATCGCATCTTCTGTATGACACCAATACGAACCATCAGATGCTTGTTCTACTGTAACTAAAACCTTTCTTTTCACCATACATTTATATTTTTAGTAAAAGAGCTCCACAAATAAATCCACACATGGCTCATAGATTGGCAGGGGCTATTCCCCTGCCAAATTTTTAAGCACTTTTATAGCAGTCCCTTTGGCCACCTCCTTGCAGTGCCTAGGCACATAATCGTAAGCGCCAGTCTTGGGATTGATCCATTTGTCGTGCTTTGAACCATGTTGAGACAGGATGCATCCCGCATCTCTCAGTCTCTTCAGTAATTCTGATTGTTTCATTATTTGTAAGAGCTCTTTGTCATTTCGACGCTGCAAAGGTAACAAAAAAGCAACTAACCACCAAATATATAGGTAGCATTTTCGTTACATTAACTAAGATTTAACATTTATGCCTACATAATTAATATTCAAAGAAACAAAAAATGACTCATAGTATAGACATGCTCTCACACCAAAAGAGGCGAGAGCATACCAAATATCTGAAACAAAAGAACTTAAAATACTACATTTCACTCCAATGCTTTGAAAACGTCATTTCACTCTGGTTGTCCAGATACTCTTGCAAGAACTTAAATGGAAAAGGATATGTCATCAGCTCATCCCATTGTCCCAAGCCTACAGTAAGCATATTCTTCAACTCCTGAATATCTTCCCATATACGCTCTTGATGCTCTTTCTTCAAAATGATAATACGCCTAACACGAGGGACCTTGCCTATTTTGAAGGTAGCACCAGTCTTGAAATTATCGGAATTATAACCAGATATGTAAGAGTAGGACTCTGATCCCTCCCCATCAAGACCTTCTTCCTTCCATAAATGAAATCCCATCAGACCGCGCAAGAATTTATGGTTCGTACCCGACCCCTTTCTCTTAAACATATTAAAAGAATCACATTCAGGGTCGGTCCCTTCAATAATCTTGCCATAGGTATCATCAATTTGCTTGGCATCCAAGATAGGAATCTCTTCTGTATCAATGATCAGATAAGCATTTCCCTCCTTCTCCATCACATGATAATCATGATTACCTTTCATTTTGAGAAGAGCAGACAAGCCCATTATAGAGGCAACAAAGGTGTCATAATCCTCTCCCCATCCATCATCAAAGCCATAAGGTTCAAATGCCATAGCTTTTCCCTCACACAACTTCAAGGATGCTCCATATACGACCTCCTTTTTTTGTTTAAAAAGCCAGAATTTCCAATTCCCTACGATGGCTGCCATTTCTGATGGCATACAGCCCTTGACAATGCTATCCTTGACCAGCAGTTCCATCAAGATCCTCTTAGCCTTAGCCTCTGGCACATCATCCTCCTTGCCTCCACCATGATGAATCATGTGCTGGAAGGCAATACCACTCTCATACATACGCTTCACAGACTGCGAATAATGAGTTTCATCACCTATCTCCTCACATAACTTTAACAGCATATCCACCTTACCACCTCGCTTGACAACACTCACAATGTTCCCCATGGTGGCAAGCACACTCGCCTTGAATTGATCAACCTGCTTTTTTGAATCATCCGTGCCAAAAGGATCCTCCACAAGAATGGTCTTTCCCTGAAAGTATTCTTTCAACAGCTTTTCAACATTCTCCTTCGGATGACTCTCAAAGTAATCCAAAACCTGATGGTCGGAAAAATCAACTGTCAGCATACCATCAAAGAGCTTATTCACGTTTTCAATTACCTGGCAGATGACAAACAATCGGCTGTGATTGTACGTATTCTTGTTCCAAGGCCAATAAGGAACAGTGTTGTGAGAAGAAGAGAAGCGCTTCTTCTTGATGTAAACCTGGTCCAAACGATAATCACCTTCATTCAGCTTTTTGAGTATAACCGGCTTCAGATATTCTCCAAGCCATAACTCACCATCCATTTCCTTCCCCACCTGGAAAACACAGTTACTATACGCCTGCAACTGCTTGAAATCCTTAGGATGTGAAAACGAGGTAGTTCTGGCAGCCAGATTCATATACTTATTCACCTCCAACTTCAAGCAAACCAGTTCCTTCGACCTTTTGGATACCCCAAAGTTCTGGTCATCACAAACCAGCAACATGCCATTGTTGTACATCATGCCACCCTTGCCCTTCTTTCCGAGGGCATTGATTGCAAGCGACACGATAATGCGCTGCTGCAGGAATTCATCATACCCATGCAGATCATCTGACTTGCAAGCCACATCCTTCTGAACTTTCAGGCTTTCCATCACTTTCTTCTCATCGCCCTTCTCCACCAGCACGAAAAATCGCGTATAGCCGTCTCTGCTGCTAAAAGGTTCATACTTTGCATATATGCCTACTACCGACAAAGATGGCGTGTCAGAGAGTTGTTCGTAAGAAAGATTCTTGCGCTCACGATCTCTCGTTTCCATCCTGTAAGATACAATGCCATACTTGGCAAAGAACGTCTCTCTGTTCCATGACACCATAAGCCTGTTGGTTGTCACAGGCAACTTCAATATCTCTTCTTTTGAAATATGTTCTATCTTTTTAGCCATATCACATCTTATTAAATAATTAACTTTCAATTAAACTTTTAATTTTCAACATAGCATCTCCCTGGACATGCCCATCTTCATCTATCAACCCACAAATCTCATACCTGTCCATCGACTCAAATAGCATCTTGAGCATGTTGATTGTATAAAGCGGACACCCCAGACGATTCTCCTTTTCCTGACGCTTCTCTAAAGTAGGCATATCCCCTTCTCTATCCAAATGCTCAATGGAAGGATTCATATTCTTCACATCAAATGCCACCTTATAGGAACCATCCGGATTCAGAACTACAAAATCGGCCAACTCATAATCCCGGTCCTCCAGATGCGCAAACTGCTCCTCACTGCAATCCGTATAGCGAAGAACAAGTGCCTTGAAAGCTTCCTCACCAATTTCGCCAGCATAATCAGCCATCAATATCTCCGGATGTAGGATAAGACCATCAGAACTCCAACCTGTAGCATATCCATTGCTGTCAAAATGCTCATGGATAACTTTATTTTTCATCAACACATCCAATCTTACAGATGCAGGAGATACAGGATGCTGGCAGAAAGATCCATCCTCATCTCTTTCCCAATTGCCATAACACTTTCTCAGGAAAGGAACCATCATGGCCTGTTCATCAAGCTCCTGCAGGGAAGCCACCACAGGATTACGGATAATGGCCTGCTTGTAGTACTGATTCATGATTTGAGCCCTCTTGACGTAATAAGGAATCGAAAAATCTTCACTCCCATCCTCTAAAATCTCATATTCCACCTCATAAGGATGTGGAGTGAAGAGTAAAGCCTTCTCCCTCATTTTACGCAATTTGCATTGAGCAGCCTGGGAATCATTATGCAGTTTGACCTCTTCAGCAGAAGCATGACTATCATCGCTGATCTCAGTATGCCCCTGAATATAACTGCTCAAAGCCTTGAATTCCTTGGTGTGTGACTTGTCACCCAAATCACCCATAAAGAATTCCGTCATCCCCTCATCATACAGAACGTAGGTAGACAGCGGTTTGTTTTTTGTTCTACATATTCTTCCCACAGCCTGCTCAATCATCGTCTGCGCCCAGGCAGCCTTGTCCATGGCTACAGCATCCTCCTTGAAACGGATAGACTTCTTGGAAATCGCCTCTTCCAACCAGTGCCCCACCTGATTGGGAGTCAACCAACTTCTCTCGTTGAGCATCATGAGCGACATCATAATCCGGTAGAGACCAGCATCAAAAGCCTGCTCCTGGCTATCATCATTGAAAGAGAGATAAGAGGTGGGACTCTGGAGATATATAGCATCCCAGTCCTTCTTCAGCTCATGTTCATCCTCCTCCCAGTTGTCACCCCTCTCATAATCAATACCTTCCGGTATCTTATACTGGAGATTGGCACCCGCCTTGAAACTACCGTAGGCCGTCACCAGCATCACCTTGGAAATGCTGCCATCACTCAATCTCTTCAAAACCTTGTCTTCCACGTCCTTTAAACTGTTGGACATGAACAGATGCTCATTCTGCCAATCAGGTAAACCACTCTCAAAGACATCCTCCACATGATCATCATTTTTCATCTTCTGCTTGTAGGATCCGTCAATCAGACAAGCGATAACGTTCATCTGCTTCTCGTAGGTTTGAGCAGCTCTATTCTGGAAAAAGAGCATACTGTGAATATCATCATGCACGTAGAACCAGTGATAAGCCTCAATGAACTGAAAGATGCGATAGAACACAAAACCAACTTCATCTGCTTTGGAAGCATGACGGAAGATTTCCCTTCTGGAAAGCCTGAACCACCACTCCACCAATCCTTCTTCAACTGCGTCTTCACAGAACATCAGCTTATATTTCTCAGGCAAGGACATATGTTCCTTGCGGCAATCCTTGAACATATAATGCTCCAGAGGCACTACCTCTACCTGATGACGGCTAGGATACGTAGCTTCAACAAGCTCCTCAAACTTCCTGCTATCCTCTCTGTCCAAAAGATGAACTTTCCTGCCCAAAGCCGACATCAGATACTCTATATCAAAGTTGCTGATCACAGATTCGCTTGAAGCCGTAGCAGAACAGAGTACCACAGCCACCTTGTCAGAAGCTACCAGATCATACAGTATTTTCTCAGGCGTGGAGCTAATCTCCCTGCAAGAGAGCCTTACCCGGTGAAGACCATCTCTTTCATCAAGCTCCTCCTGATATAACCGGCAACCATGCATATAGAAGGAATCGTCCTGCACCTTGTACTTCTTGCCATCCATCTTGACGGTCAGATTCTTTCGATTGGTGTAGTAATCCAGAAGTTGCTGCTCAAAGAACTTCTCTGAAACCACCTCAAAACGGGCCAGGAGCGAATGGATTTCACTTTCCACCGTAGGCCATCCCAAGTATTGTTCCCTGTCATCGGTCTCATTCCTGAAAGCATCCTGCCTCTTCTGGAAAGCCTCCCTGACGCAACCGCTCAGGAACTTCTTCACCGCCACAGTATTGCTTTCCGAGAGCTTGAGGAACTTATCCAAGGAAATCACCATGTCATACTTCCCAGACAGTTCTTCCTCATTCTCAGCATGAGCCAATATGAAATTCTTCTCACCAGCCCGATAGCAAATGAAGGAACGAGCGTGTTCCTCTCCACCACAAATCTCCAACTTAAAGGTAGGACCGGCAAAGAACACACCACGTCGATAACTGCTGTAATCCTCCGTATCTGCCAGAAAGATGTTCTTGTAAGGAAGTATACCCCCTATCTTCCGCTCCCAATTATCCTGGCAAATTTTCTGAGCCTTCTCCAAACTTTCCTTCAAAAGAGTCCCATCATATCTCTCTGTAAGGGTATCCTTGGCCGACAATAAGCCCAAATACTGCAAATAGCCATGATATCCCTTGCCATATTTGTTGAAGCCTGCAGACTTTCTGCAAGCCTGACCAATGATGACATCACGCATGGCTACTGCTGCCTGATCTGACTCATCAAACAGGATTAAGGTCTTCTTGTCACAGAAATCCCTGATACTGACACTTTCCGACAAAATAGGATCAATACCAAGCATCGCCTTATGAACGGTCATCAGAAATACCTTCCTGCTGGCGTAGTTAACCTGCGGATAGACTCTCTCCAATGAAGGAAAACGACTCAGTATAGTCTTCACACCCACTTTCTTCACTTCTCCAGTAATAAGCAAATGCTTCTTGTAGTTGGCAAAGAATTCCCTGACAGCATATCTCAGCCGGCTCTCTTCTGCCTGTATCTGCTCTAGCAGAGAAGCATTCTCAGAATCATCTTGTAGTATGGCCACCAAAGCATTCATGCACTTAGCCAACTTCTCAACCTGCGCCAATCTGTTTTCCAACACAGCCACAGAAACCTTCTTCTTCCGCTGCTGCTCTATCTGATATCCCATTTCGTCCAGCAATTCCTGAAGACTTCCGGACCTTACTGCCTTCAAGATAACCTCCGTGTTGTTCTCTATTACAAGCTTCTCACTCAGCTTAAGACAACCAGGCTGATCGATAAACTTCTCAATCTCGCGATTCATACCCTCTATGAGCTTGTTCTGAACACACAGAATGATGATGCGTTCAAAATGCTTGGGATAATACTCACAAGTGAGCTTACCAATGGTATATGACTTGCCACCACCCGTTGCCAAGTCACAGATGTAAAGCCCAGGATGAACATACTGCTTGAATATTTCCTCCACATGGGCACTCAGTTCTTGCTTTTTATCTTTCATACAAAATATTTTTAAATCGTCCACAAAATTACGAATTTTCTGTGCAGCGTATCTGCACAGAAACAAAAAAGCACAAAAAAAGAAACAACACATATAAAACACCCAGAAGTCTCTAGATTGCGGGTAGTACAAAGAAAAATACATGATCAAGTAGCCTTATCCCCAAAAGGCCCTAAGAAAATGTTCAGTTTCATGGTTGCAGTTGCTGCAGGTTTTATCTTCCTTATTACCAGGAAGATAGATGAAGTTTCTGGCGCAACCAAGCTTCAAAAGTTTTTTTGCCATTCTATAAGAATTGGTTGCGCTTGGGTTACGCTTTAACCCTTTCATTTTCAGAACCTTTCATTAAACCGCAACCGCAACCTTAAACCCCATAGATATGATAGTAATGACAATAGTTTAAAAGGAAGAATATGCTGCTTGGAGATCTCTTCCCATGGGCCTTAATTCATTTTTGAATCAATCATAATCAAAATCGTTGTATTTAAAATCGCAAAAAAAAAGAAATGCCCCGTATCAAACAAGCCATTTCTTTCCTGTTAGATGCCTCCCCAAAGCAGCACCCAACAGCTACAGACAGCCAAGCAGCTATCTGTTCTTCAAACAAACTTTCCTGAGAGTCTTCGTTTTCCTCTTGATCTGATGATTCCTGTCGATGAGAAAAGAACTCTCGCAAGCCTCAATGAGCTTCAAAAACCTGCTGTAGCCATAGGATTTAGCCTTGAAGTCAGGTCTTCTTACATGAAGCCTGCTAGCTACACACCCAAGCTCTGCCCAACCATCATTCTCAGCAACCTCCTTCACCACCTGCCTTAACAAAGCGAGCAGCTTCTTGCTGATACCGGCAGGATATTGCCCAGTATCCCTACTCAAAGACTCAGACTTCAGGGAACCACCAGAAGGCACCGATACTTTCATGCTGTCCTCCTTACTATCCTCCATACCTTCCGCAACATTCTTACCCTCTCCATCCAAGAAAGAGAAAGAATCAGAGGAAGCTGTGGAAGAGACCACAAAACTGGCAGCCACAGAACTCACGCTATACGAGGTATCGGAAAACGATGGAACAAAAGGAGCCTGAGAAGATACCTTCTCCAAAAAATCGGAACTTCCAGAAATCGTAGAAGAAGTATCCCCACTCTCCTCAAAAAAAATATAATCATTGCAGGCCAAGACAAAACTCTCAAGAGCCTTCTTTTCTCCCATGCCAATCACTATCTTTCCGGATTCCCTGATGCGCATGACGAGCCTTGTGAAATCACTGTCACTTGATACGATGTAAAACACATCAATATCGTTCTGATACAGCAAATCCATCGCATCAATCACTAAGGCAAAATCCGTAGAGTTCTTGCCAGAGGTAAAAGAGTACTGTTGAATAGGAAGGAAGGCATGCTTTTGAAGCACAGCCTTCCATGCGGAAAGATTGGGCTTAGTCCAATCTGCGTATATACGCTTGACTGTAACCAAGCCACCCAGGTTGTTCTTAACAGCTGCCCTCACCTGGTCAATGCGATGGTGAGAGACATTCTCAGCATCCACCAATAATGCAATCTTACGTTCTTGAACCATAACTTATAGTTTTTAATTCGTCTATCCACCTCTTGCCAGACTTCACGTTGAACAAGATGGCCAATCATATGCCAACCGCTAAAACAATGAATAAAATATCACGGAATCATGATATTTTATTCATCAAATCAGGATGGTACCAGCTACGAGGAGGATTGTACAAACTGCCATCGTTAAGAAAATCGGAATCTTCACATCCTGAAGGTTCTTTGCTCGGTCAAGCACCAGGCAAGCCCCAACAAGTGCGGTGAATCCGGCTAAAATGAAGCAAATTTCACTCATTTCTGTTCCTACTTAAAACCTGACTATTTCGAATGATCATGCAGCCAAGCCTTCTGGCCATAGCTAAGATGGTCCCAGTTGGTTCTTGGTTTTCTTCTCTTACCACCACCAAGTACTGCCTTCGTTGTTCCCTTTCCTAGAAAGCCGAACAACAGCAATAAAAACAATATTTCCATAATCCTATGATTTTACTTTGTTACACTAAATGTTCCAAAAGGAATCTCCTGTGCAGAAGCTACTGCCATATAGATGATTCCATACTCTCCTGGTTCAAGCTCTGAAGCCGGAATGGTGAGCAGATAGCTCTGGTTGCCATACTTGTGTCCAGAGAAGGAGAGATATCCCTTTTTCTGTGCATCAGAGCTTCCGAGCACCGCAGGTTGAAGTGTCAGCCACTGTATTCTTCTGTCCTTCTTAGAAGCCTTGAAACGCACGATGCGGTAGATGCCCATCGGGTCATAATCATTCTTCTCAACCTTGATAAGTAATCGGATATCCTTTCCGTCCTTTTTGATAGAATGAGCTGACTTGCCTCCGGCAAAAGCAATATCCATTCCTTCCACTCCAGCCAAAGTGTTCACTGCATCTGCAGCAAGCCCCACGCCGGCAGCCGTACCCATCACTCTTACACCGGTCTCCAGTCCAGCCATGCTACCTGTGCTTAGTCCTACCATGCCACCTGCAAAACCGAGGTCACTTACAGCACCTGCAATCTTGGAAAACTTAGAGAACTTGTTCTGGTGTTTTTCTACCTTGCCGTTTTCCTTTGGAAGAACGGCGTATGTAGAATCACTCGTGAGTACACAATAACTTCCAATGAACTCTGGTTCTGGAGCTACTACCCTCTGTGCATGCGCATTGATAAATAAAGCACACGCAATAATCAATAACGAAAACTTCTTCATTGCTTTTTCAATTTAATTGGTTTAATATCCTTTGAACGAACAAAGCCAATGGGTAGGAGCTCCAACTGTTATATATAAGGCCTAAACACAGTTATCCCAAAGAGCCATGAGCGTTGAGTGCTGTTCTGCATCTCGGCGGCAAAGGTATGAATTTCTTCCTTAAGTTCCAAACAAAAATCACACTTTTTTTCGAGGCCAAAATTAACGTGATTTCTTTTTCTTTACAATTGGGGAAAATGCAAAATCCCTAAAAAGAAACATCGCGCGCACGCGCACGCGAAGATAATCCTTGACAAAATCGCAAGAACTTTAACTTCCGTTAAGGTTTAAGATGAAAAACACCTCTTTTGCAGTATTAAGGTATTCATTTAGATACTTTTAACCTTGTTTATTTGTGTAATAGTATTCATTTGCATACCTTTGCTACCAAAAAACAATATGAGACATTTCATCATCAATATCCAATGGAAAGATTCTGAATTCACCGGCTCTGTATGGCAAGACAGTGGAGTACCTGTAGTGAAAAACCTGAGTTCACAAAACTTCAATGAGTTCATTGAACTGGCAGAAGGAAGTCTGGAGGTCTTGAACCCATTCTTCAGTGACCCAGATGGCGATTTTCCGGAATGGTATAAGAACGGGGAATATGACTTCACCTATCATTTTTCTGATATGGCTTCTCTTCTGAAAGCATACAGCCAGTATGTACCCCTGGCAACACTTGCCAAGGCGACACAGATTAATAAAGGACTCCTCTCCCACTATGCCAACCGGCTGAAACAGCCAAGAGACAAACAGAGTGAGCACATCATTCAAAAGCTCCATGAAATAGGAATCAGACTTTGTAACTGTACACTGGAGCAACAAGAGGTGCTGACCATCAAACCCACCACACCCCAAAGCATAACATAATCCATCCGTCATCATGATTAGAGAAAAACAGAATCAGTTGAGATACCTGGTCTTGGATAGATGCTTCGCAGATACAAGACACAAATACAACGCTATAGACCTTTCCAAGAAAGTAGGTGAAGCCATTTGGGGAGAACCTGGAGCCCAGGTAAACCCTCGTTTGGTTTTGGGAGATATCAAGTATATGAAAGAAGCTACCGCTTTTCAAGCACCTATCGAGGAATTCCCAACAAAGAACGGAAAAAGCTGGTATAGATACAGCAAAAAGAACTATAGCATATTCCATAACGCCCTGCCATTTGAAGCTATCAATACACTCTGTTCTTCATTAAGTTCACTCTACCTAACCCTGCAAAGGTTTCAGAATGGAAACTGTACACGTAGCTGTGAATTTCTCAACACGATTATCCCATATCTGGAAAATAGGCTGGTCATAAGTAAAGAGAATCCCTCCCTACCAGAGCAGAAGTTTAATCTTCAAGGGTTGGAACACCTGGCAAAGATAGTAGAATCCATCATTAGCTTCCAACCTCTCAAGATACACTACCATACCTTTAATGACCGTGAGTTCGACATTTTTTGCGACCCTTACCATGTAGGTCTGCATGATGACAAGTGGTATATGATGGCAAGGACTGAGCAATATTCCCAGATGGGATACTATGCCCTGGAGAGAATTGAATCACTTAAACCTCTGGAGGATAAACTATACATTCTACAAACAGACTCGGATTTGGAGACATACATGAAGATATTTTTCAAGGATGCCAACTTTCTCTATCTATAAGAGGTAGGCAAATGCTCATAGTTAAAGTACGAACCTAGAACTAGCTGTGCAATAAGTCCCCACACATCATGCAAAATATACTAGAAAAGGTAACCAAATAATGAAGATAAGAATCATAACCATAATCAAAATGAAATTTTAAAAGGCAGGTAGGTAACACATGTAACCTATCTGCCTTTATGATTTCAAGCTTTAATCATCGTCACTGGTATTGAACCTAAGCATATTCTTAGTCAAAACCTTCTGCTTACCATTCATGTAAGTTATGATGACCTTGCTAATACTCATATTGGTAGCATCACCACTTACAAAGTAATAGCTGCTGTCCCAGTCCCAACTAGCACCATGCATATACCCCACGGGACCAGTGCCTTTGAAATGCCCGCTTCCACGTACATCATTCACATCATTGGTGACCACCCAATAAACATCAATGTACTTGATTGTCCATTTATTGGTATTCTGGTAGGTACAATTAAAGGTAACTGTTCCATACTCATCATCCCATGACCACCCATCAAAATATCCATAAGGAGCCTTCTTTTGAAGATTAGCAAGATAACCTAGATAATTATGATAATTCAGGTATCCAACTAAGTCATTATTTAAATCTTCCACACAACTTTCTATACTATCCTTATATACCTCATAGTGATATTTATAAAGAGAATATGCCTTCAAGTCATCTGGAACTTTAGCCGCATGACTTTCCATATAACCTAAATCCAAGTCACCATCTTTATGGGTGACAAAATAGATGGTATCATTCCTTACACCTATACTCCATATGGAATCCTGCGAAAAGGTATTCTCACACAAGGTACAGTATAAACTGTGGTTACCAGTAGGAACACTACGCCAATCATGCTGTTTTATGTAACTATCACGCTCCTGCTTCAACTTTTCAATTCTCTCAGCCATTAAACGTGCCTCTTCCTTAGCTTTCGCCACAGAATCATTGTAAGCTTTAATCCTAGCTGCTTCTATTTCTTTTCTCCGCTTCGCATTCACCTGAGAGAAATGCTCTGACAGTTCTTGGTTAACCCTATCTGCCAAGACGGCAATCTCAGCCGGTTTTGGTTGAGGAATAGCCTTATTCTTCTTGAATACCTTGGCATAATAATCGTCCAATAATACCTCATAGTTACCTGTAGAAGTCTTCACATAAAGTTTCTTTGCCTTCTTGTCATAGGCGTAGTATAAGCCTGCCTCTGTAATTTCCTTCACTTCTTGGGCATCTGACTTCTGAAAAATGCCATCCTTGTTAGGCAGGTATAAAGCCAATACCTTACGGAGGGACGAATTAAGATAATTGAAGTTGTAAACTTGTGCAGAAGAACCTACACAGATAACAAGAAGCAAAGCCAACAAGCCCAGTTTCTGTACATTTCCTATCGAAAGACTTTTTCTATCCATTACTAGTACATTTAAAAATCGGTGGCAAAAGTACATAAAAAATAAAACATAACCAATCTATTTCCTGAAAAAATGACAAAACTTGGTCTACGGATAAGGAAAAGCCCCTACATAATCTATTAAAGCCTCTCCTTTAACTAGAAATAGCCTCAAAATCCAATTTTTTTTATACAAAACCAAAAAAAACTTCTTTCTGTGCAGATATTTCGCACAGATTTAGTATCTTTGCCAGTGATAATCATTTAAATGTTTAGCGTATGCCAACAAATAAAAATGCTCAACTCAGGTATCAGATACTGGATAGATGTTTCAGCGACTTCAAACGCAAATACACTATTGAGGACCTCATCGATAAAGTGAATGAGAGCCTCTATGACCTCACAGGTAAAGAAGTAAAGCTTCGCCAGATACGTGCTGACATTAAGTATATGCGCGATAGAGTAACCTTTGATGCACCTATAAAGGCCTATCCCATGGCTGTGGGCAAAGAACACTATTATAGATATGAAGACCCTAACTTCACCATATATAATAATGATATGTCCATCGAGGAGGTGAATAATCTACGTTCAACTATTCAAATGCTGGGACGTTATAGAGGAACTCCAGCCAATGCATGGCTTGAAGAGGTCATCTCCAATTTGGAATACCGCTTCGGGGTAAAGGCCAATGCTGAGAATCTCATTTCCTTTGAGCAAAATGATAAACTCCAGGGATTGGAACATCTTTCGGATATCATAGATGCCACTGTAAACCACCAACCCCTCAAGCTTCACTATCGCACATTCAAAGGACATGAGTTCGAGACTATATGTCACCCCTACTATGTGAAGCAATATAATAACAGATGGTTCCTGCTCGGGAGAGATGAGAAATATTATACAATTAGCAATTATGCATTAGACAGAATCATCTCATTCAAGAAAGTTGATGTTCCGTTTTGTAACAATACTGAGATCAATTTCGACACCTATTTCAATGATGTCATCGGAGTAACTGTACCAAAGGCCGATATTGAAACCGTAGTACTTAGATTCTCAGAAAACCGTTTTCCATATATCGTGTCCAAACCTCTCCACCACTCTCAGATAGCAGATTTGGAGAAAAGAACCATAACCATCCAGGTCAAACCCAACAAGGAGCTGAACCAGCTGATATTTTCGTTCATTCCAGACGTTGAAGTTCTTTCTCCTCAAAGCCTGAGAGACACAATTAAGGGAAAAATTGAAGAAAATCTCAAGAAATATTTATCTGTACAGAATGATCGCACAGAACCTTAGTACCTTTGCACTCGTTAATTGAAGTGTAACTTAATTTTTGATTGAAATGAGAAAGAATCTTGTAGTGAACAATGAGACAGCGTCTGTAATGAATCAGGTAATTGGTACCCTGAGAGCAACAGGATTGTCGGGAGTTGAGACATCAACTTTAGTAGGCATTTTGCTATATATCAAAAAGAAAAATGGCCAGATAGTTGATTCTTTTGAATATAATCAGCCTCTGTTTGAACTGCTGGATAGTGATGATGACTTGTATGGAGAAGCAGAGGGTGTGTTCATCAGAGCCATCTCAAAGATAAACATCAAGTTCATCAATCAGGCCATGCAGATGCTCTGTAGTACATCCTACCCAGAAGGTGAATATCTGGATTGGTTTGACTTCTGCATCGAACAGACTATTAAATATGCAGAGGAATTCTATACGCCAAGATACATCTGTGCACTTATAGAGTCTCTCATTTCTCCAAAAGAAAAATCCATATTTGTTCCATTTGGTGGAATGATGGAGTTTGGCACAGATATGGAGAACTACGAGCATATAGATGCTGTAGAAATCAATCATGAGATATGGCTTCTGGGTAAAATTAGACTTGGACTGGCTAACAAGCTGGATTCTGTCGAATTCACGAATGACTCTAACACGTCATGGACAAATAAGCAGTATGACGCCATTATCTCCTACCCACCACTTGCAATGAAAATGCAGATGCAGGATGAACATGCAGCCGCAAATGGCACCAAGAGAGAACTGGCAGAACTGGTAGCTGCTAACCGTTTTCTTGAGACCACATCAGATGATGGTACTGGTGTATATTTCATGGCACCTAACATACAATGGGCAACTAGCGAGCAAAAGAGATTCAGAATGTGGACCATGGAAAACCACATTATTGATGCGATTATTCTTTTGCCTAAAGGAATCCTCTCATATACCAGCATACCGCTAGCCTGTGTCATCCTGAGAAAGAACCCTCAGCATGAAAATGCCATCAGGTTCATCGACGCTTCGAAAATGTACGATAAGAGTGACGGCAACATACACCTTGACATTGAGAAGATAATGGCTGCATATCACACTGACCAGCCAAAGGTTTCTGCCTCTATATCATATGATGATATCAGAGAATATGACTACACCTGGGACTTAATCCAATACCTTCAGTACGAAGAGTTGGAGGTACCAGAGGGATATAGAGCTGTAGCCTTGGAGGAAATCGTACAGATTCCATCTTGCACAAAAGGTACGGAAGCAGACAAAGGCAAGATGCTGAAAGTGACAGATATGAACAGTGATTGGGCAAAGCCTTATATATCCCAAGAGGCTCTCAACGATAGTGACAATGTAAAAGGTTGCGCAAAGCTAGAGCAAACTGCAATCATTGTGTCCATGGTGAGAAATCTCAAGCCATCCATTATCAAGGCTTCCGAGCAATCCCCTGTTTGGCTGGCAAAAAACGTGCTCGCCATTATCCCAGAAATGGAGATGGAGATTGACATCGAGTATCTTTGCATGGTGCTGAGTAAGGCTAAATTGATCGGAACAGGTATTATACCTCATATCTCAAAGAGTACTATTATGAAGTATAAACTGGCGTTGCCTGACATAAGCACCCAGAAGACTATGTATAAAGAGGCATGCCAGCAGAAAGTCATGGCCAAGGCAAAAGAAACCGGTCTTCTAGATGTGATTGACAAGATGAAGACAGACTATATCAATGAAGTGCGTTCACGAAAGCACGACATGATGCCCCATCTTCGCCAAATGTCAAGCGCAAGAAAGAACCTGGAGTATTACATCAACCATAAGGACTCTATGAGTGATGAAGACTTCGTGCAGGGAATGAAAGAAGAGATTGCCAACCAGAAGACAGCCATCGATTCTCTCACTACCATACTCAAGATCTTTTCAAGAGAATCTCAGTTTGGCATCCCAGAGATCATCAACATTGATAAGTTCCTGGTGGAGAACTACCCTGATGGACATAACTACCAATCTGAGATAGAACCAGACTTCCAGGCTCTTGCCAATTATGGGTTTACTATCCCGGATACTCTTCTCTCCATCAACATGAATGGGGATAAAAACTGGCAGGAATATCTCAAAGAAGTTCCAGACTACGTAGAAGGAATCAATGTCTTCATGGCAAAGGATGACCTGCAGAGACTCTGTGACAACATATTCAGTAACGCCGTCAAACATGGATTCACCGACCCAAAGAGAGAAGACTATTCCATCTGGGTTAAACTCACTGTGGATGAGGAAAGAGACATGTTCCAAATCGACTTCACCAACAATGGAACACCTTTTCCGAAAGGCCTTGACAAGATACGCTATGGACTTAGGGGCGAAAAAGGTGGCATCACTGCAGGAACAGGAGAAGGCGGATATATTGTAAGAAGCATCGTAGAACACTATGGTGGAGACTACGACCTCCTCACACAGAAAGACCAGGATTCCATTTGGTCAACCGTTCGTATTTATTTACCTATATACAGAAATGACAATGAGCAATAGTTATCATATATTGTGGATAGACGATGAGTGGGAAGAGATGACCTCTTTCCAAAAGTACTGTAAGCTTCATTACAACATGGAGCTTACACCATTCAAGACCCAGAAAGAAGGACTTGACACATATGCCAAGAACCCGACCTTCTGGGAAGCTGTCATATTGGACGCGAAAGTGCTTAATGAAAGCGAGCAGGAAGTAGCAAGTGTGGCTGGTCTTCAGAATGCAGTTCTGAGAATCAAGGAAGAATTCAAGGAACTGCCCTACTTTATTTCAACAGGGCAGCCTGACCTACTCAGCAATCAGATGTTCAAAACCATCTTCAAAGTATTCTATGAAAAGGAAATTGATGACGAGAAGCTTTGCGATGACATCATCCAAACGATCAACGAACAGCCCAACAGAATCATCAAGAACAAATATCCTGAAATATTCTCCTGGCTGGAAGGGACTATCGCAGATGAAGTTTTAAGTATCATCAAGATATACGAGAATCGGGAGTTTGCAAATGCTGACATTTTCAACAAAGTGAGAAAAGTCCTTGACTGGATTATGAGCAATCTGTATGACTATGGACTCCTTGCTATCAAGTTCAATGGTGCAAATCTCAATGAATGCAGCAAGTTCCTTGGACATCCCAATCTGCAGAGTGTAGTACCCGTACATATCCAACGTCACTTGTACTCATTGGTATCCATAGCCAACGAAGGTTCTCATAGACAGCATATAGATGAGGAAGTAAAAACCAACAAGGCTCCATTCCTGGTTGCATCAACCATTTTCGAACTTCTCAATGTCCTAACTTGGCTCCATCAACTGCCAAACGACATGGAAGAGAAGCAAACGATAGAGAAACTGGCAGCAAATGTAGCCATTGATTTCGTCCAAAGTAATAATAAACATTAAAAAAAATATCTGTGCAAATAGAATGCACAAAAAAGTGTTACTTTTGCAATAGAATAAACAAAAAGAAGAAGAATCATATGAGTAATAACGATATTCAACAGCAGAATACGGTCAATATTCAAGAAAAGGCCAACCTTATCTGGGCAATCGCAGATAAGCTTGTAGGCGTGTATAAGCCACATGAGTATGGCAACGTCATACTCCCTATGTGTGTCATAAAACGTTTCGAAGATACCCTGGCTCCAACGAAGGAAAAGGTACTTGCAACAAATGAGAAACTAGACAAGGATGGTATCGTAGTAAAGAAGGGCTTCCTGGAATCAGCAGCAGATCAGAAGTTCTATAACCTCTCTCCTTTCGATTTCCAGAAACTCCTCAATGACCCTGAGAATATCAAGGTGAACTTCGAGTCATACCTGAACCACTTCTCTGACAACGTCATTGATATCATCCATCGTATGGACTTCGACCGAGAGATTGAGAAAATGGACGCTAATGGTGTTCTGTTTCTGGTCATCAAGGAGTTCTGCACACCAAAGGCATATTTGGGAGCAGACCAAATCACAAGTGTGGATATGGGATACATCTTCGAGGAACTGGTACGTAAGTTCTCAGAGAGCTATGACGAACATGCCGGAGCCCACTTTACCGCCCGCGACATCATCTATCTGATGTCAGAACTGCTCGTAGGCGATGATGAGGAAAAACTGGAAGAGGAAGGTATCACAGCCTCCATCTATGATATGGCCATGGGTACCAGCCAGATGCTCGGCTGCCTTACAGAACGTTTCCTCAAAATAGACCCAGAAGCAGAAATCACCAGCTATGGACAGGAGTTGAACAACCAGACTTTTGCCATCGCCAAGGCTGATACCCTCATCAAGGGAGGTAATGCAGAAAATATGCGTCAGGGCGACACTTTGGGCGATGACCAGTTCAAAGGCTATAAGTTCGACTATATCATCTCCAATCCACCATTTGGTATTGAGTGGAAAACTTCCAAGAAGAATGTAACAGACGAGCACAATCTCGGTGAAGCAGGCCGCTTTGCTCCAGGCCTCCCAGCCATTGGTGATGGTCAGATGCTTTTCCTTCTCAATGGTGTAGCTAAACTGAAAGATGGCGAGGAGCAGGATGACCAGTATGGAAGAATGGCCATCATCCAAAATGGTAGTAGCCTCTTCAAGGGTGACGCAGGCAGCGGAGAAAGTGAAATCCGTGGCTATCTGCTTGAAAATGACTGGCTGGAAGCCATCATCCAACTCCCTAATGACCTCTTCTACAACACCCCTATCACCACCTATATCTGGCTCATCACCAAACAGAAAAGCGAGGAACGCCAGGGAAAGGTGCAGCTCATCGACGCTAGCCAGTGCTTTGAAAAGAGAAGAAAGAGCCTGGGTAACAAGCGAGTAGAAATCACAGAGGTATGCAGAAACCTCATCATGGAAGCTTACCGTGACTTCACCAACTGGAGCTATGAAAGCGATAACCAGGAGCTGAAGGTAGAGAGTAAAGTACTTGATAATGAATACTTCAAATACTCAAAACTCACCATCGAACGCCCTCTGGTAGATGAAGAAACAGGTGAACCAATCTTGAAGAAAGGCAAGCCACAGCCAGATGCCAAGAAACGTGATACAGAAATCGTTCCTTGGACAGAGGACATCGAGGAATACATGGAAAAAAATGTTCTCCCATATGCTCCTGACGCATGGATTGACGAGAAGAAGACCAAAATTGGTTATGAAATCCCATTCACACGTGAGTTCTACAAGTACGTAGCCCCACGCAAGAGCGAGGATATCTTCTCCCACCTCAAAGAGTTAGAAGCAAAGGAGAACGAATTAATGAACAAAATCTTGGGATAGTTATGGCAAAGACATATGATACATATAAAGACAGTGGCATCGCTTGGATTGGCAACATTCCAAGCGAATGGGAAATCAAGAAACTTGGCAATTTCTATACCCAAAGAAATGAGAAAGTAAGCGATAAAGATTTTTCCCCATTATCTGTCACAATGCAAGGTATATTACCTCAGTTGGAAACTGCAGCCAAAACAAATGATGGTGACAACCGTAAACTTGTAAGGGTTGGTGATTTTGCTATAAATAGCCGCTCTGATAGAAGAGGGTCTTGCGGTATATCACCATATGACGGATCTGTATCTTTAATAAATACAGTGTTGTGTCCAAAAGATAAGATGAATGCAAAATTTTATAATTGGCTATTTCACACAACTATGTTCGCAGATGAGTATTACAAATGGGGACATGGTATCGTTGATGATTTATGGACTACAAGATGGTCTGAAATGAAAAATATTTCTGTTGTGGAACCCCCTCTTTCAGAACAACAAGCCATCGCCTTATACCTCGATGAGAAATGTGGCGAAATAGACTCTTTGATTTCCCTTCAAGAGGAAATGATTTCGGAGCTACAGGCATATAAACAGTCTATTATCACAGAGGCTGTCACCAAAGGTCTTGACTCAAACGTTCCTATGAAGGATAGTGGAGTTGAGTGGATTGGTATGATTCCTGAAGGATGGAAAATCCAAAGACTTAGAACTTTAGGGAATTGTCAAAATGGAATCAGTAAAGGAGGTGAATATTTTGGAGATGAATTTGATTTTCCTTTTGTGAATTATACTGATGCTTATAAGAATATTGATGTTCCATATCCTGAAGGTAGAGCAAATTCTACAGAAGAAGATAGAAAGCAATATTCATTGATTGAAGGAGATATTTTGTTTACCAGAACATCAGAAACTATAGATGAAATCGGATACGCATCTACCTGTACTCAGACTATTCCAAATGCGGTCTTTTCTGGATTTTTAATTCGCTTTAGACCAACGGGAAAGGAATTATATTACGGATTTTCAAAATATTACTTTAGAAGTTCTATCCATAGAGCTTTCTTCGTAAAAGAAATGAATTTGGTAACGCGAGCATCTTTAAGTCAAAACCTGCTTAAAAATTTACCAACGTTAATTCCTCCCCTCTCCGAGCAACAGGCTATCGCCTCCTATCTCGATGAGAAGACATCTCAAATCGACTCTCTCATAGCCCTCAAGCAAGAGAAAATCACTGAGTTGAAGGACTACAAGAAGAGCATCATTTATGAATACGTAACAGGTAAGAAAAAAGTATAACATATGACACCAAATGAGTTAAAAGAAAAGCAATTTGAGTCAGATATCGAACGATACCTGCTCACAGAAGGTGGATATACTAAGGGTACCCAGGCTACTTACGACCGTGTAAGAGCCTTGGACCTGGATACTCTTATCCGCTTTATCAGCACTACCCAACCAAAACAATGGGCAAGATATGAACGGCAATATGGCGCAAAGGTAAAAAATAATCTCTATACCATTTTGCAATCAAACATTTCAGAGTATGGTCTTATACATACCCTACGCAAAGGAATTAATGACAAAGGGCATAAATTTGACTTATGCTATTTCGCACCAACATCATCCCTCAATCCGGAACTCATTGAAAAGTACAACCAAAACATCTTGGAATGTACTCGACAGTTCGTGTATAGCAAGGATGTCAAGAACTCCATCGACATGGTGCTCTCATTGAATGGTATTCCAATCATCGCCATTGAACTCAAGAACCAGTTTACCGGCCAGGATATCAATGACTCTAAAGAGCAATGGATGAAGAACCGTGAGCCAAAAGAGCCATTATTCCATTACGATAACCGTATCCTCGCCTACTTCGGCTGCGACCTCTATGAGGCAGCCGTAACAACGCGCTTGGAGAAGAATGAAACATTCTTCATCCCATTCAATCAGGGAAGCAATGGTGCAGGAAATGTAGGTGGCGCAGGCAACCCAGAGTCAAAAGACGGTGACTATGTGACATCTTATCTGTGGAAAAATGTACTCCGTAGAGATATGCTCCTGGCTATTCTCCAACGCTACATCATGCGCCAAAAGGAGGAAACTATCTCTCTCATCGTTGATAAACATGGAAAGGAGAAAGAAATCACAAAAACAACCGAGAAGATTATCTTCCCTCGCTACCATCAGCTGGACGTAGTGGAGAAACTGATTCACGATACAGAAGAAAAAGGTTCTGGACATAACTATCTGATCCAACACTCTGCAGGTTCAGGTAAGTCAAACTCCATAGCCTGGCTCACCTATCGCTTGTCATCACTCCACGATAAAGATAATGCCAACATCTTCAAAGGTGTCTTCGTCATCACAGACAGACGAGTACTCAACAGACAACTCCAGGAAACCATTCTTGGTTTTGAACATGTAGAAGGTACAGTTACTACCATCACGGAAAAAGACCATGATGCAAGCAATAAGCTACGTGATGCCATCAATGCAGAGCATACAGGTATCGTCATCACTACTCTCCAACGCTTCCCACAGATTTATGAGCAAATCGTGTCCAACTCCGGACATAAGTATGCCGTAGTAGTGGATGAAGCACATTCTAGCCAGAGTGGAAAGAGTGCAGAAAAACTAAAGGCTGCTCTTGCTGATACAGATGAAGCACTCAAGGAAATGGCAGAATGGGAGGACAAAACAGTGGAAGAAGTAGAAGCCGAAAAGGACAGGCTGATGCTTGACTTATTGAGCCAGGGACAACATAACAATCTCGCATTCTATGCATTCACTGCTACTCCAAAACCAAAGACCTTACAGACTTTTGGTATCTTTGAACAGAGAATGAAGGGAATGGAAGATGAAAGTAGATATGTAGCATACCACAACTACTCCATGCTTCAGGCCATAGAAGAAGGATTTATCAAGGATGTTCTCAAAAACTATACGACGTTTCAGACATCCTATGAGATTGCACGTCAGACAGAGGATAATCCTAGCTATGAGGAAACCCCTGCAACCAGGGCTTTGAAGGCATTCCATGATAATCATAGCGATACCATCAACAAAAAGACAGCCATCATTGTCAATAAGTTTCTGGAAGTCACGATGAACAAAATGGAAGGAAAGGCCAAAGCCATGGTGGTTACGGCTAGCCGAGCCCATGCTGTCAGATATTTCTTTGCCATCAAGGAGTATTGCAGAAAAAACAATATACAATGCCTGCATCCGATGGTAGCATTCTCTGGTAAGGTTAACTATAAAGGCACAGAATATACAGAACCACAGCTCAACAAACGTGGAGAAAAGAATATTTCTGAAGATAAGCTACCTCTGTATTTCTCAAGCGAGTTCTACAACATGCTTATCGTTGCAGACAAATACCAAACCGGATTTGATGAGCCACTTCTGCATACCATGTTTGTGGACAAGAAGCTGAAAAATGTAAAGGCGGTACAAACACTGTCACGCTTAAATAGAGCAAACAGACTTAAGAAAGATACCTTTGTATTTGACTTTGCAAACACGGCTGAGGAAATCGCTACTTCATTCAAACCATTCTATGAAGGAACCGAACTCATCAAGCCTGTGGATGTTAACTATGTCTATAAATTTCATAAGGACATTGAGCTGTACCATCTTTGGACATCGGAAGATGAAGAAAAGTTCTATGGGGTTTTCGCTGAAACAAAGAAAAATAAAAACCAACTGGGTATTCTTTCAAGTATGCTTAAACCTGTTGTAGATAGAATCAAAGAACTCGAAGAGGAAAAGCGTTTTGAGGTAAGAGGCAAGATCAAGAACTTTGTGCGCTTCTATTCCTATATGACCCAGATTGCAAGAACATTTGACCGTGCTCTATATAAGACTTATCTGTTTGCAGATTATCTGTATAGAGTACTGCCAAAGACTCGCCATGACGATGTAAACTTGGATAAGAAAGTCAGACTTGTCAATAATACCATCAAAGCAAATGAAACTATCAATATCGGATTAGATGGTCTAAAGGAAAAGCCTCTCAAGGGAGAAAATCCCGGAGCTAATGTAAAGCCAGATGACAATAAAGACCTTCTTGACAATATTATTGATAAGGTCAACATCATGTTCCGCGGTGAGTTCTCTGAAGCAGATAGAGTTATGGTAGAAGGCATCTTTGACCATATCCAGAAAGTGGCAACCAAGAAGATACAAAAGCAGGCTGTTGGTAATGATGAAAACCAGTTTGTTGATAGTATCTTCCCTGACATCTTTGGAAAAGCAGCACAAAAATGCTACACTACCCAAACAGATGCCTATCGCAAGCTCTTTGAGAATCAGGAGTTTTACAAGACACTGATGCAGCAGATGGGACATGCCATCTATGAACGCTACCGTGAGCAAGAGGCCAAAGCTTATACCATCGAGAATCTGCAAGGAAAAATCATTCCACTTTTGCGAGAGGATTTTGCAGGCATTTCCGGTATTAGTAGAACCTTGGAAGAAGCTTTCGAATGGATGATCAAGGTGCTGAAGGTAAACAGCATAGAAAAGTACAGTGGTCTTGGAGAAAATGTTCTCAATGCTCTGTTCAAACTCTATTGCTGCCCAAATACGCTTACCTTGACAGAGAAGCGTACCTACCTCAAGACTCTGGTCACAGGCTATGAGTCATATTTGAAGAAGTTGCATTATCTCATATATGATAAAGAGGTAACTGACAAGAATGGCGATACAGAACATGCTGCACTGAGCAATGCCATCTACTGCATGAAGCTCAATAAGCTGAAATACAGCGAGAAGGCTACAGACCAGAAGTTTGCAACATACGTAGATCTCATCGTTAAACTCCGCAATGATGAAAATCATCAGGCTAAGAGCCTTGACGCCAAAGAGGTTAAACTGGGAATACATGTAGCAACTGCCATGCTCATGTATGTAACTTTCAAGTATATTACAGAACTTGAAATGGTAGAAAGTAAATTTGAAAGTAAATAGAATCTAACAAGAGTGTAGCTTTTAATGAGAGCTACACTCTTTCATTTAAAAATCGAAATATATGGAAATTGATATTGAAAAAATAATCGCAAACATGCCTAAGGATGAAATTTTAAACATAATGCGAAATAATGTCGAAAAGAACTGCGAGACAATGTTTAAACTTTCCTATAACTGGAGAAAACAACATAAGGCAACCAACGAGAAGATTGATTATGCCTATTATATGTTCCAGCAACATCTTGCTAATATGAGAGCCATTCTAGAGCTTTCAAATGGGATAGAGATTTATTCAAACCATCCTGAAACAAAAGTAATTGAGCCCACTACTATCATTTCTATTGTTAGAAGCGTATATGAAAGAATGTTTATTTTCCATTGCATATACGTCCTACCTGAAACAGAAATTGAACAAGATATTTTATTTTATCTATGGATTATCAAAGGGCTAAAAAACAGGCAAAAAGGTTATGTTCCTCAAGAATTCAAAGAAAAAAAGAGAAAAGAGAGAGCAGAAATTAACCAGCTCATTGCCCAAATTAAAGATTTATCTAATCGTTTGAATATAATTCCAGATGCTATAAATAAGATTGTTAATTCTGCAATAGACAAATCACTAACTCCCAAAGGCTATAAATATATCAAGGACGCAAACCATGTCATTATTGATTTTAAGGAAATCAGCCTTAGTAAAGCATCGATAGAACTAATGGGGGAAAATTTTCCACCTATCTATAATTATTTCTCGATGCACACCCATCCTTCATACCTTGGGACATTACAATTTTCCCAACTATTTGATAAGGAAGTAAACAAGGATTTTATGCAAACACTCATTGTTAGTATTGCATTATTCCAAGGGAAAATCATTTCAGATTTTGTCAACAGCGTAGAAGGAGTAAAGGAAATCTTCGAAACCTTACCAAAAGAGGAGCAAGAAAATTGCAGGATGACTAACCAAATCTTTCAATCCTTAAAAGAAAGTAATGAAGTAGAACAAGAGGATTTATAACGTCATTACACTTAACAAAGTTTATATGACAAAGTTGTGAACTCTCAACTATTTTCATTATCTTTGCATTAATTTTAAGTATTGTTCAAAACAAACAATTAATAACAATCAATCTTATGCGCGACGCTACAAGAATTACAGATTATTTCAATGGTTCAAGGACATTGTTCATCATTCCCTTGTATCAGAGAAAATATGCCTGGAAACAAATTCACTGTTCCAGATTATTCGAGGATTTAAAAAAGATCCATCGAGATAAAATATACAGCCATTTTTTTGGCAGTATCGTATCTACGAAAGCAGATGAATACGAGGACGACCTCCTCATTATTGACGGACAGCAACGAATCACAACACTATCCTTGCTTATCCTAGCTGGCATCAATGCCGTAGAGAATGGAGACATGCAAGAAGGAGATGAAGACATCAATAAGATAAAAGAAGATTATCTCTATGCAATCAGAAGAAAATTGCCTAGAAAGATTAAGCTCTGCCCCATTGAGGATGATCAGAAAGCCTATGATGCACTATTTACGAACAACGAAAATGAGTTTGTAAAGAATTGTGGAATCACAGACAATTATCAACTGTTCTATAACCTGATCAAAGTCAGTGACCTCACTTTCGAGGACTTAATAGCAGCTATCGAGAGACTTACCATCATTGATATCTGTTTGGATTCAAGAGACAATCCCCAGCTAATCTTCGAATCTTTAAACTCTTGTGGAAAAGACTTGGAGGAAGCAGACAAGGTTAGAAATTATCTTCTCATGTCATTGTCAAAAGATGAGCAAGAAGAATATTACCATCAGTATTGGAGCAAGATAGAGAAACTTACTGATGGAGAACCCACTATGTTCATACGTGATTATCTCACCATAAAGAATGGAACTATCAGTAAAGTTGAGGAACTCTACTTTGATTTCAAGTTATTCTATGAAGAAAAACATCTTAATCGTAAGATTCTACTTGCGGATATGCTCAAGTTTGCAGATTATTATCGAAAGATATGCAAAGGTGAAACTGGCAATAAGAAACTAGACAGAAAACTCAAACAAATTGCAACTATCGGTACCACGGTACATTTACCATTCCTGCTATCTTTCTTTGACTATGCCACAGAAAAAGGGCTGGAAGAAATGGAAATCTATACAGTGCTTGATATAGTGGAGAATTATTGGGCAAGACGTATCATTTGCGGTTATCCGGCAAATTCCATGCTGAAACTTTTCTCCATGCTACATAGTGATATCATGCGCATTTACAAGCGTCATGAAGAAAGGGGCATTCCTGTCAGCGTACCATATTCGCAAGTGATGACTTACGTTCTTCTCCACAAACAGGGAACTTCAACATTCCCTAGCAACAGAGAAGTAAGTGAAGAGTTTGAAACAAGACAGATTTATCGTATTCCAAGCAGTTACAAATTATTCCTCTTTGAAAGAATGGAAAATGAAAACAGTCCAGAAGCAGACGATATGATTGTAGAGAAGATGAAGGAAGGCAGAGTCACCATAGAACATATCATGCCACAAACACTTACTCCACAATGGAAACATGATTTGGGCGAGCAATGGGAAGAGATACACGAGAAGTACCTGCACACTTTTGCCAATCTCACTCTCACAGGTTTCAATGTATCCTATAGCAATCACTCATTTCAAGAGAAGAAAGAAGGCTACATTGATAGAAAAGGTAATAAAGTTGATGGATTTGACAATTCTGCATTTCGCCTGTCAAACTTCATCAAACACTGTAATAAATGGACATTGGAAGAGATTCAATTGCGAGAAAAAGTGCTGCTCGAGAATTTCCTGCACCTTTGGCCAATGATAACCACAAAGTACCAGCCATTAGAAAAAGAGTATGAACTCGTATCCTTTAATGATGACGAATACGAATTAAAAGGACGTACCATCATAGGTTTCAGATACAGAAATGAGAGACATGCCATCACGACATGGAAAGAGATGCTCGTTCAAGTTTGTAAACTTCTGTATCAAGAGAATCCATCGAGCATGATATATATGGCAACCAAGAACAATAACCTACATGAAGAAAACGCAGAAGATAGGTCAAAGATTGCCGATAATTGCTATGTTTATTCATCTTGCAGTACAAATACAAAGCGTGGTATACTGACAAACCTTTTTAAGGGGTGCAATATACCAGCAGCCGTACTGGAATTCGAATTGGTGCCTATAACAGAGAACACTATAGAAGATGAAGAATTATAAAGTTCAATAATTCTTTGGATGGAGTAATCATACGAGTAGTCTCTCCGCAGGCACTTGCAGAGAGACTTACTCCTACACCTATCAATAGATGAATTACTGTGCCAGCTCTCAGAATGTGGGCAGGTTCTCACAGACCTGCAGCAATCAAAAATTCACCTTTGTAAAGAAGAGAATGTATCAATAACAGAAAAGTAAAATATGGATTTTGGAGAAGTTTTTGAAAAGAAAATGCCCAGGGCAATAGAGTATGCTTCACATATTATTATGGAAACAAGCAACTTCATTGATTTTGCAGTAGCCTTGGTTGACTATATGGAGGAAGATTTTATCCCATATTGTAAATCAGTGTATGCCATGCTGAGAAGTTTGGACTATCCAAATGTGACATTTGAAAAGGATGATGAATTAAGAGATATAACACCAGATGTCATCCGTAAAGCATACTATAACTTTCTATCGCAGCAAGAGAAGCTAGCAAGAGAAAAAGAATTTAAGGAAAATATAGATGAGTTACAATTCCTGGTAAAAAGCTACCGTGATAGCAATGAGTTCCAAAAAATGTTAGATTTCATCGGTCGTTTCCCATATCTTGCACCCTATAATGCAATGCTTGCTCAGATGCAAAAACCAGGAGCTACTTTCGTCCTAACAGGTAAGAAATGGGCAGAATATGGAAGACAGCCTAAGTTGAATGGTCAAAAGCTTATAGTTCTGAAACCTTTTGGCCCAGTGCAATGTGTCTTTGACTTTGAAGATACTGAACCGATTCCAAATGCTACTAAGGTTATTGAAAAAGCAGACTTGATAAAAAAGTATACAGAAGGCTTGCAGCAAGCACAAGGAGATTTGGATAACAAAACAATGAATACATTGGTATCAAACCTCCCAGTATATGGAATATATCTTGATGATAACTTCATGGCTTCAAATACTTATGGTGGTTATATCATGCCCTATCATGAGCACAAGTTGAAGGTCAAAATAGACAAAGATTATTATATGGAAGTTCCTTCCTGTTTCGTGATAAGTATCAATAAGAAACAGACTAATGCAGTTAAATTCCACACACTTTGTCATGAGCTAGGTCATCTATTCTGTAATCATCAGTGCTATGATAAAAGGAAAAAACGTAAACTGACCTTGAAAGAAAAAGAGTTTGAGGCAGAAACAGTTGCTTGGTTAATGTGCAAAAGACATGGCATAAGCAATCCTTCGGAAGAGTACTTAGCTTCTTATGCCTCTGAAGGCGAAATTCCTATTTGTAGTACAGAGTTAATCATGCGAGCCGTAACTGAAATCGAAAAAATGATGGAAGGATTTGTTAGTGTTAATGAATCCATATGGTATAAAGAGGATACTGAGTTCAAAGCATCTGTTAACGCTCATCGTCAAAAATTAAAGAGGTCTAGACAGACCGACCTGTTCGGAAAACGATTTTAAACTTGATTGAAGAACCAATAAAAGTGCAATATCCTTTCTGCCAAACAAAGTTATAGGTTCAAAGGAGAAATGAACTGAATTTAATTTTCCCTTATTATTTCGGAAACATTTTCAACAACTTTTTTCTTTCAGTGCAGATTGACTGCACTGAAAGAAGCTACCTTTGCACCAGTTAAACAAAAAACAAAAAGAATATGAGACTATTAGATTTCTTGTTAGGGAAGCAAAAGCATCATGTTGCTCCCAAATTCAAAACAAACGGAACCGTCCGACTCCTTGTATCCCCTATCAGATAAAGAAGTTATTTTGATGCTCAAAAATCAAAGTTTAATTTTCCATAAAAAATAGTGCCACGAAATTCAATCAATTGATATTTTTGATAACTTTGTTGGCAAATAATTACTTAAAACATTACGCATATGAAAAAGTTTATTATGAAGACAGCCTTGGTTGCTGTTCTTGGTTTGAGCATGGTATCATGCAAGAGTACGTTCTATCAGGTTTATGATGTTGATTATGATAGCAACATGAAGATGCAGGACAACTCATTAGTGTATGAGAATGAGGATTGCAAGGTGTTGTATAACTTATGGTCGGAAGGTGGCTTTGTGAAGTTCGCCATTATAAACAAGACTGACAAGGACATCTTCGTTAACTTAACGCAGACGTTCTTCACCTTGAATGGCTTGGCCAATGAGTATTATCAGGGACGAACCTATTCTACTGCAACCTACAATCAGGTTACCACAGCATCGGCTTCCGTAAACAGTATCGCCAAAGGCGTAGGCTATGGTTCTGCAAATGCCTATCTTTCAGGTAGCGGATTTTGGGGAAATGACACCTATTCCTGGAATGGTAACGCTAAATCAACATCAAGCCTGACTAAGTTCATCAAGTCAACAACGCAAAGTGTTACCGTAAAAGAGAAGGAAATCGAGTGTATTCCTGCCAAGAGTTTCAAAGTGTTTGGGACATATTCAGTATCTCCATCTTGGCAACGTACTTGCGATAAAGAAAAGGATTTCCCTTCTAAAACGTATCTTCTGGGCTCATATTCGAAGGATAATACCCCTTATACCTTCAATAACCGTATAGCCTACGGATTCGCCAAAAATGATATTGCAGAAAAGCACATAGATAATGTGTTTTGGGTAAAAGCCATTACCAACTATTCAGAAAAGTCTGCTACAGAAGACGTGAAGGAAAAGAGTGAGTGTTATGGCATGAAGACCTCTGACAAATTCAAGCGCTTTAAGATTGGCACTCCAAATAAGTTCTATATAGTAGGAACTACTGAAGGTGGCTATTTGATACATTAAGCATTTAGAGAATAATAAGATAAAGGGTGAGCCACAAATGTTCACCCTTTATCTTTTGCAAAAGTTCTAATCTATTTATATTTAATACATAGTCCATGACACCGCCTTCACCTATAATAATGGTGTCTGCTGGGGGCTCATAAATATCAAGAGTAAAGCCAACCATATTCGGCCTTACCAGCTACACACGGAAGAATCGCCACTGATGTGACAGGGTTCTCCTTGACCATCTAATACGACAGAAAGGTGAGCCAACTTGTCAAGATTATTACCGGCATCTTGAATAGCCTTCATATATTCTAATAGGGTTGGATATTGCATAGCTTTGACTATTATTAATTCATTATATTTTTTCCGATACCAGCTTTCAGAAGAAGGGCACCTGGTCCTGTTCCCAAATCCAGGCAGCCCAATCTCCCATCTTAGCCTCAATTTTAGTTACCCAAATATATTATCTCCGAAACGGGAGATTAATTCCTGTTTAAGATTAGTTGGGAAATTGCAATCCCTGTATCTATTATTAGTTGATTATCAGTATTATACGCTCTAAACGGTAGAAAAGTGACCGTATGGATTCTGATTAGATACGAAAAACGCAAGATTTAACGTATTTAACTTTCAATCACATCAGGAATCACGAAATAAGGGTTGGAAGGGGCGCTTTTAACTGACCCCATAATGTGGTGA
>ENA-OPCG01000010-OPCG01000010.1-human-gut-metagenome-genome-assembly--contig:-NODE-10-length-111467-cov-16.387553_pt1 | contig 111467 bp, 93 predicted proteins | sample MGYA00241248_ERZ501476 | MGnify/ENA primary metagenome ERZ501476 (study PRJEB25962, sample SAMEA2042629) | human gut metagenome | biome: human gut; feature: human-associated habitat; material: faeces... | reverse complement strand
GATACAAAATACTATGAAACAAAAAAAACATCCCCAGTACTTTTCCACTGAGCCCAAGGATGTTCAAAAACGTTATAAGGAATATGACGGCTGTTACCTTGGGTACTATGTACAGTGGTTCTTTTGGTTCTTGTTCATATTGGGATTTAGTGTGTTTGTTGGGATTATAAGTATTGCGATAACACGGTACTATGGTTAATAAAAAATGGTTGTGTAAGCAGTACAGTGACTGCTCTTTTTACACAACCATTTTTGGCAACACAATTTTAGTACTTATTCATAAATCATGTCATAATACTTATTAATGTTTTTCACCACCTTTTGTAGTGTGTACCGGTTATTAGTAATCTCATTCATAATAAGTTCAACTAACTCTGGCAAAATCATTATAGATGTTTGTCTATAGTTAGTTTGTATTTTAGTAAATTCAATTTGAGGATAATGCGGAACTCTCAGGGAATCAATTTTATTTATCTCTATAGGATAGAGTTCATTAAAATCATTAAACATCCAAACATTTAGAAATGTAGAACTTTTTTTCCCTTTTAATATTGCATAACACAGTAATTGTTTTGGTAAGTACTCCAACGTATGAAATAAGTCCTTAGCTAAATTTTTTCGCATGACACGATCATCAGCTTCTTTCTTTGCATTTTGTCGCTTATATTTTTGTTTTTCCCTATAACTTCTATATCGTTGAAACAAAAAAATAATTAGAGACCAAATAAGGTAGGCACAACAAAAGACAAGAACTAGCCATGCAATGATACAGCGGATAAAAAATAAAGCAACTACATCTGCACATAATATAGCAAATATCAATCTATTCCCATCTTTGGTTAAAAGAATTTTCATTATATCAAGAAATGTCTTCATATTATTCTGATTTATAAATTCTAACTACTGCAACCCTCAATCTTTTTGATTTTGCAATATCTATCATTGATTTTGTGCCAAAACTCTTACCGTCCCCAAAATGCTATCAAAGCATCAGCAGCTTCTGTCATTTGATTGTTACGGATAGATCCAGCTACTCGTTCATACTTGTTCCATTCAGCAGGATATACCTCACATTGAAGATTGTGTTCTGCTGCAAATCTTTCACATAGTGAGTCGGTTCCTAATGCATGACCAGATACAGTGATGACATTGTGAGTATTAATCTTGTTCTGAAGATAATACTCACTACGCTCCTTAAGTGTTTTATAGTCACTAAAATCACAACATCCTGCTATGATTACTCTTTTCAATATTAAAGATTTTGCTATTGCTATTTTTATACCTATATTTTAAGTGTTGTACAACAATTGCTTTGCCTATTATTTCCAGAAAGGATCAGAAATTAATTCGTAATGTCTATTTTTTTATAATATCAGGAGTATTGTCTACAGAAGGAAATTCTTCTGCTATTTCACTTGCAAGACAATACAATAGTTTTTCTCCTATTTGATTTGAGTAGCTTCCACGAAGAGCTTTCTCGTACCAATTAATAAGATCATTTTCTGTAACAATACTCTGAATATGGCTTCTCCATCCAATTTGTGAAAGCAGAGAAATGATTACATCCTTCTCTGCATCCTTGCAGACGATAACGATTCTATCGCTTGACACGCTATTAACAATGCTTTCTGCAAGAGAAAGATCTAAACTCAAATGCTTAATCTGAATTGCAGGTCCCCAATTTGAATACATATCAAGACCACGGTCTGCTGCATTGGTTACACCAACACGATAAACCTTTGCTTCTTGGATATGTTGTGGAGTTGAGCAATCCAAACACATGACCTTTTGAGTGAAGTCTTCAAACTCTTTAAGAAGAGGATATGCTTCTTCTTCAACAGTCACTTCAACCTCAAGGTTCATAGCTTCTACTAATGTTGAAAATAATGCATAAACAATGATTTCATATATCTTATCAAGGCTTCTCTTCAAACCTGGTTCATTCCAAAATGAGTCTATAAATTTCTTGACTTCAAATGTTTCTACACTTGCATCCAAGCAATAAGCCAACGCATTTGACAACTGCTCATGTTTGTTGTCAAACTTACTATAAATATACGCTTCAACAGCTCCATTTGTTCTACGATTTTCTCTTCCAAGTACATCTAATACTGCTGGAGGAGTGGCATTATCATTGAACAAATCATCTTGGAATCGGGCACTACTTGTACAAACTCTACCGAGTAGCACAATAGAAACCTCATCTCTCCACTTCTTACTTTTTGTTCTATAATCCTCTAAAGACAAGAGGTTTATGTCTTTAAAAACTCTATCTCTGTAAAGTATTTCGGCTACCTGTATTGGTTTATACAAGTGAACTCTGGACTTTTTGATTACATTATCCAAAGCAGCCTTTGCTTGCTCTTTTGTTATCATGACACTTTGTTTGATTCAAATTGCTTTAATGCGTTTATCATCTGATTTGCAACTGCCTTTATTACAGGAACAGCCACAGAATTCCCCGTCTGATGTTTTATTTGACTATATGGAACTACGATTTTAAAATCATCAGGGAATCCTTGAATCCTTAACATTTCTCTTTCTGTTGGTCTTCGTTCATCATTGATAAGAATGTAATTTGCAGAAGCACCAGCTCTCAAACATGAGGAATATGGATGTGGAGTAATACTTCCTGCCATATTTTCATGAGAGATATATGGTTTAGGATAGTTAGGATCCTTTAGACGCATAAGTCTTGATTCTCTTATTTTATCTTTTACATAATATTTCTCATCAACATCAACTTCAAGAATGTCTTTCAACGTTTTTTTACGTGATGCAGGAACTGGGTCTGGGAAAGAAAATAAAATATTGTCCTTAAATCCAACAATTATAATTCTCTCTCTCTTCTGAGGAACACCATAATCTAAGGCATTTAACACTTTGGCATACACGGTATAACCTAAAGCCTCCAAATGAGTTCTTATGACCTTAAATGTATTTCCCTTATCATGTGCGGTTAGATTTCGTACATTTTCTAACATGAAGGCCTTTGGCTGCTTTTCTTTTAAAATTCTTTCAATTTCAAAGAAAAGAGTTCCACAAGTTTCATTTTCAAAGCCCTCCCTTTTTCCAATAATAGAAAATGCTTGACAAGGGAAACCACCAAGAAGAATATCAAAGTCAGGAATATCTTTTGCTGCAATTTTTGTTATATCTCCAGAAGGGTGCTCTCCAAAGTTCGCCTCATAAGTTTTACAGGCATTTTCATCAAATTCTGATGAGAACACACAATGTCCACCAACAGATTCAAAGCCCAATCTGATGCCACCAATACCAGCAAATAAATCTATAAAACTAAAATTGTTCCAATTCATGTACTTTATTAGTCATTTATATTTAATCCCTTTGAGAGGGAGTTAGCAAATCTCTTTTATCAATATTCAGTAACTGAGCTATACGCTCTAATGTTTGTAAGTCTGGTTGAACAGAATTCTTACACCATTTGCTCACAGTACAAGTCGATTTTCCAAGTTGTTCGGCAAGCCATTTTCCTGTTTTATCTTGTTCTGCGAGTACGGCTTTTAGTCTATTTAAATTAGCCATATATTCATATTTATATAATTTTAATGCAAAGATATATAAATATAGCGAAAAACATAATATCTTTATTTAATTTAACTTACTATGAAATGAAAACTGTGTTATACGTCCTTTTATAAAGTACAAAATAACGAGAGAACAACATATTATATTCTTTGTAGCATACGTTCTCAAAAGCCAAAATCGGAAAATTACCGTTGTTCTCTGTGTTAATTTTTGTTTTCTCATGCTTTCATTTTGGGGTTTCTTGATTTTGTTGTTCCTAATTTGTTTCTTTCGTTATTTCGCCATCCAAATCAGTATTGATTATCAGCACATTACAAGTAATCAGTGAGATTTCAAAAAGAAAGTAATGATTGCGCTGATGATGGTTGTAGCAACCAGCACAGCAAGTTTTGCAAAGACAGGTAATGATAAAGTATTAATACAATAAATATATAAATCTATGTTACAACTTTTAGGCTCACAATTAGGTTTTATACTTGTACTGATTATTGGTGTAGTAATATTATGTATTGTTGATAAATTTAAAAGAAATAAAATGTCCAATTAACAATCGGATGATTGTTTGGGATGTATAGCAACTATTGGCTTTGTCTTTGCTGACAGATTTGCTAATGTATTTGTTAGTATGAATACCTTGGGTGTTATAATAGCCATAACACATATTGCTGGGTATATTGCAACAAGACGTGGAAAGAACCGTAGGTTAGTTGCCTCTGTCAAAGATGATGTTCGTAGGAACATTACAATGTGTGGGTATCTGCACATTAGTGCTCATATTTGATATGGATAACCTTTCTCTTTGTCATCCCATTCGTTGTGCTGATAATAAAGAACTATAGAAGGAAGAAAAAAGGTTCATCCGGAATATGTGGTGATGAACCTAAGATATAGTAGGAGGTACGGTATCCGAAGAGGGCACTTTTTCAGTGTCCTCTTTTATTGCATCTGTACTTATTATCCGTGTTCTACCAACAAAAACTTATACACCGGCACAACCTCAATATCCATTCCCAGTTCGGCTGAGGGAATTGTTTCTTCCTGGTCGTATGTGATAACCATGCATTTCTTTGCATTAAGGAACTTTCCTGCTTTTTGTAGTGCAGAGATTTCCCTATTACGAGTTGCGTCTTCAGTCATACGATACGACACCTGAACGAGCAATCCGTCTTTAGGAACACAGAAGTCTACCTCTATGTTTTTGTTGTAATAATACAAGTCGTCGCCATACATCTTGTAAAGTTGTATAGCCACAAGATTCTCCAACAACTTAGTCTCTGGCTGGAAGAGAAACAGGTTCAGAATACCGTTGTCGTAGAAATAATGCTTTTTTATAGTCTCACGTTCGGTAATGGAGTCGGTGATGCAACTGATGCTGAATGTTAGGAACGACTCGTGCAGATAGTCAAGATATGAAGCTATGGTTTCTCTTGCTATTTTTGTTCCGTCTCCTTGCAGAATGTTTTGTAGGCGTTTAATTGCAGTAGGTTGCATTACGCTGTCTGCTAATTTCCTTATAAGTAAGCGAAGACTACGCTCATTCCTAACACCTTTTCTTATTACGATGTCAGAGTACAAAATCTTTTGGTATAGCGACTGAAGCCACGACTTCTTGTCTTGCATGTTGAAAACCTCCGACAGTCCGCCATAGTAGAAATAATCGGAAAACAGTCTTAATACATCATTCTTTATAGGCGACAGTTCCCAGAATTTCGTAAGATGCACATGTCGGTATTCCAGATATTCCTCGAAAGAGAAGGGATGTATCTCCTTTGTCAGATATCTTCCCCCCAATGTAGAGCTTATCTCGCGACTAAGCATGTGGGCATTGCTTCCGGTGATGTATACACGATACTTCTCGTCTGCTAATCGGCGGGCAAAATGTTCCCATCCTTCTACGTTCTGTATTTCATCGAGGAAGATGATAGGTTGATGACTGAACATTTCACGGTAAGCCTCAAGTATAAGGTGCAACTCTTCCTTGCGGATGTCGATGATACGTTCGTCCTCAAAATTGATAAACAAGATTTCTTCCAATGAATGTCCTTGCGCTACAAGGTCGTGTATCTTTTGATAAAGCATGTACGACTTGCCTGCACGACGAATGCCTATTAACACATAGTTTGCATTTTCCTCCAAACTTATGTTGCGTCCTTGTAGTTTCACTTTGCCCACAAATTCTTGCTGCCAAAGTATAATTTGCTTTATAACATTCTTGTCCATAATCTTTGCATTTAAACTATTCTATGTGCAAAGATAGCATAAATAAATGATATAGACAGCATATTTTTAATAAACATGCAGTCTATACACTGCATAATTCCCTAGAAACATGCAGTCTATACACTGCATAATTCCCTAGAAACATGCAGTCTATACACTGCATAATTCCCTAGAAACATGCAGTCTATACACTTCATCCTTGCTATATTATTTGCTTTTTCAGTCTATGCTGCACCCAAATGAAGGCTGGAATTAGGAAGACATCTGCCATACACCATGCTACTGGGTCGCCTAAGCAGACACCAGTCCAAGCCAAAGCGGGGACGAGCCATAGGCTAACACCACATCGGGCAATCATTTCCATTACACCACTAAGCATTGAAAGGTTGCTGAAACCGAGTCCTTGTATTGAATAACGCAGTATGGTTAGCAATCCGAGAGCAGGGTAGAAGTAGTTGGCAATGCGCATGAACTGTGCGGCACGGCTTACTACCTCAGCCTCACCACTGTCTACAAATAGACGCATCATCCAATCGGCAAAGGGATAAATCACGATGAAGGTAAAGACGAAGTAGGCCAGCATAAGGCAGATAGCATCCTTCACACCTCTGGTGATACGTTCCATTTTGCGAGCTCCGAGGTTCTGTCCGCAATAGGTAGCCATAGCCACTCCGATATTCTCGAACACACAAGTGAAGAGATATTTAATTCGCATTGAGGCAGTAAAGGCAGCCACGCAAGTAGTGCCGAGGGCGTTGTTGGCACTCTGAAGCATAATGATGCCAATGCCGGTAATGGAGAATTGCAGACCCATTGGTACACCATTATTTAGCAAAATACTTGTTCGCTTGTTGTCAAACTGTCGTTCTTCGCCATGAGGAATGAGCAGCTGCATGTGCTTGCGTATGTACCATATACATAATGCTACCGAAAGAGCTTGCGACAACCATGTAGCGATACCTGCTCCAGCTACTCCCATACGACATCCGAGTATAAGCACAACGTCGAGCAGAATGTTTACAATGGCAGATGTAATGAGAAAATAGAATGGCTGACGCGAGTTGCCGAGAGCACGTATCTGACCAGAGAAGAGATTGAAGCCGAACGTTAAGGGTATGGCAGCAAACTGCAGCATAAGAAATATGTAGGCATCGTGAAAGATGTCGGTAGGTGTATTGACCAATTGCAGGATTCTATGGCAGAACATAAGCGATAGAAGTGTTACAACTGTTGCAATGACAGCTGATATTCTTACGGCATTGGCTACATAAATGCGCATCTTATGATAGTCCTTTGCGCCGAACGACTGTGCTACAGGAATAGCAAATCCAGCACAAGCTCCATTGCAGAAACCCATGACAAGAAACATTATGGATGATGATGCGCCTACTGCAGCCAAAGCTTCTACACCAATCCATCTGCCTACTATGGCTGCATCGATTACAAGGTACATCTGCTGTAGAATGTAACCCAATATCAATGGCAAGGCAAACTTTATTATCTGTCGTAATGGCGAACCTACAGTCATATCGCCTACCGAATTGGTCTTTGCCTTGGCATAAGACTCATTTGAATTCTGATTTTCTCTTTCCATGTCTTAGTTATCCTTATCCTTAAAAATTGCTTAAATCTTCTGATAAGCCAAGCGCTCAAAGTCGGTATCCAAGTCGATGATGTGCACAATGCCGCAATAGTGGAACCCGTATTTCTTTATCAGATGCTGCATAATGCTATTGTTTCTATGTGTGTCGATGCGCAGGTTGTCGGCGTGTTTGTTGCAATAATCCATTATGGCAGCAAATTTATCTTTTCGAGTGATTTGTTGATATTTTGCCGAATCGCCAACCCACACCAAGCATCAAGTGTTTAGGTGTATGGAAGTTGTTGAGCGAGTATCCGATGTGCAGCAGACTGCGTTGTGTTATATTTATCTTCAATGCCAGAACCTCGTACATACCTCCAAACTCGCCCTCGGTATTAAGAAAATTCTTGCCGATACCAAAGTTTATTGCAAAGTAGGGCATAGTAAATTCGGCACGTGCCGACATACCAAGTGTCATCTGTTTGGCTGTTGACGGGCGTCGGTATTGGTCGTTGTATTTAGGGTCTATATAGTCAACGTCGTAGTATAGGTTGGCTGTGCGGTCGTATGTACCGTCAAGCGATGCGCCTAACTTAAGCCAATGGTTAAGTCGGTACATAGGATTGAAGTTGAAGCCGACAACAGCAGTCTTTCCTTCAAGCAAAAAAGGATAGCCGTCCTCGTATCCGCCACGTTGACGCCAAGCACCATACATAATAAGGTCGTAGGTAATGTCGTGGCTTACGGGTGATACTGTTTGGTGGCGATATAGCAGATGGTCGCTCTTACGACCTATATAATAAGCAGCTCCAATGTTTACAAAGGCGGTGTTGAGTCCAAGGTTTGGATATTGCGTATTGCCGTTGGAATAATGGGCTGCTCCAATTCCGATGTTAAGGTCTACATGTCTTGACAGAATCCAACGCAGATAAAAGTCGAGACCAATGTATGCCGTTACCTTCGAACCTATAACTTTGTTGTCTGGGTTAGACTCCTCGTTGTATGGATGCCATCCAAAGGCAAGTCCAAGGTTCCATTCATAGTTGAGTGATAGATGGTTAGACAAACTTGCTATGCGTGCTCCTTGTAGCAGAAACACACTAAGTGGATTGCCCAACTGATGATTGAAGTCGTTGTAGCCAATGCCAATACCTTGATATGCATCACGGAATATTTGTGCTTCCTCGCTCTGTTCGGGAGCCGAGAAAGCATACTTCAACCTAAATCCCATGTCATGGTTCATTGTGCGCACTTCTGGATTGCTTCCTCTTAGAAACTCATTGGTATGCAGAATAAGTCCCGGCATGGCGTCTATAGCAATCTGATGTATATAATGGCTGGTTGTAGTAGAGTCGGCTACCTCTGTTTGTTCAGGTGCCTGTTCTGTTGCTTTAACTGGCAATGCAATGCAAGCGATAGCCAGAAGTATACATATATAATAAGGTGTATTTCTCATATCTTTGTTTGTTGATGCAAAAGTAACAATAAAATAGAAGACAGGGCATTTTTTTTTGTAATTTTGTATCTGCTTAATTATACATCAATAAAAATAGGTAAAGACAACTTACGAATATATCACAACCGTTTAAATAATTAGTAAAAATGAATATATCAACTCTCTCGTTCATTCATATCGACGACATACGCCTACATGCCCGTCATGGTGTATTGCCACAGGAGCAAGCTACAGGCAACGATTATACTATCAACATACGCATAGGCTACGACATAAGCCGTGCTATGCAGACCGATGATGTAACAGATACGCTCAACTATGCCGAGGTGTTTAATGTTATAAAACAGGAAATGGCGATGCCATCAAAACTCATAGAGCATGTATGTGGACGCATAGCCAACAGACTGATGGAGCAGTATGCCGATATTACGTCAATAGAGCTTCGCATAACAAAAATAAATCCTCCTATGGGAGCTGACTGTCGTGGAGCTGGTGTCGAAATACACGTGACACGCGAAAAAACTAAATGAATGTTTGCAGTTTTATCAATTAATTAGCTAACTTTGCACGCAAACATAAACGTAGCACATCCAATCAATGTTAAAGAAAGTACTGCTCGCAATTCTTCTCATCATATCCTTTGCATCTGTAGTAACGGCTGCAAACAGGAAGTTTACTCTATGTATTGACGCCGGACATGGCGGAAAGGATACCGGAGCTCCTGGCAGCATATCGGTAGAGAAGAACATAAACCTCAATGTGGCGTTGGCTTTTGGCCGTTACGTTGAGCGCAACTGTCCTGACGTAAGTGTGGTATATACTCGTCGTACCGACGTATTTGTGCCATTATACGAACGTGCCGAGATTGCCAATCGGCGTAAGGCCGACCTCTTTATATCTGTTCATACCAATGCATTGAAGGGCAACCATTCTATGCGTGGTTTTGAAACTTACACTCTTGGCGACGGTACATCGCATGCCAAAGAGACTAATCTTGAGGTGGCAAAACGTGAGAACTCGGTAATTCTGCTTGAGAAAGATTATCAGCAACACTATGTTGGCTTCGATCCCAACTCGCCAGAAAGCAACATCATGTTCGAGTTTATACAAGACAAGAACCTGACACGCAGCATAGAGTTTGCCAAGATGATACAGACACACGTATGTCGTGCTGCCAACCGTCCAAATAAGGGTGTGCACCAGCAAAATCTTGCCGTATTGCGACTTACATCTATGCCTGCCTGTCTTATTGAGCTTGGATATATTTCTACCCCTGCCGAGGAGCGCATGCTCAACAATAAAGACCAGGTGGACAATATAGTCAGAGGTCTGTACAACGCCTTTGTGCAGTATAAGAATAAGTATGATACGGGCATGACTGTGCCTTACAAACCAATATCCGACCCCGTGCCTGAGCGTAAAGCCGACGATAATGCCGACAAAAAAGACGATAAAGACAACAGTATAGCTGATGAGGCTCGTCAAGAAACACGTGGCATGGACGCTGACAACCAAGAACAGAATGTTGTAAATACCAACGACAACAAGGAAAACTCTCGTCAGCAAAGGTCGCGCAACAATAAAAAGCAGGAACAGTCAAAGCGTCAACCTGTCGTTAAGCCTTTGCAGAACAAGCCACAACAACCTAAGGCTGTTATGGGCAAGCCAGATAATACACGTCCTGTATTTAAGGTGCAGATACTTGTATCGCGACATCGACTGAAGTCAGGCGACCATAACTTTAAGGGACTTGAAGGTTGCGACAGTTACGAGGAAGCAGGAATGGTGAAGTATACCTACGGAGCATCCAACAACTACAACGAGATATATCGCTTGCGCAAGGAAATACTCGACAAGTTCCCTGGAGCATTCATCATAGCCTTCAAAAATGGAGAGAAGATGGATGTAAACCAAGGCATACGCGAATTTAAACAAAACAGAAACAAATAAAACACACATATAGATATGAAAGCGTTTACAAAGGAAGTGAAAATTGCACTCGTCGCAATCGTCGGTGTAATTATATTGTTTTTTGGCATGAACTTTCTGAAGGGTATCAACATCTTCTCGTCTACCAACGACTACTTCATCGAGTTTAAGGACATAAGTGGATTGTCGTCGTCGAGTCCTATATATGCCGATGGCTATCAGGTAGGTACCGTTAAGGATGTTATATACGACTATTCGGGAGAGAAGCCGGCACGTGTTGTTGTGGCTCTCGACAAGGAGATGCGCATACCTGCAGGCTCGTCTGCCGAGATTGTCAGCGATATGATGGGCAATGTTAAGGTAAATCTTCTTCTTGCCAATAATCCTCGCGAGCGTGTTATGCCTGGTGGAACTATCGTAGGCGAAGTAAATGGTGGCGCTTTAGGCAAGGCTGCGGCTATGGTTCCTGCTATAGAGAAGCTGCTTCCTAAGCTCGACAGCATACTTACAAGTGTAAACACCTTGCTTGCCGACCCAGCCTTGGCACATTCATTGCACAATGTAGAGACCATAACCGATAATCTGACAACATCGTCTGCCGAGCTTAACACTCTGATGAAGCATCTCAACCGCAACGTGCCTTCAATGATGGCCAAGGCCAATGGAGTGCTCGATAATACCAATAAGCTTACAGGCAATCTTGCAGCTCTCGACATTGAGTCGACCAAGCAGCAGGTAGACCAGACTATAGCCAGTGTTCAGCAGCTTACAAACAAGCTCAACAGCAAGGACAATACACTTGGTTTGCTTATGAACGATGCGTCGCTCTATAACAATCTGAATACAACAATGCGTAGCGCCGACACCTTGCTCGTAAACCTCAGAGAACATCCTAAACGCTATGTACACTTCTCTATCTTTGGAAAGAAAGATAAATAGTTTATATTAGAATTAGTATAAATAACGATATTGCATTGTTTCACGGCTTCAGCAATGTGCTGAGGCCGTTTTTCCTGTCTAACCACCTGTATATGCTATCTAACAGGTAACAAATTAAGTGAATATCGCCCTCACTTTGCCCAATACTTTTAACAGTCTTGTTTTTCAGTAGTTTACACATGACAGAGGGTGCATGTGTTTCACGAAATCATAAAAAAAGCTAACTATCGGGAAATAAGCCTGTTACATATCAATTACAAGAAAGTTAGAATTTAAACGATTTGCTCACCTCAAAAATAATTACTAATTTTGCAGTCGGATTTCATCAATTAATAGTTAGAAGTAAAAAAAATAGTTAATACACCAATAGCCAATGAATTTAAGTCCTGATAAGCTTTGGGACAAATGTCTTGCGCTCATACGCGAGAACATATCCGAGCAACAATACAACGCATGGTTCAAAAGAACCGTTTTCGAATCCTACAACGAGGAGTCGAAGACGGTATTGCTACGCGTACCGAGCCCTTTCGTGTACGAGTATCTTGAGGAGAACTATGTCGACTTGTTGCGTAAGGTGCTTACACGTACCTTTGGCATGGGTGTTAACCTGTCTTATCGCATCGTAACAGATAGCGAGAACAAGAAGACACAGGTGGTGGAAGGTGATGAGCCTACTGATGAGGCATTGCGTCCGCAGCAGCGCGAGCATGCTAATGAGTCGCCTTCTTTGCTTGATAGTGCTCCACAGCAGAACATCGATCCACAGCTTAATCCGAATCTCACCTTTAAGAATTATATAGAGGGCAACTCAAACAAGCTGCCAAGAGCCATAGGCAAGACTATAGCCGAGCATCCGCAGAACATGCAGTTCAACCCGTTCTTTGTGTTTGGACCGTCGGGATGTGGAAAGACTCACCTTATCAACGCTATTGGTGTTGAGGCCAAGCGCCTATACCCAGAGAAGCGAGTGCTATATATCAGCGCACGTCTGTTTGAGGTGCAGTACACCAATGCCGTGTTGCGCAACACCATCAACGACTTCATCAATTTCTACCAGACTATTGATGTGCTCATCGTTGACGATATACAGGAGTGGGAAGACAAGAAGGGTACACAGAACACCTTCTTCCACATCTTCAACCATCTTTTCCGCAACGGCAAGCGTATTATTCTTGCGAGCGACCGCCCGCCGGTAGAACTTAAGGGTATGAACGAACGTCTTATCACACGTTTCTCTTGCGGCCTTATAGCCGAACTTGAGAAGCCTAACGTGCAGTTGTGTGTAGACATTCTTGAGAGCAAGATTAAGCACGACGGACTGAGTATTCCTGAGGATGTGATACAGTTTGTTGCATCTACAGCCAATGGTTCGGTGCGCGACCTTCAGGGTGTTGTCAATTCGCTTATGGCATATAGTGTGGTTTACAACTGCAATATAGACATGCAATTGGTGCAGCGTGTAATAAAGCGTACGGTAAAGGTAGACGAGAGTCCGCTTACTGTAGACGAGATTATCGAGAGCGTTTGCCAGCACTACAATGTTACACCCGCCAATATCAATAGCCGTAGCCGCAAGAAGGACTTTGTTATGGCACGTCAGGTGTCAATCTATTTGGCACAGAAGTATACCAAGATGCCGGCAAGCCGCATTGGTCGCCTTGTTGGCGGACGCGATCATTCTACCGTGATATATAGTTGCAATCAGGTAGAGCAGCGTATGAAGATAGATCAGAAGTTCTCAAGCGAAATAACAAGTATAGAGAATTCGTTTCGCTCGAGAGCATAAATAATAAAGAACCCAAGGCACATCGCCTTGGGTTTTATTGTTTAATATATATACTTAGCCATTTAATATATATTACTTTGCCAAGTATATTGTATTACTTTGCCAAGTATATTGTATTACTTTGCCATTTAATATATATTACTTTGCCATTTAGTATATACTACTTTGTGATTTAGTATATACTACTTGGCAAAGTTGTATATACGTTACTTGCAGTTAGGGCACCAAGGCTTGAGTTGCTGGAAGAAATCGTTGCCCTTGTCATCAACGAGGATGAATGCAGGGAAGTCTTCAACTGTGATCTTCCAGATAGCCTCCATACCCAGTTCTGGATATTCTACACACTCGATACTCTTGATAGAGCTCTGCGAGAGAACGGCAGCAACACCACCGATAGTGCCGAGATAGAAGCCGCCATGCTTCTTGCAAGCGTCTGTTACCACCTGCGAACGGTTGCCCTTGGCAATCATCACAAGCGAAGCACCATGATCCTGGAACTCGTCTACGTACGGGTCCATACGGTTGGCAGTTGTCGGGCCCATTGATCCGCAAGGATAACCCTCTGGAGTCTTGGCAGGTCCAGCATAGAGTATAGGATGATTCTTGAAGTAGGCAGGCATTTCCTCGCCAGCGTCAAGACGAGCCTTAAGCTTGGCGTGAGCAATATCGCGAGCCACGATGATGGTACCCTTGAGGTTTACGCGTGTGCTTACAGGATACTTAGACAGCTCTGCACGTACAGCGTCGATGCCCTTGTCGAGATCAATCTCAATACCCTTAGTGCCCTCGCCTGGACGACGAAGCTCCTCAGGAATAAGTTCAGAAGGATTAGAGTCCATCTTCTCCAAGAAGATACCGTCCTTAGTAATCTTAGCCTTGATATTGCGGTCGGCCGAGCAGCTAACACCCATACCTATTGGGCAGCTTGCTCCGTGGCGTGGCAAGCGTATTACGCGGATGTCGTGAGCAAGATACTTGCCGCCAAACTGTGCTCCCAAGCCAATCTTATGAGCCTCCTTAAGCAACTTCTCCTCGAGATCGATGTCGCGGAAAGCACGTCCACTCTCATCGCCAGTAGGAGGCAGAGCGTCGTAATACGTGATAGAAGCGAGTTTAACGGTCAAGAGGTTCTTCTCGGCCGAAGTACCGCCGATAACGAAAGCGATGTGGTAAGGAGGACAAGCCGCTGTACCGAGGCTCTTCATCTTTTCAACGAGGAATGGCAACAGAGTGCCCTCGTTCTGGATAGTGGCCTTGGTCATTGGGTAGAAGTATGTCTTGTTGGCCGAACCGCCACCCTTGGCTACCATTACAAAGCGATATTCGTCGCCCTCGACAGCCTCAATGTCAATCTGTGCAGGTAGGTTGCAGCGTGTGTTAACCTCGTCGTACATGTTTAGAGGAGCGTTCTGCGAGTAGCGCAGATTGTCTTCGGTGAATGTGTTGTATACGCCACGCGACAAAGCCTCCTCGTCCTCGAAGTCGGTCCATACGCGCTGTCCCTTCTCGCCATGTATAATAGCTGTACCAGTGTCCTGGCAGAAAGGAAGGATACCCTTGCATGCAGTCTCGGCGTTGCGAAGGAACTGCAATGCCACATACTTGTCGTTCTCTGAAGCCTCAGGGTCAGAGAGGATTTTAGCCACCTGAAGGTTGTGTTCACGACGGAGCATAAACTCAACGTCATGGAAAGCTTGCTGTGCAAGTAATGTAAGAGCTTCCTTAGAAACCTTAAGGATAGTCTTGCCTTCAAACTCACCGGTGCTTACGCCTTCTTTGCTAAGCAGACGATACTCAGTAGTGTCCTTGCCCAACTGGAACATAGGAGCATACTTGAAATCTGGTGTAGATGCCATAATGTTATTTGGTTTAGAAATGATTGATAATTCTGTGCCACAAAGTTACTAAACATTGAAGACAATGCAAAATAATTGTTGACTTTATTATTGTTGAATAAAGATTTTGTTTTTAAGTGATAATCTGCCATCTTATCTGTCTTGGTGGCGTAATACGTTGATAATAAGTGTTTAATATGACTGTCAGATTGCTGGCAAAAGGTGCCCTCTCAGCTGTCACTTCTCGCCCCTAATATTGTATATAGGCTGACATATTGCCCTTTATTGAAAGCAATGTGTCAGCCTATAATACTGCTGATACTCAATGAGTTATACTGTGTTTGTCTTTAAAATGGCAGATTGTCACTTAAAAACAAAATGTTGTAGGAGATATAGGATTATTAAAACTGCATCATTGCAGCAGGTGTAATATTAAGTGCTCGACATAGAAGACGGGCAATTTTGAGTGTTGGTTCTGCTCGTCCACTAATGTAGTCGTTAATACGTGAAGGACTTATACCTATTTCTGTTGCTAATTGTTTTTGCGACATCTTCTTTTCTTCAAGCGAATCTTCAATTAGTTCTGCTACTGAAGGTTTGCCGATAGGGTAGTATTTCTTTTCGTATTCTTCAACTATGTCTGACATTAAAGTTAGTTCAATAGCATATTTGTCGTTGGTAGGAGTTTCGTCAGTAACCAACGGCAGGAGTTCTTCTATTCGGTTTAGTGCGAACTCGTATTGTTCTTTTGTTATATTATCCATACTCTATTGTTTTATATATTTGAACAGTCAATCTTGTCGTATTCTTTATGAGTGCCAACAAAGCGAATAAATATACGGTTAATTGTAAATTTGATGACGACTATTAGTCGGTAGTTATTGCCTTTGATGTTGAATACATAGTGTTGGTTGCCAACATAATCAGCATTAGGAAAATCTACCCTTATGTCTGAAAAGTTTTTCCATTCGGCTTCCTCTGCTATTTGATACCATCTTTCTAAAGCTATTTTGGAGTCTTCTCTCCCTTTTGACTCATAGAAGTCTCGGAGTTTTCGGTGAGATATAATTCGCATAGTATGTATGTTCTATGTTGCAAATATAGAGTAAAAACTTGAATTGTACAAGTATTCCTTGTGAAAATATTGTATTTCAGTATTGTGTATAATAAAATCGTCCCCCTCACTCTACCTTATAAAGTGAAGGGGACGATGAAAGGCATAATTATTATATGCACTACTTGCTTGTTAGTATCCAAATATTTCGTCTGTAGATACACGTTTGATAGGTGCTATCTTTTCGAGCGACTTGATGTCGAGGTTCTTCTCGTCGCCAAGGATAAGGTAGCGCCAAGGCTTCTTTGCCATGTTGTCGTGCTCAAACTTAACTATATCCTCAAGTGTGAGCGAAGGCAGAGTTGCATATACCTTACGGCGAATATCGTAGTCGATGCCACGTTGCTTGGCAGACAAGTACGAGTAGATAATGCCAGTCTTGGTGATGCGCTGAGATGCTATGCGCTTCATAGTGGCTTGCTTGGCAAGCTCGAATGCGGCTGGTGTCTGCGGCAGAGTGTCAAGAATATTGTTGAACACGTGTATGCAGTCCATCATCTTGTCGTTCTGTGAGATGATATAAGTATATGCATAGTTTGAGTCGTTCTTGCGTACTGGGGTAGAGAAGTCGGCGAAGGCGCTATAGGCTAAACCGCGACTCTCGCGAAGCTCTTGGAATACCACACCATTCATACCGCCACCAAAGTACTCGTTGAATACTTGAACCTTAGCCTCATCCTCAGGATTCCACATCTGGTTCTCGTTGTGATACTGAATCATATATATGTTCTTAGCATCATACGGCGCAATCCATATCTCGTTCTTTGGCGTTTGCTCTTTGGTGTAAGGCTTGCCAGCAGGCACATCCTTAAGTTTCTTGGCAATGGCGTGGTTCTTGTCGATGGTTGCTATGAGCTGCTTCTCGGCAAGCGGACCATAATACAGCACGCTATGCTTGTAGTTCTTAAGGTTGGCCACCATATCAATAAGCTTCTGTGGGTTTACAGATACAAGCTCGGCGCTGTCGGGTATGTTGCGCACTGGATTATAGGCTCCATACTGGCCATATGCTTGCAGAGCACGGAAGTTAGACTTCTGGCTAAGCTTGTTGTCGCGGCGTGACTTAAGCTCTTGCTCAACATACTTCTTGTAGGCATCGTTGTCAATCTTGGCGTTGTTGATAACCTGCTCCATAAGTTTCATAGCCTCGGTCATGTTCTCGCCCAAGCCATTAAGGTTGATGCGCAAGGTGTTGGTGCCAACAAATATACCGTAGTTGCATGCCAAACCGTAGAAACGCTCCTGAACCTCCTGAGCCGAAAGCTTGTCGGTACCAAGATAGTCGAAGTAGTTCTTGGCAAACGGTAGCCACTTGTTCGACTCTTCGCCAAACTCGAAGTAGTAGTTAAGGTCGAACAGCTGGTTCTGCTTGTTCTGTATATAGTATACAGGCAGGCCGCGTTTTGTCTTAAGCTGGGCAAAATCATTGTTAAAGTCGAGGAAGCGAGGCTGTATAGGCTCCACTTTCGATTCCTTTATCTCTTTGACGAATGCGCTTTGCATATCGCGGTTGGTAGGAATAGCTGTAATGGCAGGCTTGTCAATCTTCTTCTGCGACGCATCCTCGCCCTGCTTCTTGTACACAATGGCATAGCCATCAGTAAAGTGACGACGTGCAAAATCAACAATCTGCTGCTTGGTAATACCAGCAAGACGGTCGTATTTCTGTACCTCTACCTGCCAGTCGCGTCCATTAATAAATGCGTTGACAAATTTATCGGCACGACTTTCATTATCATCAAGTGCGTGCAGATGGTCGAGCTTCATATTGTTGATGATAGCAGGCAGAAGCTTGTCGCTAAACTCACCATTCTTCAGCTTCTCTATCTCGGCAAGTATAATGTTCTTTACATCGTCGAGCGACTGGCCCTCGTTAGGCATGCCAAAGACAATGAACTGTGAGTAGTCGCGCATGTCGTAGTTGAATGCCTGCGCACCCTGGCAACGCATAGGTTGGTTAATGTCGATATCGAACAAACCTGCCTTGCCGTTGCTAAGAATTTGAGATATTACAGAAAGTGTATCGTTCTGCAACTCGGCAGCACCACTCATCTTCCAAGCCATCATAATGTTCTCGGCTTCTTTGCCTATAACTGTTGCGCTTACTGGAGATGTAAGGTCCTTTTGAACCGGGAACTGCGGATAAACAACACTATCACTCTTCTTCCACGATCCAAAATAGCGGTCTATGGTAGCTATAACCTTATCGGGATCAAAATCACCAGCCATACATATAGCCACATTGTTGGGCACGTAGTAGTGCTTAAAGTAGTTCTTGATGTTGGTGATTGAAGGGTTCTTAAGATGGTCTTGAGTACCGATAGTTGTCTGTGTGCCATACGGGTGAGTAGGGAAGAGCATCTTGCCAATTGCTGCAAACTCCTTGCGGGTGTCGTTAGTAAGCGAGATGTTGAATTCCTCGTACACAGCCTCGAGCTCGGTATGGAAGCCGCGTATAACCATATTCTGGAAGCGGTCGCCCTGAATGCGTGCCCAATTGTCAACCTCGTTCGAAGGAATGTTCTCAACATAACATGTAACGTCATTGCTGGTGTAGGCATTGGTACCATTGGCTCCGATAGACGACATAAGCTTATCGTACTCGTTAGGAATAAAATAGCGTGCTGCTATCTGCGATACCGAGTCGATTTCGTGATATAGCTGTCGGCGTACGGCAGGGTCGGTTACTGTGCGGTAGTGCTCGTATCGGCGCTCGATGTCATCCAGGTAAGGCTTCTCCTTATCATAGTCGGAAGTGCCGAAGGTATGAGTACCCTTGAACATAAGATGCTCAAGATAGTGGGCAAGACCTGTAGTTTCGGCAGGGTCGTTGCGCGATCCAGTGCGCACAGCTATATAGGTCTGGATACGTGGCTTCTCCTTGTTGACCGATAGATATACCTTCAGTCCGTTGGGCAGAGTATAGATACGTGTCTGCATCGGATCGCCCTTAACAGTCTCGTAGCTGTAGGCCGAGGCCTGCAAGCCAAATCCTAATGTAAGGAAGGCTGAAATGATTAACGATTTGAACTTCATTATTCTGTTGTTTTTGATTATATTCTTAGAGAGGGTTCACTTGCAAGTGACGCGCTACATATATAGCTTCTGGTTCTCAAAGTCAACCTCCTTGTCAAGTTGTTCGATAAAGCTTGTGAACACCTCCTCTTCCACATCGCCCAGTCGATACTCTTTGGTGGCATCCTTCTTAATTTCGGCTATCCATGCACGGCGAGCCGTAACATAGTCTTGCTTTACACGTTCCACATTCTCCTCGGTAAGAGTATCGAATCCATAATAGTCGAGAATCATGCGATAGGACCAAGCCCAACGATACTCCGAATAGTTGTTGTGTATTTCCTCAAAGCGCTCGGTAAGCTGCTGTGTAGTCTCTATTTCGCCAGAAAGGATGTCGTCTATAAGACGCTGTTCTTCAGATTCGGGCATAAGTAGACCCGAGAGGTCGGTCCATCCACCTGTGCCAATCTCAGTAGTAGGTTCAACAGGAGCGTGGCGCTTTAGCACAGCTCCCATATATATGCGTAGGGCAATGTCGTAGTATTTTATGCCCTTGCGTAGCGAAGAGTTTTTGATAACATACTCGTGATAGTTGTATGTAGAAACATCCTCGCCCGAAGCCTCGCGCAAGTCTTCAAGAATTTTCTTTCCTCTCAAAATCTCTCCGACGGTAAAAGGCGACAGCCAGTCGAAGTTGACAATACTCTTCTTAGCTCCAGCTGGTCGCATGTCGCGCTTAGGCCACTTGCGAATGTCGCGGTATAGACCTACGGTTGTTAGGTTGCGTCCAGGCACCAGATACATGGTGTCGTTGTAGGCTATGAGATAAGAGAAAGGCAGCGAACGTGTGTCGGGATGATACATCAGTTTGCCAAAGCATACCGAGAAGGCACCTATGTTGGCAGGCATAAGTATGTAGGCTCCACTTGCAGTCTTCGATCCACGCTCAAGTGTGCCGTAGTGCATAGGTCCCATCTTATAGGCATGGTTGGAGAAGTTGGTGGCAGAGCCAGCATTATAAAATGAGAATTCGCCACCTATAAGCAGCGAACTCTTATGGTGTGAAGCCGTGAACGGGCCACAGAATGCTGCGCAAGCCTCGCCGTTAGACATATACGAGTTGGCAAAGAACACGCTGTTTGATGCCGTAAATCCGTTGCTAATCTTGCATGTCTCGCCCACGAAGCAATCCTGCATCTTAACGCTGTTGATGATGGATGTGCCGTCGCTTATGATAGAGTTCTCGCATATAACGCCTGTGCCTATGTACACATTGGCATTAGGGTTGCTCATGATGGTGCAGTCGCTAAGGCGTGCAGCTCCCGAAATCTCGCAGTCATCGTATATTATGGTATTTGTAATCTCCTTGGTATTGACAATCTTCACGTTGTTGCCAACGGTTGCAGTCTCAGGCGATGTGCGCTGAATCTCCTCGCGTATAAGGCGTCGGATGGCATCCTTAAGCGGTCGGTTTTGGAAGTGCTTGACCATGAACGATGCAGTTTGGCTTGTCATTCCATGATACACAATAAGGTTGCCGTCGCCCACCTCGTTAAGTACAGATATAAGGTTGCCCTCGCCGTATGTTGCTCCTTCGGTAGTCTCCATAGTGCATACGTTGGTTATGATGCAGTCGGAGCCAATGGCATAGTTGTTTATAAAGCCCGATATGTTCTCGATAAGACAGTTGTCGCCAATGCTTACATTACGTAGGGTGGCATTAACAATGCCCGAGTGCTTGTAGAAGTCCTTGCTCACCTCCACAGTTTTTTCCACAGCACCAAGTTTAATGTCGCCATAGAACATTACACGATGGAAATAATTGGGTTTAAATCCGTCACTCACCTTAATTCGCTGCCAATCTTCAGCCCAGCAGTTGTTGTTTTGCAGGACCGAGATTTCGTTGTCAGTCAAGTTCCTGTATACCATAATAATGTGTTTTATATATTTTTTTACTCGTCAATTACGTCGTAGAGGAAATCGTTGTAGGGGTATTTCTGCACGTGCAGCTCGCGCACCTTTTTGTAAATAGTGTCGCGGAATTCGTCGATATTTTGCTTTTCCTTAGCCGATATGAATAGGCAGTCCTCGTTAAGACGTGCCATCCAAGTGCGCTTAAGCTCCTCGAGCGTTATGTTCTCCTTGGTCATAGGTGTAAGATCGTCTTCCTCTTTCTCCGTCCAAGTGTAGTTGTCAATCTTGTTGAACACAATCATGGAAGGCTTGTCGGCGCATCCAAGGTCCTTCAAGGTGTTTTCCACTACATTTATTTGTTCCTCAAAGTCGGGATGAGAAATATCTACAACATGCAGCAAGAGGTCTGCCTCGCGCACCTCGTCGAGGGTAGACTTGAAGGAGTCAACCAAATCGGTAGGCAATTTGCGTATAAATCCTACTGTGTCGGCAAGGAGGAAGGGCAGGTTCTCTACCACAACCTTGCGCACGGTAGTGTCAAGTGTGGCAAAGAGCTTGTTCTCTGCAAATACCTCGCTCTTTGATAATAGGTTCATGATGGTTGACTTGCCCACGTTGGTATATCCTACAAGTGCCACGCGAATAAGGCGACCACGGTTTTTGCGTTGTGTGGTTTTCTGCTTGTCTATCTCAACAAGGCGTTGCTTTAGTAATGTAATGCGGTTGAGGATAATACGGCGGTCCATCTCTAGCTGAGTCTCACCTGGTCCACGCAAGCCCACACTACCTTTTCCTCCACCGCTACCAGATCCACCACCTTGTCTCTCAAGGTGAGTCCATAGACGTTGCAGACGCGGAAGCATATATCTATATTGTGCCAGCTCAACCTGAGTCTTGGCGGCTGCGGTTTGTGCTCGCATAGCAAATATGTCGAGAATAAGCGATGTACGGTCGAGAATCTTGACGCCAAGTTCTTTTTCTATATTGCGTATCTGTTTTGCCGAAAGCTCGTCGTCGAATATAACCATACCAACTGGGCGTTCGGCCTCTTCCTCGTCCTCGATATACTGTTTTATTTCCTCGAGTTTACCCGAACCCACGTATGTAACCTGGCTTGGTCCGCCCACACGCTGTGTGAATCGTTTAACGGTTACGGCACCAGCTGTATCGGCAAGAAACTCTAGTTCGTCCAGATATTCCTTGGTCTTGGCTTCGTCCTGGTCTTTGGTTATAAGGCCAACGAGAACAGCTGTTTCGGCCTTTACTTCTGATATTACAAATTCTTTCATTAATCTTTATTTATGGCGAAATAATATTTAGATTACAAAATTATACAATTTCCGTCATATCCACAATATTATATATAGTAAAAGTGCCTATTGCGTGGCGTTTCATTGGCATTCTGGGTGCTTGATAGGCTCCACGTGTATCATTACGAAAGTGTCCTGACCTATAGCGTTCTTGATGTGATGTTCAATGTCTTTGGTCTTGTCGTGTGCTTCGTTTAGGCTTATGTTGCCGTCCATGCGCACATGCACATCTATAGATTTGCGGTTGCCAATCTTTCTGGTGCGCAAGTTATGTGGGTCGGTAACACCTGGGCATTTGAGTATAATGCGGCGTATTTCGTCTTCTATCTCTTCGGGAAGCGAGTTTTCCACAAGTTCGCCAAGGCTTGGGCGCAATTGGTCAATTGACGCATGTATGATGAGCAAGCTGACTATGAAGGCGGCAATAGGGTCGAGAACCGTCCAGTGCTCGCCCAACAACAAGGCTCCGCCTATACCAATAGCAGTTCCTATAGACGAGAGGGCGTCGCTACGATGATGCCAAGCGTTGGCTATTACGGCCTGCGAGTGGAGTTGGTGTCCGGCGCGACGTGTGTATTGGAACAGAAACTCCTTGACAACTATAGACAGTATTGCAGCCCAAAGAGCTATCCATCCCGGCGACTTGAGGTGTTCGCCCTGGATGCAAGCCCATATCTGTGCAAGACTGTTCCACATAATACCAAGTCCAACGAAGAGAAGCATCAGTCCGATAATGGTAGTGGCAAGAGTCTCATACTTGCCGTGTCCGTATTCGTGTCCACGGTCTTGCGGCTTGCTTGAAATGCGCACAAAGGCTATAACGATGATGTCGGTAATAAGGTCGCTAAGCGAGTGCACACCATCGGCTATCATAGCCGAACTCTTGCCAAAAATACCAGCCAAGAGTTTGGCAACGCATAATAACACATTGACTATTGCGCCATATAATGTTACCTTATATATACGGTGCTCGCGTAGACGACTGTCTGTATAAGCAGTAGAGCCGTCTGTGCCTACATTGTTCATAGAGTTCATAATGTCGATTTTTTTATCCTGATAGAATATTGTTTATTTATAAATGAGCAATGCAAAAGTATATATATTTTTTGAAAAGCAATAATAAATTGCTTATTTTAAATTGTTTAGGGCATACGTATAGGGGTGAGCGTATTTACAAACACGCAAGTGTAATAAGATGTTTCATGTTCGTATTTTATGTTTTTTTTAGTTTCTGCTTGCAAAGATAATATAAGATGTCAAATGTGTAAAATCAAAGTATGAAAAAAGTGGATGTTTTGAAATGATGTATTCTTGTATCTTATTGAAAATCAATAAATAATCGGCTTGTACGTAATTTGGCAAAGTAGACGGTTAATAAAGGATAGTAAAGACAAAAAATATCTGCTAATGGGGGTGTTTTGTACGAAAATATACCCGTTTAGTATAAAAATGTAAATTATAATAAATTTCAAATTATTACAGAAAAGTTAACAATGTGAAATTGTTACTTGATTTTAATCATTTATCTTTGGAGTTAAAGATTTAATGATTAACTTTGCAATGATAAAACAAACAAAGCATGACCGCTTAACGGCGGTAAATCGACAAAAGAAACCGATTTTCAACTAACTCATGACTGCTTATTTAGTTACAACTACTACAACAATCAAACAAAATGTGCTCCGACGTGATGTCGGAGCACATTTCTGAAAAATCTCCTTAATATATATATATATACAACATATATACAAAACTACGTATTAAATGTTATGTATACTTATTATGGAAAAACATTAAGCAGTTCTTCGGTTTAAAACAGCAAACTTTTTAAAACATAATAACTATGAGATTAATCATTGAAAAGGATTATGACCAGCTCTCAAAGTGGGCAGCTGAGCATGTAATTGAGCGTATCAACAAGTTTAACCCTACACCAGACCACAAGTTTGTTCTTGGTCTGCCTACAGGTTCTTCACCTATCGGTATGTACCGTGCTTTGGCTGAGGCTTGCAAGGAGGGTCGTGTATCGTTCAAGAATGTTCTCACATTCAACATGGACGAGTATGTAGGTTTGCCAGAGTCTCATCCTGAGAGCTACCACTCATTTATGGCTAAGAACTTCTTCGACCACGTTGATTGCCCGAAGGAGAACATCCATATCCTTAACGGCAACGCCGAGGATCTCGAGGCTGAGTGTGCTAACTATGAGAAGATGATTGAGGAAGTAGGCGGTATCGACCTTTTCATTGGTGGTATTGGTCCTGACGGCCATATCGCTTTCAATGAGCCGGGTTCTTCACTTACATCACGTACACGTCAGAAGACTTTGACAACCGACACTATCGTAGCCAACTCTCGTTTCTTCGACAACGACGTTAATAAGGTTCCTACAACTGCTCTTACAGTTGGTGTTGGAACAGTTATGTCTGCACGTGAGGTTATGATTCTTTGTAATGGTCACAATAAGACACGCGCTCTTCAGGCTGCCGTAGAGGGTCCTGTTACACAGATGTGGACAATCTCTGTTCTTCAGCTCCACCAGCATGGCATTATCGTTGCTGACGAGGCTGCCACAGAGGAGCTCAAGGTTGGAACATACCGTTACTTCAAGGATATCGAGAAGAACAACCTCTAATCAATTCTTTATTTGTGTGAAGAACACAATGTAATCAATTCTTCATAAACGAGAATATATGCAAAATGCATTAAACATAAAACGAATCTCAGCTGCCTCTGTAGAAGCGGCTGAGATTTGTTGTTTGTTGGACGAGGCTCAGGTTGAGTTCGTTACAGTTGACAGCCATTGCTGGGCTGCCGAGTATCCTTATAAGCCAAAGATGGAGGTTCGCGTTGCACACAACGGCAAGCAATTGCTTGTTAACTATCGTGTTACAGAGGAGTGTGTGCGTGCCGTAGCTCCGCACGACGATGGTAATGTGTGGGAAGACTCGTGTTGCGAGTTTTTCCTTTCGCCAGTTGCCGATGGTTCTTATTATAATATAGAATGCAACGCGGCTGGCACATTGCTCATAGGTTTTGGTAAGGGATGCGACGACCGCAAACGTGCCACTAAGGACATACTCGATACCGTAGACCGTTGGGCTTCTATGGGACGTGCTCCATTTACAGATATCGAGGGCGAGCGTACATGGCAGCTTTGTCTTGCAATTCCGTCTACAGCTTTCTTTGCCCACGACCTGCAGTCGTTCGAGGGCTTGAATGTAAGGGGAAATGTGTACAAGTGTGGCGACATGTTGCCACATCCTCACTTCCTCTCGCTCTTCCCAATAGATATTCCAAAGCCCGACTTCCATCGTCCTGACTTCTTTGGAAATGTGATGTTCGAGTAATTATAAGGTTTGATATTATAAATAACTCCTAAACTTTTGAATCAGCAAAAGTTTATTAAACAAAAAAATGTTGCAATCTCATATATCAAATGAGGTTGCAACATTTTTTTGTTATCATTTAACCAGCAAGTCAAATCTTCTTGTTTCTTGTCTTGTTGTTTTACACGACAGTATGCAGATTACATGCTAAACTTGTATTGCTTTATTTGTACAAGTATCTCTTGATACTCTTCTTAGGAGTTTTCTCAAACTCCTCGCGCACAATCTCTATTGCCGCCAATCGGCAGTAAGGAGGCTGCGAAGCGTTTAGTTCCTGACGGTTTTGCTCCATAATATTCTCCAAGTCGGCATCGTTGAGGCGCATTGTGGCAGCCTCGTCGTAGTCGGGGTGAACCAAGCCTACAAGCTTTTCGCCTCGCTGTACAACCACACACTCATTAACCATAGCCAATGAGTTTAGTTTGTCCTCAATCTCCTCTGGATATATGTTCTGTCCCGAAGCGCCAAGCAGCATGTTCTTAGAGCGTCCCTTAATGAATACATTTCCGTCTGCATCCATAAGTCCAAGGTCGCCTGTATGATACCATCCATCCTCATCAAGAGTCTGTGCAGTAGCCTCCTCGTTCTTGAAGTAGCCAAGCATAACGTTAAGGCCACGTGCAAGAATCTCGCCTGGAACATTCTCTGGGTCGGGCGAATCGATCTTAACCTCCATATGCACAACAGGCTTGCCGCACGAGCCGGGAACAAACTCCTGATAGTCGGCATAGCAGATAATAGGCGCACACTCTGTGGCACCATAGCCTACTGTATAAGGGAAATCGATGCGCTTGAGGAACTGTTCAACCTCCTGGTTGAATGCAGCTCCGCCAACAATAATCTCGTAGAAGTTGCCGCCAAATGCGTTAACCACCTGTTGGCGTATCTTCTCGTTAACCTTCTTGCTTACGATAGGCATGTTGAGGAGCAAGCGCATACGGTTGTTCTGTATCTTTGGGAATACCTTCTTGCGTATAATCTTCTCGATAACAAGAGGCACAGCAATAATGATGGCAGGCTTAACCTCGGCAAATGCTGCAGCTATGATAGCAGGCGAAGGCACACGTGTGAGATAGAACACGTGGCAGCCATATATGAACTCGAACAAGAACTCGAACGCCATACCATACATGTGTGCCATAGGCAATATGCTGATGACGTTGGCACCCTTCTTTATCTTCTTTCCTATAACCGTCATGGCAAAGTCGTAGTTGCTCCACAATGCGCGGTAAGGAATCATCACGCCCTTAGAGAATCCTGTTGTGCCACTTGTATAGTTGATAAGCGCCAGTTCCTCAGGACTCTGCTCGTGATGATAGTGCACATGCTCTTTGCGGAAATACTTGGGATACTTCTTGCCAAACATCTCGTTGAGGTGTTCGCGTGCATATGTCAGCTTGTCGGTACGCGATACCACGAGCGAGTAGTCGGGTATGTAGATGATGCCTTCAAGGTCGGGCATCTTGGTTTGATCGATGATAGTAGCCACATAGTCACCAACAAACAGCAATTTAGCCTCGCTGTGGTTTACGATGTTGTGAATCTGGTCGGCAGTAAACTCGTGCAGTATAGGTACGGCCACAGCTCCGTATGTGAGTGTAGCAAGGAAAGCCACAGCCCAACTTGCGCTATTGCGACCGCATAATGCGATCTTGTCTCCCTTCACAACGCCGCTGCTTTCGAACATTATGTGCAGTTTCTCTATCTTGCGAGCCACGTCGTGATATTGCAATGTCGCGCCTTTAAAGTCGGTTAGAGCGTCCTTGTCCCAGTTGTCAATTATGCTCTTCTCTAATAAGGCATTAAAACTTGGTATTTCCATTCTTTTTTGTTTGTTTTAGATGTGAGGTGTTTTATTTGTAAAGATATCTCTTTATGCTCTTCTTAGCCGTCTTTTCAAACTCTTGCTTCTGTATCTCTATAGCAGCAATCTTGCAGAATGGCGGCAACTGAGCGTTGAGCGTTTTCAGATTTTCATCCATTATTCCCTTAATGTCGTCGTCGTCGAAGTTCATGTCTTCCTTGTCTTCTGCTTCTGGGTGTACAAGGGCAACGAGCTTAGAGTTGCGTTGTATGATGATGCTCTCGCCAACGAGCGGCATGTTATTCAGTTTGTCTTCAATCTCTTCTGGGTACACATTCTGTCCGTTAGCTCCGAGCAGCATATTCTTTATACGTCCCTTTATATATATGTGTCCGCTTGGAGCCATAGTGGCAAGGTCGCCTGTGTGGAACCATCCGTCCTCGTCAATAACTTGCTTTGTGGCTTCCTCGTTCTTATAGTAGCCCAGCATAACGTTCATGCCACGTGTTATCAGTTCGCCAGGTATGTTTTCCGGATCAGGGCTCAGAATCTTCACTTCCATATGCGACACAACAGGTCCGCAAGATGCTATCTTGTATTTGTCGTGGTTGACAAATGTTATGAGCGGAGCAGTCTCAGTTGTGCCATATCCTATAGTTACAGGCACGCCCACACTATTGAGGAACTGTTCGATGCCAAGATTGAGTGGAGCTCCGCCTACTATAATCTCGAAGGCATTTCCGCCGAACGCTTCCATAATGCGGTCGCGTATGTGCATCTTTATCTTCTTGCTTATCACGGGCATGTTAAGCAGCAGCTTCATGCGGTTGGTCTGCACCTGGGCAAGCACCTTGCGACGTATAATCTTCTCGATAACAAGTGGTACGGCAACGATGAGTCGTGGCTTTACCTCGGCAAAAGCCTCTGCTATGAGCGAAGGTGATGGCAGGCGGTTGAGGAAGTAGATGTGGCAACCATTGATAAAGCCGAAGAGAAACTCTACGGCAAGACCATACATGTGTGCCATAGGCAATATACTTACCAGATTGCTGCCCGACTTGACGTTGGGACCTAGGTTTTTAAGTATATGGTCAAGATTGCCCCACAATGCTCGGTAGGGTAGCATCACGCCTTTAGAGAATCCGGTAGTGCCACTTGTATAGTTGATCATAGCCAACTCTTCCGGGCTCTGCTCCTTGTAGTATTTTACGTGTTCTTTACGGAAATACTTTGGATATCTCTTTCCAAACATTTCGTTAAGATGTTCGCGTGCGAAGACGAGTTGTTCGGTTCGTGCTACAACGATGGAGAAGTCGGGAAGATACATTATTCCTTCCAAATCCGGCATCTCGTCGGGATTTATCTGCGTCTTCACCACATCGCCAACAAATAGCAACTTAGACTCGCTGTGGTTTACGATGTTGTGAATTTGTTCTGGTGTAAACTCGTTTTGCACAGGTACAGCTACTGCACCATATGTAAGTGTAGCGAGAAACGCTACAGCCCAATGGCTGCTGTTGCGTCCGCACAAGGCTATCTTGTCGCCTCGCTTAACGCCGCTGTTCTCGAACAATATGTGTAGCTTCTCTATCTTGCGGGCTACATCGTGGAATTGTAGTGTGGCGCCCTTGTAGTCGGTAAAGGCGTCTTTATCCCAAAACTTAATTATACTCTCTTCAATATATGAGTTGAAACTGGGTATTTGCTCCATTGCACAATCTTCAAAATTTTGTGCAAAGATACAGCATTATTTGCACATTCCCAAAAGTTTTGTGCTGTATTTTCTATTAAGGTGTAATAACCTGTGTTTTTTTATACATATAATCATATGCACATTGTAAATTTGTCTGTGCAATAAGCTAAGTAGAACATTTTTGTGGCAATATTAAACAATAAAGGGACATAAGCACTATTTAATGTGTTCTTATGTCCCCTTGGTTTTATTCATAGCGCATCGACTTTGCCGGATGTATATGCGATATAAGATAGCTTGGTGCTATAAGCACAAACATGGCTATCAATAATGTGGCGATATTGAGGGCTATAATGAATAGCCAGTTTATCTCTACCGGAACCGTGTCCACATAATAGGTTACGGGGTCAAGTTTTACGATGCCTGTTGTCTTCTGTAGTATGATTATAGCCAAGGCAATTACGTCGCCAATAATCAGACCCTTGCCTATGATGAATGCAGCAAACCACAGAAAGGTGTGTCGCACGGTAGAGTTGCGTGCTCCTAACGCCTTTAGTATGCCAATCATCGTTGTGCGTTCGAGGATGATGATAAGCAGTCCGCTAATCATGGTAACCACAGCCACGGCAGTCATGATGGCAAGTATAATCCACACGTTAAGGTCGAGCAGGTCGAGCCAAGAGAATATCTGTGGCGACAGTTCGCGTATGGTCTTCGACGAGTATGTGTTGCCATATTGGTCTTGCGTACGGTTTACGCGTTGTGTAAGGATGTCGGCAGTATGTCGCAGACTGTCAAAGTTGTTTACTGTCAATTCGGCTCCCGTAGCCAGGTCTTCTGTCCATCCATTCAGCTTCTGTGCCGTGTATATGTCGCAGAAGCACGTTGTCTTATCGTACTGTGAAAGGTTGGTCTGGTAGATGCCTGCGATATTGAACCTTCTGGTGCGCACCCCGCCGTCGCCTATAAAGTAGGCAAAGATACGGTCGCCCGCCTTTACGCGCAGCTTCTGAGCCATTGTGTTCGATATAAGTATGCGGTTGGTGCTCGATTTGTCTGAGAACTTGGGTATGCTGCCTTCCACCATATTGTGATGAATAAAGGTGGTGTCGAAGTCGGGTCCTACACCCTTGAACATAACGCCAAGGAAGTCGTTGTCGGTCTTCAGAATGCCCTGCTTCATGGCAAAGCGTTGCACATGCTTGATGCCTTGGGTGTGTTGCAGGATTCTAACCAGCGAGTCGTTAATCACTATAGGCACGTCGGTTGTAGCCGACTGTTGTGTATAGAAGTTGGCCACTTGTATATGGCTGCCAAATCCAGCCACCTTGTCGCGTATGGTATGTTTGAATCCAAGCACAACACACACGCTCAGTATCATAACCGCCAATCCTATAGCCACTCCAGCCGTAGCTATGCGTATGGCAGGTTTTGATACCTGCTGTCGGTTGTCGTTATTGTCGGCGTAAATGCGTCGGGCTATAAAAAGTGGGAAGTTCATTTCTATATATTATAGAAGTACATTTCTATATATTATAAGAGGGTGTGCAACAACACACCCTCTTTAAAATAATGATTTACAATTTACACATTAAGGTCGTCCACGCGTCCCGGATAAGCCTCAAGAGCTTTGCGCAGTACGATAAGCGCACGCTCAAGGTCGTCCTTCTTAAGCACGTATGCTATACGCACCTGGTTGCGTCCTACGCCTGGTGTGGTGTAGAAGCCTGCGGCAGGAGCCATCATTACGGTCTCACCTTCGTACGAGAATTCCTCAAGGCACCAACGGCAGAACTTCTCGCTGTCGTCTACTGGCAGCTTAGCCACGGTATAGAATGCGCCCATAGGTATTGGCGAGTAAACACCCGGAATGCGGTTTAGTCCGTCGATAAGGCATTTGCGTCGTTCCACATACTCCTCGTATACGTCGCGGTAGTAGTCTTCGGGAGCGTTGAGTGAAGCCTCTGCCACAATCTGACCCAACAAAGGAGGCGACAGACGTGCCTGGCACAGCTTCATAACGGCAGCTCTAACCTCGGCATTCTTTGTTATCAAGGCGCCAATACGTATACCGCACTCGCTGTATCGCTTGGAAACAGAGTCGATAAGAATTACGTTCTGCTCGATACCCTCCAAGTGGCAAGCCGAGATGTATGGCGAACCAGTATAGATATACTCGCGGTAAACCTCGTCAGAGAAGAGGTAGAGGTCGTATTTCTTCACAAGGTCGCGTATCTGGTTCATCTCCCTGCGGGTGTACAGATATCCGGTAGGGTTGTTGGGGTTGCATATCAGGATTGCGCGTGTGTGCTCGTTGATAAGCTCCTCAAACTTCTCCACCTTAGGCAGCGAGAAACCCTCCTCAATTGTGGTTGCGATGGTACGTATCTTTGCGCCAGCCGAGATGGCGAAAGCCATATAGTTGGCGTATGCAGGCTCAGGAATGATGATTTCGTCGCCAGGGTTAAGACACGACATAAATGCGAAGAGCACAGCCTCCGAACCTCCAGCCGTGATGATGATGTCGTCTGCGTCCACGTTGATGTTGAATCGCTTGTAGTAGCCTGTAAGCTTTTGGCGATACGACAGATAACCTTGTGATGGTGAGTATTCAAGGACTGTGCGGTCGATGTGCTTAAGTGCATCAAGTCCAACTTGTGGTGTGGGCAGGTCTGGCTGTCCGATATTGAGGTGGAAGACGTTGATACCCCGCTTCTTGGCATCAGCAGCCAAAGGAGCCAATTTACGAATTGGCGATTCGGGCATTTCTAGTCCGCGTACTGAAATTTCTGGCATTTGCGTACTTTTTTATGTTGATAAAAGTTGTATCTGTAGAATGCAAAGTTACGACAAATAGGGTTAAGCGCAAAATTTTTTGCTTATAAATTGCCCTCGCTATTGTCTTTTTGCTCCTTTATTGGCTTCTGTCAGATGTTGTATGGCTTCCTCTTCGCCCACAATCCATATTATGTCGCCCAGTTTCAGGCGGTATGTTGTGTTTACCATCGACAGATTCTCTTTACCCTCCTCTCTGCCCACAACCATACAGTCGTATTGGTTGCGTATGCCGGTTTCGGGCAATGTCTTGCCCACGAATGGCGAGTGTCGGTCTATCACAATCTGCGATAGTCGCATTTCGCGTTTCTCTATGTTTGGGTCTTCGGGCACAATGTCGCCGTCTATGGCTGCTTGAACGGCCGCCAGCTGCGAGTCACTTCCTATCACCTGAAGTCGGTCTCCAGGGAATATAATGGCGTCGCCACCAGGAATATTGATACGTTGGTGTCCTCTCAATATGCTGCTTACGTGCACGCCAAAGCGGTTGCTCAGCCTCAGTTCGGCAAGTCCATGTCCAGCCCATGTCGAGTTTTCGGGCACATCGATGTCGGATATGTGTATGTCTCGGTCCAGCAGATGTCCCTCGTACAGAGGTTTCTTCAGTCCCAATACCTGCTGTTCGATGTCTCTCGACCTCAGGTTCTGTACAAACAGACGCTCCATCAGTATGCTCTGTTTCTTCAGTCGGCGCGACAGAATCATTATAAATACCACAGCCACGGCAACCGTCAGCATCAGGGCATTGGTAAATCGTGTAAGGTAGTTGCATATATAGAACACGAATGCCGACGCTATAATCAGTCGCACAAATATGGTTACAAGCAGCGGCAGGCGGTTCATGCGGCTCTCGCCCCATAGTGCCTTAAATTCCTCCGAGTGGTTCTTCTTCATAACCATGGCTCTTAGGAACGGGGCTATGAACAATATTGTAAGCACCCCGCATATGCCGTTGGCCCACCAATGCATGTGTGGCATCATTCGGCGTACGAAAGGCAGCACAAACGAGAACATAACCGCGATGGTGGCTATGGACAATATGGAATATACGGTTGTAATGCGCGCCATCTGGGCTATAAGGCTATGCCAGTTGCCCTTAGGGGCAGAAGAGGGGTGGGATAGGGTGATGTTGTTCAGAGCGCGTATCCATGTCTTTGGCAGGCGGCGCTCAAGCACGCCATAGCACGGCACAGAGGCACGTATCATATAAGGTGTGAGGAAGGTTGTGATTACAGATACTGCCACAACCACAGGGTAGAGGAATTCGCCAGTAACCTTAAGCGACAGACCCAATGAGGCGATGATGAAAGAGAACTCGCCTATCTGCGCCATGGAGAATCCGCAACGCATGGCCGACTTAAGCGACTGTCCGCCTATAAGGAATCCGAAGGTGCCGAATACAGCCTGGCCTACAAGTATCGTTAGTACCAGCACGCCTATAGGCACGGCATATTCGATGATGATGTTAAGGTTGACAAGCATGCCCACCGACACGAAGAAGATAGCGCCAAAGAGATCTTTCACGGGTGCCACAAGCTTCTCTATCTTGCCTGCCTCTATGGTCTCGGCAAGTATGCTGCCCATAACAAAGGCGCCAAAAGCCGAGCTGAATCCTACCTTGGTGGATATTACGGCCATAAGGCAGCATAGGCCCAACGACACTACAAGCAACGTCTCGTTGTTGATAAACTTGCGTGTGGCTCGCAAGAAAAGGGGCACGGCAAATATGCCCACCACAAACCACAACACAAGGAAGAAGCCTATCTTCATAACCGAGCCTATCATCTCGCCTCCATCAGGATTGGCTCCGCTTGCCAATGCCGACAGCATAACCATCATCACAATGGCAAGTACGTCCTCAAGTATCAGCACGCTCATAACGGGTCCGGCAAACTTCTGCTGCCTAAGTCCCATATCGCTGAATGCCTTGTATATAATGGTGGTGGAACTCATGGCAAGCATACCGCCAAGGAATATGCAGTCCATGCGTTTCCAGTCGAAGGCATGGCCCACAACTATGCCCAGCGTCATCATGGCAAAGATGATGGTAAGGGTGGTTATAACGGGCGATATGCCCATCTTCACTATCTTTTTGAAGGAGAAGTCCAGACCCAAGGAGAAGAGCAAGAACATCACGCCGATGTCGGCCCAGGTCTTGATGTCGGTATTGTCGATTACAGACATGGTGTATGGCATGTGCGGACTTACGATGAAGCCTGCCATGATGTAGCCAAGGACAAGAGGTTGCTTGAGCTTCTTGAATAGTATCGTAACCGCACCTGCCACTATAAGTATAAGGGCGAGGTCGTTGATAAGGGTTGGAACTTCTGACATATTATATATTTCGTTTTGTTTCTTATTGGTATACAAAGGTAACGAATTGTTTTTAAAACAAGTGCAACATTGGCAGGGTTTTGTTGTCTTGTCTAAAAAAATGGTTCATCCGGAATTTGGAGTGATAGAATTGTAAATTGCAGTTTATCGGGGAGAGGCTTTTGTACTTGTATCTCCTTTGCTTGTAGTTCCCACAGAATGCACAGACCACACAGAAGCCTACGGGCTTAAGCTTTTGGAATCCACAGAGCGTATAGACGCTGCGCGTCATACGACAGAAGGCACAGAATTGATTGCTTGTGTAGCGTCGCCGAGGTTAAGCATGGTTCGCCGCCTATGGCGGCGCAAGCAATCATTTCTGTGGATTCTTGCCTCGCGAAGCGTAGGCCATTCTGTGGATTCGAAAAACCTTAATCCCGTAGGCTTCTGTGTAGTCTGTGCATTCTGTGGGAACTACATACAAAAGAACTACAAGTAAAATTATACGTTCATTATACGAACATCAAGACGCCAACCTCCACGATAAACTCCAGCTTGTATCATTCCAAATATCGAATGAACCTTATTTTCAGTAGGTTTCATTCTAAAGGCTATATGTGATAGAATGTATAGACGAGTTTTGCAAACATTTTGATGCAGAAAATGCAGGAAATCTACTTGAAGACAACAGCGGAGTCAAGCGTAGACGTCGCCAAGCGTCGTTGTCCGACAGTGAAATCATGACCATTTTGTTGTATTTTGGTACATTCCGTATTTTCAAGCACTACTACCTATTCTTCATCAAGGGTACGATGAAGTCATATTTCCCGAAAGCTGTGTCGTATAATCGCTTCGTGGACATTGGAAAGCCGCGTGTTCTTTCAGCTAATTATTTCCTAAGTATTTTTGTCAAAGTCAAGTTCTTAGACTTATATATACTTTTAGCTTCTTTTGGAGTTACATAATAAACATTGAGTATGCTTAGTTTTTCCTTCAAAACATTGCAGCCATAGGATTTCTTCCCAACATAGGCATTTATCATCCATGTTGTATTTACTTGCTTTAAGTCATTTAGGTACAACTTTGAAGCTCGGGAAGCAAAATGCAATTCTTCTGTAATTCCAGTAAAGTTTAACTTAAAACTGAGGACATGATAATCACCCATTTTCTCATTAAACTCATTGATTGTATAAATCGTAGAGTCATCAACGATTGATTTTTTACAAGGATAGCATCCTTTTTTATTAGAATTACGAGATACGAAAGTAAGTGTTAAAGGAGTCCCTATCAAATTGGCAACATTCTTTTTATGCTCCTGCATAAAAGAATCATTCTGCCATTTTTCCTCATCCAACACTTTTCGTTTTACGTCTCTCTTGCCGTTGGAATCTGAAATTGTATAAACAACAAGAGCGGTACGTTTGTAAGCTTCTGTGCCTTCTATCAACTGCGTAGTTTCTTCCAAAGCAGTAACAATGGAAATCTTTTCAGAATTAGCATCATACTGCTTGTTTCCAAGCACATCGAACAAACAAACTCTGTTTGAGTCTGCTTTATTATTGATTACTTGCGCCTTTGAATTGCCAAAGGCAAAAAGAAGCAAAGCCAAAACTAAAAATTTAATCTTTTCCATCTTTCCAAAGTTTAGAACTTGCATAATTAGTTTGTTAAACTTTCGACTGCAAAATTAATGAGAATTTGTTTAAGCAACAAGAAAATCAGGTCTAAATTATTAGTCAAAACAAATATGAAAGTGTTGTTTCGGAAGAAATCTTTTTCGAGCAACATAGTTGCAACAAGAGATTGTTCGTATCGGCTTACGCGATTAGCCGAAATGCTTCACGCGACTAATCGAAATGCCCAATGCCAATAATGGAAATCCCTCACGCCAATAATGGAAATTCTACATGCGAATAATCGTAGCTCCATAAACAATCAAGGGAGGTATGTTCATAAGCCGTACCTCCCTTGATTGTTTATTATGTGTGATATTAGTCGTTGAAATGAGCAGTCAGCTCACATATCTTTATTACAACCTGCATAGCCTTCTCCATAACCTGTATGCTCACAAACTCGTGAGGGCCATGGAAGTTGCATCCGCCAGCGAATATATTAGGACAAGGCAGACCCTTGAACGACAGCTGTGCGCCGTCTGTACCGCCACGTATAGGCTGCACCTTAGGAGCAACGCCGTTGTCCTGCATGGCCTTAAGCACAATGTCTATCACGTGCATGTTGGGGTCAATCTTCTCCTTCATGTTGTAGTACTGGTCCTTCAGTTCTACAGCTACGGTTCCTTCGCCCCACTTCTCGTTCATCTTCTTTACGCAATCCTCGATAAAGTCCTTGCGGTCCTCAAAGCGCTCGCGGTCGTGGTCGCGTATGATGTACGACAATGTTGCCTTCTCGCAGCACGAGTTGATGCCCAGCAGATGATAGAATCCTTGATAACCCTCGGTTTCCTCAGGAGTTTCGGCAGCCGGAATCATCTCGGCAAACTCCACAGCCAAGCGTGACGCGTTAACCATCTTGCCCTTGGCATAACCAGTATGCACGCTTACGCCCTTGATGTGAACCTTTGCACCGGCTGCGTTGAAGTTCTCGTACTCAAGTTCGCCCAAGTCGCCGCCATCGATAGTATAAGCCCATTGGCAACCAAACTTCTCCACATCGAAGTGGTGAGCGCCCATACCAATCTCCTCGTCTGGATTGAAAGCCACGCGAATATCGCCATGTTTAATCTCGTCATGGTCGCGCAGCCAGCACATAGCCTGAACAATCTCGGCTATGCCAGCCTTGTCGTCGGCTCCGAGCAAAGTGGTTCCATCGGTAACGATAATGTCCTCGCCGATGTGAGCCTTAAGTTCTGGAAATTTGGTAGGACTTGACACAATGCCCTCAGACAGCACAATGTCGCCTCCATCATAGTTTTTCACGATGCGCGGATGTATGTTTGCTCCGCTGCAATCGGGAGATGTATCATAGTGCGAGATAAATCCGATAGTAGGAATCTCCTTCTTGGTGTTTGCCTTCAATGTGGCATAGATGTAGCCCTGCTCATCCATTTCGACGTTGCTCAGTCCCTCACGCTCCAGTTCCTCTTTAAGGTACTTGGCGAAGACAAGCTGTTTCGAGGTGCTCGGTACTGTCTCCGAATCTTCGCTCGACTGTGTGTCGAACTTGGTGTAGTTTAAGAATCTTTCGGTAATATCCATTTTTCTAAGACTTTATGTTAATGATGGTGATAACACCTTCTTTGCTTAAAACTCGCTTGTAAAGTGGAACTTGATGTTCTTGAAGTCTTGCTGCGCCATAGACAGCACGTAGCCAGAGTCGGCAAGGAACACGTCGCGTCCGTCGCGATCCTTTGCCATATACTGATACTTGCGCTTCTTGAACTGGTCGAGTTCCTCGGCGTCGTCGCTCTCTATCCAGCATGCCTTGTGCAGATGAACGGGTTCCCAGCGGCATTTGGCGTTGTACTCGTTCTCCAGACGATACTGTATAACCTCAAACTGCAATTGTCCTACGGTACCGATAATCTTGCGGCCGTTGAACTGGTTGACAAACAGCTGAGCCACACCCTCGTCCATAAGCTGGTTGATACCCTTCTCAAGCTGCTTCGACTTCATTGGGTCGTCGTTCTCGATATATTTGAACATCTCTGGCGAGAACGAAGGCAGTCCGCGGAAGTGTAGCTTCTCGCCCTCGGTAAGTGTGTCGCCTATCTTGAAGATGCCATTGTCTGGCAGACCCACTATATCGCCTGGCCATGCCTCATCGATAGTGCTCTTTCGTTGTGCCATAAACTGTGTTGGCGACGAGAAACGCAGAGTCTTGCCCTGGCGCACGTGCAGATAAGGCTTGTTGCGTTCGAACTTGCCGCTGCACACCTTGCAGAAGGCGATACACGAACGGTGGTTAGGGTCGATGTTGGCTGTAATCTTGAATATGAAGCCAGTAAACTTCTGCTCCTCAGGCTCTACCACTCTCTCCTCAGCCTTTGTTGGCTTAGGCGACGGGGCAATCTTTACAAAGCAGTTGAGTAGCTCCTGAACACCAAAGTTGTTCAATGCCGAGCCAAAGAATACTGGCGCAACCTCGGCCGAGCGGTAAGTCTCGACATCAAACTCAGGATAAACGCCGTCGATAAGCTCTATATCGTCACGCAGCTGCTTGGCATCGTCTTCGCCAATATGTGCATCCAGTTCGGCCGAGTTGATGTCTACCTCTACCTTCTCGGTAACACGTTGCTTGTCGGGCTTGAAGAGGTCGAGTTTGTTCTCGTATATATTGTATACGCCCTTAAACTTTACGCCTATGTTGATAGGCCACGACAGCGGACGCACGCTAATCTTTAGCTCTTCCTCAAGTTCGTCGAGCAAGTCAAATGGGTCGCGACCCTCGCGGTCCATCTTGTTTACGAAGATTATAACCGGAGTATTGCGCATACGGCACACCTCCATCAGCTTGCGTGTCTGTGTCTCCACACCCTTAGCTCCGTCTACCACGATAATAGCCGAGTCGACAGCAGTAAGAGTGCGGTATGTATCCTCGCAGAAGTCTTGGTGACCCGGGGTATCAAGGATATTGATTTTGTAGCCCTCGTAGTCGAACTCCATAACAGATGTAGACACCGAGATACCGCGCTGCTTCTCTATCTCCATCCAGTCGGATGTTGCAGTCTTGCGTATCTTGTTGTTTTTAACTGCACCTGCCACCTGAATCTGTCCACCAAAGAGAAGGAATTTCTCGGTTAGTGTTGTCTTACCGGCGTCAGGATGTGATATAATGGCGAATGTTCGCCTGCGTTCTATTTCTTGATTCATAATAAATTCTTTACATTTCTTCGTCGTCGTCGAACTTCAGACCTTCAGTCTTGTCTTTGATGTAATAGTCGCTCAGCATGCCCAATAAGGTTGAAATCTCCTTTATTGCATGCTGTGTGTCGGGGCTTATGGTCTTGTTCTGTAGGCGCAGCATCATAGTGCCGTATAGCGCATTCAGACAGGTTTCTATCTCGTTGCAGTCTTTGTCGCCACGGTTGCGCAGCTCCACTATAAATGGCAGCACACGGTAGTATTCCGAGTTGTAGAATGGAAAACGTGAGCTTTGCAGCAATTGGTTGTGCAGTTCGTTCATGTCCTGCACCACAATCTGGTTGATTGTAAGATGTCCCTTCTCGCGTTTACCTTCCGAGTTCATCATCGTGATAAGGTCGCCGTACCAGTCTACCATTTCCTCTCGCTGCTCGTCGGTATAGTTGGCAAATCGCGAGATATATTCGTTTTTTATGCGCGACAGCTGACATCCGTAAGCGCGTATGATGTCTTCCACCTGCCACATATAGAGCACAAATTCGGCTGTGCTCTTCTTTCTTAATTCCTGAGCTATGAACATAAATATAAGGTTTGCTTAGAGCTAAAATTGTTAGTATGGAAGTTTATAGAGGTTGAACACCGTGCCGAGCAACATTATAACCGAGAAGATTACGACGATGCATCCCACCACGCGGTTGATGAGCAAAATTCCGTTGTTGTCGAACTTGCCCCTAACCTTGTCTATGAGCCATGTAAGTCCAAACCACCACAGCATAGCTCCGAGTATAATGCTTGCGTAGCCAACGGTCATCTCAAACGGACGATCGTTAACGACGAAGGCAAACTGGGCAAAGAGAAAGATGAAGAGGAAGATGATGAGCGGGTTGGACAACGTAACGAGAAAAGCCGTGATGCCGTTGTGTGCCAATGTTCCCTTCTGGTTCTTATTGCTTTGGTGCATGTTCTTTGTAGGGTTGGAGCGGTAACAATAGATACCGAACAACAGCAACACAACGCTGCCGCTTATCTGCAAGATGAAGCGGTTGTGCTCGTTGCCCACGAAGTTCATGACAAAACTCATTCCGAATCCGGTAAAGAGTGCGTAGATGATGTCGCTCACGCAGGCTCCGATACCTGTAATAAAGCCATACCATCGGCCTTTGTTAAGCGTGCGCTGTATACATAGCACGCCCACCGGGCCCATTGGTGCCGATGCCATAAGTCCGATAAGTATTCCTTTGAATACGAAGTCTAAAATGTCTAATTGTATAGGAAACTGCATAACGGCTGCAAAATTGCGAAATTTCGATGAATTGGGCAAATTTTAGCGTTAAAACCTTTGTAGTATTACAACTTTTTAATACCTTTGCTCAGTGTAGAGCTACATGTATATATAAAGGATGCGATAAAAACTACATCAAATCCTTTCGCACCGCATGGAGTTTGTTTTATCTCAACTATTAATTACAAAATCAAAACGAATAATCATGACAGAAGATTCTTTGAAACCCTATGTAATCGGTTTGGACCTTGGTGGCACTAACTCTGTTTTCGGCATTGTTGACAGCCGTGGCGACATCAAAGCCACAACATCTATCAAGACTCAAGGCTATGGCGAAAACGCCGAGGCTTATGTAGACGCTTGTGTTGAAGCTTTGCAGCTAATTATTGATCAGGTAGGCGGTATTGAGAAAATTAAGGCTATGGGTATAGGTGCCCCTAACGCCAACTATTATAACGGTACTGTGGAGAAAGCAGTCAATTTGGATTGGGCTCGCAATCGTGTTGTTCCATTGGCAAAGATGTTCTCTGATCGTCTCGGCATTCCAGTAGCTCTTACCAACGATGCTAATGCTGCAGCCATAGGCGAGATGATATATGGCGTAGCTCGTGGTATGAAGAACTTCATCGTCATTACTCTTGGCACAGGCGTAGGTTCGGGTATTGTGGTTAACGGTCAGCTGGTTTACGGTTCCGACGGATTTGCCGGCGAGCTTGGTCATGTTATCGTTAGAAGAGAGAACGGACGTACTTGCGGTTGTGGCCGTAAGGGTTGTCTAGAGACATATTGCTCGGCTACGGGTGTGGCACGTTCTGCACGCGAGTTCCTTGCCAATAGCGACGAGCCTTCATTATTGCGCGACCTCGACCCTGAGAAGATTACTTCTTACGATGTGTCGATTGCCGCTTCAAAGGGCGACAAGCTTGCCAACGATATATACGAGTTTACCGGCAAGATTCTTGGAGAGGCTTGTGCCGACTTCGCTACATTCTGCTCGCCAGAGGCTTTCATTTTCTTCGGCGGATTGGTAAAGGCAGGCGACCTAATAATGAATCCTATCAAGAAGGCTTACAACGAGTCGGTTCTTGGCACATATAAGGGCAAGGCCAAGTTCCTCGTTTCAGGTCTTGACGGAGCTTCGGCTGCTGTGCTTGGCGCATCGGCTGTAGGTTGGGATATTCAGGAATAATAGTACATATAGGTAGTGGTGCTTATTATCACTACTTAATAAAAAATGCAACCATATAAACATGATTTTTATGGTTGCTTTTTTTAGTTGCTTAATGCAAGTAATGTTAAATTTTTTAATTTAAGTTAGTTTAAGGTATGAAAAATCATCTAAAACATCTCCTCGTTGTGAGTGCGCTCGCTATGGCGGGTACATCTACCACAATGGCACAATCGGTGCTTAGAGGTAAGGTTGTTGATGCAGAGACAGGCGAGCCGCTTATCGGAGCTACTGTATCTGTAAAGAATGTCAAGGTTGTTACCGACATTGACGGAGCTTTTGCTGTAAAGGGTGTAAGTGGAGCCAAGGAGGTTTCGATTCAGTACATCGGCTACAAGCAGAAGACTGTTAAGGTTGCCGGCAACGGCGAGCTTGGCAACATTGTGATGACAACCGATGGACAGGTTCTTAAGGATGTGGTTGTAACCTCACAGATGGCTGTGGCACGCAAGACTCCAGTTGCTGTATCGCAGGTGCCAATGTCGTTTATAGAGGAGAAGATTGGTACTCAGGAGTTCCCTGAGATACTTAAGTCTACCCCAGGCGTACATGCCAACAAAGAGGGTGGCGGCTATGGCGACTCTGAAATCTACATGCGTGGATTCGACAACACCAATATTGCCGTTATGGTAAATGGTGTGCCGATGAACGATATGGAGAACCAGAACGTGTATTGGTCAAACTGGGCTGGTCTGACAGACGTTACACGCACTATGCAGACACAGCGTGGTTTGGGTGCCTCTAAGGTATCGGCTCCTTCGGTAGGTGGTACAATCAACATCATCACCAAGTCGCTTGAGGCCAAGAAGGGCGGTTCTTTCTACTATGGCATCGGCAACGACAATATGAACAAGATGATGTTCACAGTTTCTACCGGTCTTTCAAAGACAGGTTGGGCTATGACATTGCTCGGATCTAAGACATGGGGCGACGGCTATGCCCAGGGTACCGACTTTAGTGGCTATACCTACTTCCTCAACATCTCTAAGCGCATTAACGATGCTCATCAGCTCTCGTTCACAGCCTTTGGCGCTCCTCAGGAGCACTATCAGCGTAAGAGTGCCATGAAGCTTGCCGACTGGAAGATGGCAGAGCAGGTATATGGTATAATGGACCATAAGTACAACCCTACATACGGCTTCGACAACAACGGCCAGCGTCGTACATCCGAGTACAACGTTTACCACAAGCCACAGCTCAGCCTTAACCACCAATGGCAAATCAACGACAAGTCGTCGCTCAGTACTGTGCTCTACATGTCTATAGGTCGTGGTTATGGCTATAGCGGCCAGGGCAACGAAGACTATGGTTACAGCTATCAGGACTGGTATGGCGTAAACAAGGGCGTGTTCCAGACCAAGTATCGCAAGGCAGACGGCACATTCGACTATGGAGCTATCGAGGATATCAACGCAGCCTCAGAGCATGGCTCTATGCTTGTTATGGCCAAGCAGCTGAACTATCACAACTGGTATGGTCTTGTATCTACATACAACACCAAGATTACAAAGGACATCGACTTCTATGGAGGTATCGACTTCCGCGCATACAAGGGTACACACCGCAACGAGATTGTTGACCTCTATGGCGGCCAGTATTTTATTGATACCACACGCAAGAAGGTTAAGTCGTACAACAACGCCAATGCTGCCGACCAGAGTTGGGTATACAAGAAGCTTGGTGTAGGCGATGCTGTATACCGCGACTTCGATGGTCATGTTGTTCAGGAGGGTGCTTTCTTCCAGACAGAATATTCTAAGAAGGATCTTTCGGCATTTATTGCAGGTTCGCTCTCTAATACTTCTTACTGGCGTTACGACCGCTTGTTCTACGACAAGCAGCACGCCAAGTCGGATACAAAGAGCTATATCGGCTTTACTGTTAAGGGTGGTGCCAACTACAATATTACCGACCAGCACAACGTGTTCTTTAATGCAGGCTACATCAGCCGCGCTCCTAAGTTCAACTATGGTGCATTCCTTACACCTATGGCAAGCAATGTAACCAACCCTGACGCTAAGAACGAGAAGGTGCTTTCGTTGGAACTTGGCTACGGCTATCGTCTCAAGTGGCTTACAGTTAACGTAAACGGCTACTGGACAAAGTGGCTCGACAAGACTATGACCAAGGCTTCTACATTAGGTAATGTAGATGCTTATGTAAACATGACTGGTCTTAACGCTCTGCACAAGGGTATTGAGCTTGAGGTTAAGGCAGAGCCACTCTACTGGCTTGATGTTAACGGTATGTTCTCTATCGGCGACTGGAAGTGGGATAGCAACGCTACTGGTATGGTTTACGATGATAGCGGCGCTCCTCTTACCAAGGATGGAACTATTGCCAGCGGCGTAGGTGCTGACGATCATCTTAAGACAGGTATCAACCTTAAGGGAGTTCGCGTAGGTGGATCGGCACAGACAACAGCTGCCCTTGGCGCTACAGTTAAGCTTGCAAAGCAGTTCCGCATTGGTGCCGACTGGACCTACTACGGACGCAACTATGCCTACTACTCAATTAGCGGTAGCAACCTTACACTTGGCAAGACCAACACCGTTGTTGAGCCTTGGAAGATTCCTGCTGCAAGCCAGGTAGACGTAAACGCTTCTTACAAGTTTAAGATTTCGGGTCTTAATGCTACACTTTCTGCCAATGTCAACAACCTCTTCGACTATCAGTACCTTGGCAAGGCATGGAACCCGCAGTCGGGTGCGGCTAACGAGAACACCATCTATGGTTTCTACGCATTTGGCCGTACATTCAGCACACGTCTGAAGATTAACTTCTAAGCAACAGCTATACATTATATATATAAAGACATACAAGATATGAAAAAGATATTTTTATTGTCGGCGGTAGCTCTTATGACATTGGCTGCATGCGACGACTATGAGGATCAGTTCAATCTTGACAGCCAGATTACTGATGTCAAGAAGGGCACAGCTATTGTGCTTACTGATGCCGATTATGTCAATATAGCCGGATTGGCTGCCAACAAGACTTTGGCTGCCAAGTTGGACGCCGAGAGTGGTACAAATGCCTATACAGAGGCTCTTGCCAAGCTTCCTTCACAGAAGTATTTCAATACTCTCATCACTCCCGATCAGTTCCTTCCTGCTTTCATCGCCTCTAATTATAAGGAGGCCGATGCTGGCTCTAAGTTCAAGGTTACATATAATATGTATACCGGCAAGTCGGAATTCCTTTCTACATTCGCCAATCTAAAGGGCGAGTACACTCTTACAGCCGATGATTATAAAGCGGCTTGGGAAGGAGCTTCGTCGGCTACATATCTCACACCTAAGACTGTATCCAAGCTTCCTGCTCTTGTAAAGGAGGCTAAGGCCGATGCGGCAGAGGGCGACATTATAGTTGTAAACTATGCTTTCTCCGACTTTGAGCCTGCTGGTGGTAGCGATACTCCTGCCGAGACTTACACCAAGCTCTCGGAGGTTGTGGCAAATACCGATGGTGGCGAATACTCGGTTAAGGGTATTGTTTGCGCTACATACAAGACAGGTTTCTTGCTTTACGATAAGACTGGCTACATTCTTGTATACCAGAAGTCGGATGTAAACGTAGGCGACGAGGTGACTGTTGCAGGCACTACAACCAAGTATGGTGGCTTGATGCAGTTCCCTGCAAAGGGTACCAACCTCGAGGTTAAGGTTTTAACTCCAGGCAAGGAGCCTAAATTTAAGCATCCAGCCGTAAAGACATACGCGGCTGCCGAGTTTGAGGCTTATGCCCAGAAGCCGGTTGTTGAGTATATCACATACAAGGGCAACCTATCTATCACAACCAACAGCAAGGGCAACAAGTACTACAATGTTACTATCGACGGTACTGAGAAGCAGGGTAGCCTTGCCAACGTGCCCGACGGACTGGTTGACGAGAGCCTTAACGGTAAGGATATCGTTGTTTACGGATATGCTATTGGCGCTACCGGAACCGACAACAAGTTCCTTAACACAATGGTTGTAAGTTGTGCCGAGGCTACTCCAGCTGGTGTTGCAAAGGCTAAGGCTGTGGCACGTGCCGCATCTAATGGTGGCGTCAACCGTTCTGTAGTTTATCGTTTTGACGGTTCATCATGGAAGGTGCTCACTAATAACGACATCGACATTATTGCTGCCCAGCCAGAGTGGTACACTTTGATTGGTCAGACTACAGTAACTAAGCCTGCCAACTACTTCCCAGTTCTGCTCCAGCGCGATTATCCGTTTGCCAAGAATGGTCAGAAGGCTATTGTTGTATATCGCAAGTCGGCTACCGAAATGGCAGCAGAAGAGTTTGTGTTTGATACAACTACTGGTTGGGCAGAGGCTAAGGAGTACAAGAAGAAGTCTACTTCTTTCATCCAGACCGAGACAGGTTTCGAGACTTTGGCAAGCACCTATATCGACGAGAGCTTGCTTGGTGATGAGGGTGGCTTTGTTGCAATCGACATCGAGCGCGACGCATCTCTCAAGTACATCTGGACCAACTCGTCTTCGTATGGTTGGAAGGGTGGTGCCTACAACGGTACTTCAAGCACAAAGTCGGAAAGCTGGCTTGTGTCGCCTGCCATAAATCTTGCCGAGGCAGAAAATCCAGTATTGGTATTTGATGAGGCTATGAACAAGCTTGGCAATTATAATCCTGCCGACTATGTAAAGGTTATGGTTTCTACCAACTTTGATGGTAGCGACGTAAAAGCAGCCAAGTGGAACCAGCTTGAGGTAAAGGGTGGCACAGAGGGCAACTCTTGGACCTTCATGACAATTGATCCTATCTCGCTCGCCGATTATGTTGGCAAGTCGGTACACATCGCCTTCTTGTATCAGAGTACAGGCAAGGTGGCTCCTACATACGAGGTTAAGAACTTCGTTGTAAAGGAGGCCGAATAATTCAATAAGCGCCAATGGTGCATCCAATAAGCATCAATAGCGCATATCATCTTGCCGTATCACGCAATTTGATATGCGCTATTTTTTTTGTTTGTTCCACATTCCAAAGTAATATAATATAAATGGCGAAGTAATATATATATAAATGGCAAAGTAATATAATATAAATGGCAAAGTAATATAATATAAATGGCAAAGTAATATATATTAAATTACTCATGAATATATATTTAAATGGTAAAGCAAAAGGCAAAGTAATTTAAATATCTCTTCTTTTTCCTCCACTTCTCGCATAAAATATGTAACTTTGCCCGACAATGTGTATAGGGCATGTGTGCCTTGTGCCATTAAAGAACTGTATATAACAGTAAGGCAAATTATGAAAAAGAACAAATTGAATGTAAAAGGCCTTAGCCACAAGCCTGTGGCAAAAATCTCAGCCATAGTGTTTTATGCACTCATAGGCATTTCGGTATTGCTGTTCGCGCTCTTCCGCTTGGTTGGGTTTGACATGCCATACATCGAGAATCCCGAATATAATGCACCAATTCTTACAGGCGTACTCGTGGGCTATATGTTGCTGCTTGTAGCCGTGGCATTGGCGCTTGGTGTGTACAGCTTTGTGCGTTCGGCTGTAATGAACCGCAAGGAAAACCGTGTGGTAAATAATATACCGGCACATCGCATAGCCGTAGCAACCGTAGTTGGCACAATTGTCTTGCTTGCCCTGACATTCGCCCTTTCAGGCACAGGCACGCTTACCGTCAACGGAGCCAAGTATACCAATATGCTTGGATTGCGTGCGTCGGGCATGTTTATAGACACATCATTGGCTTTGATAGCCTTGGCAATAGCAGCCGTGGCATTTGGCGCAATACGTAACAGGAGGTAGAAGACATGCTTATAAAGCGTAGAAAACATAGAGTACCCGAACTTAACACCACATCAACTGCTGACATCTCGTTCATGTTGCTCACATTCTTTCTTGTGACAACATCTATGGATGTAGACCGTGGTATTGTGCGCCAACTGCCTCCAGCAGATACCGAGGAAGATGCCGACAATATGGATACGGAGGTGAGCAAGAAAAACACACTTGTGTTCCACATATTGCCTTCGGGAAAGATAACGCTGGACGACAAACCCGTAGACGTCAATACCCTGCACGATGATATTGCCGACTTTATAACCAAGCGACCAAAGCAGCACATCATATATGTGGATACCGACCCAAAGGCCGACTACAACACCTACTTTGCCCTACAGAACGAAATAGTAATGGCATACAACAAGGTGCGTGGCAACATCTCGCAACGACTCTACCACAAATCTTTCCAGGCGATAAGCGAGCAACAGCGCGATAATGTGCGCGATCTATGTCCGCAGCGAATAACAGAAACTTATCCAACATCGGCAACAGAGCAGAAAGGAGACAACAAATGATTTTTGACAATCGTGTGCGACGTAGCGTACCGCAATTGAACACGGCGTCGCTACCAGACTTGATATTTACCGTGCTCTTCTTCTTTATGGTCGTTACGCACATGCGTCAGACCACCATAAAGGTTGAGTTTCGTATGCCGCAAGGCACCCAACTCACATGCCTTACAAAGAAGTCTACCGTGTCGTATATATATATAGGTAAGGTGAAACACTCGGCTGTAACGGCTGCGGCATCAGGTTCGGCCACCACAAAAGGCTATTATCTGCAACTAAACGACCGTATTGCCACTACAGAAGAGGTGGCCAAGTTTATATCAGCCGAACGACAAAGAATGTCATCAGAAGACCATCAGCGACAGACGGTATCGCTTAAGGCCGACTGTAATGCGCCCATGGGACTGATAACAGACCTAAAACAAGCTTTGAGAAAAGCAAATGTTAGGCGAATAAATTATTCGGCAGACGAGAAAAAGTAACAATTTATAACTTTTTATCACTTTAAAATTGTTGATTTTGTTATTTTACAGTAACTTTGCACCAAAATAAAAAAGTAACTAAAACAAAATGGCACATCACAATTTAGATTTACTTGACAAGAAGATACTTCGACTTATCGCTGGAGATGCGCGCATACCTTTCCTTGAGGTAGCTCGTTCTTGCAACGTGAGTGGCGCAGCCATTCACCAGCGCATACAGAAGCTTACCAATCTTGGTATATTAAAAGGCTCGCAGTTTATTATCGACCCAGAGAAGGTGGGTTATGAGACATGCGCGTATATCGGTTTGTATCTACAGAATCCTGCCAGTTTTGACGATGTTGTTGAAGAACTGAGAAAGATACCCGAGGTAGTGGAATGCCACTATACAACCGGTGGTTTCGACATGTTCATCAAGCTCTATGCACGCAACAACCATCATCTACTTAACGTTATTCACGACAAACTTCAGCCGTTAGGACTGTCGCGCTCGGAAACAATCATTTCGTTCAACGCAGCCATCAACAGACAAATTCCTATAAGCGAATTGCCTGACGATGATGACTACAACGATAATGACGATGACGAAGATGAGAACGAAAGTGTAACTACAGAAGAGTAAGAAATTTTGAGCAAATATCTCTTAATTGTAAAATAATTACGGGGTGTTTGCTCTTTTTTGTAGTTTTTAGTTCTTTATTAAATAAAATTTATTACTTTTGCAGTCGAAAGAGTAATAAAATTAGACTATTTATACAAAAAAGCTTCAAAGCAGATATATAAACACTAAATAGATATATTTATGAAGAACTATTTACTCACCTTACCTCTTGTGTTGCTTTCGGCAACAGCAAGTTTTGCACAGACCACACCTGAGAATGCTATCGATGCTCAGGCTGGCAAGAATGCTTTTACAGTAGAGGGCTCAGATGCTAAGACCGTGTATTGGAAATACACACCAGAGAAGAACTGTTTGGCTACAGTAAAGACTTTGACAGGCGACTACTCGTCGGCTGCTCCAAATGTAGGCAATACCTTTACAACTGACGAGGATACAAAGACAACGCAGCTTGTAAGCCTTAAGGGCGCAAGCATTGGCTATCCTAATTATATTTACCCAATGGAGAAGGGTAAGACTTATTATTTCTCCATCACTTCTGTAGGCGAGGTAGGTTTCCAGCTATCTACCGAGGATGCTGATGATGTATCTGGTGGTGTGTCTCAGGATAAGCCGTTGCAGGTAAAGGACGACACCAGTTTCTTCCTTGGCGACGCTACTTCTACTTCGTACAGCTCTTACAACGTGTATACCACATATACAGCTAAGGAGAATGGTCAGCTTGTTTTTAGTTCTACATCTTATTACTCGGCTGTTGTAAACGGCAATTCTGTATACGCCGATTACAGCAACAACAAGTACAACTATAAGATGAGCATAGAGGCTGGCAAGACCTACAACGTTACATTCTCTATTGGTCAGCCGTTGATGATGTCGGCAACTGTAAGTCATCCAACACCTGGTTCGCTCGAGATGCCGTTCGAGGCAAAGGATGGCGAGAATGTAGTGCCTGCCGATTTTGGCGAATATTATTACACATACACTCCGTCTAAGCCTGGATTTATCGTTGTAAACAGCAACGAGTCTCTGCGTGGCGGTCAGGTTAAGGTGTTTGATTCTAAGTATGGCTTGGGTTCTAATCTGCCTGCATCTACTTCAGAAACAGGCTCATTCAACACACGTGCCGAGCTTGCTAACGCCAATATGACATGCTATATCCTTGTGTCTAAGGGATTCAAGACTGCTGGCGAGCAGAAGTTCACTATCTCTATGGAGGAATACAAGCAAGGCGAGCTGGAGTCTAATCCTATCGTCATCACAACTCTTCCGGCTACCGAGACACTTGGTGCAGCCAAGGGTACATTCTACTATCAGTTTGACGTTCCTGCCAATACCAACAAGTTCCTTGTAGTAAAGGCTTCGAAGAAGGTTACATCTGCTGATACCGAGTTGACTGTTTATCCTGCAGGCAGCAGCTATTTGAAACAAACTGGTACCGACTATGTAGAGTACAACCTTAGCAGCTCGTACGACGCTTCTTACATCATAATGTGGGATGCCGACGAGGACGAGCCAATCCAGTTTACAGTAGATTACAAGGATATCCAGAAGGGCGACATGCTCACCAATCCAGCTGATGCTGTTGCAGGTGAGAATATAGTTGCTTCTGATGGTACCAAGTATTATGTATACAAGGCTACTCGCACAGGCAAGCTTACTGTAGAGTGCGACGATCCTAATATGGAGGTTTCATTCCCTAAGACTCAGGATACATACACCAGCGAGTACGAGGCTATTGTCAATGGACGCAACTTCTCTGTAAAGGCAGAAAAGGACAAGAAGTACTTTATCAAGATACAGAACTGTGTGGCAGGTGCCAAGTTCAACATTGTTGAGGGCGACTTTGCTCAGGGCGAGACAAGCGACTACCCAGTTGTGGTTGATGCCGACAAGTATGTTATCGGTAAGGACCAGAACTATCTCTGGTTGAAGTATACTGCCAAGAAAGACTGCCAGCTCACAATTGATTGTGATGTTGACTTCGACGACAACAGCTTTGTTTACTTTGGCAAGGATGCAAACAGCATGACTGGTATGGTTACTTCGGTAAGCTCGGGTAGCACTTACACTTCTAAGTTCCATGGCACAGCTATCCTTAGCGCAGGCGAGGCCATTTATGTAAACCTTAAGCTTAAGGGCAACGTAGAGGGCAAGAGCGTAACCTTTGTAGAAGGCGATATTCCTGTTGGTTTCCGTGCCAATAATCCGTTCGTTCTTGAGGTTGGCCAGACTATAGATCTTCCTGAAGGAACTTCTTTGTGGGCTAAGGCAAGACTGACAAATGGCGACAACGTATTTGTTACTCACTCGTATGTAGACGTTTACTATTATACAAGTTTGGAGGATGCCTTGAGCGGAAATAACCGTCAGACTGTAAACTTCAATACAGAATACAATAGTGAGACATACGAGCCTACAAACACCTTCACCAAGAATGTAGAGGAGGCACAGGACATCTACTTCATGTTCCAGCGCATATATTCTCCTATCACATTCCAGTTTGTAAGCGATGGTACCACAACTGGTATCGATGACATCAACGCCGACAACAACGTCAAGGCTGAGGTGTTTACATTGAATGGTGTTAAGGTAGGCGAGAGCATCAACGGTCTTAACCGTGGTATGTACATCGTTCGTCAGAATGGCAAGGCTAAGAAGATTGTAATCAAGTAATTATACATTAGACAAGCACCCAAAGGGTGTGCCAAATCTTTGAATCATAAGTTTTGAGATTTTGACACACCCTTTTGGTATATAATGCGATTATTAATAATATTAACAGTAATAAAATAATAAAAGTACATCATTTATGAAGGGTCTTAAACGATTGCTACTGGCTTCTGCAATAAGTGCAAGTTGCATACAAGGCGCTTGGGCTATCGGAGCATATCCGCGTCCAATCGTAATGCGACAGCCAGACGGCACTACCTTGTTGGTAAGAATACAAGGCGACGAAAATTATCATTTTGTCACGTCAAGCGATGGCTTCTTCCTGCAACGCGACAAGAAAGGCTATTTCTGCTATGTCGATTACGATTTGAAGACAGGCAAGCGAACGCTTACACGACAGCGTGCACACAACATTGACGAGCGTACGGATGCCGAGAAGAAAGTTATCTCAAGGCTTACTGCTTCGCAGACTGCCAATGCCGATTTTTTTAAACGCAACCGTATCGAGCGTAAGGCTCCAGCCAAAACGCTTGACAAGAAGGTTATTGCTCCACGTCGTGTGCTTGGAAAGAACGCTAAGGTAAAGGAGTCGCAGTATCTTGTTATTCTTGTCAACTTTAGCGACAGCACTATGCGCTATAAGAATTCCGACTTCGACCGTTGGCTTAACGAGCCTGGATATAGTGTAAATGGCGGTACTGGTAGTGTGAAGGATTATTATCGCGACAATTCTATGGGACAGTATGTGCCCAACTTTCAGGTTGTAGGTCCGTATACGCTTTCTAAACCTACGGCTTATTATGGCGGCAATACAGGCGATTCGGGCACAGATACCAATCCGCGCGATATGGTGAGAGAGGCTTTAGAGCTTGCACGACAGAATAATCCCGACCTCAACTTCGCACAATTCGATAATGATGGCGACGGCGAGATGGACAACTGTTATATTATCTATGCCGGATATAGCGAAGCAAGTACAGCCAATACCGACGATATATGGCCACATAGCTGGAACTTCACCACAGCCGATGCTAATGGCAATGTGCCCGTTAAACCAGAGTACGACGGTATAAAGGTTAACAACTATTCGTGCTCAGCCGAGCTTGTGGGCATGCCAGGCGCACCTGCCAAACCTTCTATGGACGGCATCGGAACATTCACCCATGAGTTTGGACACGTACTTGGACTTAAGGATATGTACGATACCGACAATACAGATAATGGTGTAGGTATAGATCCGGGCGACTATAGTCTTTATGCTTCTGGCAGTTATAATAATGAGAGTCGTACACCTCCATACCTTATGGCATTTGAGCGTATGCAGATGGGATGGATGACCGAAGGCGACGACATTGTAGAGATTAAGAATCCAGAGGATGTATCGCTTGAGAGTTTGTCTGAAAACAAGGCTCGTTTCATCAACGCTCAGCCCAATAGAGAGCCGGGTACTGGTATGGAATGGTTTATTCTTGAGAATCGTCAGCAGACGGGTTGGGACAAATATATCCCAGCACATGGTCTGCTCATCACCCATTACGACTATACCAAGGAGAAGCAAGAGCAATGGTGGGACATAAATGGTCCAAACAACGTGGCAAGTCATCGCTGTTTGTACATTGTGCCTGCCGATGGTATTGACGACAGCAATACACGTAGTGGCGACACTTTCCCAGGTTCGTCTGCCAATACATCGTTTACAGACAATACAACTCCAAACTCTCGCAATTGGAATAATGAGCCGTTAGGTGTTCCTGTTACAAATGTCAACGAGGGCGACGGTATTGTACGCTTCCAGGTTAGTGGCGGAACAAGCCGTTGGAACACCATCAAGACACTTGAGCCTGATGATGTGCGCGACAAGTCGGCTACATTCCGTGCTTCTGTAGATATCGCCTCGGATGCTAATGTTACTGAGGCTGGATTCTGCTGGGCATTGTCTACCGATACCAAGGAGCCTGCTATAGGCAACGAATATACTGTAAGCAAGGCTGTGGCAGATGCTGCAAAGCCTACATTATCGGTAGAAGGATTGTTGCCTGGTGTGCAATATGGCGTGCGCTCGTATATGAAGCTTGCTGGTGGCGATATTGTTTATGGTTCAACCGTGCCTTTCTCAACCGAGTGTGCAACTGCCGATGTTACTGTAGACGAGCCATTCTATAGCAACTTCCTTTCTTGGACAAATGGTCAGCCCGACTGCTGGCAGATAATCGACAATAATGGAGACGGCACATCATGGATTGCCGATGAGTCGGCCAATGCCATACTCTATTCGTTCAACTATTGGAACGATGCCGACGATTATCTTATCTGCAAGCGTCGCATACATGTGCCTGAAAATGGTGCGTTGTTCTTTACTCGTGGCGTGACAGAAGAGACATCCATAGAGAATCTTGAGGTGCTTGTTTCTACCAAGACAAGCAAGCTGCAAGACTTTAACTTGCTTGAGCGCCTGTCTTTTGCCGATGATTTCGGCAATCAGCATATGGAGGAGGTAGACCTTAGCCAGTATGCCGGCAAGGACATATATATTGCATTCCGTTGCTGTTCCGACAAGATGCAAGGCTATCTTTGGCTTTGGAACATGATGGTTATGAAGAAACTGGATACACCGGTAATCACCAAGTTTGAGCGCACAGACAAGGGCTCTCTGCATGCCGAGTGGACTCCGGTAGAAGGTGCAACACAGTATTATGTATACTTTGGCAAGGAGACCGACAAGACCAACAACGAGGTGGTGTTTGTGCCTACATCGTATCTAAAGGATGTGTTGGGCGATGTTGAGACTTCTGTAGGAAGCCTTTTCTTCAAGAGCTCAGGAACTGTAACCCTAAAGGATTTCCCCGACGGCATTACCGACTGTAAGTTTATTGTTACAACAAGCGGTCCGTTTGGTTCGTCTACACTTAGTGTTGAGGGAACTCGTGATGGCAAGGTATGGCAGGCTGTAGGTCCGAAGACCACATGCAAGGAATACGACAGCGAGGGTCAGGAGGTAGATCTATCATCTTATCTCAAAGGCAAAAACTACCGCACATTGCGCTTCAAGTTCAATCATGGCGGACGTAATGCCCGTATCAAGTACCTCACACTCTTCTATAACAACGGAAAGGTGTACGACGACTTGGCTGCTGGAGCTGTAGATGACACAACTCTTGATATCAACGAGAAAACATCAGGTGAGTTTGCTACTGGCAAGTATAAGTTGTGGGTTGCTTCGGGATGGCAGAATATCTTCTACGATGAGTCGGTTCCTGCCTACTACGACAAAACCGCAACATCTATACACGATGTAATCGACGGTACTGGTATAAGCCTTACATCAAAAACAGGCAACATCTGTGTAAGTGGTGTAAAGGCAGGCAGCATCGTTACTTGCACCACAGCTGCCGGCATAGAGATATTCCGTGCCACAGCCAATGGAGGCAACATCAATATTCCAACTGCGGGCAATGAAGGCTTTGCCATAATAAGCGTAAGCTGCGATGGCGATACCTACCGCACTAAAACTGTTATAAGATAAACTCGACAAAAATCAACTTATGAGACCGAATAAAATATCTGCATTAGTGCTGGCGGCATTATCTTGTGGAGTTGTTGCGGCTTCGGTGGGAGGCTTTGTCAACAATCAGCGCAAGAAGACTGCCAATGCCGAGAAGGTGCGACCTACACAAGGATTAACCGATATGGCTCCTATAAGCCGTGCCAATTATACTCCTCTTAAGGCAGAGGGCAATAACGGCGTGCCTTATGGATTGCAACTCGACGGCATTAACGATCGTAACGTTAATATTTCGTGGATTTCTCCCGAACCTATTGACGGCTACTTTGACGACTTCGAAGGTCATACCGACTTCGAGATAAACTCTGCCGGAAGTATTGGATGGACATATATCGACGCCGACAACCAGAAAACATACACATGGCAGGCATGTGTATTCCCTAATCAAGGACAAAAAATGGCGTTCATAGTGATGAACCCTTCGCAGACATCGCCTGCTACAGACGAGAATCCTAACTATATGCCCCATTCGGGCAAGAAGATGCTCGTAGACTTCTGTTCTGTCGACTCTAAGAATAACGACTACATCATATCACCTGAATTGTCGTTTGATGCCGACTTCCAGATTAGTTTCTGGGCACGCAGCTATAAGACAGACGGAACAATAAGTCCGGAGCGTGTGCGTGTAGGCTATTCTACAACGGGCAAACGTCCTTCCGACTTTAAGTTTGTAAGCGAAGAACCATACGTTGAGTTGCCTGCCGAATGGACACTTGTTAAGTATACCATTCCGAAGGAGGCTAAGTATGTAACTATCAACTGTGTGTCTGACGATGCCTTTATGTTGCTTATCGACGATATCTTCGTCGGTACCAATAAGGTGCGTCCGGCATCTCGTGTTGCAGCACGTGCTGCTGCTACCAATCCTGTTGTTGGATTCAATATCTATCGCAATGGCGAGAAGATAACAACAAAACCAGTTGACGAGGTTAAGTTCAGCGACAACGTTCCCGATTATGGCGATTACACCTATACCGTAACTGCTGTACAGCAAGATGGTAAGGAGTCGGCAGCAAGCGAACCTCTTAAGGTTAATGTGCCCGATACGCGTATGTTGCCATTCGAGGATAGTTTCGACGATTGGACTATGCACGAGGATATGTGGTCAACCGAATTGCTCGATGGCACACAAGAGTCGCATTGGTCTATCGACTATTACGAGTATGGACTTGTTGATCCGGCTGCTACTTACCGTTGGTCTACAACCAACAACTATAACGAGGCCCTAAATACACGCGAGCTTCGTACAGCCGATCGTGCCAATACCGTATTACGATTCCAGTTGCGTCTGCGCAACAGCGAGAATGTTACTACCGATTATCTTACAGTAGAGGTGACATCGGATGGTGGCAAGACTTGGAAGGAAGTGAAGACATTCGACAATTCTAATGGCACATTCGAATGGACAACATTCCAGTACGACCTTGGCAAATATCTCGATAGCGACCTTTTCAAGGTTCGTTTCCGTGCTCATGGTGCCAATGCAAAGTGGATTAACTACTGGTATGTGGACGACGTTAAGGTTTGGACACCGGTATGGACAAGCGCAAAGCTTAATCTCTCGTCGGCATCTGAAGGCAACATAGCCAATTGTGATGTTACCCTGACTGCCGATAATGGTGCTGTTGTTAAGGCAAAGACCGATGCCAGTGGCAATATAAACCTTGACAAGATTGAGGAGGGCGACTATACTGTATACATTGTACGCGATGGATACAATATATACAAGGCTCAATGGAATATAAAGAGTGGTGCTGCAAATACATTTAATGCCAAGCTCACAAAGCCGGCAATATCACTTTCTGCCACAAGCATCGTAGCCGATATGGCTGCCGAGGACAATATGGTTAAGAAGTTCTCTCTCACCAACAATGGTGATGGCGACCTTGTATGGCACTTGGGTAATAAGCCTAAGGCAGGTTCGGGCAATGCTGCTACACGTTGGGAGATTCAACCATCGTTCACAGCATCTGGCGATTTGCAGCAGTCAATAGCTTTTGACGGCGAGTTCTATTACACTACATCGTCAATAGAGTTGGGCAAGTTCTGGAAGTACGACCGCAATGGCAAGTTTATAGAGCAGTTCAACATCCCAGAGATGTATTACGCTCTGTACGACCTTACATGGGATGGACGCTATTTCTATGGTAGCGACCATTCGAATAGACTCTTCAAGCTCGACTTTGACAACCGTCGTGTTGTTGACGTAATTACAGTAGCGTCGCAGCCTTCTTTGAAGATATCACATTGTAGCTACGATCCCGACCTTGATGCTTTCTGGGTTGGTGGATTCACTACAATTGGCCTTATCAGCAAAAAGGGCGAGCAGATGTCAAACTTTATGTCGTTCAGCAGCAGCGAGAGTGTGTCTGTATATGGTTCGGCTTATGATAATGTATCGCCTGGTGGTCCTTACCTTTGGTTGGCAGATATGACATCCGAGAGTACCGAACAGATAGACAAGGTGCTTATACGTCAGTATAATCTCAATACAATGAAGCTCACCGCCGAGAAACACTCGCTTACCGACGCACCGGGATATGTTCTTGGTAGCGCTAATTCGGGTGTCAACTATGTTTGCGGTATTTTTGCATCTACAGATGTTGTTCCTGGCAAGCTCACCCTAATGGGTACGCTCAACCAGATGCCTAACCTCATCTTTAGATATACATTGTGCGAGACTGACAAGTGGCTTGGATTGTCGCCTAAACATGGCACACTTGCTCCAGGAGCTACACAAGAGTTCGATGTCAACCTTAATGCTCTTGAGGCAAAGAATGGCGACAGCTATTCTACATCGGCTGTATTGCAGACCAATCCGCAGATGGACGACCAGACTATAAACTTTAAACTTAATGCCATTAGCGAATCGGCTACTCCGCGTCCGCAGCAACTTCAGGCTACTGCAGGTAAGGCAAGCGTTGCACTTACATGGAAGAAGGGCAATGGTTCGGCTGTGGCAGATGGCTACAACATCTATCGCAACGGCAATAAGGTTAATGCTGAGCCTGTAAAGGAACTCGCTTATACAGACCGACAGCTTGTATATGGCACATATATATATAAGGTGTCGGCAGTATATGGATCTAAGGAATCGGCTATGAGCGACTCGCTCAGTACATTTGTTAAGGATGGTGCACAATACTATGCACCAGTAAGCGTGATGTCTACAATCGATGGCAACAAGAATGTACATCTTAATTGGAAGTCACCTCTCGCTGGTTCGGCAGATGCCGCTACCATGTCGTGGGCAGATGGAAGACATGAAGATGACCTTGGATTTGCCGATGGAGGCGTGTTCTATGCCGGAGCACAATGGGATGCAACCGACCTTGTGGCATATCGCAACAAGCGTGTGTCTGCTGTAGCGGTACAGATAGTAAATCCTGTAAACTATATTGCTGTACTTATCCAGAAGGATGGCGAGACAATATACAAGAAGGCATATAAGGGCGAACTGATGTACGACGGTACTATGACCGAGATTCCAGTAGAAGATGACATTCGTATAGAGCCTGGTCATAAGTATCTCTTTGGTTTGCAGCTTATGAACGATGCTGGAGTACAGCCACTTGGTATCGATGGCAACAAGGCTGTTGTTGGCAAGAGCAATATGCTCTCTACTGATGGTAAGAAATGGTATTCGGCATCTATATCGGGTATCGATGGCAACTTCAATATATCTGTTAAGCTTAATGGCGCAACCGATACAGAGGAGCAGCCGGTTGGCTACAACGTATATAGAGATGGTGTTAAGGTTAATGCCTCTACTGTGAGCGGCACAACATACGATGATGTGCTTACCAATACTGGCATACACAGCTATACCATTACTTCGGTATATGCAGATGGAGGCGAATCGCAGCCAAGTGAGCCAACATCTGTTGAGGCATATGAGGTGAATGACAAGACAGCTCCGCATAACCTTAATGCCATTGTAACACGCAACCGCCAGGTGTCTCTACGTTGGGACAATCCTACAGTTGGTAATGCGCAGACATTTACTGCCGATATTGAGCGTCGCCCAGTTACAACAGAAGCAGGATATCCTGAGTTTGTACGCTCGTTCTACGGACCTAAGTCGGGTATGGCAACAGCTACCGATGGCAAGTACGTATACGTATCTATATACAATGAGGACGGACGAATAGACAAGTACGACCTTATGGGCAACTTTGTTGCTTCGTACAAGATAGATGATATTGAGGGCATTCGCAACCTTGCATACGATGGCGAGTGGCTGTATGTTGCCGACAACACCACAAAAATACATCGTGTGGACATTACAACTATGAAGAATGTGGAGGATATCGCTATATCTGAGTATTCGCGTCACCTTGCCTTTGTGCCTACACTCGATGGTGGTAATGGAGGTTTTGAGGTAGGCGACTGGCAGAGTTCTATCTATGTAGCCAAGAATGGCAGCAAGCTCGGAACTGGTCCTATATACAAGGGAGCTTCGGGTACGGCTTATGCTAATGGCAAGATATATGCTTTTGAGCAAGGCAATGATGCCAACAAGTACACTATTGGTATTTACGACTTTGCTACAGGCGAACGTACAGGCTCGATAGATATGGGCAAGTATGTTGAGATAGACGATATTGCTTCGGTTTCGGCTGGTGGTATGTCTTCGTTCATCTCAAACGACGGCATCACATATATGTTGCTCTCTTTGCAACGTCAGGGCAAGCCAACAGAGTTTGTTGTGCTCGACCTTGGTGGTTTGCAGACTGTAGCAGGCTACAATGTATATCGTAATGGCGAGAAACGCAATACTGAAACGCTTACTCGACGCTACTTTAGCGAGACAGAAGAGAAGGAAGGCAGCTACAACTATACAGTAGAAACAGTATATATCAATGGCGAGACATCATCGCAGTCGGTATCTGCTCAAGCTATCATCTTCCCAACTGGTGAGGCCAAGCAACCGGTAAATGTTGCTGCAAAGCAGTCTACCTACGGCTATAACGTGCTTCTAACATTTGCCGACCCAGACATGCACATCAATGCATCAAAGGTAGACAATTTCGACGATATGACTGTTGGCAATGAAGCCTACGCTGTAAGCCATGAGTCGTATAAGTCAAACTGGAAGGTTGCTTCTGACCAATCGTTCAGCGGCAGCAACTCTATTGTTGCTCCAAAGCATACTGCTGCGTTTGGTGTTATCAAGGCAGAGGGCATGAAGTATATGCGTCTTGCTGTACGCAATGACGACGACCATAATGGTAACGGCGAACTTAAGGTATACTATTCGAATGGCGGAACCAACCGTGAGAACTTTATCCGTCTGCAAAGCTATAGCACTACAGAATCATGGCAAGATGTTCTGTGCGAACTTCCTGCAGGTGTTGAGTATGTTGCTATTGCTACCGAAGACGCTCTCACAGCACAGTATGTAGACGATATTGCTCTCTACACATCTGTACCACAGACCAACCTCGAGGGATTTGATATCTATCGCAATGGCAAGAAGATAAATGATGTTCCGGTTAACGGCATTGCATACGTCGACCACAATCTGTTGCCAGGCAAATACGAGTATCAGGTGGCTCTTGTTACACAGACTGCTGCAGTTAGCGAGAAGACTGCTCCTATGAGTGTGGATGTATATTACGACAATGGTTCGCTTGCTCCTACAAACCTTACTGTCAATCAGACAGCTGAGGGCAATAAGCTTTCATGGCAGTTCCCAGCATTGAGCGAGCCTATATATTTGCGTTGGCATGACGGCAGCAACTATAAGGCAGGTGGACTTACCAATGGTGGTGCGTTCTTTGCAGGTGCCAACTGGTTTGCTTCCGACCTTAAGGGTTATGGCAATCTTGCCCTTAGCGATGTAGAGGTTTATATCAACCAGATACCAGAAGCTCTCTTCCTGCTTGTATACGAGAACAATACTCTCGTGCGTCAGCAGTTTGTGCCAACATTGAAGCAGTACTCTTTCAATACTATCCATCTTGACGAACCGTTGAAGATAGACGAGTCGAAGAGTTTGCGTGTTGCTGTATATATCGAGCAGAATGAGATAACTGTTCCTCTTGGATACGACCGTGGACCTGCACGTAGTGGACGTGGCGACCTTTACTCTTCGGATGGTGTTACATGGACAACAATGGAAGATTCGGGTTCGGAAGTAGATGCCAACTGGAATATAGCTATTGGTCTGAGTCCTTACTCTAACACTCTGCCAGGTACACAGCCTAAGGCACCTCGCAAGACTCTTAGCTTCACTCCTAAGTGTACAGCAGGCAATGCAGTTACATTCAAGTCGGTAAAGGCCAACAATGCCGCTTCGTCTGACAAGAATGTGTTTGGCGGATACAATGTTTATCGTAATGGCGACAAACTCAATGCTGAGACAACAACCGACACAGTCTTCGTTGATAACGAGTCGGTTAACGAGAAGTACTTGTCTTACCAGGTATCTGCTGTATATTCACTCACAGGCGAGAAGTACTCTAACAAGGTTACCATTGTTGCAAGTGGCATCAATGGTGTAAGTGGCAAGAGTGGCGTTAAGGTTAAGACTGTTGGCAGCCGTCTGATTGTGCTTGGAGCACATCAGGGTGATGTTATTGCAGTTTATTCTGCCGACGGTAAGCAGCAGTCAAGTGTTATAGCAACCGATGACTACAGTCAGTCTATCGACCTATCTTCTGTTTCGGCAGGTGTATATGTGGTTAAGGTTGGACGCGATACATTCAAGTTGAGCGTGTCGGCAAAGTAGTTTGTTGACAATAATATTAATAAAAAAAGCCAGTCGCAATCAAGCGGCTGGCTTTTTTTATTAATAACTCAACTTTCGCAAATTGGGAAGTTAAAGAATTTAAAGAAGTTAGAGAAGTTCTTGCTATGCAAGCGGCAGAGCCGAGCGAAAGCCATATGCTTTATAGCTAAATATACAACCAAAAAGGCTATTGGCTATGACTTCTAACGACCGAAGGGAGTGATAACTTCTTTAACTACTATAACTTCCGTACATGCGAAACTTCAATAAATAATAATATAAACAGAAATCGTTTGTGATGTATTATTTTTATTTATATCGTTTCAGTTGTCTTTACTTCACATAATCAACAAAGGCATATGCCTGATTATGTTTCTCGTCTGTGGTATGTTCTTCGCGCTTTTCTTCATGCCATCCCTTGTATTTTGGGAAGAAAGCATCGGCTTGCTTTGGTGTGTCGTGTATTTCTGTAAGACACAAACGGTCGGCTATAGGCAATGCCTGCTCGTACACACTTGCTCCACCTATTATATATATATCCTCATCCGAAGAGCAATGGCTTATAGCATCTTCAAGTGAGTTATAGGTATCGCAACCTGGAAATTCGTTTTGCGTACGACTAATCACTATGTTGCGTCTGTTAGGCAATGCGCCTTTAGGAAGCGACTCAAACGTGCGACGTCCCATAATGATAGTGTTGCCTGTTGTAAGTGCCTTAAATCTTTTAAGGTCGTTGGGCAACCAATATAGCAATTTGTTCTCGAAGCCGATAGCGCGGTTGGCAGCAACGGCGGCAATTATTGTTATCATATCCTTAATTCCTAATTCGTAATTCCTAATTCTTAACTCCTAATTCTTAACTCCTAATTCTTAACTCCTAATTCGTTTAACCTCAGAGCGGTTAAACGCTTACTGTTGCTGCAATGTGTGGCCATGGATCGTACCCCTCAAGTTCGAAGTCTTCGTACTTAAATTCGAATAGGTTCTTAACATCAGGGTTTATCTTCATAGTAGGCAGCTTACGTGGAGTGCGTGTAAGTTGCAGCTTAGCCTGTTCAAGGTGGTTAAGATAAAGGTGTGTATCACCGGTAGTATGGATAAACTCACCCGGTTTCAGTCCGCATACTTGAGCCATCATCTGCAACAGCAAAGCATACGATGCAATATTGAATGGCACACCAAGGAAGGTATCTGCAGAACGTTGGTATAGTTGAAGCGACAGTTTATCGTCGGCAACATAGAACTGAAACAGACAATGGCAAGGCGGCAGAGCCATTTGTTCCACTTCTGCAGGATTCCAAGCCGATACAATCATACGGCGTGAATCGGGATGATTCTTAATCATATCAAGCACATTCTGTATTTGGTCAATAGTGCCACCATTATAGTTTGGCCACGAACGCCACTGATGACCATATACCGGACCAAGGTCACCATTCTCGTCGGCCCATTCATTCCAAATGCGTACGCCATGTTCTTGCAAATACTTTACGTTGGTGTCGCCACGCAGAAACCACAACAATTCGTATATGATAGACTTGAGATGCAGTTTCTTTGTGGTAAGAAGTGGGAAACCATCGGCAAGATCAAAGCGCATTTGGTTGCCAAACACGCTCTTTGTGCCCGTGCCAGTACGGTCGGTCTTTGTTGCACCCTCTGTCAGGATGCGGTTTAAAAGGTTGAGATATTGTTGCATTGTTGAGATATTATTATTTCTTTTTAAGGGCTAAACCAAAGATAATACAGGTTTAAAACCCAAACAGCTTTATTCTATTACGGGGCTTTCCGTCTCAGGTACATGACTACTCTTTATGCGCCATTCCTGCGGATAGAGATTGTTGGCACGGTTGCCAATATTCTTCTCAAATCCAATAGGAGTGCCCTTGTATGTTATAAGTACAAAACCACGTGGAGTATCGTCGGGTAGAGTAGCCGCTTCCTTTCTTAGATAGTTAATGGCATCGGCATATCCCAGTTCCACATGTGGATAAGCATCCTTGTCAATGAGTCGTGACAGGGCAACCGATTGGTCGGGAATAACATCCTTGCCCTTTTCTGTTCCAAGGCACACACCAGCATGTATCACTTTTAATGTTTTAGCAGCATCATCGTACACGTCGGCCCATCTTGACGGAATGGCGTATATCCTTTCTGTAGTACGTCGTATGGCAAAGTCGGCGGCATTGGTCAGAGGTATGTTTACATTTGCAAATTGCTGCTTGCTGTTTGGTTTGCCAGCCTTCTTCTTGTCTTTCTTCTGTTTCTTTTTGTCCGAACAGTTTTCGTTGTAGCTATTGTCGCCATTGTCGTGCTTTCGCAATACGGCAAGAAACAGACCCTCGCTACGGCTTATGCCTGGCATAAATCTATATACAGGAGCTTTGCCAACTACTGCTGGCGTGATATTCCATTCGGGTTCAATAGGAATCTCTACAAAGTCGGCACCCAGTTCGCTTGCTATCCATTCCACATTCTCCTCGTCCTCGTGTGCGTTGAAGGTACATGTAGAGTATATAAGCAATCCGCCCGGACGCAAACAATGCCATATGTCGCTTACTATCTCGCGTTGAAGTTGCCAGCAGTTTTCTACATTTTGCAAGCTCCACTCTTCTCTTGCTCCATCATCTTTTCTGAACATACCTTCGCCAGAACATGGAACATCGGCAAGTATAGCGTCGAACATAAGGCGCGACTTGCGATAGTCGCGTGGATAGTTATTTGTCACCACCACATCCTCATGCCCAAATTTCTGCAAATTCTCGCTTAATATTTGTGCACGAGTACGCATAGGTTCGTTGCTGAACAGCAGCGAACCCTCAGGCAAGGCTGCACGCAAGGCAGTAGACTTGCCACCTGGTGCGGCACATAAGTCAAGCATTGTTATGGGTTGATGTATAAGGTTACGCACAACATTATCGACAAACATCGAGCCTGCCTCTTGCACATAGTAGGCACCTGCATGCAGCAGAGGGTCGAAAGTGAAGTTAGGGCGACTCTTTAGATATCGTCCAGTCTCCTTACACCAAGGCACAACTACGTCGTATAGTGCACTTGTTGCATCCTTGCCTTGTGCCTTGAATGGGTTTAGGCGTATGCTAGTTGGTGTGGTCTCGGCATCCAGTCCAGCCTTTAGACGGCTGTATAGACCGTAGCCAAGTAGTTGTTGTGTGTATTGCTCAAAGTCTATTGGAAGATTCATCTTTTCTATGCAATAATTGTTTTGTGGTGCAAAGTTAGTTATAATATTTTATAACTTACTCTGATAGTTATAATAAAAAAATATCCAAACTTATTCTTTAATTAGCCAATTTTGTACTATCTTTGCAGAATATAGGCTACATCTCAGCATAATATTCAAGCAAGCTTGATATTCTGCATTCTTCCTTGTGTACCTCCGCAATGTCAAGTTCATCACGCAATTGTGATATCATGTCAATCTCTGCAAGGCTTACCACGCCTTTGAGTGATGCTGTGATGACATCAATGCCGTGGTGGTTGATGATGCGCCCATGTATTAGCTTCACCAACTCTTCGGGGGCGGTAATCCCTTGTGAGATAGCTCTCACCACGGCTTTGTAGCTTTTGCTGTTAACGTTGGAAACGTAGTTGCTCATACGTATATTGCAGCGTTGTGGAGACAGCACACGCCATATTGGTATCCAGTAGACGCTGGTGCTCTCCATTGACACCTCAACAACATGGAGATGAAGCATCAAGTCACTTAAGAACTGTAATGTTAAACTTATTAATTATGGTTAATAAAATAAACAACAAACTGTTTATGTTCTTATATTTGTAATATTTTATAGAAATACTCTAAGGCGGATAACGTTTTGGAAGCATTGAATCTTAAGAGGTATTGAACGTATGAGAAATCTGATATGTATATTAACATTGTCCATATGTAGCTATTTTACGGGATGCTCCACACAAGCCACTGGCTCAAACGGCAACGATTCCGTTGCGGTGGCTCTGAGTGACAGTTTGCACAGCGATAGCGGTGACAGCATCATGATGGAATTGTCTGCAAATCGTTTCAAGGCACCCGTTGACACCATTGTGTCTGCCAAGATTGTAAACAACACTAAGTGTTCATCAATTTCGCTAAAAGGCAAAAGGGTCGTTGAGAAAAAGATTGGCGAAAATTGGATACCCTTTGAACACAGGGAAAGGAGCAAGGGCGGAGCGATGTATTCAGCCACCCTGTTGGCGGTGAATATTGGCAACGGCGGAAGCTATGACATAAATATTCCTCTGCGAAGCGAGGACTACGAGAAAGATTTCTCTCCTGGCGAATACCGCTTGGGCAGGGAGATAGAAATAAATGGCAAGGAAAAACGCTACGTTTATTCAGTCTTTACGGTTTATTAAAGACAAGAGGTGAAAAGGCTTTTCACTTTTTTGTCCGAATACAAGTGCTGACGCAATCTCTGCAACTGTGTTGCAGAGATTATTGCCGTACCTTTCCTCTATAAACAAAAATATCTCCGCAAAAGGTAACTTTTATCCCAACTGGCTTATAATTCGGAAATTTTATCTAAATTTGCAGAATATAGGCTGCATCTCAGCATAATATTCAAGCAAGCTTGATATTCTGCATTCGATTTGCACTATCTTTGCAAATTAAAATAATAACAGATACAATATACTAAAACTAATATACTATAAAACAACAAACTATGGAGCAACAAGTAAAGAACTTAATCGCAGTTTCGCTTCTTGCACCTATCGCCGCACAGTCGGCAATGGCTGCCAAGAAACCTAAAAACACAGACCCAACACGTCCTAACGTTATCATCATCCTTGCCGATGACCTTGGTTATGGCGATTTGGGATGCTATGGTGCCAAGAATGTGCAGACACCTAACGTAGACCGTCTTGCTCAGCAAGGTATACGCTTTACAGATACACATGCTGTAGCTGCAACAAGTACCCCGTCGCGCTATTCAATCCTTACTGGTGAGTATGCTTGGCGTCGTCCTGATACCGACATCGCAGCTGGTAATGCTGGCATGATTATCAAGCCAGGACAGTATACTATGGCTGATATGTTCAAGAGTTGTGGCTATCGTACTTGCGCTATTGGCAAGTGGCATTTAGGACTTGGAGAGACTCAGGGCACACAGGACTGGAATGCACAGATACCTATGAACCTGGGTGACATCGGTTTCGACCATCATTATATTATGGCTGCTACTGCCGACCGTGTGCCATGTGTGTTTATTAATGATGGAACGGTAGCCAATTACGACCCGTCGTCTCCTATCGAGGTTAGCTATAAGGAGAACTTCCCTGGCGAGCCTACTGGCAAGGACAACCCAGAATTGTGCTATAACCTACAGTCGAGTGTTGGCCACAACCAGTCTATTGTCAACGGCATCGGTCGTATTGGATATATGCGTGGTGGCGGCAAGGCATTGTGGAAGGACGAGAACATTGCCGACTCGATAACAACACATGCCATCGACTTTATCAAGGAGAATAAGGACCGTCCATTCTTTATGTACTTTGCCACAAACGATGTGCATGTACCTCGTTTCCCACACCAGCGTTTCCGCGATAAGAGTGGAATGGGATTGCGTGGCGATGCTATTGTGCAGTTCGACTGGTCGGTAGGTCAGATTATGGAGACTCTTGACAAACTCGGTATTGCCGATAATACAATCATCTTGTTGTCAAGCGATAATGGTCCTGTAGTTGATGATGGTTATAAGGATCGTGCAGAGGAGTTGCTCAATGGTCATAAGCCTGCTGGTCCTTGGCGTGGCAACAAGTACAGCGCATTTGAGGGTGGCACCCAGGTACCTGCCATTGTACGTTGGCCTAAGGCGATAAAGGGTGGTCAGACATCAAATGCCCTTACATCGCAGATCGACTGGATGGCATCGCTTGGAAGCATTATCGGTGCACGTGTACCTCAGGGTGGAGCTCCTGATAGTCATAACTATGCAGCAACTCTTACTGGTGCCAACACAACCGATCGTCCTTACGTTATAGAGCTTGCCTACAATCATGTGCTGTCTGTACGCACCAACGAGTGGAAGTATATTGAGCCAAGTGATGGTCCGAAGCTACTTGATTGGGCGCCTAAGACAGAGACAGGTAGCGACCCACAGCCGCAGTTGTACAATATAAAGAAGAGTCAATGGGAGTCGGAGAGCGTTGCTGCTCAGCATCCACAGATTGTATACGACATGCAGAACATTTTGCGTCACGAACGCGAGAAGAGCGAGAAGCACTCGTTCTTTGTTCCTGGTGTATAAAAACAGATAATGATCACCATAAGAAGTGTATTTCACTAAGTAAGTATTTATATTTATATATCAACGGCAATCTGTAGGAGGGTATGGCATCCCTGCTATACCTACTCTGCCATGATTGTACAGCCAATTTAGAGGGTATGGCAAGGATGCCATACCCTCCTACTATATGTAAAGATAATTCAGAACTGTTACTTACCATAAATGAATACGTATTCATTTATTCTTGTAGTCAGAAGCAATACGCATAGCTTCTGCTCTTGCCGGTTTGCCGGTTTCTGTCTGTGGCAAACGTTCTACGCATATATAGGCATGTGGTTGCTCGTATTTTGACAGCCATTCACGGCACAGCTCCTTTATTGGCTCAATGTCGTTGCATTCGGCCAATAACACAATTGTCTCGCCAAACTTCTCGTCGGCACGCTTAGTTATAATAAGTGGCACATCGGTATGGGCTTGCAGTTTGGCTTCTATCTCCTCAATCTGCATTTTTATTCCACCGCTGCACACCACGTTGTCGCGTCGTCCGCGTATACGAAAGCGTCGCCCGTCGCTGTCTATCTCGGCAATATCGTTAGTGGTAAGAGTTGTGGCACACACTTCGGGTGCATTTATCACGAGACATCCATCCTGGTTAAGACTTACATCCACTCCATCGAACGGTGTATACCATTCGCTTGCGTTGGCACCACTAAGTCGACGCAAGGCAATATGCGACAGCGTCTCGGTCATGCCGTATGTACTCCATACCGCATTTGGGAATGTGCGCAGGGTAGCCTCCAATTCGTGGCTTATAGCTCCGCCTCCAATTATAAGGTGTTTTATCTGTTTGAGCATTCGTAGCTCGTTGTCGGCTTGCAGCGAGTTGTATACCTGCATAGGTACCATAGCTGCAAAAGTAGGCACTTCGTCAAGATGTTGCAATGGATGTCCGCAAGGTTCGACACATATAAGCCTTAGATTCCATACCAAGCTTCGCACACATACCATCTTGCCTGCGATATAGTCGAGAGGCATACATAGAAGAGCCGTGTCGCCAGGCTGTAATCCAAGGAAGCGGCACGTGATACGGGCCGAAGCCTCCATACGGCTTTTCTCTACAAGCATAGGTTTTGGCTTGCCAGTTGATCCGCTTGTATGAACAAGTAGGGTAGGCGAGGGCGACTGCCAGTCGCTAATGAATTGGTCGAACGTCATATCTTGTTTTGTTTTTATCGATAGTTTGTCTTGGGTGTTGTATTGATACAGCTGTAAGGCTTAAAAAAATGCGTATCCTACATCATATTGTAGAATACGCATTAATAGTTATAGCCTAAACGCCGTTAAGCAACGTTTGTTTACTTGTTGTCCTGGATAAGGTTCTCGCCAGTCATGTCGGCAGGCTGCTCCATACCCAAGATGTGGAGTATAGAAGGAGCAACGTCGGCAAGACGACCGTCCTTTACAGTAGCCGAGTTGTTGTCGGTAACGTAGATAAACGGAACCGGGTTCAAAGAGTGGGCAGTATTAGGAGTGCCATCCTCGTTGATAGCGTTGTCGGCATTACCGTGGTCGGCAATGATAATAGTCTCGTAGTCGTTAGCCTTAGCGGTTTCAACAACCTCCTTAACGCAGTTGTCGATAGCGTGAACAGCCTTTGCGATAGCGTTGTAGATACCAGTATGGCCTACCATATCGCCGTTGGCGAAGTTTACAACGATAAAGTCGTATTCCTGAGTGTTAAGGGCACCAACAAGCTTGTCCTTAACCTCGTATGCGCTCATCTCTGGCTTGAGGTCGTATGTAGCAACCTTTGGCGAAGGAACAAGGATGCGGTCCTCGCCCTCGTACGGAGTCTCGCGACCACCATTGAAGAAGAATGTAACGTGAGCATACTTCTCTGTCTCTGCTGTATGGAGCTGACGCTTGCCGTTAGCAGCGAGATACTCGCCAAGAGTATTCATAACGTTCTCCTTCGGGAAGAGGATGTTTACGCCTGTGAATGATGCATCGTACGGAGTCATGCAGAAGTACTGCAAGTCCTTGATAGTGTGCATGCCCTGCTCGGTGTAGTCCTTCTGTGTAAGAACCTCGGTAAGCTCCTTGGCACGGTCGTTACGATAGTTGATGAAGATAACAACATCGCCCTCTTCAATCTTTCCGTTAACAGTAGAGTTGTTGATAGGAAGGATAAACTCGTCGGTTACGCCCTCGTCGTAGCTCTCCTGCATAGCCTGTACCATATCGGTAGCCTGCTTGCCCTTGCCTTCAACCAAGAGGTCGTAAGCCTCCTTTACACGCTCCCAACGCTTGTCGCGGTCCATTGCATAGAAACGTCCAACGATGCTTGCAATATGTGCGCCATTGTTTGAGCAGCACTCCTGAACCTGCTCGATGAATCCCTTGCCCGACTTAGGATCGGTGTCGCGGCCATCCATAAAGCAATGAACGTATACATCGTTCAAGCCATACTCCTTACCAATCTCGATGAACTTGAAGAGATGGTCGAGTGAAGAGTGAACACCACCAGTAGATGTGAGGCCCATAATGTGGAGCTTCTTGCCAGTTTCCTTGGCGTAGCTGTAAGCCTTAACGATTTCCTTGTTCTGGAGAATAGAACCGTCCTTGCAAGCACGGTTAATCTTAACGAGGTCCTGATAAACGATGCGGCCGGCGCCGATGTTCAAGTGGCCTACCTCAGAGTTACCCATCTGTCCTTCAGGCAGACCAACATCCTCGCCACATGTGAGGAGCTGAGAGTGAGCTGAAACTGCTGTGAGATAGTCGAGATAAGGAGTCGGTGTGTTGTAGATAACATCTCCCTTACCATGTTTGCCGATGCCCCATCCGTCGAGGATCATCAATAAAGCTTTCTTTGCCATAATGTTGTGTATGATTATATATGAAATATGTTTTTATTCTTAGTGTGCAAAGTTACAATATTCGCTTTATATGACAAAATATTATACACGTGTTTTTTTGCTTCTTTAGGAATATAAAGTGGCAGAATTACCAATCATTATTTTGTTATGCCAAGGTTTTTTAGTATGTTTGCAAAAATAAACAAACAATAAACATCTATTATCATAAAATGAGGAAATCGTCATTTTTTATATCTGTGGCTGCGGTCATGGCGCTTGCCACTCCAGCTTGTGCGGCCAGTGTTAAGGCTGCCAAGGGCAATACAAAGCAAATGGCCAAGCACATGGCCCTACAGCGAGAGGTTGGTCTGCGTTCTATAACAGAGGATGCAGCACGTGCCCACGTCTATTTTCTTGCCGATGACTTGCTTGAGGGACGTCGTGCCGGAGAGCGAGGCTCGCGTATTGCCAAGCAATACATCATATCACAGATGCGACAGTTGGGTCTGAAACCTATGCTTGGCAATTCGTATGAGCAATCATTTGAGGCTTGTGGAGTGCAGAGACTAAAGCGTGGTGCGCGCTTTTTTGTTGAAGCCGATTCGATAGCCGAGATTAAGAAACAGGTGCATCAAACCTTGCATCTTGGCAATGTGCTTGCAGTATTGCCAGGAAAGAAAGCCGACGAGATGGTTGTGGTAGGTGCTCATCTCGACCATGAGGGTATGTATCCCGACCTTGAGGGCGACAAGATATACAATGGAGCTGATGACAATGCATCGGGTGTATCGGCAGTTCTGCAAATTATGAAGGCGTTTGTGGCGAGTGGTGTACAGCCCGAGCGTACCGTGGTATTTGCATTTTGGGACGGTGAGGAGCTGGGATTGCTGGGCTCGCGCTATTTTACGCAGAACTATCCGCATATGGATAAGGTTAAGGGTTATCTCAACTTCGACATGGTGGGCAGCGGCACCGACAGCCCATACTTGATGTATTTCTTCACAGCCTCGCATCCAAAGTTTGGCGAATGGCTTAAGGAGGATGTGGCAAAGTATAAGTTTGGATTTGAAACCGATTATCGCTCATGGGACAATCCGGTTGGAGGTAGCGACCAGGGTTCGTTTCATCTCAAGGGCGTGCCTATTGTGTGGTTTCATACAGGAGGTCAGCCACATTACAACTTTCCGTCGGATGAACCACAAAGCGTAAATTATCCTAAGCTCACCGACATTAGCCGTGCCTCGTATCTTACGGCGTGGAGATTGGCTAATGAGGCCGAATATTAATAAACCAGAAATATCCAACATTCTGGGTGATGTGGCAATTGCATAAGGCATATAGCCTCAAATCTGAAGTACTCTTCATTGGCTAAAAATCCATTTGTTTGCAATCAAAAGTGTATTTGACAGCAATCAAATGTTCGTTTGATAGCAAGCATAGGAGCATTTGACAGCAATCAAAAGTTCGTTTGATAGCAAGCATAGATTAAACTAATATGATATCTGAGCCTTGTTTAGGCGATAGAAAAGCAGCAAAAATATAGATTCAAGAGTAGGCAAGTGCTACTCTTGAATCTAACAACATTATTCCCAACGCTCAGCAAAGCCGCTTGATGGAGACAATAAATGTATAGTAACAGTCGTTTTCTGTCAATTTGTCATATAGATATCCACCTTTTCTACGGTTTGCTGACATTTTGTCGTGTTTTTTCTTCGTGGAATATAGTTTGCGTTATTCTTATCGAAAGCCGTCGGCACACCGCATGGTTGCTGATGGTGCATTAAGCTACACATTATTATATATTATGATAATGCGAAACGAATAATTTAAGAATAACAATAAGAAGAAAGGAGAACCAAAATATGACATTCGACAAATTTACAATCAAAGCTCAAGAGGTTGTTCAAGAGGCTGTAAATATTGCACAGCGTAATGGACAGCAGAGCATAGAGCCGGTGCATCTCTTGAAGGGTGTATTGCAGAAGGCCAAGGATGTAGCTACATACATCTTCCAGAAATTAGGTGTCAATGCCACTCAGATAGACACTGTAGTAGATACTGAGATACAGCGTCTGCCGCGTGTTCAGGGCGGACAGCCTTATCTGTCTAATGATGCCAACTCGGTGTTGCAGCGTGCACAGGACTTCGCTACTAAGAATGGCGACGAGTTTACAAGTGTTGAGCCTATATTGCTCGCATTGTTGCAGGTAAACTCTACAGCAAGCCGAATCCTTAAGGATGCCGGTATGACTGAGGCGGAGACCGTTAAGGCTATCAACGAATTGCGTCAGGGACAGAAGGTACAGTCGCAGTCGGGCGACGAGAACTACCAGAGTCTTGCCAAGTATGCCAAGAACCTTGTTGAGGAAGCACGTCAGGGCAAGCTCGACCCAGTAATAGGACGTGACGAGGAAATTCGCCGTGTGCTCCAGATACTTTCACGTCGTACCAAGAACAACCCTATATTGATAGGTGAGCCAGGTACGGGTAAGACAGCGATAGTTGAGGGCCTGGCAGAGCGTATCGTACGTGGCGATGTGCCAGAAAACCTTAAGGACAAGCAGCTCTATTCGTTGGATATGGGTGCGCTTGTAGCCGGAGCCAAGTACAAAGGCGAGTTTGAGGAGCGTCTTAAGAGTGTTATCAAGGAAGTTACCAACAGCGACGGTCGCATAATACTCTTCATCGATGAGATTCACACTCTTGTTGGTGCCGGTGGAGGCGAGGGTGCAATGGATGCCGCTAACATCCTTAAGCCAGCACTTGCACGTGGCGAACTGAGAAGTATCGGTGCCACAACTCTCAACGAGTATCAGAAGTACTTCGAGAAGGATAAGGCACTTGAGCGTCGTTTCCAGACCGTAATGGTAGACGAGCCTGACGAACTGTCGGCTATATCTATACTTCGTGGTTTGAAGGAACGCTATGAGAACCATCACAAGGTACGTATTCAGGACGATGCATGTATAGCCGCCGTTAAGTTGTCTGAGCGATACATCTCCGACAGATTCCTTCCTGATAAGGCTATTGACCTTATGGATGAGGCTGCCGCAAAGCTGCGTATGGAGCGCGACTCTGTACCTGAAGAGCTCGATGAGATAACACGTAAGCTAAAGCAACTTGAGATAGAGCGCGAGGCAATAAAGCGTGAGAACGATACCGACAAGATAGCACAACTCGACAAGGATATTGCCGAACTGCGCGACCAAGAAAGTTCGTTCCGTGCTAAGTGGGAGAGCGAGAAGGCTCTTGTAAACAAGATTCAACAAGATAAGCAGCAGATAGAGCAACTCAAGTTTGAGGCCGAGCGTGCCGAGCGAGAAGGCAACTACGAGCGTGTGGCTGAGATACGCTATGGCAAACTGAAGCAACTCGACGATGATATCAAGAGTATTCAGAACCAGCTTAAGTCTACTCAGGATGGCAACGCTATGATTCGTGAGGAGGTTACTGCTGACGATATTGCTGAGGTTGTGAGCCGTTGGACAGGCATACCAGTAACACGTATGATGCAGAGCGAACGCGAGAAGTTGTTGCATCTTGAGGAGGAACTCCACAAACGTGTAATTGGTCAGGAAGAGGCAATCAAGGCTGTGAGCGATGCTGTAAGACGTTCGCGTGCAGGTTTGCAAGACCCGAAGCGTCCTATTGCCTCATTCATCTTCCTTGGTACAACTGGTGTAGGTAAGACAGAACTTGCAAAGGCTTTGGCAGAATACCTCTTCAACGACGAGACGATGATGACACGTATCGATATGAGCGAGTATCAAGAGAAGTTCAGCGTTAGTCGTCTTATCGGTGCGCCTCCAGGATATGTTGGATATGATGAGGGCGGTCAACTTACCGAGGCTGTGCGTCGCAAACCATACTCAGTAGTGTTGTTTGATGAGATAGAGAAGGCTCATCCAGATGTGTTCAACATCCTCTTGCAGGTATTGGACGACGGTCGTCTGACCGATAACAAGGGTCGCACAGTAAACTTTAAGAACACCATCATCATCATGACCAGCAACCTTGGCAGTCAATATATACAGGGCCAGTTTGCCGGTATTACACCTCAGAACCGCGACCACGTAATAAGCGACACTAAGGAGAAGGTAATGGAGATGCTTAAGAAGACTATCCGTCCAGAATTCCTTAACCGTATTGATGAGACTATAATGTTCTTGCCACTTACCAAGCCAGAGATAGCACAGGTAGTGACATTGCAGATGAACGCAGTCAAGAAGATGCTCGAGCCTCAGGGATTTACATTGAATGTAACCCCAGCTGCCATCGACTTCCTTGCCGATGAAGGATTCGATCCAGAGTTTGGTGCACGTCCAGTAAAGCGTGCTATACAGCGCTACGTGCTAAACGATCTCTCAAAGAAGATTCTTTCGGACGAGGTTAAGCGCGAGCAACCTATCACTATCGATGCCGATAATGACGGATTGATATTTAAGAACTAAATAGGTACATATTATTGGGGTGTTCGTATCATTACGGACACCCTTTCTTATGTTCTTATGTCTTAAAATATTAACATGTACCCGTGTCTTCTGTTTTTTTATGTTTATCGGTTTTTGTTAAAGCCCTGACATATACTCATATAATATAATCCTTCCCGATAAAACTCCAGCTTGTATAACTTCAAATATCGGATGAACCTCTTTTATATGCAATAAAATATTAAAAACAACCAACCTTTCAGAATTATTTAGTAAATTTGCACGTGTATTGTCTTACAAGTGCCTGCTTAAGTGGGCTTGAAGGCAATGCAAAAGGCAAAGAAAACAAAATAAAAAAGAAAGATATACTAATATGAACGTTTTAGAACTAAGCGAACAAGAGATTGTAAGAAGACAGAGTCTTCAGGAGCTGCGCAACATGGGCATTGACCCGTATCCAGCAGCCGAGTTCCCAACCAACGCCTTCTCAGAGGATATCAAGAAGGAGTTTAAGGACGAAGACGAGAAACGCGAGGTGGTTATCGCAGGCCGTATGATGGGCCGCCGTGTAATGGGTAAGGCGAGCTTCGTGGAACTTCAGGACTCAAAGGGCCGCATTCAGGTGTATGTAACACGTGATGATATCTGCCCTGGCGAGGATAAAACTCTTTATACCACTGTGTTCAAGCGTTTGCTCGACATAGGCGACTTTATCGGAATCAAGGGTTATGTGTTCCGTACACAGACTGGTGAAATTTCTGTACACGCACAGTCGCTCACTCTTCTGTCGAAGAGTTTGAAGCCACTGCCTATTGTTAAGTATAAGGATGGTGTTGCTTACGACAAGTTTGACGACCCAGAGTTGCGTTTCCGTCAGCGTTATGTAGACCTTGTTGTAAACGATGGTGTTAAGGAAACCTTCCTTCAGCGTGCTACTGTAGTGCGTACACTTCGCCGTGTGCTCGATGAGGCTGGATATACAGAGGTGGAGACACCTACATTGCAGTCAATTGCAGGTGGTGCTTCTGCCCGTCCTTTCATTACACACTTCAATGCTCTTGACCAGGATATGTACATGCGTATCGCTACAGAGCTTTATCTAAAGCGCCTTATCGTAGGCGGTTTCGAGGGTGTGTACGAGATTGGTAAGAACTTCCGCAACGAGGGTATGGACCGTAACCATAACCCTGAGTTCACATGTATGGAGCTTTATGTTCAGTATAAGGACTACAACTGGATGATGTCATTCACCGAGAAGTTGCTTGAGACTATCTGTATTGCCGTAAATGGCAAGCCAGAACGCGAGATTGACGGCAACATCGTTAGCTTTAAGGCACCTTATCGTCGTTTGCCTATCCTTGACGCAATTAAGGAGAAGACAGGCTTTGACTGCAATGGCAAGACCGAGGAGGAGATTCGTGCATTCTGCCTTGAGAAGGGTATGGATGTAGACGAGACAATGGGTAAGGGTAAGCTTATCGACGAACTCTTTGGTGAGTTCTGCGAGGGCACATTCATTCAGCCAACATTCATTACCGACTATCCTGTTGAGATGTCGCCTCTAACAAAGATGCACCGCTCAAAGCCAGGACTTACAGAGCGTTTCGAGCTTATGGTAAATGGCAAGGAGCTTGCCAATGCCTACTCAGAGCTTAACGACCCTATTGATCAAGAGGAGCGTTTCATCGACCAGATGAAGCTTGCCGACAAGGGCGATGACGAGGCAATGATTATCGACCAGGACTTCCTCCGTGCTCTTCAGTATGGTATGCCTCCTACATCAGGTATCGGCATCGGCATCGACCGTCTTGTTATGCTTATGACAGGCAAGACATACATTCAGGAGGTATTGTTCTTCCCACAGATGAAGCCAGAGAAAAAGATGCCTCAGAGCTCTATCAAGGAGTGGGGCGAGCTTGGTGTACCCGAGAATTGGGTATACGTTCTGCGTAAGGCAGGCTTCAACCTTATTGCCGATATACGCGACCAGAAGGCTCAGGGCTTGCAGCAGAAGATTGGCGAAATAAACAAGAAGTACAAGCTTGGTTACGACAAGCCATCGGTAGACGATATCCAGAAGTGGATTGACGGTGCTGCTACAGCAGAAACTGCTGAATAATAGATATACTTTATAGGGGATGTGCCGAATATACGGCACCTCCTCTTTAGTCTTAAATTTGAAAGACAATAAGACAAATGTATAATATCGGGAAAATTGCAATCATTGGTGGAGGTAGTTGGGCTACAGCTATTGCCAAGATTGTGGTAGGACATACCCACCACATTGGGTGGTATATGCGCCGTGACGACAGTATAGAGGAGTTTAAGCGCCTAAGCCATAACCCGAATTATCTCACGAGTGTACACTTCAACACCGATGAGATATTCTTCTCGAGCGATATCAACCGCATCGTTGAGGCTTATGATACCTTGGTGTTTGTTGTACCATCGCCTTACCTGAAGAATCACCTCAAGAAACTAAAGACCCGTTTGCGCGACAAGTTTATTGTTACGGCTATCAAGGGTCTGGTACCCGATGATAATATTGCTTGCTCTGAGTTCTTCCATGAGGTGTATGATGTGCCCGATGAGAACCTTGCTTGCATCGGCGGTCCGTCGCATGCAGAGGAGGTGGCTCTCGAACGTCTGTCATATCTAACAGTGGGATGTGCCGACCAAGAAAAGGCACATGCTTTCTGTGAAGTTCTTGACTCAGAATTTATCAAGACAAAAACCTCGTCCGACGTTATTGGTATTGAATACTCTTCGGTGCTAAAGAACGTATATGCTATTGCCTCAGGCATTTGCAGTGGACTGAAATATGGCGACAACTTTCAGGCTGTGCTCATATCAAACGCAGTGCAGGAGATGTCGCGATTCCTTACAGCCATCAATCCAATAGATCGCAGTGTATACGACTCTGTGTATCTTGGCGACTTGCTCGTTACCGGCTACTCCAAGTTCTCACGCAACCGCACCTTCGGTACAATGATAGGTAAGGGTTACAGTGTGAAGAGCGCTCAGATAGAGATGGAGATGATAGCCGAGGGATTCTTCGGAACCAAGTGTATGAAGGAGAAGAACCGACACCACCACGTTAATATGCCAATCCTCGATGCCGTATATAATATATTGTACGAGCGTATAAGTCCGCAGATTGAGATAAAGCTGCTCACCGACTCGTTCAGGTAATTAAATCTATGGGCTATGGGACAGAGAGACGAAAAGGACAAAATGAAAACACGCAAGGAGAAACTTGCAGGGTATTTTTATGATTTGTCGAAATTGATATTTACAGGCTTGGTGTTAGGAGGAATAGTCCCCGTCTTTACTGATGGAACATATACTCCTAAGTTATGGATATTAATTGCTGGAAGTATTGCTACATATCTCACAGCATTTTTTGCAAATAGAATTTTAAAGTATTAGCATAATGGAAGCATTAGGATTAATTTTCACAATAGTAATATTGGTAGTAGGAAGTCTTCTTGCTTGGACTTATACCAAGTCTGGAAAAGAGTGGCTCAAAAACTTGTAACATAATGGAAGGATTAATATTTTCATTAGTTATAGTTATTGTTGGCAGTATCCTTGCTTGGACCTACACAAAGAAGGGTGAGGAGTGGCTGAAAAACCTATAAACAAATAAATAAACTAAAATATAACCATTAAAAAAAAGATAAGACATGAAAAGTATCAGCTTAGACATTACAAAGGCTGCCCAGTTCCTCTCAGAGGGCGCAGTCAAAGCTTATGAACCACAGGTTAAGGCCGCTCAGGAGGCTCTTGAGAATGGCACATGCCCTGGCAACGACTTCCTCGGATGGCTCCACTTGCCATCTTCTATCACTCCTGAGTTCATCGCCGAACTTCAGAGCGTTGCAAATACTCTGCGTGAGAAGTGTGAGGTTGTGGTTGTTGCAGGTATTGGCGGTAGCTATTTAGGTGCACGTGCCGTGATTGAGGCTCTTGGCAATTCATTTGCTTGGCTCGTTCAGGACAAGAAGAACCCGACAGTAGTGTTCGCTGGTAACAACATCGGCGAGGATTATCTCGCTGAGCTTACAACATACCTCAAGAACAAGAAGTTCGGTGTAATCAACATCTCTAAGTCGGGCACAACTACCGAGACTGCTCTCACTTTCCGTCTGCTTAAGAAGCAGTGCGAGGACCAGCGTGGCAAGGAAGAAGCTAAGGACGTAATCGTTGCTATTACTGACGCTCACAAGGGTGCAGCTCGTGCTGCCGCTACAAAGGAAGGCTACAAGACATTTGTTATTCCTGACAATGTAGGTGGCCGTTTCTCAGTGCTTACACCAGTAGGTTTGCTGCCTATCGCTGTTGCAGGCTTCGACATCACAGCCCTCGTTAATGGTGCTGCCGATATGGAGAAGGCTACAGGCAAGGATGTTCCATTCGACGAGAACCCTGCTGCTATCTACGCTGCCGTTCGCAACGCTCTCTATGCAGAGGCAGGCAAGAAGATTGAGATTCTTGTAAACTATCAGCCAAAGCTCCACTTCATGAGCGAATGGTGGAAGCAGCTCTATGGTGAGTCAGAGGGTAAGGACGGCAAGGGTATATTCCCTGCATCTTGCGACTTTACTACCGACCTTCACTCTATGGGTCAGTGGATTCAGGAAGGCGAGCGTTCTATCTTCGAGACAGTTATCAGCATAGAGGCTCCTGAGAAGAAAGTACTCTTCCCACACGATGACGAGAACCTCGACGGTCTAAACTTCCTTGAAGGCAAGCGTGTTGATGAGGTAAACAAGATGGCTGAGCTTGGCACACGTTTGGCTCACGTAGACGGTGGTGTTCCTAATATCCGCCTTTCTGTTCCTCAGCTCAACGAGTACTACCTTGGTCAGATTATCTACTTCTTCGAGATTGCTTGCGGTATCAGCGGCAACATCCTCGGTGTAAACCCATTCAACCAGCCAGGTGTTGAGGCTTACAAGAAGAATATGTTTGCTCTGCTCAACAAGCCAGGATATGAGGCTGAGAGCGAGGCTATTCAGAAGCGTTTGGCTGACGAGAAGTAAAAATAACTCTAACACGATAATACGTGAATCTATATTAATGAAAAACGGACTGCTCATATAATGCAGTCCGTTTTTTATTCGATAAATTGAAGTCTTACCCACAGCTTCTCCTCAATAGGGAAGGGTTGTGGAAAAGGCAGTATTATGAGATATAATATGATTAAAGATTTGATATTGGCGTACAAGCTACAGCACGGCTATAGCAAGTTTGAGCCACGTTGTGTGCTATTTGATATGGATGGCGTGCTATACAATTCAATGCCAAACCATGCTGTAGCTTGGCATGAGGCTATGAAGCAGTTTGACATCCATTTTACAGCTGCCGACTCTTATGCAACAGAGGGTGCTCGCGGTGTAGACACTATACGCAAGTACGTACTTCAGCAGAAAGGTAAGGAGATAACACCGGAGGAAGCACAACGCATGTATGATGTCAAGACCGACATCTTCCACCATATGCCCGTTGCCGAGATATTCCCTGGGGTTATAGATATAATGCAGAAGATTAAGTCGGCTGGTCTTACCATTGGCGTTGTTACCGGAAGCGGACAGCGCCCTTTGATACAACGCTTACTTACCGACTTTGATGGATTCCTTACCGAAGACCATATTGTTACAGCCTACGATGTGGAGCATGGCAAGCCAAATCCCGATCCTTATCTTATGGGATTGCACAAGACAGGCAACAATGAGCCATGGCAAGGTATTGTTGTTGAGAATGCTCCACTTGGAGTGCGTGCGGGTTCGGCAGCCGGATGTTTTACAATAGGTGTAAATAGTGGACCGCTTCCCGACTCGGCTCTTGCTGATAATGGAGCAGATATAGTGCTTGGACAAATGACCGAGCTATGTGATTTATGGGGAGAAATAATAGAAGCAGCTGAATAAAAAAATTCATATCTTTAAATACTTATGCTTTCTTGTACGTCGGGCAATCACTGCTCGACGTTCCATGTTTTTTATATGCCGATAGCAATCTTCGTGCTCTTTAGTTTGCCGTTGCTGTCAGCACATTTCTTTATATATATGCCCTTTTGCTGTGGCTCGCCATTAAGACGTTTTCCGTCAAGGTTGAACCAAGTTGTGGACATAATATCATTTGTGCTTATGCCATTTACACTCGACTCGGTGTTGCGTTTATGGCTAAATACCCAATTGAGTCGTTCTTTGGTGTAGCTTTTCTTGCAAGTGTCTTCGTGCGACCATCCTTCTTCTGTCTCAAAGCGGTATTCGGCATTGTAGGTATCCATGTCTGCAAGAAAACTTTCTACTGTTGGTATTTTCATCAGTCTATCGGCTGTTCCCATTACGGTGAATAATGGTGTTTGGGCCACATTCTCTGCATTAAGTCCTGACGGATTGCCGGCTACAGGCATAGCGGCTGCGAAGAAATTAGGGTATAGACTCAACATATTCCAAGTACCAGTGCCACCCATAGAACCACCAAAGATATAAACATTGTCGGCAACGCCACGGTCTACAAATGTTTGAAGCATAGCCTTCACTGTAACGAGCATATCGCCTATCCATGACTTGTCTTTAGCACATTGCGGCACAACCATAATAGCTTTGCGGTTGTTTTGTGTGAGCCATTCTGTTATGTAGTTGATGCCTGGTTCTTGCAATTGGGTTTCGTTATCATCGCCCTTGCTTGATCCGCTGTGCAGATATATTATAAGTGATGCTTTGTCACCAATTCCAGGTATTGAAGCCTTGCGATAGGGTAGGGCTGTTCCGTCTGTTGCTGTAAACGACTCCTTAGAGAAAGAAGTCTGAGCAAATGCTCTGTCGACGCAGCCAAGCGCCAACAGAGCCGAAATCAAAAATCTAATTATTATACTCATTTCTACTATACAATTCTTAATTGAAGATTGTCTTTAAAAAGGAACAGTATTATTACTTTCTTGGCATTCTTGCTCTTGCATGTCTTTTGTTAGCCAAGCGGTTGCGCATTTGTTTCTCTATCTCGTACACACGCTGTATTTGTCGTTGTGTAAGGAATGTAGAATAGCGCTTGTAGTATTTGGTACGAAGGTCAAGTATTTTTTGACTGCGTTCAAAGTCTTGCTTTGTCTTGGCTTCTGCCTGAGCATCAGTCATCTCACCTTGCTGTCGCTTGCCAGCTCTAGGACCTATGGCCCATAACTCCTTCATATAGTTGCAATATTCGGTGGTGAACTTGGCACTTGTCTCATCATCCAATGCCAGTTCGTAACATATATGTCGGGCTTGTGTCTCGGCAAGTTGCTCACGTGTCATACGTTGACGTTCGGTTTTCTGAACACCTGGTTTTGTGTGCTGTGCATTTACTATAGTAGACGAAATTGTCATCATGCACATAACCATAAATAATCTTAATACTAACTTCTTCATAATTCTATAAATTTTAAAACAACTATACTTTAATTCAAGCTTGTGAAAACATCATCTTGATAGATGTTTATAAGAGCATTTTGGTCATCGTCGTCGAGATTGTTGAAAGCCTTCTCTACAGCAGCCATATTATACTGTTCCTTTTTAGCGTCATCACCTTTATTGTTAATTGTTGTGCTTATACCGAAGAGCAACAGCAGTGATGCGGCTATAGACAGAACCGACATTGTAATGATGCGTGCGTGTTGGTTCTTTCGCTCGCTTGGCAATGAAGCCTTGACCTCTTTCTCCAATTTATCAAAGAAATTGTCAGGAGTGGTGTAGGGCATACGTTTGCCTATTTGGTTGAAGTCAAATTTCTTTTCCATAATTATCTCTATTTTGTTGTTATATTGCTTTAATGTACGCGTACATATTATATATAATATGCTTCGGGTCATTATTTATTCATAAATGCTTCTATTTTCTGTTTGGCAGTATGATAATTGGCCTTGGCACTTGCCGGTGTCGAATGCGTTATCTCGGCTATCTCTTCATACTCCAGTTCGTCATAGTAGCGCAAGTTAAATGTTGCTTGCTGTTTGGGTGGAAGCGAGTGTATTGCTTGCTGAAACTTAACAGCGATAGCATCGTCGAAATCAACGTAGTTATCGGCTTCTATATTGCCGATGGTTTGGGCAGATGTAGTGTCTATTGAGCAAGTGTCCGATCGCCTTGAGTTTATCAGTCGTATTGCTTCGTTGGTAGCAATGCGGTATACCCATGATGTAAGACTGCATTCGCCTCTGAACTTGTCTATCGATCGCAACACCCTAACAAATACTTCCTGTGTTACATCCTCGGCATCATCGTGACTCACAACCAGACGGCGTATGTGCCAATATACTGGTTCGCGGTATCGTTGTATAAACATGGTGAACCCACGTTGCATGTCATGCCTTAGAGCGTTTAATATGTTATTATCTGTCGTCGTTTTATTCATTGTTACTTGTTGTATCGTTGTGTATATTGACGTTTCTTGCGTCGTTCTGTTTATTTGACCTGGCTAAATGGCAAAAGTAAAATTTACAGTGAAAAAAATATTTAGTTGCCTACAAATGTAATAAAAACAATTAATCCTCGTTACTATAATAAACAATGATTGCAAACTTTAAAATTGCCTATGAAACATTTTACCCCTGAAGACATCAAGCCGTCTGAAACGACGCTTAACATTATCCGGCAGATAGCCTACACTTATCGTGTTGCTAAATCGGCTGGAGCAAAAGGCAATGTGTATTGCCTTAACTAAAGTGACAACAAACCAAACAACAACTTTAAACATAACAGCATAACATATAGAAATGGAGACTCTTATTTCCCCCTCGTTGCTTTCTGCAAATTTTCTCGATTTGAAGTCGGATATCGAAATGATTAACAACAGCGAGGCCGACTGGTTGCACCTCGACATAATGGATGGCGTATTTGTACCCAATATTTCTTTTGGCTTTCCTGTTATTAACGCATTGGCAAAGGAATGTAAGAAGCCGCTTGACGTACATCTTATGATTGTGCATCCAGAAAACTATATAAAGCAAGTTGCAGCTACGGGTGCCATGATGATGAATGTGCACTATGAGGCATGCGTGCATTTGCATCGTACCATTCAGGAGATACATGCAGCTGGTATGAAGGCTGGCGTAACGCTCAATCCTTCTACACCAGTGTCTATGCTTGTTGACATTATCAACGATGTTGATATGGTGCTTCTGATGAGTGTCAATCCGGGATTTGGTGGTCAGAAGTTTATTCCTCACTCTGTAGAAAAGACTCGTCAGTTGCGTCAACTTATCGACAGTACTGGTAGTAATGCCCTTATTCAAATAGATGGTGGTGTAAATGGTGAGACAGCCAAATTGCTTGTAGAAGCAGGTGCCGATGTATTGGTAAGCGGCAACTACGTTTTCAAGTCGGAAGACCCGATTGCAACTATACACGGTCTGAAAACAATTCGTAGATAGTATATATTAACTTGTACAAAGGACATTATGTCGGATTTTATGCTTACCTTTGTATAATAATATGTATTATCCGACATAAATAACTTATGCATACAAGAGAAGAAAAACTTAAGGCTTTCGGTCGTCTGTTGGATGTGCTCGACGAATTGCGCGAGAAATGTCCATGGGACCGAAAGCAGACCAATGAATCGTTGCGTCCTAACACAATAGAAGAAACATTCGAATTGTGCGACGCTCTGATAAAGAACGATGAGCCAAACATCTGCAAAGAACTTGGCGATGTCCTTCTGCATGTGTGCTTCTATGCCAAGATTGGTCAGGAGAACGAGCAGTTTGACATTGCCGATGTGTGCAACAAACTTGTTGACAAACTTATCTTCCGTCATCCGCATGTCTATCATCCTTCACAGGTTGGCGTGCCAGAGCCAAAGCCATTGCCATATGGTGAGGATATTGACGAGCAAGACACATCAGAAGAGGTAAAGACAGCGCAGCAGGTAATAGAGAATTGGGAGCAGATTAAATTGCGCGAGAAAGACGGTAACAAGCGTGTTCTCTCTGGAGTGCCTGATGCTTTGCCTGCACTAATCAAGGCTTATCGTATACAGGATAAGGCACGCAATGTTGGATTTGATTGGGAAGACAAAGGTGATGTGTGGGGAAAGGTGCGTGAGGAACTTGGCGAATTGGAAGCCGAGATTCGAAAGGAAGACAAAGAACGTTCTACCGAAGAGTTTGGCGACTTCCTTTTCTCGCTCATTAATGCAGCACGTCTGTACAAGATAAATCCTGACACGGCTCTCGAGAAAACCAATGCCAAGTTTATAAACCGCTTCAACTATATTGAGGAGCATTCTATCCGCATCGGAAAACCACTTAAGGATATGACTCTCGGCGAGATGGATGCATTATGGAATGAGGCTAAGGCTCAGGAAAAGAAGTAATAACTAAATCAGAACCATTATGAAACACGTTGCAATGCTTTGTGCATCCATTTTGCTTATGGCATTAGTTGGATGCAATGCCAAGAAGGAAAAGCCACAGCCTTTGGCTGAGGCTCATGAGGAAATTGTAGACACAACTGTCTATGGAGTTTGTGGCGACGGCACATCTATGCACTCGCTCCAACTTGTAACCGATGCCGGTGATACTCTGACATATACCATTCTTGATGCTGAAGCCGATTTGGATGGCGAGGTTTCGGGTGGAATTGTCTCAAATGTAGAGGGCGGACTTATGTCAGGTGACAAGGTGGCTGTAACTGGAATGAAGATTGACGGCGAACTGATTGCCAATCGTGTTATCAATGTTACATCACTCTTGGGTCATTGGACAAGTCTTGACAAGAACTTCGAAATAGAGGAGGGCGGCACTGTTCGCTCAAATGTCAAGGCCGAAACAAACCCTTGGACATCGTGGAAGATACTTAATGGACAGCTGTTGCTCAATCGCGACACTTTCGACATAACATCACTTGGAGCCGATTCGCTTTATATTGAGAATCAAAAAGGCATATACATTTTTAAGCGTCAGAAATAAATGGAGCCATTCAAGATACACATTCTCGGGTGTGGCTCAGCCCTCCCGACACTCAGACATAATCCGTCTGCACAAGTTGTGGAGCTTCGTGGCAAACAGTTTATGATTGATTGTGGTGAGGGTACACAGACGCAGATGCGTCGTTCTCGCATTGGTTTCAACAAGGTTGTGGCTATATTCATCAGTCATATTCATGGTGATCATTGCTTTGGACTTATTGGCATGCTCTCGTCTTTCGGATTGCTCGGACGCACTATGCCTCTTGCCATATACGCACCAAAGGAATTTAAACCCGTGCTTGATATGATGCTTAAAACCTTCTGCTACGACTTCGACTATGAGATACAGTTTCATGCTGTCGATACAACCAAACAACAGGTAATATACGAAGACCGCAGTCTTACGGTAGAGTCTATTCCGCTCAAGCATCGTTTGCCCACTTGCGGTTTCCTATTCCGCGAGAAGCCGACCTTGCCACATATACGCCGCGACATGATTGACTTTTATCATATACCAGTTTCGCAGATAAACAATATCAAGAACGGAGCTTCGTGGACTGATGAAGAAGGTCGTGAGATACCAAATTCGCGTCTTACAACTCCTGCCGATCCTGCTCGCAGCTATGCTTATTGTAGCGACACTTGCTATTTGCCGTCATTGCACGAGCGCGTTACTGGTGTTAGTTGTCTTTATCACGAGTCTACATACATCACTGCAGATATCGACCGTGCCGAGATGTATTATCATAGTACAGCTGCACAGGCTGCACAGGTTGCTCGAGATGCTAATGTGGGTCGCTTGCTTCTTGGACATTATAGTTCTAAATACGACGATGAGCAGCAGTTGCTTAAGGAGGCTCAAGAGGTATTTCCTGAGTCGCAACTCACTGCTGAAGGTATGACAATCGACCTTAAGTGATGTTGTATTATATTACACTTTCGACCGTAAATGCTAAATATTGTTAAGTGTTTATGGTCGAAAGTGTTTCGTTAAAACAACTTGTCGAAAAAATGTATATCTTTGCATCATATAGATGTAAATGTATAAGTGCAACAAAAACCGAACAATATGGTAAAATATATACTCTCATTATTTCTTTTGACTGCCTTTGTGGCAACAATGCCGCTTAAAGCATCAGCAAGCCGTATGGCTGAGATAGAGCTTATCGACAACAACGACTTCAATAAGGTTGTTATTACCCTTAATGGCTCTAATCTGCGTGTTACGGGTGCTGAGGGTATGACGTTGTGTATATACAACATTGCTGGTGGACAGCCTGTGATGAAGGCAAAGGTTGAAAGTGCTGACAAGACGTACGACCTTACACTTCCAAAGGGAGTGTACATAGTACAGGTTGGCAATAAGGCTACAAGAAAGATTGTTATCAAATAAAAAAAAACAGTAGTCAATTTCGAATACTGCAAAAGTGAACATTCATAAGATTTTTATATTGTTTCTTCTCCTGGTAGGAGTGTTAAGCTCATGCCAAGAGAAGGAATTTCGTATTCCCATAACTCTCGAATCGTTTGCTGATATGGCAGACGTTAAGTATCGTGTTGACGCCGACTTGCTTAGCGAAAGTCTGCGTCATGTTGTCTTGGCAGATACCGATCGTGAGACTCCTGATATTCAAGCTCGTCGTCATTATCTTGATGGTGGACAGCTTGTATGGGTCACTCGTAATGGCATCTCGTCAAAAGCAGATACTTTGCTTACATATTTAGCTACGGTAGACAGTATAGGCTTTTCATCCGAAAAGTTTTGCTACTCTTCTTTAAGTAGCGACCTTCAACGGGCACGAGATCTTGATTTCGATTCCGACAAGAATAGTCGTAATAATATAAATAAGGTGTATGCTCGTTTGGAGTATCGTCTTACAAAGGCTTTCTTGCGATATGTCGAGGGTATGCGTTTTGGTTTTGTCAATCCATACGATGCCTTCAATCGTCTTGATGTGCGTGACAGTAGTGGCGTTTACACATCTTACCGTTCGTTGTACGATGTTCCTACAAAGCGACCTGATGCCAAGTTTGTATCTGAGGCATTTGCTGTAATGGCTGGCAATGATAAGGCTGTAGGCACTTTTCTGGCTGCATCTCGTCCTGAGAATCCTCTTTATCATGTTTTTTATAAACGTTTACACGAGTCACTTTCTACTGCCGAGCGTCGTCTTGTGCTTTGTAATATGGAGCGTAGCCGTTGGCGTCATGGCAACTATCCGCAACAACATAAGAAGTATGTATTGGTCAATGTTCCGTCATTATATCTTGTTGCCACTGATGGCGACGAGCATCTCTCCATGCGTATAGCTCTTGGCAGCTTGAAGACAAAGACTCCGTTGCTGACAAGCAAAATAAAGCGAATGGACTTTAATCCGCAGTGGATTATACCTAAGAGCATTATCAAGAATTCTGTCAGGCACAATGCTGGCAACACAGCCTATTTTGACAGTCACGATTATTTCATCCGCCAGCGTTCAACAGGTAGCGAGGTAGATCCTGCTACAGTTACAGGCGATATGTTGATGAGTTCAGACTATCTTGTGATACAGCGAGGTGGTGATGGCAATTCGCTTGGGCGTATCATATTCCGATTCGATAACGACTATTCTATCTATATGCACGACACTTCAAATCGCAATGTCTTCTCGCATACCAACCGTTGTGTGTCGCATGGTTGTATACGTGTTGAGAAGCCTTACGACCTTGCCGTCTTTATGCTTGCCGATAAGGATGAGTCGATGATGAAGAAGATAGATTATTCGATGACGGTCAAGTATGGTCGCCATCGTACCGATGACGACGATGTTAATAGTCCTATCAATCGTCGTATGATGCTTCGCAGCCTCAAGGTTGAACCACAGGTTCCAGTGTTCATCACCTATTATACACTGTATCCTGATACTAATGGCACCCTTGTAAGGTATGATGATATCTATGGCTTCGATCATGTTATATACCAGCGTATACAAAAGTATATGTAAATAGTCATTGTCAGCTCACGTGAAGGAAAATAATTCGTCAACACAACAAATGGATATGACTGAGAAGCGCAAGCTTTTCGAGTCAATTGTTCCTCAGTACAGCGAGAAGTTGTATTGGGCGATACGTCGTATAGTGTTGTGTCACGACGATGCCGACGACGTGTTGCAGAATGTGTTTATTAAGGTGTGGAACGGCATTGACGATTTTAAGAATCGCTCTAAGTTGTCTACTTGGCTTTATCGCATTGCTGTCAACGAGGCTCTCGACTTTCTAAGGCGTAAGCGCAACGTGGCATCGCTTGATATTTCAGACAATATATCTGTGGCAGACAGACTCGAAGCCGACCAGTATTTTGATGGCGACAGGGCTCAAGCATTGCTTCAAGAGGCAATAGCTTCACTACCAGATGTACAGAGGGTGGTGTTCAACCTTCGTTATTATGACGAGATGAAGTATTCGGAGATAAGCCAGTTGCTCGACACTTCCGAAGGAGCTTTGAAGGCAAGTTATCATATTGCGGTGAAAAAAATAACTGCATTTATGAAAGAACATCAGTAATATTTCATTTTTGTTTTAAACCATTACGCTATACAAACGTCAAACATATAGAACTAATAAAGTAATTTGTATGGAATCTGATGAAAGATATATAGAATCATGTTTTGGCAAGAAGGCTCCTTTTACGGTGCCTGAAGGCTATTTCGACAACCTTACGCAAAACATAATGAATAGTGTTGAGGCTGCCGATAATGTAGTGCCGCATGTACCAGAGCCAATTCAGCACAACAAAGTCATAACAATTAATTGGTGGCACCGTTGTCGCCGTTATGCGGCAGTGGCTGCTTGTGTTGCTTTTATTGTTGGAGGCGTGTCGGTTTGGCAATTTAAGTCTACTGCAGATACAGGCAAGACACATATTGCAACAGCAACACATCACAGCACATATGATGCTTCGGCATACAATAGTGTGAGCGACGAAGAGATTAACTACTCTATGCTCGACAATCAGGATATGTATACACTTATGGCAAGCAACTGACGATTATGAGTTTAAGAAGATACATCATTTCAATATTGTTGGTATTGTGCGGCGTCTTAGCTATAGCGCAAGAACCAAAGAAGTTTGACCCGGCACAGTTCGAGGCAAACTTAGAGCAGTTTGTTGCTACAGAGGCGCGACTAACTCCTGTTGAGTCAGCCGAGTTTTTTCCTTTATACAGAGAGATGCGCAAAAAGCAAATGGCTTATTTCTGCGACCATAGGCGTTGGCATTATATTGATGAGGCTGACGACAAGGCATGTGCCGATGCCATACGCCGACTTGATAACAACGACCTCGAGATTAAACGCTTACAGCAAGCCTATCACGAGAAGTTCTTGCGTATTCTGCCTGCCTCAAAAGTCTATCGCATTATCAAGGCAGAGGACAAGTTTCACCGTCAGCAGTTCAAGCGCATCCATGCTAATGGCAAGCGACACCGTCAACATGGTGCCAATTAGCCTATTTTGTTTATTAAATAAGACTATTTGATAATAATGACCAGATATTTTGTGGTGTTTGCTTACGACGGCACCAACTATCACGGCTGGCAGATTCAGCCCAATGGCAATAGTGTACAAGAGGAACTTCAGAAGGCTCTCTCAATATTACTTCGTGAGAATATAGAGGTGGTTGGAGCTGGACGCACAGATGCAGGTGTGCATGCTCGCCGTATGACAGCACATTTTGAAACCGAACGCGCTGTTGATTGCGCCCAACTTACATATAAACTTGGCCGCTTATTGCCTCGCGATATATCAGTTTACGATGTATATCCTGTTGCACCTGACATGCACGCACGCTTTAGTGCAACGCTCCGTACATATCATTATTATGTGCACACACGCAAGAACCCGTTCTTGCGTCATTATTCATGCCAGTTGCATTATGATCTTGATTATGATCTTATGAATGAGGCTGCGCAGCACCTTCTGCATGTTGACGACTTTGGAGCTTTCTGCAAAGCACATGCCGATGTAAAGACAACGCTTTGTAATGTAACAGAAGCCCAGTGGTTACGCGATGCCGATGATCAATGGCATTTTCGTATATCCGCCAACCGATTCCTCCGTAATATGGTACGTGCTGTTGTTGGCACGCTGATAGAGGTTGGTAGACATCGTATGACGATAGATCAGTTTGACAAGGTTGTGGCAAGCGGAAGCCGTTCTAATGCAGGCGAGAGTATGCCTGGCAATGCGCTTTTCTTGGAGGATGTGCGCTATTAATATATATAATAATAAGGTATGTGGTTAATATTAGCATTTTGCTCAGCGGCGTTGCTGGGCTTTTATGATGTTTTCAAGAAGTTGGCGTTGCGCGATAACGCTGTTTTACCAGTTCTCTTTCTCAACACAATGATATGTTCGTTGTTGTTTCTGCCCTTTATCTTGCTGTCTACTTATACTGGTGTGCTCGATGGCAGTACATTCTTTGTTGAGACTTGCGGATGGCATGAGCATAAGTACATCGTGTTGAAGGCCCTTATCGTATTGTCGTCATGGGTGTTTGGCTATTTTGCCATGAAGAATCTGCCCATTACCATAGTAGGTCCTATCAATGCCACACGCCCCGTTATGGTACTTGTAGGTGCTATGCTTGTCTTTGGCGAGCGTCTTAACATTTGGCAGTGGTGTGGTGTGTTACTTGCAATAGTGTCCTTCTTTCTTCTTAGTAGGAGTGGCAAGAAGGAGGGTGTCGACTTCAAGCACAACAAATGGATATTCTCACTTGTGTTTGCTGCGGTACTTGGAGCTGTCAGCGGTCTTTACGACAAGTATCTTATGGCGTCACCCGACAATGGTGGAGTAGGTTTGAGCCGAATGGTTGTGCAGAGTTGGTATAATATCTATCAGCTTTTTATGATGGGTTTGACAATGCTTCTTATCTGGTGGCCCACACGCAATAAGACCACAAAGTTTCAGTGGCGCTGGAGCATCATTTTCATAAGTATCTTCCTTAGCATAGCCGACTTTGTTTATTTCTACGCCCTTAGTCTTCCGGGAGCTATGATTAGCATCGTGTCGATGGTTCGTAGAGGCAGCGTTGTTGTTAGCTTCTTCTGTGGAGCGGCGGTGTTCAAGGAAAAGAATCTTCGCAGCAAGGCTGTTGATATGCTGCTCGTATTGCTCGGAATGATATTCCTTTATATAGGAACCCGATAAAAAGTAACAATCCAAACACGTTAAGTATAGTTTTGTATGTATTTTGATACATGGTTGTTGCAAAATGTACACTCTAAATTGAAAGATGTAACAAATAATTGAAAAACTCTTTCAATTTAGAGTTTTTTCTTTGTCCGTATTGTTCTTTTCTCAATATAAAATCGTAACTTTGTAGCCAAATCGAAATATTCAAAGTTCAATATATTATGGCACGAAACATATTCAAAGGATTGGGTGTAGCCTTGGTGACACCATTTACAACCGAAGGAGAAGTGGACTACAAGGCTTTAAAGCGTCTTGTAGAGTATCTAATACAGAACGGTGCCGACTTCCTTTGTATCCTTGCAACTACAGGTGAGACACCGTGTCTCTCTACCGACGAAAAGAACAAGATAAAGCAACTCGTTATAGATGTAAACCGTGGACGTGTGCCTATTCTTATTGGATGTGGTGGCAATAACACACGCGCTGTTGTGGAAGAGTTGAAGACTACTGATTGGACCGGAATAGATGGTATCCTTAGTGTTTGTCCTTACTACAACAAACCTTCGCAGGAAGGTCTTTACCAGCACTTCAAGGCCATAGCCGAGGCAAGTCCGTTGCCAGTTGTGCTATATAACGTTCCAGGTAGAACCGGCGTCAATATGAAGTCGGAGACAACAGTGCGTCTTGCTAATGATTGCGAAAATATTGTTGCCATAAAGGAGGCAAGTGGCAGTCTTGAGCAGGTAGACGAGATTATAAAGAACAAGCCCGATCGTTTCGACGTTATCAGTGGCGACGATGCCCTTACCTTCTCTATGGTGGCAAGTGGCGCTGCAGGTAGCATCTCTGTTATAGGCAATGCATTGCCAAGAGAGGTGTCTCGAATGATTCGTCTTGAATTCAAGGGCGAGTACGAGGGAGCACGCACTATACATCATCGCTTTACCGAACTTTATTCACTTCTGTTTGTTGATGGCAATCCTGCGGGTGTTAAGGCATTGTTGCACGAGATGGGCTTCATTGAGAACGTGCTTCGTCTGCCTCTTGTGCCTACACGTATCACCACTCTTCAGAAGATGACAGAGATTCTGAAGACATTGAAGATATAAAATCTTGCATAAGATAGTTGCTTTGAAACACGAAGCTCTAATATTTTTTATGGCTGGCATTGGTGCCGTTGCCTTGTTGCTGCTCAATGTATTTTACGGGGCGGTTAACATACCCATGTCTTCTGTATGGAGTATCTTGTGTGGGGGCAGCGATACCAATGCCAGTTGGCGTTTCATCATACTCGAGTCGCGTTTGCCTCAAGCTATCACAGCATTGCTTACTGGTGGTGCTTTGTCGGTATGTGGCCTTATGCTTCAGGCTGTGTTTCGCAATCCTCTTGCCGATCCTTCTATACTTGGCATTAGCTCAGGTTCGGGCTTGGGTGTAGCTCTTGTCATGCTGTTCTTTGGTGGAGGCATATCTATTGGTAATTTAAGCTTTGGTGGATTTGCAGCTGTATTGGCAGCAGCCTTCGTAGGGGCAATGCTTGTCACGCTGCTTATGTTCACGCTTTCGGGCATAATACGCAGTAATGCCATGCTGCTTATTGTCGGAGTGATGACGGGATATCTGTCGTCTTCGGTCATAATGCTGCTCAACTTCTTTGCTTCTGCCGATGGTGTAAGGGCATATATGTTGTGGGGAATGGGCAATTTTACCAGTGTTTCTGCCGACCGTCTACCTGTATTTGCTACAGTGTCGGTAGTATGTCTTATTACATCTGTCATGCTTGTCAAACCGTTAAATGTACTTGTTCTCGGTCCACAATATGCTCGCAATCTTGGTATCAACACCCGACGGTTGCGCAATATTATACTCTTAGTTACCGGATTGCTTACGGCTCTCACCACTGCCTTTTGTGGTCCCATAGCGTTTCTCGGTCTTGCGGTTCCACATATTGCCCGTCTGCTATTACGTACCGATGACTATCGCTTGCTTTTGCCTGCCACAATCCTTATAGGTTCTATTGTGGCTTTGCTGTGCAACTTTGCTTGTGTACTTCCGGCTGATGGAGGAGTGATACCGATTAATGCAGTAACCCCTATTGTAGGAGCTCCGGTTATAATATATATAATGTTAAGAAAACATCTTTAGATAATTAAAGACTAATTACAGCCTAAATTAAGGCTGAACATATAATAAAGACTAATCACTATTGTCACAATGAACGAAAAAGATCGTATACTATATCTTCGCAAAACGCTGCACGAGCATAATTACAAGTATTATGTTCTTAACCAGCCGGATATATCCGACCAGGAATTCGATTTTCTTATGCACGAACTTCAAGACCTTGAGGCTCGTCATCCCGAACTATACGATGCCAACTCACCTACATTGCGTGTTGGCAGCGACCTTAATCAGAACTTCACCCAAGTGGCGCATAAGTATCCTATGCTGTCGCTTGCCAATACATATAATGAGCAAGACGTTGCCGACTGGTACGACTCTGTGCGCCGTGGACTTGATGGTGAGGACTTTGAGGTATGCTGCGAGATGAAGTACGATGGATTGTCCATCTCTCTTACCTATGTTGATGGCAAGTTGGTGCGTGGTGTTACACGTGGCGATGGAGTGCATGGCGATGATGTAACTGCTAATGTACGCACTATTCGTTGCATTCCTCTTGTGCTGAAGGAAGGTTCGGGCTATCCCCATGAGTTTGAGATACGAGGCGAGATTCTTATGCCATGGAAGGTGTTCGAACGTCTTAATGCCGAGCGCGAGGCTGCAGAGGAACCTCTTTTTGCTAATCCACGTAATGCAGCAAGCGGTACATTGAAGAGTCAGAACTCTCGTCTTGTGGCAAGCCGACAGCTCGATTCTTACCTTTATTATCTTCTTGGCGATACTCTGCCTTCAGATGGTCATTACGAAAATTTGCAGACTGCTGCTTCATGGGGTTTCAAGATTTCGCAAGGAATGAAGAAGGTAAAGACTCTTCAAGAGATTTACGACTATATCAATTATTGGGACACCGAGCGCAAGAATCTTCCAGTTGCAACAGATGGCATTGTTCTTAAGGTCAACTCTTTGCGCCAACAGCGTTCGTTGGGCTATACTGCCAAGTCGCCTCGTTGGGCTATTGCCTATAAGTTTAAGGCAGAGAGGGCATGCACACGTCTTAATGAGGTGTCTTATCAAGTTGGTCGTACTGGTGCTGTAACACCAGTTGCCAATATGGATGCTGTTCAGCTTGCTGGCACCGTTGTCAAGCGTGCCACTCTTAACAACGAGGATTTTATACGCAACTTCGATTTGCATATCGGCGATTATGTGTATGTTGAGAAGGGTGGCGAGATAATCCCTAAAATTGTAGGAGTCGATATAGACAGACGTCCTGAGGATGCTCAGCCTGTTAAGTTTATAGACAAGTGTCCCGAGTGTGGCACACCGCTTGTGCGTTATGAGGGAGAGGCTGCTCATTACTGCCCTAATGATACTGGTTGTCCGCCTCAGATAAAAGGTCGTATTGAGCACTTTATTGCTCGTCGTGCTATGAATATCGATTCCTTGGGACCTGAGACCGTAGACGAGTATTATCGCCGTGGACTCGTGCACAACATTGCCGACTTGTATACTGTTAAGGTACAGGACATCAATGGCTCAGGCAATCGTGAGCGTTCTGCCCGTAAGATAGTAGATGGCATAGCTGCTTCAAAGCAGGTTCCGTTCGAGCGTGTTGTCTTTGCTCTTGGAATCCGTTTTGTTGGCGAGACATCTGCTCGTTTGCTTGCCCGTCATTTCAAGACAATGGATGCCTTGCAGAATGCTTCTATGCAGCAGCTTATGGAGGTAGAGGGTGTTGGTGAGGTTATAGCCAAGAGTGTTATCGCCTATTTCCACAACCCTGTTAATCAGGATATAGTGGAACGTTTGCGTTCATACGGTCTTCAGATGCAGCTTTCTGAGGAGCAGATTAGTGGTGCGAGCGACAAGCTTGCTGGTAAGTCTATTGTCATCAGTGGTGTCTTTGCCAAGCATAGTCGCGATGAATACAAGGCTCTTATCGAGCAGCATGGTGGCAAGAATGTAGGTTCTATCAGTGGCAAGACATCGTTTATCCTTGCTGGCGACAATATGGGACCGTCTAAACTGCAGAAGGCCGAGAAACTTGGTATCCCTCTTGTCAATGAGGATGATTTTCTTGATATGATTGGAGGAGATGTCGTGGCTTCTACAGAGAATGAAGCTGCTGCTGAAGATGTAGCTGCTCCCATTCAAGAAGAAAAGCCACGCGCAGATGCCAATGGTCAGCTATCGCTATTTTAAACAACTGCCACGCAATAGAGATTTCTAATAATTCTTGCCTGTGGCATCTAAAATAAAAATTTGAACTTTCGCAAGTTCAGAAGTTATAGAAATTAAAGAAGTTATAGAATTTAAAGCCGTATGTCTTATAGCTGAATATTCAGCAAAAAGAGTAATGGCTATAAATTCTAGCGACCGTAGGGAGCGCTAACTCCTTTAACTTCTGAATTCTCTGAACTTGCGAAAGTTCAGTAAAAATCATTATGCAACTCCAAGTATCCCACGAGATGCACTCCGTCTGCCCCGAGTTTGTCGGAGCCTGCATCACTGCAAACATATCCAATACCCCTTACTCTGCCGATTTATGGGCCGAGATAGATGCTCTTGGCTCTGATTATCGTGCCACTCTTACAACCGAATCATTAAAGAGCATGACATCCATTCAAGCCACTCGACGTATATATAAGTTATGTGGCAAGGATCCTTCTCGCTATCGTCCGTCTGGTGAGGCACTTGTGCGTCGTGTTCTTCAAGGCAAGAGCCTTTATCAGATAGATACTCTTGTCGACCTTATCAACCTTGCCAGCATGAAGTATGGCTACAGCATAGGAGCCTTTGATGCCGATAAGTTTAGCGGCGACACGCTTACTCTCGGCATTGGCAAGGAAGGCGAGCCTTACGAAGGTATTGGCAGAGGAATGATAAATATTGCTGGTCTTCCGGTCTACCGTGATGCTATTGGTGGTGTTGGTACACCTACCAGCGACCACGAACGTACCAAGGTTACACTATCTACAACTCGTCTGCTTGTGCTTGTCAATGGCTACGATGGAAGCGAGCAAGGTGTAACCGATACAGCCGAGTATATTATAAAACTACTCAACAAGTATTGTTCGGCAACAAATTGTGAATATAGATTATATAAATAGAAACAACATAATATGGGAATAGTAATAGGTATAGATGTGGGCATAAGCACCACTAAGATTGTAGGTATCGACGAGCATGGCAAGGTATTGTCACCCATACGCATACGTGCCACCGACCCCGTAACGTCGCTTTATGGTGCTTTTGGCAAGTATCTTCACGATAATCATATACAGCTTTCTGATGTAGAGAAGGTTATGCTTACCGGTGTAGGCAGCGCCTATATCAACGAACCAGTATACGGATTGCCTACTGACAAGGCAGAGGAGTTTGTTGCCGATGGCTTGGGAGCACGTTATGAGACAAAACTCAACCGCATGCTTGTTGTAAGTCTTGGCACTGGTACATCTATTGTCAAGTGCGATGGCAACGATATTAAGCACATTGGTGGTATTGGTATTGGTGGCGGTACGCTTCAAGGTCTTTCCCGATTGCTTCTCAAGACTGATGATATCAAGCAAGTGGCTGCTCTTGCCGAAGAGGGCGACCTCTCCCATATCAACCTGTTGATTAAGGATATCTGCACCAATCCGCTTGAAGGTCTGCCTATGGATGCCATTGCTTCGCTCTTTGGCAATGCCAAGACCAATACATCTCGTGAGGATATCGCTCTCGGTCTTATATGGATGTGTCTTCAGTCTATATGTAGCGCCACTATCCTTTCGTCGCTTGGCAGTGGCATCAAGGACTTTGTCATGATAGGCAATCTTACACTTCTTCCACAGTGTCAACGTGTCTTCCCTGCTACAGAGCGTCTGTATGGTGTCAAGTTCCATATACCGCAGTATTCAGAGTTTTGTACGGCTATAGGTGCAGCGTTATGCTATAGAAATGTGATGAAGTAACAGAATTTCGGGGGGGAATATTGGTATTTGTTGATTATTTTGCAGTTTTTGGTAATAAAAACCGAAAAAATGGTAATAATATCTATAATAATGTGTAACTTTGCAAAGTTGGAGCACAGATGGTGTCTGTGCTCAAGCTAAAATGAGTAATAACCCCCTTCATCAAAAGAACAAAAACTAAGGTATTGAAATGAAATTAATTCAGCAGACCCTATTTAGTTCCTTTTTTAATTGGTATTTTGGCAGAAATGCGTTGCCTTATTGGTGCATTGTAATTTTTGATTTCTTGCTCTGTTTCTTCGGAGCTGCGTTTGTAATGTGGTTGCGTCAACCTCTTACTGATTTGTTGCCGCATGCTTCCGAGCTTACGCACACACTGCTTGTCTTTGGTGTTGCCAATCTTTTAGGCTATCGCATGTTCCATACCTATTCTGGAATATTGCGCTACTCGCAGTTTGTCGATTTGCTGCGTGTGCTCTATGCTACAGTCTTCTCTATGGTTTTGGCATTGCTGTTCAACTATTCGGTGCTTCGTTTTGGTTGGGCTGATATTTTCTATGCTTTGACAGGTCGCAAGATCGTCATTATATACATCTTCACTGGAGCTCTTATGGGATTTTCCCGTGTCCTCATCCGCCTTATTTTCGAGAACGTTCTCGTTAGCAAGAATGCTCAGAACGTACTTATATATGGCACCCATGCAGGCGCTATTTCTATGACCAACGAGGCTCGCAGCAATAAGCCTGTACGTTTCCTTATCGAGGGTTACATTGGCGATAGCAAGCCTCACTACAAGGAGCGTCTTATGGGCAAGCGCATCTACTCTACTCAAGAGGATTTGCTTGAGGTTATACAGTCTAAGAACATTAAGGCTGTGCTTGTAAGTCCGCTCAAGCACGAAATGTTCTTGCACAACCGCAAGTTGCAAGATTTATTTATCAATGCCGGTGTGCGCATCTATATTGCGCAGAATGCCGAGCAGTGGAACAAGAAGAAGGATTATAAGGAGAAGGTTCTTCTGCGCGAGGTCAAGATTGAGGACCTCCTACCACGCGATGAAATTCAGGTGGACATGGAGAAGGTTGGTGCATTGCTCCGTGGCAAGAAGGTGCTTATCACAGGCTCAGCTGGTAGTATTGGTTCCGAGATGGTACGTCAGATTGCTATGTATAAGCCTTCTGATATGATGCTTATCGACCAGGCCGAGACTCCTCAGCACGATATCCGCTTGATGATGATGAGCAAGTTCCCAGACATCCCAGCCGAGACTGTTGTAACAAGCATTTGCAAGCTCGACCGTATGGAGAAGATATTCTCTACATTCCGTCCCGATTATGTGTTCCATGCCGCTGCCTACAAGCACGTGCCTATGATGGAGGACAATCCAAGCGAGAGTATTCAGAACAATGTATACGGTACAAAGGTCATTGCCGACCTTAGCGTTAAGTATGGCGTTAAGAAGTTTGTGATGATTTCTACCGATAAGGCTGTCAACCCAACCAATGTCATGGGATGCTCTAAGCGTATTTGCGAGATTTACGTGCAGAGTCTCGACAAGGCTATTAAGGATGGCAAGATTAAGGGTATTACCCAGTTTGTTACAACACGTTTTGGTAACGTGCTTGGTTCTAACGGTTCGGTCATTCCTTTGTTCCGCAAGCAGCTTGCAGCAGGTGGACCTCTTACCGTAACCCATCCTAAAATTATACGTTTCTTCATGCTTATTCCTGAGGCTTGTAAGCTGGTTCTCGAGGCTGGCACTCAGGGCAAGGGTGGCGAGATATTCGTATTTGATATGGGCGAGCCTGTTCGCATTGCCGACCTTGCCAAGCGTATGATTTTGCTTAGTGGAGCCAAGAACGTAGAGATTAAGTATACTGGTCTGCGTGAGGGTGAGAAGCTTTACGAGGAAGTTCTCAACGAGAACGAGAACACCTTGCCTTCGTTCCATAAGAAGATTCGCATTGCTATGGTGCGCAATTACGAGTACGACGAGGCTGAGCGTGATATCGAGGAACTTTGCGATATTGCTGCCAAGTACGACGATATGCAGACTGTGCACAAGATGAAGGATATTGTGCCCGAGTATATCAGCAAGCATTCTCGTTATGAGGTGCTGGATAAACAAGAAGATAAAGACAATAAGGAATCATAAAAACAGGAGGGTGTGTCAAAAGTCGCAAGTGGTACGCCCCGAAGGGGCAGAAGCTCCTAGCCCAGGGCAGCGCCCTGGGTGTAATATATCCAAAGCAAAGCGCCCTGTAAGGGCAAAAGCGTTGATAATGTACGCTTTTGCCCTTACAGGGTGTATTATTATATTATCCTAACAGATGGTACATTCCTCCTGCCATCAGCTTTACAACTCCCAACATCTCCATATTAAATAGCGCTGAGCTTGTTGCCGGGATAGGCAGCCCCGTAAGCATACTGATAGTGTTCATTTGCAAGTCGTTGTTCTTTTGCAGCAGTTCCACTATCTTCTTTTCGTTTTCATTCAGTTCCGGGAACAGTTGTCGTTCTATTCCATTCTCCTTAGCTTTTACCAGTTCTTTGTCGTTGTCCCATCCCAGATCGTGTATCATGTCTTCTGCCGATGTTATCAGCATAGCCTTGTTCTCGCGTATCAGTTTGTTGGTGCCTTTGCAGTAAGGCTGGTCAATGCTGCCTGGATAGGCAAACACGTCGCGTCCATAGTCTTGCGCCAAGTTTGCTGTTATAAGACTTCCTCCTTTCTCTGCACTCTCTATCACCACTGTAGCGTCTGCAAGTCCGGCAACAATACGGTTTCTCCTTACAAAGTTCATCTTGTCAGCGTTGGTCCCAGTCATAAACTCCGTGGCAAGTCCGCCTTGTCTTAGCATCTCGGTTGCAGTATCACGGTGAGCAGTAGGGTAGAGATAGTCCAGTCCATGTGCCAATACACCCACAGTGTCCATCCCGTTCTTTAGAGTGTTTCTGTGTGCGCATATGTCCACACCGTATGCCAGTCCGCTAACAATAATGGCGTCTGGGCATAATCTCTTGATATCTGCGCAGAATCGTTGTATAATGTCTTGTCCGTATATCGTACAATGTCGCGTGCCCACAACCGATATTATATGTCTGTTGTTTAGGTTCGACGTGCCTCTGTAGTACAGCACAAGCGGAGCGTCCTCGCATCTTCTTAGTCGTTCGGGATAGTTATCGTCGTTTAGCACAAGTGGCACAATGTTGTGTGCCTCATCGAATGCCAGTTCTTCTTCGGCTCTTTTCATAGCTTCTGATACATCCTTCAGTGCTTCTTGCAGACGTGGCGTAGCACAAGGAAGCACCGCCTTTATATCGTGGCGGTGCTCCATTATAGCTGTTGCCGACCCTAATGTTTTATAGAGTTGCAAGCTTGTTGTAAGATTGAAATGATTGATGCGGGTCAGAGCCATCGCATACAATGTTTCTTGTGTAATGTTCATTTACAGTTTTTTGATTACCATACGTGCATTTCGCCCAGAACAAAGAGCAATGCGTAGCCCAGTACCAATCCTATGATACCCATAGTTAGGCCAATCTTCATCATCTCCTTCTGTTCTACCAGACCAGTAGAATGGGCTATTGCATTAGGAGGTGTAGAGATAGGCAATGTCATGGCTACTGATGCTGCAACTGCAATACCTATGAGCACGGTAGGAGTTCCGCCTATGCTGTTGAGCGAGTCGCCCATACCCTTGCACACTACTGCGAGGATTGGTACAAGCAATGCTGCTGTTGCTGTGTTTGATATGAAGTTTGACAGTATGTAGCATATAATGCCCGATGCAAGCAATATTACAACTGGCGACCATGATCCGAAAGGTATGCTCTTTATAACATTCTCGGCAAGTCCCGACTCGTTAAGTGCCAGACCCAATGCAAAGCCTCCTGCTACCATCCAGATAACGCTCCAGTTTATCTCCTCCAAGTCGCGTGCCTTGATTACGCCCGTGAATGCAAACACCACGATTGGAATCATAGCCACAGTATTAGAGCCTACGCCTGTCCAGCGGTCGCATATCCACAACATTACGGTTATTATGAATGTTATAGCCACAACAGCTGTACGCCAATTGTGTTGTACCTCGCCTTCTATCTCAAGTTCGATAGTCTTCTTCTTGAATGGGAAGAATCTCTTTAGCAAGAACCATCCAATGAGCAACAGTATTATTGTCAGCGGCATCATGTACATCATCCATTCGCCGAAACCAATACCAAGGTTCAGTCCGTTTGGCGCGTTTAGGTATTTCAGTGCAATGGCGTTAGGAGGTGTGCCGATAGGAGTACCCATACCACCTATATTGGCAGCTACTGGTATTGAAAGTGTCAGAGCCACACGTCCTTTACCCTCTGGAGGCAGAGCCTTGAACACAGGTGCAAGGAAGGTAAGCATCATTGCCGCTGTAGCTGTATTACTTACGAACATAGAGAACACGCCAGTTATAAGAATAAATCCAAGCAGCACATTCTCGCTCTTATTGCCGAAGGGTTTAAGCAGTGTCCTGGCAAGTAGCACGTCGAGTCCCGACTTTGTTGCTGCAATTGCAAGTATAAAACCACCAAGGAATAGAATGATGATTGGGTCGGCAAATGTGGCCATAAGGTCACTATGGTTTAGCAGTTCACCTTTGTCAATGCCCGAACGGAAAAAGTGGAAAGCGTTGTCTGATGTTGTCAACAGCAGCAGTCCGATAAGCGATACAGATGTTGCCCAAGGCGATATAGCCTCTGTCACCCATAGTATGGTGGCAAGAGCAAACACTGCGATAACGCGCTGTTGAATAACTGTTAGTCCTTCGATTCCGAAGCTGTTGATGGGCAAATTCCAAATTATAAGGCAGATGACCACCGCTGTAGCGAAGAGCAAAGCATTCTTTTTGCTAAAGTCTCCGCTAAGAAGATTTCTTTTTTCTTGTGCCATAGGTTTTTAGGTTAGATATTTAAAATTGTTCGTACAAATGTAGCACAAATAAAATAATGCGCAAAACTTTTTAGGGGATTTATTTTAAAACCTTAGTTTTTCTTTCAAAACCTCCAGTTTTCTTTGCTTGCTTAAGTGTTTATTCTTAATTTTGTAGCCACATTATTATATATATACATATGAGGAAAATCTTTGCCTGCATAGCCACTGCAGCTTTTGTAGCTGTCTCTATTTCGTGTGGCCATAAAAGTTCGCCGTCTGCATCGTTGGCTGGCGATACTTTGCACTTCAAGTATGCCGAGCACATCACCATGGTACGTCATAAGGATTATACTGAGGTGTCGCTTGCCAACCCATGGAAACCGGGTTCCGAGCTTCACCGCTATCTGCTTGTGTCTCGTGCCGACTCGGCTCGTGTGCGCAATCTGCCCAAAGGCACAGTTGTATATACACCGCTTCAGCGTGCTGTTGTGTCTACTGCTCCTCATTGCTGGTTGATTGACGAGCTTGGGGCATCTGGGGTAATAAGTGGGGTATGCGATTTGCCATACATAAATATGATGTCTATTCAGAACGCTGTGCGTAGTGGCAAGGTTGCCGATTGTGGCAATAGCATGAGTCCATCCGTAGAGCGTATAGTGTCGTTAGGAGCTCAAGCCATATTGGTATCTCCTTTCGACGGTGTGGCTTACGGTCAGCTCGACCATATAGGCGTGCCTATTATCGAGTGTGCAGAGTATATGGAGACGTCGGCACTTGGTCGTGCCGAATGGATGAGATTCTATGGCGCACTTGTAGGAAGGGAGAAGGTAGCCGACTCATTATTCGAGGAAGTTGAGCGCAACTATATAGAGTGGAGCGATATGGCGCGCAAGGCTAAGACCAAGCCACGTGTTATAACCGAGCGTGTTGTAAGTGGTGCATGGTATTGTCCTGGTGGCAAGAGCAGTATGGCGCGTCTTATAGCCGATGCGGGCGGATGTTATGTCTTTGCCGATGATAAGCATACCGGTTCGCTAACCTTGTCGCCAGAGAAAGTTATCGACAAGGCAGCCTCTGCCGACCGTTGGCTTTTTGTGGGCAATGGCAAGACGCTGATGACACGTAGTCAATTGCTTTCCGAGTACAAGGGCTATGGCTTGCTGCGTGCTTTCCGCAAGGGTCAGGTGTACGAGTGTTTGCCAAGCAACAGCAATCCATATTTCGAGGAATCCTCTTTCCGCCCCGATTTCCTACTCATCGATTTTATCTGCATCTTCCATCCTGAGTTGGTCAAAGGCATAGCACCACATTATTATAAATGTATAGATAATAGGGTAGAGTAGTGTTTTCAATAAAAAATAAACTTTTTAAGAAAAAAGTTGACAAAACATTTGGTGGTTTCACAGAATAATACTACCTTTGCACTCGCAATTAAGAAACAGTGCTCCGGTTATAACTTTAATCGTATGGAAGTTTGGGTGAGTGGCTGAAACCAGTAGTTTGCTAAACTGCCGTACGGGTAACCGTACCGGGGGTTCGAATCCCCCAGCTTCCGCTGTTTTCTTGATTCAAATAACCGCGGTGGATTCATCTAATGGTTAGGATACAAGATTCTCAATCTTGGCATAGGGGTTCGATTCCCCTATCCACTACGCTTTAAGAGCAAGCCCCAGCAGAGCTTGTTTTTTTATGCCCAAGCGGTCAGGACATATTATCATCTTTATGGTGGATTCATCTAATGGTTAGGATACAAGATTCTCAATCTTGGCATAGGGGTTCGATTCCCCTATCCACTACTTAAAAAGCAGACTTCAAATCGAAGTCTGCTTTTTTTTGTGCACGCTCGGCATGAGCATTGTCTAACGGGTGCAAGTCCCAGATCCCTAATAAAAAACCTAACTTCTCAAAAAACTTTATATTCCCTACTTGCAAAATTTGTATTATACATTATAATAATGTATTTTTGCATCCTAAACCAATCAACCTAATGTCTCTCACACCCGAACAATTAGCCAAGATACAGCAAAAGGAGTCCACTCTTCCAGATGCTTTGCGCCGCGATGCTCTCACCAATTACCGCGAGGGCTATTTCTTTGTAACCATCAACACCCGAGGCTATGCTCCCATCCTAAGCTATATATCTGGACGTGCAGATGCCAATGATGGAGCAGAGGATGAGCCACGCTGTGTGTATACGGAGCTGGGGAAGAGGGTGATGGCCATATGGCAAACAGTGCCTGCCTATCATCCTGGTGTAAAGATAATAGCTGCTGAGGCTATGCCAGACCATTTCCATGGCCTACTACATCTTTCAAACACATGTAAGCAACATCTTGGGCGTATTGTCAATGGCTTTATGATAGGTTGTACCCATGAATATTGGGACATGCTTGGTATTAATTGGCGTAGCATGAAAAAAGATATTAACAAAAGTGCGCGTGCTGCAGCACGTGAATGGCAAGATCATGACCACACCCGTTCCTTCCGCGGTCCCGCCCTCTTTGTTCGTGGCTACAACGATGTAGAAGCCATAACCATTGAGCAGGTAGAAACCAAGCGTCGTTACATCCGCGAGCAGGCGCGTCGCGCCATTATCAAGGGTTCCATGCCCGATTGTTTCCGTATCTACCGCAACTGCAATTCGCATGGCTGGACCATGGATGCCTTACGCCGTGCCTTCCTTGCCGACCGCTACCTTGCCCTTGATTCTCGTCGTATCGAATCCACCTTGCTTGCCCTCCTTCCTCGTATTCAGATGCTCCCAGGTTCCATTACCCCTGCGCAAAGCCCCAACCAATCTGTCAGCGCCCCCAATATCAAGCCCGTTCTCTCTTTCATCGGTATGCGCACCCTATTGGCAGCGCCATGCAAGCTGCCCCTTATCTGTCATCGCAGCGACGCAATGCTCTTTGAGGTGCAGCGTGATATTGTGTTGCAAGCGGCACGCAAGGGAGCTGTCATCGTCTCGGCATTTATAAGTCCTAAGGAACGTGAAATAAAAAAGCAGCTGCTCATAGAGCAACTGCCCGTTATAGAGGTTGTGGACAACGGTTTTGCCGACCGTTATAAGCCCACTGGCAAAAGCTTCTACGCCTGTGCCGAAAATCGTCTCGTGCAGATATCACCTTGGACCTACGCCTACAGCAGAGACATCAAGGTGACACGCGAAATGTGTCTTGTGATGAACCAACTTGTGCGCATAATCACCAATAAGGACGTCCATTGGTGGAAGAAATAAAGCTCTTTCGTCCTTATTACGTCCTTTTCCACGACAGTTATTCCTTGTCGTCCTTGCTTGCCATATTGCCTTGCACGTCCCTATATATTCCGTCCACAATCGAGTCGGCAAGCGATATGTTAGGCACAAGAATATCTTCGCACTTAAGCGAACGTGCTACAAGCAGGAATATCTCGGCAGCAGGAATGATAACGTCAGCGCGATCGTCCTTCAGTTTAAATTGCTCCATACGTTCCTCGAGCGAGAGAGGCGCCAGTTCGGCATACAGTTGCTTAAGCGTAGCCACTGGCAATGAGCGCGAGTCGCCTTTTATCTTGGCAAGGCGGAACAGACGGTTGATGTTGCCACCCGAGCCAATTATCTTAGTACCCGGAAAATCCTCGGCATACTTCTCCAACATTCTGCACATAGCATTTCTTTCCTCAGGTGTAACAGCACCAGCAAGCATACGCAGCGTTCCGATATTGAACGAGTGGCTCTCGGCAAGCACACCATCGTGCAAAAGAGATATCTCCGTAGATCCACCACCCACGTCTACATAAGCAAAGTTGCCAACTCCGCTCTCCGTGTTTTCCACAAGATTGTTGCACAGAAGTTGTGCTTCCTCGGCACCCGGAATAATCTCCAGTTTAATGCCAGTCTCTTTCTCAATGCGTCGCATCACCTTCTTTCCGTTCTCGGCATCGCGCATGGCCGATGTAGCACAAGCACGGAAGTGCTCCACATTATATAATTGCATAAACTGACGAAAACCCTTCATCATGTGCATCATCATACGTTGGCGTTCTTTCGATATCTTGCCAAGTGCAAACACATCCTTGCCAAGACGCAAGGGAATACGTACAAACTGCAGTTTCTTAATGCGCGTTGCAGCCGGAGCATTATCGTCAAAACTCTTTATCAGCAATCGGGCTCCGTTAGAGCCAATATCAATAGCGGCTATGTTCATAGTTGTTATACGCTTTATGTAACTCTTCTTGCGAGCGGAACGGTTCTTCACCTTCCTTCACCTTCTGTATATCATTAGTTCCACATCCATCCACAATACGTCCATTGGTTGTATCGTGCAGACCGAAGTCTACCGTGCGCATCAGGTCCTTCTTCATATCCTCGTCGTACACAGGTGTAAGCACCTCAATACGATTTACCAAGTTGCGAGGCATCCAGTCGGCCGAACCGATGAAATAGCGCGGTTTGTCGTTGTTGCAGAATATCAGTATGCGCGAGTGTTCCAGATATCTGTCTATAATACCCACGATATGGATGTTCTCGCTAACTCCCTCAATGCCGGGCACAAGCGAGCAGTTGCCGCGTACCAATGCGTCTATGCGCACGCCGGCACGCGATGCTGCATACATTTTATTCACAACATCCTGGTCGGTAATATGGTTAATCTTAATTTTTACCCAAGCAGGCTTACCCATTTGAGCATTCTTTATCTCCGTATCAAACAGGCGCAGAATGCGTGTCTTCATTGAGTTGGGCGACACAAGCAGTTCCTTGAATCGCATAGGCGAGAACGGACGGTCGATAAAGTCGAATACCTTAGCCACCTCCGACACAATGCCCTGTCGAGCCGTCATCATCAGATAGTCGGTATACACACGTGCGTTGCCCTCATGAAAGTTGCCAGTACCCACACAAGCCAGGTCGCCCTTGGTGGTCTTGATATACAGCAGCTTTGAGTGTATCTTCAACCCCTCAACGCCAAAGATAACGTTTACGCCCTCTTCCTGCATGCGCTTACTCCATTTGATATTGCTCTCCTCGTCGAATCGTGCCATAAGCTCCACCACAGCCGTAACCTTCTTGCCGTTGCGTGCAGCACATATCAGGGCCTTAACCACCTTCGAGTCCTTGGCAAGTCGATACAATGTAGTTTTAATCTCCTTTACGCTTGGACGCAGAGCGGCCTCGCGCAACAATCGTATGTAAGCATCGAACGAGTGGTAAGGCACATGTATAAAGCGGTCTTTCTTGCGTATTTGGTCGAGTATCGACTCCTCGGCAAGAAACTCTGGTTTCATTACTGGCTGCCACTTTTCAAATTTCAGCTCCGAGTGACCACAATCTGGAAACGACATCAGGTCCCTATGGTTCTGGTATCTGCCACCTGCAAGCGATGTGTCGAGCTCGCGAACATTCAGTCTGTCGAACACACGCTTCTGCATATCTCTGGGCATGTCCTTGTCGTAAATTACGCGTATGGGTTCGCCGCGCTTACGCGAGTTAACACCCAAGGCAATCTTCTCCATAGCGCCATAATCCGAGTCGTTGTCCACCTCCATCTCGGCATCCTTGGTAAACTTAAACGAGTAGGCCTCGTAAGTAGACGGCTTTGTGCCGATGAAGATAAGTGGCAGACAGAAGCGGATAACATCGTCAAGGTACATGATATTATCGAATCCATCCGACTGTGGAATGCGTATAAATCGGCCGTACACACGATCGGGCACCTTGATGATGGCATATTTTACCTTATGGTCACCATCGGTATGCGTCTTCTTAACAACAAGGTATATGCGGTTGTCCTCCAATGTGTTGAGGTCGTCTATTGCGTTAAGCCAGATAGGATTGGTCGAGCCGTTGAGTTTGTCGTAATAAAGACGCTTCAGAAACTCTTTCTGCTCGTCGTTCAGTTGCGACTCCTTAAGCAGGCGTATATGATGCTCCTCAAGTTGTGCGAACACCTTCTTTATAGCCTTTGTGTATTCTGAAGAATAATCCTCGTTAAGTCTGTTTACCGTCTTCAACGTTTTCTTTATGGCTTTTCGGTTGCGTTCCGACAGACTCTCATTGTCTACCAGACGGTTGAGAGATGCCACACGCACGCGGAAGAACTCGTCGAGATTGTTGCTGTAAATGCCAAGAAACGACAGACGCTCAAGTAATGGAACGTTTGTCTTTTCTGCCTCTTGCAGAATGCGATGGTTGAAGTACATCCAACTAACGTCGCGTTCGGTATATGTTGATTGCTTTGCCATGATTAAAAAAATATTTTACTCGCTCAATACCAATGTGTCGCTATCTATCGTGATATGCAGCATCTTGCGAAACTTCTTCTCCTCGCCCTCAGGCACGATAATCGACATCAGATTGTCGCAGTCGGAGAACGTTGTGCGTGCAATATGCTCGGGTATACCAAGAAATGAAACCTTCTTAAGCCCATCGCAACTGGCGAAGGCATATGGGTCAATGGTCTTTACCGAAGCAGGTATTGTTATTTCTTCAAGAGCATCGCAGTCGGAGAAAGCATCGCGACCTATGCGTTCTAAGCCTTCGGGCAACTGCACCTTCTTAAGCTTAGAGCGTCGGCTGAAAGCTAGACTGCCTATGGTTGTAACTGTTTTCGGCACAATTATCATAGTAGCATCGGTAAGGCAAGATATAAGGCTTGTGCGCTCGGTATTGTACAATATCTTGGCGTCTACTACAAAGGCGGCAGACTGGTTCTTCAATACCTTGCTGTCCAAGTCGACAAATGGGTTCTTGCCAATCTTCTCCACCATTGGCGGAATATAAACAGAGTTGAGCGAGATGCAATGTGCAAAAGCCTCGTCGCCTATCTTAGTGACCGATGCTGGCATAGCCACATTACGCAAGAAGGCGCAGCCATAGAAGGCATTGTCGCCTATCTCCTGAGTGTCTTCCTTCACTACATAGTCGCCCTCAATAGTTTTCTTGGCAGCTATAAGGCGCTTGCCACCCTTAGAATAAAACACTCCCCAACCATCATCGCGTGCGCCATCAGCCTGTTTCAACGCAAGCTCTAATACCTGACTTTCAAACTTGTCTGTACGCTCAAGATGCTTCTTAAGTACATCCAGAACAATCTTTTTCTTTTCTTTCATACGCTGTTGTTAATAACTGGATGCAAAGTTAGAACTAAACAGCGACAAACCGATTGCATGTCAATTACGATAAAGTTACAATAGTGTTACGGCTAATTTGTCCCGATAATATATGGATAATGATATTTATTACAATATAAATCTCTGTTCCGTGTCACCGAACGTCTGTTCCGTGTCGCCGAATGGCCATTCCGTGTCACGGAATAGAGATTTTGAATGTTTAACCATATGTAATTGTTATAGTTTTATGATTTTAAGCAAGTGTTCATATTTTGCTTTATATGAGTGGCAATCTGTAGGAGGGTATGGCATCCCTGCCATACCCACTCTGCC